>Ga0233425_10000493_pt1 | contig 102062 bp, 93 predicted proteins | sample Watercolumn_Towu_2_FD_181712 | JGI IMG/M metagenome (GOLD analysis project Ga0233425, IMG submission 181712) | Freshwater microbial communities from Lake Towuti, South Sulawesi, Indonesia - Watercolumn_Towuti2014_140_MG | ecosystem: Environmental > Aquatic > Freshwater > Lake | place...
CATGCGCGCCTCGTGGTCTCGGTCGACCGGCCGTGCGGCGTTGCGTCGGTCCTCGATCCGACGGCGCGTCCGGCTGGCGATTTGGCGGCAGGACGCCGCGCTGCGGTCGACCATGGGTGCGACCTCGTCGAACGAATACCCGAACACGTCGTGCAGCAGCAGGACGGCCCGCGCCACCGGGTCGAGCGTGTCGAGCATCACCAGGAACGCGAACGTCAGCGAGTCGGTCAGTTCGGCATGGATCGCCGGATCGCTCGCCGGCGCAGGATCGAGCATCGGCTCCGGCAGGAACGGTCCGACGTAGTCCTCGCGCCGGCGCGCGATCGCGCGCGAGCGGTCGATGGCGAGGTTGGTCGTCGTACGCACGAGCCAGGCCTCGGTGTTCGCGATCGCCGTCGCGTCCGCGCGCTGCCAGCGTTCCCACGCTTCCTGCACGATGTCGTCGGCGTCGGCGACGCTGCCCGTCATGCGGTAGGCGACGCCGTGCAACCGGTCGCGATGGATGTCGAAGCAGTCCGCGGCCATGGTGCGGGCCTCACCGGGCGGCGAGCGACGCCATCGCCGATCGGGCCGCGTCGGCACCGCTCGCGATCGACGCGTCGGCGAGCAGGCCGCGGCGACCGACCCAATCGCCCGCGACGAACGCGCCGGGGCAGTCGCTGATCACGGGCCCAGGCCGTCCGGCGAAACCGTGATCGGGGTGCGGCGCGCCGTATGCGGGCACGAGGCGGCGGCCGAAGCGCCGGTCGATGACTTGATCCCGCCAGCCCGGCTGCACTTCGTCGCAGAACGACTCGAGTGTGGCGAGGGTCGAGTCGTCGTGCTCGCCGTACCACGCCACCTGGACGACCTCGCCGTGCGGAGCGAGGGCCGCGGCAGGCGTGTGGGTCGAGAAGTAGATGGGTGCGTCGAGCGCGAAGCAGGCGCGTCGCTCGGGAAGCGGAAGGGCGCGCAGGTGGAGGTCGAGCGACGCCATCGCCACGGGAGTGAGTGTGCTCGCCCACGTCGCGGCGTCGCGGCTGAGGTCACCGAGCAGGTTGGCCGCGGCGCGCGGACCTCCTGCGGCGATGATCACCGCATCGCTCTCGTATCGATCTGCGCTCCTCGCTGCATCCGACCCCACGGCCGAATCGGTCGCGCCGCGCACGACCCAGGCGTCATCGCTCGTGGCGCGGGTGATCTCGGTTGCCTTGGCGTCGACGACGATCTTGGCGCCGGCACCTTCGGCGACGTCGCGCAGCGCATCGACGAGTTGCTGCCAGCCGCCGTCGAGGTAGCGCACGCCTTCGACGAGCGCGCCGACGATCTGCGGCACCGCGGCTTCGGCCGCGATCGCGTGCGGGTCGGCGACATAAGTGGCGGTGCGTCCGACCATCGCCAGCAGCGCCCGGGCGTCGGGGTGGCTCACCACTCGGTCGATCCAATCGCCGAGCGAACCGGACAGGTCACCGCGTAACGCCCGCCCCGGGTCGGCGAGCAACTTCGCGAGTTGCGCTTTGGCGCGAATCCCGACAAGACGAGTCCGGACCGCATCGGCGGTCGTGCCCGGAAGGCGATCGATCCGGCCGTTCCAGCGACCCCACGCCCGGGCGCTCGGCCGTCCACCCTTCGGGTCGATCCCGAGCGCCTGAAGCTCGTGCCACCCTGCGAGGTTGGCGTAGAGCGCGTGCGGACCCTCGTTGAAGATCGCCCCGCTTGCCCGCACTTCGCTGCGGGCGCGCCCACCCTCGCGCGTCCGGGCTTCGAGGACGGTGACGGCGGCACCCGCGCGGGCAGCGACCGATGCCGCGGTCAGGCCGGCAAGCCCGGCACCGACGACCGTCACGCTGGGCTCAGGATCTGTTGTCGCAGGCACTCGGGTGGGGGAGATCTCGTCGTTCATTCGAAGGGTCCTCTCGCTCGTCGGTCGGGTGCCTTCACCCACAAGACGAACGCGACGCCGAAAGTGTGACACGCTGGCGGACCTCCGATGCCGTGATGCCACGAGGAGCGCCGTCATGCCCAAACCCGCCGTCGACATCGGCCCTGTCGGGATCTGGTACGGGATGATCGACACCCTCTCGGCCCCGGACGCGCAGGCCGCGGCCCGACTCGTCGAGGAACTCGGGTTCGGCGCGCTGTGGATCGCCGAGGCCGTCGGGCGCGACCCGTTCGTGACGGCGGCGTTGCTTCTCTCCGGGTCGACCACCCTTCCTGTCGCGACCGGGATCGCCAACATCTACGCGCGCGACCCGATGACGATGAACTCGTGTCAGCAGACTTTGGCCGAAGCGTATCCCGGACGGTTCCTGCTGGGGCTCGGTGTGAGCCACGGTCACCTCGTCGCGGGCGTGCGCAAGCACGACTGGTCGAAGCCCTACAGCTACATGGCCGACTACCTCGATCGCATGGACAAGGCGCTGTACTTCGCGCCGAAGACCGCCGAAGCGCCGGGACGGCTGTTGGCCGCGCTCGGCCCAAAGATGCTGCAACTCGCCGCGTCACGGGCCAACGGCGCGCATCCGTATTTCGTGACGCCTGATCACACGAAGATCGCGCGCGACGCAATGGGCGGCGATGCACTGCTCGCTCCCGAGCAGATGGTGGTGCTGTCGAACGACCGCAGCGACGCGCGGCGGATTGCGCGTGCCGGTATGCAGATCTATCTCGGGTTGCCGAACTACTGCAACAACCTGCGGCGCATCGGATTCGACGAGTCGGACTGGAGCGACGGAGGGTCCGATCGTCTCGTCGACGCGATCGTCGCATGGGGCGACGACGAGTACGTCGCATCGCGCGTCCGCGAGCACCACGCCGCGGGCGCAGACCACGTGTGCGTGCAGATTCTCACCGACTCAGGATCGGTCCCCGACGACCAGTTCCGCCGCCTCGCCGCCGTGCTGCTCTGAAGCGTCCGCGAACGCGGTCCCGCGGGACCGTCCGCGACGGTCGAAATTCGCCGATGCCCGAGTTGGCGATCAATGCTCGGGCGATGCAGCGTTGAGGAGCAGGGTCATGCAGATGCTGTTGGGGTTCGCAGTGTACGCGCCGAAGGGCGGGCATTCGACGAAGCCGGCACTCCTGTAGAGGGCCCGGGCGGGAGTGAATGCAGCCACCGTGCCCGTTTCGAGACTCACGCGAATGACCCCCCGAACGCGCGCGACGTCGAGCAGGTGATCGAGCATCGATCGGCCGATGCCGCGGCCGCGGGCGGCTTCGGCGGCATGCATCGACTTGATCTCGGCGTGCGATGCGTCGAGCATCCGCACGGCTCCGATCGCGAGCAGTACACCATCGGCCGAGCGCACGCCGAAGCAGTCGATGTCGGCGGCGGCGAGTCCGTCGTGGCCGAGCGCGTGCACGTGGCCGGGCGGCGTGTGGCCGTGCGCGAACGCGAGGTGGCGTTCGACCAGCGCACGAACGTCGTTAGAGGACGGATCTTCGGGACCGACGAGCGTCGCCACGTGACCAGTCGTACCAGGACCGGGCAGGCGCAGCGGGCGAAACCGGTTCAGGCGGCGAAGGCCGTGAGGCGTCGGTCGAGGCGGGCGAAGACGGCGACGGCGAGCGCGTACACGAACCAGGCGGCGAGTTGCACTGCCGAGAAGCCGAACTCCATGGCGAGCATCGTCGTCAGAACCGACCCGATGACCGAGAAGAACCCGTTCACGGCCCATGACCATGCGGTGTACGCCGCGCCCGCCGCGTCGTCGCCTTCGATGCGCACCGCGGCGACCAGGCCGAGGCCGAGGGGCATGAACATCCCGAGGCAGAGGCCGAGCGGCGTCAGGACGAGCACAGCCACGACGATCCGCACTCCGAGCGCACCGCCTTGTGCCGAGTCGGTCAACGAGTCGAGCCCGTAGCGATACGCGAGCGTCAAGATGGCGAGCAGACCGAGCAGCACACGCAACGCCGCGTGGGGATTGCCGGCGAACCGCCGCGAGGCGAGCGCGCCGACACCCGTCGAGATGAGGATCGCGGCGAGGGTCACGGTGAGCGAGTACGACGGGTAACCGAGGAACCGCACGAGTTTCTGGATCATCGTGATCTCGAAGAACATGAAGCCGAGGCCCAGGCAGGCGAAATAGATGCCCGAGGGGATCTTGGCCGGCAACGCCGCCCACGCGCGGCGCACGAAGAGGAACGGCACGAACAGGAACACCGCGGCGTACACGATCGCGATGAAGAGGAGCAACAGCAGCACTCGCTCGCCGATCGCGCTCTCGGGGTCGTTTGTGTCGAGCGACTCGGTGAGGTTGCGCACAACAGATCGAAACGAGTTGAAGTGCCAGAAGAACGGTCCGTCGTCGGTGATGGCGTCGATCTCGTCGCCATACCCCGCGACGAGCGCATCGACCGTCGCCTGGTCGGGGGCGCCGGCGAGCCGTGCGGGCAGCGTGCCGTCGTCGTGGCGACCGGCGGCATACACGGGTCGGGTGTTGCGCAGCTTCGCGAACGAGGCGGAGAAACGGTCGAGTTCCGCGGCCGTGAACTCGGTGCGCTTCACGACGATCGTCGGCTGGAAACCCGCGCTCTGCTCGATCGCGACGAGGAGGTGTCGCTCCGGGTGTTCGACACCCAGGTTCGTGAGCGCCTCGCGCGCGGTGACGAGATATCGCGACGTGCGATTCGGTCGCACGTCATAGGCGAGTTCGCCGAACTGGGCGACCATCATGCCGCGGTCGGAGAGGTGCTCGAGGCTCTCCTCGATCATCTCGGTCGTGTAGAGGTAGCTCTCCGAGAGCACGAAGGCGCCGCTCGACGCGGCGTTGTTCGCGGCGTAACTGTCGGGCGCCACGTACCAGATGAGGTCGTAGTCGGTGTCGGATCGAGCCAGGTAAGTACGGCCATCGCCCTGGTGCAGGTCGACCTCGGGGCGCTCGGCGAGTCGTCCCGTCTCCTCCGCGAAGTGATTCCGGAGCAGCGAGACGGTCACGGGATTCAACTCGACCGCCTCGATGTCCTGCGCGCCGAACCGCAGCGACGCGAGGATCTCGTTGCCGCCCGCCGAACCGATGATCAACTCGCTGGCCGGTGCCCCACCGAGGATCTCGAACGGGATGCGGCGTGGATCCTGGTCGTAGCGAGTGAGGCTCGCCACGTTGCCGTCCCACGGGTGCATCGCCGCGCCCCAGGTCCCGTCATGGATCAGGACCCACGAACCGGTCGGGTAGGGCTGCGTCTGTACCCGGAACACCGGACCCCAGTCGGAGTACACGCCGGGGCCGGGGTCGACCGCGATCTTCTCGTCGTCGGGGACGATGTCGGGCAGCCACGAGTTGTTGACGGTGAGTGCAGCCAACCCGAGCACGGCAACGGTTGCGACCGCGACATGGACGCGCAACGTCCGCGCCGCCGGTCGGGCGGCGAAGGCGATGCCGAGTGCCGCCAGCATGAGTCCGGCGATGGTGATGACCGTCGGCGGCCCGACCCGCGTGATCAGTGGGATCGCGATGATGCACGCGACGCCGGCGGCGGCGAGGTCGGCGAAGTAGAGACGACCGATCTCGGTGCGGGCGCGGCCGAGGATCGTCGAGATAATGATCCCGATCGCGACGAACGAACCGAAGAGCGCAAAGCACACAACGAAGAGCCAGGCGACCGCGACGAAGGATCCGCGTGTGCCGTACTTCCAGATCTCGAGGGTGTCGATCGGAACGCGCGCGACGATCCAGTAACCGACGAGCGTGGCGACTGCGCCCCAGGTCGCGCACACCGCAACGATGCGCCCGGTCGCGGCGCGGGCGAGCGATCGAACCGTCGCAACGAGGATCCCGCCCGAGCCGATCCCGAGCAACGCAAGGCCGATCACCAGGTAGGTGTAGTAGTACCAGAGCTTGTAGGAGATGACCCGCGTGTAGGCGACCTCGAGGAGCAGGCCGGCGAGGCTCGTGACGGCGATCGCGGCGGTCGCCCTTCGTGAATCGGCACGCCTGGAATCGACCTGCGTCGAGTCGGTTGTTGCCCGGGCGTTCGCGATCGGTGCGGTCACGGCTGGCCCGCGCGCGGGACCGTGCCCGTGAGCGTCACGTACTCGTCGATGTGGCGCCGCAACGTGTCGAGGCTCGTGTCCCAGAACGCACGCGAACGCACGTCGATGTCGAAGCGGGCCGCGAGCATCGCCGCGTCGGCCATGCCGGTGCTCGCCAAGAGGTCGTCGTAACCGGCGCGAAAGCCGTCAGGGTCGCCGGTGTAACGCGCGAAGAGGCCGATACCGAACAGGAGACCGTAGGTGTAGGGCCAGTTGTAGAACGGGGTGAAGTAGTGCGCCTTCACGGCCCACATGTACGGGTGGCGACGGCTCGGGTCGAGTCCGTCGCCGTACGCCACGTCCTGCGCGTCGAGCATCATCGCGCTCAGTTCGTTGGGGGACATCACGGTGCGGCGCCGCCGACGGCAGAGTTCGCTCTCGAACAAGAAGCGGCTGTGGATGTCGACGACCACCTGCGCCGCGCCGACGAGGTGGGTGTCGAGCAGCGACAGTCGCGCCGCCGGATCGTCGGTCGCCGCGAAGGCCGTCTGGAACATCAACGTCTCGCAGAAGATCGATGCCGTCTCGGCCAACGCCATCGGCGTCCGCTTCTGCAGTGGTGTTCGATCGGCGAGCGCGACATTGTGATACGCGTGGCCGAGTTCGTGCGCGAGCGTCGACACCGAATCGTTGCTCCCGTCGAAGTTCATCATCACGCGGCTGACGTCGTCCTCGACCCCTGCGCAGTAGGCGCCGCTGCGTTTGCCGTCGCGGATTTCGGCGTCGATCCATTGTTCGGCGAACGCACGATCTGCGAGTTCGCGCAACCGCTCCGAGTAGCCGCCGAACGACGACCGCACGAGCGCGGCGGCATTGTGCCAGGCAACCGGCGCGGCGTTGCCGACCGGCGCGAACAGATCCCACCACGGCAGCCCGCCTGCATGACCTAACCAGCCGGCCTTCGCGTGGAAGTATCGGCGGAAGTCGGCGAGCGCGTCGACCACGGCGGACGTCATCGCGTCGAGCGTGACGCGGTCGACGGCGTTGACGTGCAACACGGGCTCGATGTCGTCGAGCCAGCCGCGCCGCTGATTGAGCACCGCCAGTTCGCCCTTGGCGCCGTTCAACGCCGCGGCGAGGGGGACCTCGACCCGCTGCCACGCCTCGAGTTCGCCCACGTACGCGGCGCGGCGTCGATCGGAGTCGGGGTGCGTCGCGAAGCCGCGGGCCATCGCCATCGGGACGTGCTCGACCTCGCCCGATGCCAGGCGGAGTTCGACCTGGAGTTGCGACGAGATGTCTCCGTGCAGCCGCGCCCAGGCGAGGCTGCCGCTGGGCGCGAGCTGTGCGGCGAGCGACTCCTCGGCCTCGCTCATCTGCCGCGCCGCGGTGTCAGCGAGGTGGTGAAGCGTGAACGCGTGAGCGCTCGCGACCTCGCTCGCCGCTGTGATCACGCCAGCGCCCAGGGCATCGCACCACGCGGCGAGCCGTTTCTGGAGCGGCCCGAGCTCGGCAGTGCGCGTCTGCAGCTCGACGGTGAGCGCGGCGGCGCGTTCATTGCGACTGTCGGTGGTGACGATCGCGTAGAGGAAGGTGCTCAGTCGCCGTAACCGGACCTGGAGGTCGTTCGTCGTCGTGATGATCTCGTCGATGGCCCGTTGATCGGCGTCGACGAGGGGCCGCGGTGCGCACGCGCGGATGTCGAGATCGTCGTAGCGGGCGCTGAGTCGATCGACGTCGGCATAGGCGAGTTCGAGGGCAGCGAGGAACGCGCGGTCGTCGAGACCGGCGAAGATCGGCGCGAGATCCCAGCGTGGCGGGGCAGTGGTGGCCATGCGGGGGCCGAACGTACAGCACCGCACCTTCGGGTTCGGCGCTCTGCGCACCGACGACGGTCGCGGATCACGTTCGAGGTGGTGCCGGTGGGCGCGGATCGCCTACAAAGAGGCGTGGGCGTGCGTGTGGACGCCCCGACGACAGGAGCGAGCACCTTGGCCGACCCCCGCATCCGACTCGAGTACGACGGGCCGATCGCCACGATCACCAACGCCAATCCCGACAAGCACAACGCCTTCGACGACGACATGGACCTGGCGTTGTTCGACGCGTTCGCCGAGCTCGCGGTGCGCCGGGAGATCCGGGCGGTGATCTGGCGGGGCGAGGGCAAGTCGTTCTCGTCCGGTCGCGACGTCGGTGTGATCGGCGCGCATCAGGTCCCGCTCACACATCACGAGCTGATGACGCGCGGCCACAAGGGGATCCTGCAGATCTTCGAGATCGAAGCGCCGATCATCGTCGCGATCCAGGGCTGGGCGATCGGAGCGTCGTTCCAGCGAGCCCTGCTGTGCGATCTCCGCGTCGCAGCGGAGGGCGCCCGATTCATGCTCCCCGAGGTCGGTCACGGCGTCATCCCCGATACCGGCGGGGTCGCCCGGCTCTACGAGATGTGCGGCCACGGGTTGACGCTCGACCTGGTCCTGACCGGTCGCGTCCTGAGCGCCGACGAGGCGCTGCACCACGGTGTGGTGTCGCGCGTCGTGCCGGCCGACGAGTTGGACGCGGCCGCGCGCGAGATGGCCGAGAAGATCGCCGCGTCCCCGGTGGTCACGGTCAAGATGGCGCGGAGGATCGTGAACCATCTCGGCGAACCTGTGGTGCGCGCGGCGATGGCCGAGGAACTCATCTCCCAGACCTTCATCAACAAGAGCGACGACTACGCGGAATTTCGCGCCGCGCGTGCCGACGGCCGACCGGCCCACTACACCGGGAGCTGAGCGTTGAGTACCACCGAATCGCCCGGACCGAGCGGACCGAGCGGACCGACCGGGCTGCCCGAGCCGCCGGAGTACGGCTCCCACGCGTTGCCCGCAGCAACGTTCGCGGGCCAGTGTGTGGTGGTCACCGGCGGCGGGACGGGGCTGGGGCGCGCGATCGCCACGGAGTTCGCCCGGCTGGGCGCGGCGATCGTCGTCGCGAGCCGCAAGGCCGAACACCTCGAGCAGGGAGAGCGGACGCTGCGTGACCTCGGCGCCGAGGTGTTGACGGTCACGTGCGACATCCGTGAACCCGAACAGATCGCCGCGATGTTTGACGCGGCGACCGAGCGTTTCGGGCTCCCCGGAACGCTCGTCAACAACGCGGCGGCGAACTTCCCGGTTCCCGCCGAGGACATGTCGCCGAATGCGTGGCGGACGGTGGTCGACATCACGCTCAACGGCACCTTCTTCTGCGCACGCGAGTTCGCCCGTCGCCACCTGAGCCGGGGTACACCGGGGTCGATCATCAACGTCGGTGCGAGCTACGCCTGGACCGGCGGTCCGGGCTTCGCGCACTCGGCCGCGGCGAAGGCCGGGGTCAAGAACCTCACCGAGACGCTCGCGGTCGAGTGGGCCCCGTACGGGATCCGCGTGAACGGACTCGTCCCCGGGCTGTTCCCGCACGAGGACATGACCGCCGACATCCAGGGCAACCTCGCCCGCACCTCGGACAAGGATGTCTGTCAACCGGCGCTGCGAGTGGGTCGGCTGCGTGAACTGGGTTGGGCCGCGACCTATCTCGCGTCGCCCTACGCGTCGTTCATCGCCGGGCACACCCTCGTCATCGACGGCGCAAACTGGCAGCGGCGTTCACTCACGAACCCGCCGGTCGTGACGGTACGCGAGCAGATGGGCAAGGGCACGTTCGGCGAGTGACCCGCCGCCGAACGCGGTGGGGCTCAGGCGGCGCGACCGCGCGCGGCGTCGCCGTACTGCATGTCGATGCCCTGGATGTGGGCACTGAGCCAGAACCGCAAGAAGTTGAAGAACGCTGGCGTGAGCGTTCCCGTCGTGTCGAACTCGGCCTGGTGTTCGGCGAACTTCTCCAACAACTTCTTGTGTAGGTCCTTGTGGATCGCCAGCTTCGGATAGTTGATCGACTCCATGAACGCCTCTTCGCGCCCGAAGTGCGCGACCGTCAAACGGGCGAGCTCGCCGATTCCCTTCGCAAGGGTCGCGGTCGGCGCGCCCGCCTGCACATCTTCGTGCAGTTGGTTCATGATCTTGATCAGACCCTGATGATCATTGTTCATCGCCGCCACGCCCACGTCGAGTTGCGGCGACCACACCATGATTCCCATTGGACCCTCCACCGGTCGCGATCCGCCGCCCGACCGGTGTCGCGCGAGCAGATCCGACATCCCATCGGCTGCGGTTCGGACCGACTGGACGGGCCGAAAGTCCCGACTACGCGACAGGATCGGTCGGCCGCGGATCAGCCCAGGCTGCCGTCGGCAAGCAGGTCGACGGGGTCGCGCCCGTGGAGGACACCCAAGTAGCCGCCGAGGTTCTCGATGGCGTCGTGCGCGGCGTAGCCGAGAAGTTCTTGAGCCGCGCGCGGCAGGTGCTTGGCGATCGACGGCGGGGTCCCGAGGTAGTTGTTCTCCTCGGTGCGCAGCCATCCGAGGCAGAACGAGAAGTGAAAGGCGCGCCGCCACTGATCCGCCGTGGTGTTGGCCCCGCCGCCGTGCAATGTCGATCCCAGGTAGATCACCGCGCTACCCGCCTGCATTTCGGCGTGGGCGATCTCCTCGTCGGTCACGGTTCGCCAGCGCTCTTCGTCGTGATGGCTACCGGGAACGACACGCGTCGCGCCGTTTTCGCGGGTCATGTCGACGAGGGCCCACACCGACGCGACCTGCACGATCGGCCGCGGCGTCGGGAGATGGACCCACACCTCTTCGTCGCGGTGGAGCAGTTGCGCTTCCGCGCCCGGTCCGCGATCGAGGATCGATGCGATGTTGAGCTGATAGCGAGCGCAGTTGGGCAGCAGGAGCGCATCGGCGACCTGCAGCATCACGGGATGCAGCAGCACGTGGTCGACGAATGACCGCGATCGCGCAGTCAGTGAGTCGACATGGCGCGTCCGCGGACCGAAGAAGACGTCGAGCGCGGCGTTGATCTGCTTGGCACCGGGTTCGGCGGCCGCGACGAACGGCTCGACCTCGGCGTTGATCGCGCGGAGCTGTCCGTCGTCGAGCAGGCGTTCGACGATGACCCCGCCGTCGGCGAGCACAGCGTCGACGATCTGTTCGATCGGATCGGTTGCACGAACGCGGCGCAGGGTTGCAGGTTTCGTGGCGGGCGACGTGGCGGTCATGGGCGCCATTGTCGCACCCGGCCCGGTGCGCGGGCCATGATCACTGCGTGGCGAAGTCGAGCGAGATGCGGGAGCGGGCTCGCGGCATCGCGCGAGCCTCCCTCGCGCTTCCCTGGGAGGCAGTGGTCGACGATTGGATCGCGGAGATGGCGGCCGCGCGGGCCGCGCATGGCGACACGTTCGGCATCGAGGCCGCGGACGGCAGTTGGTGGTGGTTCGTGTTCGGGCCCGTCGGGGTCCGGGCCTTCTACGAACTCGACGAACGCGACGCGAGCAAGGGCGTCGCCGACTGGCTGATGCTCCGCCGCAAGCTCCCGCCCGAACTGTTCGACGGGCGCCGGACGCTCCCACACGAGTTGTTCGGCCGTCACGCCACCGAGACGTACCTCGCTCAGTTGCACGCCGCCATCGAAGTGTCGTTCGCCGAACTCGGGGAGTCGGGGCGCGTCGACGTGTTCGAGTGGTGCCGGCGGCTCGGCCATCGCATGGGCCTCGCGAGTTGGGGCGGCGAACCACCCGCACTCGGCGCGCGGTTCGATCGCCTCGTCGATCGGTTCGACGCGCTCGACGGGTCCGCGGCGTTCGTGGATCCAGCCGCGATGCGCGCCGTCGCCGACTCCGACTATGCCGCCGAACGCGCCGCGCTCCACGATCTCCGGTCGATGTTCGCCGACTCGATCAGATCCCGTGACGCGACCGGCGCGAACGTCGATGACCTGTTCGCGACGATCATGCAGCGCTGGGACGACTCGAAGGGCAGCGACCGCAGCCGCGGGATCGCCGACGATGTCGTGCTGGTTCACCTCGGTTCGATGTCCAATCTGTTCGCGGCACTCGCGTGGACGATCGTCGACCTCGTCGCGCGGCCCGATCTCGTGGCGCGGGTCCGCGACGGTGACACCGCGCTCCTCGAACGCTGCACGCTCGAATCGATTCGGATCGCACAACGGTCACTCATGTCGCGGGCGGTGTTGCGGGGCCGAACGATCGCGACCGATGCCGGCCCGATCGACCTGCAACGCGGTGATGCAATCGCGACGCTGCTACCCCTCACCAACACCACCGCCGCGGCCGGTCTCGACCGGTACCAGCCCGATCGATGGGAACGGCGTCGGTTGCGGGACGACCCCGACCTCGCGGCGCGGGAACTGGTCGCGACATTTGGTCACGGGAGTCACACCTGCCCGGCACAACCGTTCTCGCTCGCCGCGATCGCGATGGCCGTCGGCCGCCTGTACGAGCACTATGACCTGACCCCGCCGGCCGAGTCGGCGCAGCCTCGCGCCGGACAGATCGGTGGAGTGGCACGCAGCGCGGCGCCGTACGTCGTCGACTACGGCCCGAGAGACGCGGCATCGGGTTGAGTCGGCGCGATCCGCGGCGCGCGCGGCCCGGGACCCGCGTCGTCGACGGCGTCGGGCGAGGCCGGAAAGCGGTCGAGGCGACGGAGTTGCGGGAACGTGAACCACCAGGCTGCCGCGATCACGAGCGTCGCCACACCGCCGCTGATCACCGCGAACGGGGCGCCGAACGCGTGGCCGACGACGCCGGACTCGAAGGCTCCGAGTTCGTTGCTCGCGCCGATGAACACGTTCTCGACGGCGAGCACGCGACCGCGCCGATCCGGCGGGGTGACGAGCGGCACGAGCGTCGCACGGATGAACACGCTGATGGCATCGGCGCCCGACAACACCGCGAGCGCGACGAAGGCAATCGCGAAGTCGCGCGTCGCGCCGAGGACGATGGTGAAGACGCCGAACAGTGCGACGACGATCAGCAGGGTGCGTCCGATGTGTCGTTCGGCCGGTCGGACGGCGAGCACCATCGTCGTGAGCGCGGCGCCGATGCCGACCGACGCCCGCAACCAGCCGAGTCCGATCGCGCCCACGCCGAGGCGTTCGTCGGCGATCGCGGGGAGGAGCGCTACCGCGCCCCCGAACAACACCGCGAAGAGGTCGAGCGAGATCGCTCCGAGCAGCACCGGGCGGTGGCGGATGAAGCTGAGGCCGGCAATGGCGTCGCGCACGCTCGGCGGGTCGAGCTCGTCGTGATGGGCGCGCGCCGGAGTCGGGATGAGCAAGGCCGCGCCCGCGCCGGCGACGAGCAGGACCGCCATCGCGACGAACGGCAGCGCCGGGTCGAGCGCGTAGAGGAAACCGCCGAGCACCGGCCCGACGATCAGCGAGACCTGCCACGCGATCGAGAAGCGGGCGACCAGCCGCGGCAACTCCACCGGGGGAACGATGTCGCTCGGGAGCGCGCGCGATGCCGGCGCGACGAATGCGCGGAACGTCCCGAAGACGACCACGAGGGCGATGATTGGTCCGATCGCGGTCGGATCGCTGGCCGCGTAAGCCGCGAGCGCCAACGCGGCCACGGCTTCGAGGCAACCGAAGGTCGCGACGACTCGGCGCCGGTCGTGACGATCGGCGACCGGGCCAGTGACGAAGACGAGCAGCGCCGCCGGTGCGAACTCGGCCAGTCCGATCAGGCCGAGATCGAGTTCCCGGCCCGTGAGATCGAACACCTGCTTGCCGAGCGCGATCACGCCTGCGGTGGCGGCGGTCGACGTGCACACCACGCTCGCGAGGAAAGCAATGACCGATCGCCGGCTCTCGTCAGGCACCGGCCGAAGCTAGCGACCCGACCGGTTCACGATGCCGGGAGATCCCTTGTGATCCCGGGGGACGGCGTGGGCGGTTGTGGGGGACGGTCACCCAGCAGGTAGCGCGCGCCGGCGCCGAGCCCGGCCGCTCCGTCGGCCGGGTTGTACAGCGCGCAGGCCCTGAAGGACAGACAGCCACAGCCGATGCACTCGGTGAGTTCGTCGCGCAGCCGCATGAGTCGGGCGATTTCGCCGTCGAGCCGTGGCCGCCAGGCCCGCGACAGGCGTGCCCAGTCGGCCTTGGTCGGCGTCCGGCGGTCGGGCAGGCGGGCGAGTTCCGTGCGGATATCGTCGAGGCTCAGACCGACGCGTTGCGCGACCCGGATGAAGGCGACGCGCCGCAGGACCTCGCGCCGGAAACGCCGCTGGTTCCCGCCGGTACGCAGGGCGCGGATCAGGCCCTCGCGCTCGTAGTAGCGCAGCATCGATGTGCTCACACCGGCCCGCGCAGCGACCTCGCCGATACCCAGGTCATCCGTCGCGTGCACGCCGACAATTCTTGCTTGACTTGAAGTCAAGTTCAAGTTCTAAGGTGCCTGACATGACGAACACGTTGAGTGCTGCGGTCGCGACATCGGCCCGCACAGACGCTGCGACCGAGAGTGACCATGCGATCCTGAGCGAGGTCGCGGACACGTTGACCACGCCAAGGGACCAACCGGCGAACTCGTTCGTGCTGCACGCCCCGCTCGAGGTCGCCGCCCGTTCGGCGCTGATGCGATTCGTCGACGACGCACATCGTCACGATGCCCGGGAACGCCTTCGCGAGGTCGCCCGGCAGTGGGCGGCGTCCGGCAATCCGGTCGCACCGCCCAGTGCACTGCCTGCCGAATCCGAGGCGGCCGGGACCTTCGCCGCTGCACTGGACGCGGGCGACCCCGACGCGGCCGACGCGAGCGCGACCATGCTCGCCCGCTTCGCACAACCGGGCGACTTGGCGGCGCTGATCGGCGACGCGATCCTCACGCGCACGACCGCGGCCGCGCACGCGCCGATCTTCCTGTACCTGTTGCCGCGAGTCGCACCCCGCGGTGAACTGCCGGTGGCACTGCTGCGGCCACTCGCCCGTGAGCTCGCGCGGGTGCCCGACTGGCGCATCCGCTGGGTCGACGAGTTCGTCCCCGCGACGACGACCGCGTCGGGGCTCTTCGCGGCGATCGCCGCCACGCCACGTGTTGGGGCCGGTGATAGCCAGTTCGTCCATCCGACGCTGATGCAGGTCGATCCGAGCGGTGTGGCGGCGGGCCAACTCGCGGGCACGGTGCCCTCGCGCGATCACCGCGCGGCCGCACACGCGATCCTGCGCGCGGCCGCGCTGTCGATGCTGCTCGAACCAGACGACCACGCGCCGTACGGCTGGAGCCACTGCCTCACCATGCCGCAGGCGGTACTCGGGATCTCGGACCGGCTCGCCGATCCGGCTCGCGCCATCGCGGTCGCGGCGACGTACGCGGTCGCGTTCCGTGCCACGCTCGGGGTCCGGCCGCTGGACGAGGATGGCTACGCACCCGAGCGACCCGCGTTGGCGTGGCGAGAGAGCTTCGCGGCGGGATCAAGCGCCGCGGCCGCGGCGGTGTGGCACGCCGACGCGGCTGACGACCCGCTGATCCTCATCGAGTTGGCGTCGCGTGCGGCGGTCCATGGCGACGCGCACCTCGTCAAGTACACCCTCGCCTGTCTCGATGCGGCCGCGTTCGACACCGAACGACGTCGTCTCTACCTCGCCGCCGCCGCCCACCTCCACGGCGTCTGGGCGACCACCGCGACACCGTGGCGGGACTGAGCCAATGAACCGCGCGCGACAACCCTTCCGCTGGCCCGCGGACACCGGATCTGTTATAAGCACCAGGCATGTTCCGACTACTCAACGTCGACGGTCGTGCCGCCCTGCAACACGACGAGTGCTGGTACGACCTCGCCGCGCTCGCCGGCGAACCGGAGATCGCCGATCCGATGCACGCGATCGCCCGCCATCAGGACTTGCACGCACTCCAGCTCCGCAGCGTCGACGCGCAGCCATCGGGACGCGTGAGCGAGGCGGAACTCGGCCCGCCGGTACCGTCGCCCCGTCAGATCTTCGGCATCGGCCTGAACTACCGCGACCACGCCGGCGAGACCGGTGCGCAACTTCCGCCCGCGCCGCTCACGTTCACCAAGTTCCCCAGCGCGGTCGCGGGACCTACCGCCGACATCCCGCTGTCGGGGACGATGGTCGACTGGGAGGTCGAGATCGTCGTCGTGATCGGGGAGCCGACGCGGCGTGTCACCGTGGACCGGGCATGGGCGCACGTGGCCGGGCTCACCCTCGGACAGGACATCTCGGACCGTGCCGTTCAGATGACGGGAACGCCACCGCAGTTCAGCCTCGGCAAGAGCTTCGAGAACTTCGCGCCGATCGGACCCGCGCTCGCTTCGGTCGACTCGTTCGCGGACCCCGACGACATCGGTCTGTGGTGTGACGTCTCCGGCGAGCGGATGCAGGACGCACGGTCGAGCCTGCTGATCTTCGCGATCCCGACGTTGATCGCCTACCTCTCGTCGATCTGCACCCTGGGTCCGGGTGACCTCATCTTCACCGGAACGCCGAGCGGTGTGGGCGTGGCCAAGGGCCGGTTCCTCGCCGAAGGCGAGATCATCGACTCTGGCGCCGAGGTGATCGGAGCCTTGCGCAACCGTTGTGTCGGCGGAGCGGGCCCGCTCCCGGTTTGAGGCGCTTCACCCGGCCGGGAACGCGAAGCCACTGAACGACCGCCCGTCGAAGCGACCGAGCGAGGCATAGCGGCGGTTGGCAAATCGCCAGCCTTCGGGGCTTCGGTGGTAGAAGTCGCGATACAGCCCGAACGCCTGGCTGAACTCGCCGCTCGCCGGATCGTGCCGCAACTCGCACGTGTAGACGCGACCACTGGCGCGGCCCATGGGTCCGTCGAGGTGGTCGACCACGGTGTTCAGCACCGCGAAGACAAAGAAATCGAACCGCGCCACCGCGCCGGCGATGAACTCCGCGATGGCGGGTCCGCCGGTGAATCGGAGCGCGCGGTCACGCAGATCGAGTTCGATGACGCAGTCGGCCTCGAACACGTCGGGCATCTCGGCCCAGGCACGACGGCTGACGATGTCTGCGTAGCGCTGTTGCAGCCGGCTGATTGCGACGTACTCGGGAGTCCCGTCGCTACTCACCCGGCCAGCTTACGGGCGTCCCGATCGGTCGTGCCCGGCAGCAACGCGGCCATCCGTGTCGGCGCCGGCGTGGCCTTGGCATGCGTCGCCGCGTAACGTCGGCGCATGCCAAGCGTGACCTTCGAAGGTGAGACCCACGATGAGATCGTCAACAAGGTGCGCCGGTGGCTCGCCTCGGTCGACGGCGAGGCCAGCGCCAACCTGTCGATCACGCAGGTCGTCGAACAGTCAGCCGAGCTCACGAAGAGCGCGCTGCGCATCATCGCCAGCGCCGCGCCCGGACCGCTGGCCGAGAGCGACGTCGTCAAGGCCTTGACCGGCATGGGCTACAACGCGACCGACGCCACCAAGAACGCGGTCATCGACGGACTCGATTCGGTAGAGCGCCTGACCGGAGGCAGCGTCGTGTCCCGCCTGCGCGACGCCGGCGCCAACGTCGCCTACTCGATGAACGCCCAAGTCGCCAAGAGCCTGCTCGAGACCCTGAGGCGCATGTGACCCGCGGGACGCGTGCTCGGCGAGCGGCGAGAGGGGGTGATCACATGGCTAGGACCCCGACTTCAGCGCGGCTCACGCAACCGTTGGTGCGGATCGACGGCGAACTCCAGCCCACGACCTGGGATGTCGCCATTGCCCGGGCGAGCGCCGGTTTCGCGGCTGCGCGCGACCGGCACGGGCCTGATGCGTTCGGCATCTTCAGCTGTTCGAAGAGCACGAACGAGATGAACTTCGCCGCACAGAAGTTCGCGCGCACCGTCATCGGGACCAACAACATCGACAGCTGCAACCGCACCTGACACGCTCCCAGCGTCGTCGGTCTGGCGACAGTGTTCGGTGCCGGCGGCGGCACCAGTTCCTACCGAGAGGTCGAAGACGCCGACCTCGTCGTGCTCTGGGGCTCGAACGCGCGCGAAGCGCATCCGATCTTCTTCCATCACGTGCTCGCCGCGGTGCGAAATGATGCGACGCTCTACGTCGTCGATCCCCGGCGCACCGCGTCGGCGCAGTTCGCCGACGTGTGGCTGGGCCTGGAAGTCGGAAGCGACATCGCCCTGGCCAACGCGCTGGCGCGTGAGATCATCGCCTCCGACCTCGTCGACGACGACTTCGTGGCGCAGGCGACGTCGGGCTTCGACGAGTACGCCGCATCGCTCGAACGCTGGACGCTCGACCGAGCGGCCGCGGTGACGGGCCTGCCGGCACAACGCATCCGCGAGTTCGCGCATGCGCTCGGGCGATCGCGCCGGCTGCAGTTGTGTTGGACGCTCGGCATCACCGAACATGTGACTGCGGTCGACAACGTGCTGTCGTTGATCAACCTCGCGCTGCTCACGGGCAATGTCGGGCGCTGGGCGAGCGGCCTCGTCCCACTGCGAGGCCAGAACAACGTGCAGGGAGGCGGTGACATGGGTGCCATCCCGGCCCGGCTCCCCGGCTTTGCCGATCTCCGTGACGCGGCAGTGCGCGATCGGTTCGAGCGCGAGTGGGGCGTTCCGATTCGCGGTGAACCGGGGTTTCACCTGTCGCAGATGTTCGAGGCGATGCACGCGGGCACGCTGCGCGCTCTCTGGGTCATCGGTGAGAACCCGGCCGACTCCGAGGCCGACGCGACGCACGCGCGCGCTGCGCTCGACGCGCTCGACATCCTCGTCGTGCAGGATCTGTACCTCACACGCACCGCGTCGATGGCTGACGTGGTGATCCCGGCCGCGGCGGGTTGGGCCGAGTCCGAGGGCACGGTGACCAACAGCGAACGCCGCGTGCAACGCGTCCGGCGCGCGCTCCCGCCGCCCGGTGACGCCCGCGACGACCTGGCGATCGTGTTCGACTTCGCCCGCGCGCTCGGACACGACTGGGGCAGCCCCGACGCCGAGTCGGTCTGGGACGAGGTACGGCGGCTCTCGCCCAACCACGCCGGCATGTCGTACGCGCGGCTCGACACCGAAGGTGGGTTGCAATGGCCCTGTCGCGACGAGTCGGACCCTGGCGCACCGTTCCTGCACGGGCGCTTGTGGGAACGGCCGATCGGAGGTCCGCCCGCACCGTTCAATGCGGTCGAGTGGCGGCCACCGCTCGACGCGCTCGACGACGATTTCCCGCTGCGCCTCACGACCGGACGCGTGCTCGACGGCTACAACACCGGTGTGCAGACCAGTCGCCTCGCGTCCCCGATCCGCTCGGGACACACGCTCGACCTCGCGGCGGTCACCGCAACGCGCTTCGGCGTCCGCGACGGCGAACGGGTTGCGGTTGCGTCACGGCGCGGCAAGGTCGAGATGCAGGTCCGTGTCGTTGCCAACCTCCCGCCTGACCTCGCGTTCACGACGTTTCATTTCCCCGACCGCGTCGACGTCAACTCGCTCACGAGCGACACCTGGGACCCGAAGTCCGGGACCGCAGAGTTCAAGGCCACGGCCATCCGGATCGAACCGATCGACGACACCCGATGACCGACCTCCACATGAGTTCGGCGCGGGCCGACGAGCGCGAAGCCGCGGCGATCGCCGCGCTGCTCGGCGACTCCGGACCCGCAGTCGCGCACGACGGTGACCGAGTCGCCGTCGCCGGGCGTGCCCGCGCCGCGACGCGCCGTCGACTGTTGCTCCCCGGCCTGTGGGCGCTCCAGGACGCCGCCGGCTGGATCTCGCCCGGCGGCCTCAACTCGCTGTGCCTCGCCCTCGGCGTCGCGCCGGCCGATGCCTATGGCGTCGCCACCTTCTACAGCCTGTTCTGCACCGAACCCACCACCCGCGTCGTCGTCCGGCGCTGTGACGACATCGGCTGCCGCATTCACCCCGAGATCCCGTTGGACGGTGAGAACGAAGGTGTGGAACGGCGTCACTCGCCCTGCCTCGGGCAGTGCGATCACGGCGCGGCCGCGCTGGTGCAGCGGCACGGACGCGCTGTCGAGGTGCTCACGAGCGACACGGGTGCCGCGCCGGTCGTCGACGGCGGCGTGCAGCCGCGCCTGTTGCGACGGGCGCTCGCCGGTGCTCACGACCTCGACCGCTGTCGAAGCCTCGGCGGGTTTGAGGCACTCGAGCAGGCCCGCCGCCTCGCGCCGCAGGCGCTGATCGACCGCATCCGCTCCAGCGGCCTGCGCGGCCGGGGTGGCGCGGCCTTTCCGGCCGGCGACAAGTGGCAGGCCGTCGCCGAGCAGGCCGCGGCGGCGAAGCACGTGATCGCCAACGCCGACGAATCCGAGCCCGGCACCTTCAAGGACCGCGTGTTGATGGAACGCGATCCGTTTGGGCTCGTCGAGGCCCTGGCGATCTGCGGTCACGCGGTCGGTGCCCAGCGCGGCTGGATCTACGTCCGTGGCGAGTACCCGCTCGCCTACGAGCGGCTCGGGCAGGCGGTCGCCGCCACGCATGCCGCGGGTCTCCTCGGCGACTTCACCGTCGAGGTGCGACGCGGCGCAGGCGCCTACATCTGTGGCGAGGAGACCGCGCTGCTCGAATCGCTCGAAGGCCGTCGCGGAGAGCCGCGCAACAAGCCGCCCTACCCGACGACGCACGGGCTGTTCGGCGCGCCCACGGTGATCAACAACGTCGAGACGCTGTTCAACGTGATCGACATCGTCCGCGAGGGCGCCGACGCGTGGCGTGCGATCGGCACCGATGAGTCGCCCGGAACTCGCCTGTTCTGCCTCAGCGGGCACGTCGAGCGCCCGGGGGTGTACGAACATCCACTCGGGATCAGCCTGCGAGACGCAATCGACGCGGCCGGAGGCGTCCGGTCCGGGCGGTCATTGCAGGCCGTGCTGCTCGGGGGCGCCGCCGGCGTGCTCGTCCGCCCCACCCAACTCGACATCGAGTTGAGTTTCGAAGGCGCACGCGCCGCCGGCGTCACGCTCGGCAGCGGGGCGATCATGTTGTTCGACGACACCGTCGACCTCCGCCAGATCCTGATCCGCACCGCGGCGTTCTTCGCCCACGAGTCCTGCGGGCAGTGCGTGCCCTGCCGCATCGGGACGCAACGCCAACTCGAGGAACTGCAGTCAACTGCGCCCGATCCGGCACGCCTCGACGATCTCGACCGCGTCATGACCGATGCGTCGATCTGCGGGCTCGGGCAGTCGGCTGCGTCGCTCGTGCGCTCGGCCCGCCAGGCGGGACTGCTGTGAGCATGCGGATCACGATCGACGGGAGCGAACTCGAAGTCACGGCCGGTACGACGATCCGTGCCGCCGCGGCGACGGCGGGCATCGACATCCCTACGCTTTGTTGGGCTGCCACACTCACTCCCGTCAACGTGTGCCGGCTCTGTGTGGTCGAGGTCGAAGGGTCACGACCGCTCGTACCGGCGTGCTCACGCGAAGTCGAAGACGCCATGGTGATCACCACCGATTCCGAGCGCGTCCGGCACAGCCGGCGCATGGTGTTGGAACTGCTCGCCTCGACCGTCGACCTCGCCTGGTCGGACGACGACCTTCGCGGCCGACTCGAGCAGTACGGCGTCGCCCACACGCCGTCCGGTCGAGGGGCCGACGAGCCCACGGCGGCGAAGCGCCACGACGACCTGTTCGTGCGGGACTACCAGCGGTGCGTCCTTTGCTACAAGTGCGTCGAAGCCTGCGGCGACGACGCCCAACACACCTTTGCCATCGCGGTCGCGGGTCGCGGTATGGCCGCCGCGATCTCGACCGAGTACGACACGCCGCTCCCGCAGAGCGCCTGCGTCTACTGCGGCAACTGCATCGCTGTCTGCCCGACCGGCGCGTTGACTCCGGTCACCGAATTCGAACGCCGCAGGGCCGGCACGTGGGATCCGGTGGCCCACACCGTAACGCGCACCGTGTGCGCCTTCTGTGGCGTCGGCTGCAACCTCGACCTCCACGTGCACGACGGCGAGGTCGTCAAGGTCACGAGTCCCGCCGATCACGACATCACCCTCGGCAACCTGTGCATCAAGGGCCGCTTCGGCTGGCAGCACCTCACCTGAGCGCGGTTGTGCGAGGATCGCCCGGTGCACGACGAGCGAGAGTTGATCGAGGCACGCATCCGGCGCGCCCTGCGCGAACGGATCCGGCCGGCGGTCCATGGGGCGAGCGTCCCGCTCGGGATCGAGGCCTGGACCGCGCCCGGTGAGCCGGTCAGCTTCGCCGAAGCGATGCGCGCGACGTACGCGCCGTTCGCGGTCGGCGACGGTTGGGCCCGCCCGTGGGGCACGACGTGGATGCGCCTTCGCGGCGCGATCCCCGCCGAATGGACCGGCGCGACGGTCGACGCTCGCATCGATATCGGCTTCACGGGCGTCGGCCCCGGTTTCACCGCCGAGGGGCTGTTCTGGAATGCCGACGGCACAACGCGCGCCGGGCTGCACCCCGACCGCCGCACCCTCCACCTGCCCGAGGCGCGACCGGGAGCGACGATCGAACTGATCCTCGAAGCCGCCGCGAACCCGCCGATCCACCCGCCCGCGACCCACCTCGGCGACTGGGAGACCGCCGGCGAACAGCCCCACTACACGATGCGACAGGCCGATCTGGCCGTGCGCAACGTCGATATCGAACAACTCGAGCTCGAACTGGACCTGCTCGCGGCGACGATGCGCACTCTGGCCGCCGACGATCCCCGGCGGGCACGCCTGCTCCGGACGCTCGAGCGAGCCGTCGACACGCTCGACCTTTCCGACGTCGCCGGTTCGGCCGCGCGAGTCCGCTCGCTGCTCGCCGGCGCGATCGGGAGCCGTGCGAGCGACCACACCCACCGGATCGTCGCAGTCGGGCACGCGCACATCGACAGCGCCTGGTTGTGGCCGGCACGCGAAACCGTTCGCAAGTGCGCGCGGACCTTCACCAACGCGCTCGAGCTCATGGACCTCGATCCCGACTTCGCGTTCGTGTGCTCGCAGGCCCAACAGTTCGCGTGGATGGAAGAGCGCTACCCCGAGCTGTTCGAGCGGATGCGCGCCAAGGTGGCCGAGAGGCGCTTCGTGCCGGTCGGCGGGATGTGGGTCGAGGCCGACATGAACCTGCCGAGTGGCGAGTCGATCGTCCGGCAGTTCGTCCACGGGCAGCGCTACTTCGAGTCCCGGTTCGGGTTGCGCTGCCGCGAGGTCTGGATCCCCGACGTGTTCGGCTACCCGGGGTCGCTCCCGCAGATCTTCGTCGGCGCCGGCTGCGACCGTTTCGTCACCCAGAAACTCTCGTGGAACAAGCAGAACCAACTCCCGCATCACACCTTCCGCTGGACGGGCATCGACGGCTCGAGTGTGCTCACGCACTTCCCGCCGATCGACACCTACAACGCCCGGGTCATCCCGCGTGAGCTCTCGCACGCGGTGCGCAACTTCCGTGACCACGCATGGAGCAACTGGTCACTGATGCCGTACGGCCACGGCGACGGGGGAGGCGGACCGACGCGTGCGATGGTCGAACGCGCGCGGCTCGTTCGCAACCTCGACGGGATGCCGCGCGTCGAGATGGGAACCGTCGACGCGTTCTTCAGCGCAGTCGAGGACGACATCGCGGCCGACCCTGCAGCCCTGCCGGAGTGGCGCGGCGAGCTGTACTTCGAGATGCACCGGGGCACCTATACGAGCCAGTCCAACACCAAGGTCGGTAACCGGCGTGCCGAGCACCTGCTCCGCGAAGCAGAACTGTGGTGGGCCTATCTCGACGGCGGCCCCGCCGACGAACTCGACCGCCTCTGGAAACGAGTCCTCACGCTCCAGTTCCACGACATCATCCCGGGAAGCTCGATCGCCTGGGTGTACCAGGACGCCACGCGCGACTACACCGAGGTGCACGCGCGGCTCGAAGGCATCATCGCGGGCGCTCTCGAGCGCCTCGCGCTCGCGACGCCGACGGTGGCAAACCCGGGTACGCACGCGCGCGACGAGGTCGCCGAGACGACGATGCCGGTCACCGGCGAGGGCACACAACGTCTCGCCGACGGCCGCGTGGCGGCGCGGCTGCGCGTCCCGGGGCTCGGCTTGGCGCCGGCCGAGGCGATGGGCGCCACCCAACCCGTGACGCTCGACGACCACGCCATGACCAACGGCGTCGTGGCGATCGCGTGGGACGACGCCGGCCGGCTCACCTCGATGCGCGAGCTCCGCAGCGGCCGCGAATGCCTTCGGCGCAGCGCCGGCGGCGCGGCGATCGAACTCGCGCCCGACTTCCCGAACGAGTACGACGCCTGGGATCTCGAGTCGTGGACGCGGCGCAATGCCATTGAGATCGACGACTGCGCCGCGATCGACCTGGTCGATGCGGGTCCGCTGGTCGCCCGAGTTCGGGTGACGCGCGATTTCGGGCCGTCGCGGCTGACGCAGACGTACGTGATGCGCGCGGGCAGCGCCCGCGTCGACGTCGAGTTCGCGATCGACTGGCACCATCGCGAGCACCTGTTGTCGGTCGCGTTCCCGCTCGACGTGCACGCCGCGACGGCGACGTGCGACATCCAGTTCGGTCACGTTCGCCGCCCAACCCATCGCAACACGAGCTGGGACGCGGCGATGTTCGAGGTGTGTGCGCACCGCTTCGTCGATCTGAGCGAGCCGGATTTCGGGGTCGCCGTGCTCAACGACGGGCGCTACGGCCACGCGGTGCAGGACGCCACGGTGCGGGTGTCGCTCCAACGCGGCGCGCGCTTTCCCGATCCGATGGCCGACGTCGGCCGTCACCACGTCGCCGTGTCGTTGCTGGCGCACGGATCTGGCCTCGCCGAAGTGTTGCACGAAGCCGAAGCGCTGAACCTGCCGCTCCGCGTCGTGCGCGGATCGGCCGATCACCTCCCCGAGCCGATCGCCACGATCGACCACCCCAACGTGCTCGCGAGTGCGGTCAAGCGTGCCGACGACGGCGCCGGGACCGTCCTACGGGTGTGGGAAGCGGCGGGGGGCCACGCCACCTTGCACTCGCTGCCCGACGGACGGGTGCGCACGAACCTGCTCGAGGAACCGCTCGCAGCGCGCGAAGCCGGCGTTGTGGAGACCGTCCCGGGGGAGACCGGCCGCGCGAAGACCGGCCGCGCGAAGACCGGCCTTCGGGAGACCGGCCCCGCGCAACTCCGTCCGTTCGAGTTGGCGACCTGGCGCTGGTGAGCAACTCCCGGACTCACACGGACAACCCGTAGGCTTCGTTGCGTGAGCGAGATCCGCACCGACTGGACCCGCGCCGACGTCACCGCGCTCTACGAGATGCCCCTGATGGAGCTGTTGGCGAGCGCCGCGGCGGTGCATCGCGCGCACCACGATCCGACCGAGGTGCAGCTCTGCCAGTTGCTGTCGATCAAGACCGGCGGCTGCCCCGAGGACTGCAGTTATTGCAGCCAGTCCGTTCACAACGAGAGCCCGATCAAGGTCGAGCCGCTCATGGACGTCGACGAGGTCGCTGCGGTGGCGCGGCGGGCCAAACGCAACGGCGTCACCCGACTGTGCATGGGTGCGGCGTGGCGCGAGGTCAAGGACAACGCGCAGTTCGACCGGGTCGTCGAGATGGTGCGCGCGGTACACGACGAGGGTGTCGAGGTGTGCGTCACCCTCGGCATGCTCGATGCCGACCAGGCGCGGCGGCTCGCCGAGGCGGGGCTCTACGCCTACAACCACAACCTCGACACCTCCGAGGAGTTCTATCCCGAGATCATCTCGACCCGGACCTACCAAGATCGCCTCGACACGATCGCCGCGGTGCGCACGACCGACGTGACCGTGTGCTGTGGCGGGATCATCGGCATGGGGGAGCAGGACTCCGACCGCATCGGGTTGCTTCACCGTCTCGCCACGCTCGACCCGCACCCTGAATCGGTGCCGATCAACGTGCTCGCGAAGTTCGACGGGTCACGGCTCGCGGGTGCGCCCGACGTCGACGCGCTCGAAACGATCCGGATGGTGGCGCTCGCACGGATCTTGATGCCGGAGTCAGCAGTTCGATTGAGCGCGGGCCGCGACAAGATGAGTGTCGCGGAACAGGCGCTGTGCTTCTTCGCCGGCGCCAACTCGATCTTCTCGAGCGAACGCAACATGATGCTCACGTCGGTGTCGCCGTGCGCCGATCACGCGAGCGACAAAGCGATGCTCGCCGCGCTCGGACTGCGGCCGAGTGCCACGGTTCGCGAGGTGACGGCGGATACCGTCTCGGCGTGACCCTCTCCCTCCACGACCCGCTCACGTTCACGCACGGCGCGCCGCACGACGAGTTCCGTCGATTGCGCGACCACGACCCGGTCAGCCGGCACGAACATCCGGTCATCGGCACCTACTACGCGGTCGCCCGCTACGACGACGTGCTGCACGTGTCGCGCGATTCGCACACCTTCTCGAACGCGCCCCATCCCATGCCCGACCTCGGCGCCGGTATCGACGAACACGGCGAACCCGATGCCGACGGCGGCGTCTCCGAACTGCTCATCAGCAAGGACCCGCCCGAGCACACGAAGCTGCGCAAGCTCATCAACCGCGGCTTCACGCCGCGCCGGGTCTCCGACCTGACCGATCGAATCCAGACCCGGGTGGACGGGATCATCGACTCCCTGCGCGATCGGAACTCGTGCGACCTCGTGGCCGATCTCTCGCTGTGGCTCCCGCTCCACGTGATCGCCGACCTGGTAGGCGTTCCCGAGAGTGACCGGGCCCACATCTTCGAGTTGACCGAAACGACCTTTGGATTCGACGCGTCGGTCACGCCCGAGCAGCGCGGCGCGGCCGCCATGGAGATGTACGCATACGCCGACACGATGGTGCGCGAGCGCGTCGACGCGCCGCGCGACGACCTCATGAGCGTGCTCACCCAGGCCGAGATCGACGGCGAGAAACTCACCGACTTCCAACTCGCGCTGTTCTTCATGCTGCTGCAGAACGCGGGGAGTGAGACGACACGGAACTTGATCACGACCGGCACGCTGGTCTTGCTCGAGCGCCCCGATCAACTGGCGCGCCTACGCGCCCAGCCGACCTTGCTTCCGACCGCGATCGAAGAACTGCTGCGCTTCGTCACTCCGGTTATGACGTTCCTGCGCCGCGCGATCGTCGACACCGAGGTGGGCGACCAGGCGGTCGCCGCGGGGGAGCGGGTGATGATGTTGTACGCGTCCGCGAACCGCGACGAGCGCAAGTTCGAGCGACCCGACACCGTCGACGTCGGTCGCAACCCGAACGAACACGTCGCCTTTGGTGCCGGCGGCCCGCACTACTGCCTCGGCGCGAGCCTCGCCCGGCTCGAGGCCCGGATCATGTTCGAGACGATCCTCACCCGCTTCGAGGGTCTCGCCATCGATGGTGATCCGGCGACGTTTCCGCGGGTGCACTCGAACCTGATTGACGGTTACGCAGCCGCCCCGATCACGTGGACGTCGATCAGCTGATCAGCTGATACCCGAACCGGTGTGAGGCACACCGAAGAGTCCGCCACTCGGGGCGCGGGTACGCGGATTCGGGCGTCAGCGGAGCCCAGCAGCGACGCGCAGGAGCGCTTCGTTCGGGTGTGGTGGCAACTCGGTCAACGGCTCGGCGATCTCGTCGACTGTCGGACCGAACTTGTCGGCGAGCGGCGCCAAGGCCTCGAGATCGAAGTCGTAGAGCTTGGCCGCGTTGCCGGCGAGCATGGCGCGCACCTCGGCCTCGGGCACGCCCTGCATCACCTGGCGGAGGTGCTCGCGGGTGAACGGGCCGGTGCCCTCGTTGTGCGGGTAGTCGCTGCCCCACATGAACCGATCGGGGCCGAGCGCGTCGCGCACGGCGACGTCGCCCAGGCCGGGCTGGCTCACGCCCATCCAGCAGTTCTCCCGGAAGTAATCGCTCGCCGATCGTGACGGCACGACACTCGTGTCGTAGGCGAGTTCGCCGGTGCGTCCCGTCTTGCGGATCTGTGCGAGAAGCACGTCGAGTTGCCGCAAGAGCGGCGGAACCCAGTGGCAGCCGGTCTCGGTGATCGCCAGCTTGAGTGCGGGGAATCGATCGAATACCCCGGCGAGGATGAACTGCACGAGGGGACGCTGCGAGTAGAACCCGACCTCGTTGATGAACACGAGTGGCGCGGCGGGGTACTTGCCGTAGTCGGGCGCGCCGGTGCCACCGTGCAGGTTGACGACGACGCCGAGATCCTCGCACACCTCCCAGAGCCGGTCGTAGGCGGGGTCGATGAGCGGTGCCACCCACGTGCAGTCGGGCGCGATGTTGGGTAGCAGGAGCCCGCCGCGCAGCCCCTGCTCCTTGATGAAGTTGACGTCGGCGATGGCGTCGTCGATGTCGTTCAGGAAGATCTGTCCAATGCCCGCTCGTCGTTCGGGGAAGCGATTGCAGAAGTCGACGAGCCACCGATTGTGGGCGCGGATCCCGGCGAGGCGGTGCTCGTACTCGTCGGCCGTCGGCGGCTTGGCGAACAGCACGAAACTCGGGAAGAACGGCGGCACGGTGTTGGGGAACACGACCTCGGCGACCTGGCCGTCGGACTCGAGATCGCCGTTGCGGCGGTCGTCGTCCCAGTTGCGCACTCGGCCGCCGTCCTGGAGGTCGCGGTAGGGGTTCTTGTACTTGTTGCGCCAGGCGTCGAAGTCGTCGAGGTACCTCGCCTCGAGGTACTCGCGGTATTGCTCGTGGCTCCCGCCGGCGTGACAGTCGGACGAGATGATCGTGTAGCGAGGCGCAGTCGTCGCGGTCATCGCCCGACGCTATCGCTACTGTCCCCGCGGCGCTCGACGATGAGCTGCGCACCGCGTTGGGTCGATGGTCTCGGCACTGGGTCGACACGCCTGTCGTTGCCGCCGCCGTCAAGGCTCGGTGATCTGCTTCACGTACAACACGCGACCACGCGTCCCGCAGAGGCGCTCGAACCGTGCGTCGAAGGTCCCGGCGACAGTTTCGTAACCCGAGCGTTCGTACAGGCGCCGCGCCGGGTTTGTCGTGTAGGTGTCGAGCGCGATCTGGAGATGGCCGTGTGTCCGAGCGAGTTCCTCAGCGTGACGGAGGAGGCGGCTGCCGATACCGGCGCCGCGGTGCTCGGGATGAACATGCAATTCCGACACGACGAACGCATCGTCGGGCTTTCCCGGTGACACGGCATCGAAGACACGGAGTCGCCATGGCAGGCGCAAGGCCCTCCAACGCAACGCTCGGCACGCAGCGACGACGAGTCGCGGCGTGATCCGCAGCGAGGACCGGCCGGTTTGTACGAGGCCGACCACCTCGCCGGTGTGATCGATCGCCAGGGTCGTATGGCGCCAGTTCGCGGCGTCGCGCCAGGCCCGGCGGAACAGCGGCCGCAGGCGTTCGCCGTCTCGCACGCCGTAGATCGCAATGGCGATCTGACGACCGACATCGTCCTCGGAACCGAACACCAGGTCCGCGACGAGGTCGGACTCGGCCTCGAGGGCCCGCCGGAAGCTCAGGTCGCTCATCGCCCGACGACGGAGACGGTTCGGGCGAGGGCTGCCTCGAGCGCGTCGACGGTGTTCATCGACTCACCATTCCAGTTCGGGGAGAGTCCGGCAAACGCGCGAACCCAAGGCGAACGCAGGTGATGTCGGGGGTGGTCGCGTCGCGACGGGGGATTCGCCCGCGCATCGCCCGGCGATCGGTTGGCAACGGCGGCATGGGCGTGCCTCTGGGGCGCGGGCGTTGGGGCGGGTCTATCTCGCGCCTTGACGGGTGCGGTTCAGGGATCTTTGCGGGCGCGGCTGGGTTGGACGCGGCGGGGCTCGTTGGGCATCTTCGGATATTGCGGTGGCCACGGCGCGTCGGGGATCCCACGGTCGGCATCGGCGATCGCGAGTTCGAGCAAGGGGGCGAGCGACTGCCGCGGCGCGTCGATGTCGGCCCACGGGTCACCGTGCTCGGCCAGCCGCGCCGCAACGTTGCGGATCGTGAAGTCGTCCGGGTGCGCGCTCGCCAGATCGTCCCACGTGATCGGCGTCGATACCTGCGCACCCGCCCGCGGCCGTACCGACCACGCGCCGAACACGGTCTTGTGCGGTGCGTTCTGGTTGAAGTCGACGAACACGCGCGCGCCGCGCTGCTCCTTCCACCACTGCGCGGTGACGAGCTCGATGTGGCGGCGTTCGAGTTCGCGCGCGAACGCGACCGCGGCAGTGCGCACCTCATAGCTGTCCCACTCGGGAAGCAGGCGCACGTAGACGTGCAACCCGCGGCTCCCCGTCGTCTTCGGATAGGCGCGCAGCCCGAGTTCGCCGAGCAGGTCTCGGGCGAGTAATCCGGCGCGGCGCACCATCTCCCACGTCACACCGGGCGACGGATCGAGGTCGATGCGGAGTTCGTCCGCATGTGCCGGATCGGACGCGAGATACGGCCACACGTGGAACCCGAGCACGCCGAGGTTCACCGCCCAGACGACATGCGCAAGGTCGTCGATCACGAGCGCGTCGCTCGTCGTCCCGTTGGGCGTGCTCACGACGCTTGTGGCCAACCAGTCGGGCCGCTTCTCAGGGACGCGCTTCTGGAAGAAGGACGACTGGCCGACGCCGTTCGGGTAACGCTCGAGCAGCACCGGACGGCCACCCATCGCATGCAGCAGTGGATCGGCGAGCGCGAGATAGTGCTGGACGACGTCGAGTTTGGTCTCGCCGTGTTGGGGGAACATCACCTTGTGCGGGTTTGACAGCGCGACCTCGCGCCCGGCGACTTCGATCACTGCGGCTTCGGACCGTGCCACGATCGGCAGGCTACGGCGAAGGTCCCACGCCGCCGTAGTACGCCACCGAGACGACTCAACGCGGCGACGAGGACCCGCAGGTCCGTACGATGCCCGCGATGTTCACCTTGCGCTTCGACATGCGTGCTCCGAGCGACGGTCCCGCGAGTGCAGCCGATCTGTACTCGGCCGCGATCGAGATGGCGGCGTGGGCCGAAGCGAACGGAGGGACGGCGATCGTGTTATCGGAGCACCATGCGTCGCCGGATGGTTACCTGCCCGCGCCGCTCATGCTCGCCAGCGCGATCGCAGCGCGTACGACGCACCTGCCGATCACGGTCGCAGCGTTGCTCGTCCCGCTCCACGACCCGATCCGGCTCGCCGAGGATCTCGCGGTGCTCGACATCATCAGCCGCGGTCGTGCCGTGCACGTCATCGGGCTCGGGTATCGCGATGAGGAATACGCGATGTTCGGGCACTCGCTCGCCGAACGCGGGCGCCGCATGGAGGAGTCCCTGACCGCGCTGCGCCAGGCATTGCGCGGCGACACGTTCGAGTATCGGGGCCGACCTGTGCACGTGACTCCGCCGCCGTTCACCCCAGACGGGCCGATGATGTTCTACGGCGGGGGCAGCACCGCGGCGGCGAGACGAGCGGCGCGCTTCGGGATGGGTTTCTTCGCGCAGTCCTCAGGCGAACACCTCGAAATGACGTATCGGGACGAGTGCGCCCGACTCGGCACCGAACCGGGACTGTGCATGATCCCCGACGCGGAATCGGCCACCTCGGTGTTCGTCGCCCACGACGTCGATCGCGCCTGGGAACGCATCGGTCCGCACATGCTGCACGACGCACGCATGTACGCGTCGTGGCTCGGCGACACGGTCGCCGCGAGCAAGTCGACCGCCGGATCGGTCGCCGACCTGCGCGCCGAATCCGGCGCGTACCGGATTCTCAGTCCTGCCGAGGCGGTCGACTACACCCGGCGCTTCGGGATGCTCCCGCTCCACCCGCTCTGCGGCGGCTGCCCACCCGAACTCGCATGGGAGACGCTCCACCTGGTCGCGTCCGAGGTTGTCCCAGCCCTCAGCTGAGTCCCGCGCTCACGGTTTGCGGGCGCTGACGGCGAGACTGAGGGGGCTCAGCATCACGAAATGCGGATCGGCGATCGTCGCGCGGGTCGCGGCCATGGTCGCGGCGTCGACCAATCCCGCCGCCTCGAGGATCGGCAGCGCGCGCTCGACGCCGAGGAACCACCAGTCACCCGCGGCCGTACCCGGCCGCATTGCCCACGACTGGCCGGTGACGTCGATGTCGGTGAGTCCACGCTCGGCGAACAGGGAGACGAGCCGGGTCCCGAAGTTCGGCTCGCGCCACGGTGCGAACGCCGGATCGTTCATGGTGCGGTGGACGGTCCCGTACGGCTCGGGGAGGGGCTGGTGATCGAACACGCTGAAGTCGCCCTCTTCGACGAGCAGCACGCCACCAGGGTGGAGTAGCGCGATCAACGCGTCGAGCACCGCTTCGCGTTCGGGGAGATGCTGCAGCACCGCACGCGCATGCACGAGATCGAAGTCGTGCCCGGGCGGTTCGTCGTTGACGATGTCGTGCTGCAACAGGGTCACGTTCGGTGCTGGCAGAGCATGAAAGCGCGTGTCGATGTCGGTGGCGACGACCCGTCCGGTCGGTCCGACGCGCTCGGCCAGGAATGCGGTCACCGTTCCCGCACCCGCGCCGATCTCGAGGCATGACCAGCCCGCGGCCACGCCGACGCGGGCGAGGGTCGCGAACGTCCACGGATCGCGCGCCTCGCCGAGCAGCCGCAATCGTCGCTGCTCGATCTCGACCTGGTCATCGGGGACGCCGTAGGCGGTAGCGCCAGTCTTGGTCGGCCCAGCGTCGGTAGGCATGCGTGCATCTTCGCGTCCGGCCGGCCGGGTCGCGCCACCCGGCACGCGGCGGTCAGTTGTGGGGGGTGGCACTCCAAGGCGCGTCGTGCCACGGGTCGGGTTCACGCGGCAGGCCGAGCACACGTTCGCCGAGGATCGTCCGGTTGATCTCCGACGTGCCGCCCTCGATCGAGTTGGCCCGCGACCGCAGCATTCCGGCGACTTCGGGCGGGAGCGACTCGGCATAGCCGTGCCGATCCGGTGCCGCGATGGCGTCGGCGTCGAGCATCGAGACGGCGAGCAGTTGGATCCGCATGTTCAACTCGGCATTGTGGACCTTGCCGATGCTGCTCTCGGGGCCGGGAGCGTGGCCGGCGCGAACTCGGGCGCGGACCCGGTCGTTGGTCCAAGCCCGAATGCGTTCCTCGCTCCACACCCGCATCAACTCCTGGCGGGCGCGCGGGTCGCACGAACGCCCCGAACGAACCGCGAGCGCGAGCAGGTGATCGATCCCACGGCCGCCGATGCGGTCGACACCGCCGCCGCCGGCACCGGCGACCATCTGGCGCTCGCCGCTCAGCGTCGCGCTGGCGACGCGCCAGCCATCGTCGATCGCTCCGACGCGATCGACGTCGGGAACGCGCGCGCCGGCGAGGTACACCTCGTTGAAGTCCACCTCGCCACCCATGTGACGCAGCGGTCGGATGTCCACGCCGGGCTGTCGCAGGTCGATGAGGAAGTAGGTGATCCCACGGCGTTTGGGGACGTCGGGATTGGTACGGGCGAGCAGGATCGCGAACTCGCTGCGGTGCGCCCAGGTCGTCCACACCTTCTGCCCGGTCACGATCCACTCGTCGCCGTCACGCACGGCCCGGCACGAGAGCGACGCGAGATCGCTTCCCGCGCCCGGTTCGGAGAACAGCTGGCACCACCGCTCCTCGTTGCGCACGATCGGCGGGAGGTACCGCAGGCGCTGTTCCTCGCTGCCGTGGGCGAAGAGCGCCGACGCGGTGTTGTGGAGACCGAGCGGGTTGAGGCGGCCGAGCCCGAACGGTGACAACTCCGCTTCGACTGCGCGCGCCAGGTCGACCGGGAGATCGAGCCCGCCGTAGGCGACGGGCCAGGTCGGGACGACGAGGCCGCTCACGGCAAACGTCGGATACCACGCCTCGTAAGCCGCACGGCTGCGGACTTCGCGCAGCGCCGCCGGGCCGCCGCGACGTCCGGCTTCGAGCCAGGCCGTGGGCAGATGTTCGGCCAGCCAGTCCCTCACCGACGCGCGCGCGCCCTCGACGGTTGTCGACGCGTCGATTGCGAGCGTCACGGGAGTGGCAGGTCGGTGAACGGCGGGAGCGTGGTGAAGTCAGCGGGACGCTTCTCGAAGAACGCGGTGATCGCCTCGAGGTTCGCGGGTCCGCCGATGAGGTGCCGGAACACCTCGTCCTCGCGGGCGCGCGCGGCGCGCACCGCGTCACGGCGTGCTGCAACGATGAGGGCCTTGGTCGCCACGAGCGAGGCGATCGGCATGGCCGCGATCTGCTGCGCGAGCGCAAGCGTCTCGTCGAGCAGCGCGGAATGCGGCACGACGCGGAACGCGAGTCCGGCGGCGAGCGCGACATCGGCGGTCATCCACTCCGCGGTGTACAGGAAGTAGGCCGCCTGCTGCAGTCCAAGGGTGGCGGGGAACGTGTAGGACGATCCGGCTTCAGGTGCGACGCCGAGCGTCGGGAACGGCAACTTCAGCCGCACCGTGTCGGCCATCACGACCAGATCGCAGAACGGCAGCATGGTTGCCCCGATGCCGATGCCGAGCCCGTTGACCGCGGCGATGACCGGCTTGCGGAACTCGGCGAGTCCGTCGGCGAAGGGTCCGAAACCGTGGCCGCGCGGATCGGTCGCGGCGGCGCTCATCTCGCCGATGTCCTGGCCTGCGCAGAACGCCCGACCGTTGCCGGTCAACACGACGACCGCGACGCCGGGGTCGTCGGCGGCCGCGGTGAGCGCGTCTGCACATGCCCAGTAGAGGTCGTTGTTCATGGCGTTCAGTGCCTCGGGCCGGTCGAAGGTGAGCACTCGCACGCGGCCGTGGTCGGCGATCTGGAACATCAGCGGCGAACCTCGGCTCGGGGGACGAAGGTGACGTCCGCGCCCGTACTGAGGCGAGCGAGCGACACGAAGCCCGACTGCCGTCGCGGTTCGTTGAACGGGTCGATGACGATCTCGAACGCGTGCACCTCGTCGGCGCGCGTGCCGATGCGGCGGCTCCGCGCCCGCGGATTGACCGCGCACGCGATCGCGTCGATCGCGCCGGCAGCGCCGGCCGCCTCGGCGCCGTCGAGTGTTGCAAACCAGGAGTACGTGTCACCCTCGGCGAAGCACGGTGCGTCGCACAGTGCGAATCGAACGGTCGCAGCATCGAGCACCTCGATCCGTGGCGACACGTAGGTACGCGGGAAGAACACCGGATGGAACCGCAACACAGTCGCGATCGCGGCGGCATCGTTGCTGGCAATCGCGAGTTCCGCGCGCAGGCGTTGTGCTCCGATGCCGGCCACGCCGATGAACACGCCGGCGCCGAACTCCCGCGCCTCGGCGTCGCCCCAGCGCTGGGCGACACAGGTCATGAACGCCCGGGCGAGCAGGTGCGTTTGGATCGCGATCTCCTGCAGCGTGAGCACGAGCGCGCGATGCGAGAGATCTTCGAGGTGGAAGTTCGGGTCGATGTCGCCCGACAGGTCGGGCCAGCCGCCGGGTTCGTGATCGTTGCCAGGATCGTTGAGACCGATCGTGGCAAGCCGCGAGTTGCCGACCATTTCGAGGTTGGGGTGTTGCTCGTACGGTTCGGTCGCGTCGTCGATGACCGCGGTCCAGTGACAGTGCGGTGTGCGGTCGGTCGGGATTCGGGGAGGTCGATGGATGGCACGGATCTTGGCGCAGGGATGGATCGCAGCCGCGGTCGCATCGAAAGTCGGGTCCTCGATGTCGTGACACATGCGGCGCACGTACTCGTCGCCCATCGGTTCCGCGTCCATCAGCGCGCCACAGTGGTCGAGCCAGAACTCGCCGTGGTGTTCGTCGATGACCTTGAAATGGAAGTCGAGGAAGTGGTGGGGCGCACCGATGTCGATCTTGATGTTCTTGAAGATCGTGGCGACATCGTGCTGTCCGTAGGGTGGCCCGAAACGCAGCGTGCGCTGCACGCGCGCCGAGTAGATCGGACTGGCGCCCATCCACTCTTCGATCGCGACCTGTGCCATCTCCCCGGCCGTGTGCTTTGCCAGGACGAGGGGCATCCCGACTCGGTCCTGGAGATGTCCAATGAGGAGCCATTCACGGCCCAAGCGGGCGAGTGCCCGGCGATCGAGGTCGGCGAGGTCGGCGCCCGGTTCGAAGCTGCGCACCTCCGACGTGGCTGCCCCGTGGTGATCCTGGACTGACACGGGGCGTACTGTAGAACGCGTTCTACATCTGGGTCGCGGCGACGTGCCGCAGAGGACCGAGGGGATTCGGATGCGCGGGATCGTGTTCGTGGGCGACGGGCAGGCAGTCGTCACCGACGAGTTGGAGGTGCGCGCCCCGAAGCCGCACGAGGTCGTCGTCCGGATGGTCAACGCCGGCGTGTGCCACAGCGATCTGAGCGTGCTCGACGGGACGATCCCGTTCCCGACGCCGTGCGCCATGGGCCACGAGGGCGCGGGTGTCGTCGAAGAGGTCGGGAGTGCGGTCGGGAGCGTGGTGCCGGGAGACCACGTCGTGCTGTCGACGCTCGCGAATTGCGGTCGGTGTTCGGCGTGTGCGCGCGGGCTGCCGACGCGCTGTCGCAGTTCGATCGGCAACATGACCCGGCCGTTCAACTATCGCGGCGAACCGTGTTTCAACTTCGCGGCAACGTCATGCTTCAGCGAACGCACGGTCATCGACGCGATCCAGGCGGTCAAGATCGACCCGGCAGTGCCACTCACCTCGGCGTGCCTCATCGGCTGCGGGGTGATCACCGGCATGGGCGCGGTGCTGAACCGCGCCAAGGTCGCGCCCGGAGAGACCGCGGCCGTCTTCGGCGTCGGCGGGGTTGGCCTCAACGCGATCCAGGCGTTGCGCTTGGCAGGTGCAGCGCGCATCATCGCGGTTGACACTCTCGCGTCGAAAGAGGTGCTCGCACGTCAGTTCGGCGCGACCGACTGGATCAACGCCGGCGCGGTCGACGCCACGGCCGACGCGATCCGAGCGCTTCTTCCCGGCGGCAAAGGCATGTACCAACCCGGCGGCGTCGACTGGGCGTTCGAGTGCACTGGCGTCCCCAAGGTGTTGCACGACGCCATCGACGCGCTCGAATGGGGAGGCACCGCAGTCGCAGTCGGCGTTCCGCCGGCGAGCGCGCTGCTGGAGAAGTCGATCTTCCAGAGTTTCGTGTACATCGACAAGGGGGTGATCGGCTGCCGCTACGGCACGGCGCGGCCGCACCACGACTTTCCCAAGATCGCCGACCTGTACCTGCAGGGCAAGGTGCTCCTCGACGAACTCGTCTCGCAGGTCTACCCACACGCCGAGTTCCACACCGTGCTCGAACACATGCACGAGGGCAAACTCGCGCGCGGCGTCCTCGCGTTCTGATCGAGGGGTGAGCGAAGCTATGCGCGGGCAGCTTGGCTTCTACACGCTCGCGGGACACACGAACTCGCCCCGCGACCTGGTTCAGGAGTGCCTCGACGCCGAGGCGTTGGGCCTCGACGCGGCGTTCATCTCGGAGCGGTTCAATCTGAAGGAGGCCGCGACACTCTGCGGTGCGGCGGGCGCTGTCACCGAACGCCTCCGCATCGCGACCGGCGCGACGAACCCCAACACGCGGCATCCGCTCATCACCGCGACGTTCGCGACCACGATGCACCGCCTCACAGGCGGGCGCTTCTCACTCGGTCTCGGGCGCGGCTTCGGCGCCCTGTTCGATGCGATCGGCGCGCCGCGTGTGAACATGGCGATGCTCGGGGATCATGCGTCGATCCTGCGCCGCCTCTGGCACGGCGAGACGATCTTCGGGCACGACGGCCCGGCTGGCAAGTACCCCTACCTCGGGATGGATCCGAGCTTCGACGAGGACATCCCGTTGCTCCTCACCGCGCTCGGGCCGCGGACGATCGAGTTCGCCGGACGGGTGTTCGACGGAGTGATCCTGCACACGTTCTTCGCCGACGAGACCCTCGCCCGCTGCGTCGAACTCGCCCGGCGCGGCGCGACCGAGGCCGGCAAGGACCCCGATGCGTTCGAGATCTGGTCGGTGCTCGCCGTCGTCCACGACCCCGATCGGTCGCGCTACCTGAAGGCGGTCGTCGCGCGGCTTGCGACCTACCTCCAGGGTTACGGCGACCTGCTCGTGCGCGTGAACGGCTGGGACCCCACGGTGCTCGACCGCTTCCGTGCCGACGAGTTCGTGCAAGGATTTCGCGGCGCGCTCGATGCGGTCGCGAGCGACGACGAACTCGAGCACGTCGCGTCACTGCTGCCGCAGGAGTGGATCGACGCCAGCGCGATCGGAAGCGCCGAGTTCTGCGCGCAACGCGTCGAGCAACAGTTCGACCTTGGCGCCACCGGCGTGATCCTCCACGGCGCGACGCCGAGCCAACTCACCGAGGTCGTCGCCGCGCATCGTTCCCGTTGAAGCGACCGCCCGAGAGTGACAGGACCCGCACGCCACGGGGCGCGCGAGGGAGGTCAGGCGGTGGCGCGAGCGGCGATCTCGGCGGCGCCGATGCCGATCCGACGCTCGAAGCGCCCCTTGTCGAAGCTGCGGATGCTGACGTCGTGGCCCGCAGCCTCGGCGCGCAATGCCGCGACGGTGCAGTCGGACTTGGCGCGGCGAGCGAACGGATCGTAGGAGTACCAACGGATTGCGTTCTCGTGGGTGATCTTGGCGACCTCGGCGTCCGGCACCCCGTCGAGCACTGCCCAGAGTTCTTCGGGCGCTCCCGGCCACATCGAGTCCGAGTGCGGGTAGTCGCATTCCCAGGCGATGTTGTCGACGCCGATCATGTCGCGGACGCGCACACCGACCGGATCGGAGATGAAGCACGTCAGGAAGTGACGGCGGAATACATCGCTCGGCACCAGGTCGCCGAAGTCCTGACCGGTCCACGTGTGATGCATCTCGTAGGTACGGTCGACGCGCTCGAGGAAGTACGGGATCCAACCGGTCCCGCCCTCGCTCAACGCGATCCGCAGGTCGGGGAAGTGCTTCGGGATACGCGACCACAACAAGTCAGCCGCAGCCTGCGCGATGTTCATCGGCTGCAGCGTGATCATGACGTCGACGGGAGCGTTCGGCGCGGTGACGACCAGCTCACCTGATGAGCCGAGGTGGATCGACACGACGACGTTCTCGTCGCAACACGCCGTCCACACCGGATCCCAGTGCGGATCGTGGAACGAAGGCTCGCCGAGCTTGTGCGGGTTCTCGGTGAACGTCACCGAGTGCACGCCGCGGCGGGCGAGGCGCCGGATCTCGTCGGCTGCGGCAACTGGATCCCAGATCACGGGGATCCCCATCGGGATGAAACGGTCGGGATAGGCCCCGCACCACTCGTCGACGTGCCAATCGTTGTACGCGCGCAACACCGCCAGCGCCAGATCCTTGTCGGCGCAGGCACCGAACAGACGGGCCGCGAACCCGGGGAAGCTTGGGAAGCACATCGAGCCGAGGATCCCGCCCGCGTTCATGTCCTTGACGCGCTCGTGAACGTCGTAACAGCCGGGACGCATCTCGTCGAACGCGGTCGGCTCGATGCCGTACTCACCCTTGGGTCGGCCCGCCACCGCGTTGAGGCCGATGTTGGGGATCGTGACCCCGTTGAACGTCCACACGTCGGCGCCGTCGTCGGTGCGAACGACCCGGGGTGCCGCCTCAGCGTGCTTCGCCGCGAGGCGTCCCTCGAACATCGAGGGGGGTTCGACCAGGTGATCGTCGACCGAAATGAGGATCAGATCGTCGGCACCGCTCATGGCGACATCCTAGGTTGAGGCGCGTGACCGTACCCGACGTCGTGCCGATCCGGTTCAACTTGCAGGCTCGCCCGAACGGCAGGGACGAATGGCTTGCCCTTGCGCGCGACGCAGAAGCCGACGGCTTCGAGTCGCTCTTCGTCGCCGATCATCCAGGGTCGACGGCGTCGCCGTTCGTCGCGCTGGCGGCCGCGGCCGCGGTGACACAGCGCATTCGACTCGGCAGTTACGTCGCCAACTCGGGCGTGTGGGATCCGATGTTGCTCGCGGGCGAACTGGCGACGCTCGATTGTCTCTCGGACGGGCGTGCGGTGTTCGGGATCGGTGCGGGCCACACGCCGCGCGAGTGGACCGACCGTGGACTCGAGTACCCGAGCGCCCGAGCGCGTGTCGTGCGAATGATCGAAGTCGCCGAGGCGACCCGCGATTGGCTCGAACACCTCGACGCGCCGCGTCCGGTACAGCCCCGAATTCCGTTGCTCGTCGGCGGCAACGGTCGCACCGTCTTGCGGTTCGCGGCTGCGCACGCGGACATCGTCGGAGTCACCGGTCTCGGCGCGACCCTCGCCGACGGACACTCGCACGAGACCCGCTGGTCGGCCGCGGCGATCGACGATGACATCGGTTGGCTCCGTGACGGCGCCCGCCAGGTCGAACTCGATGCCCTTGTTCAGTTCGCCGTCCTGACTCACGACCGCACCGAAGCCGTTGCTGCGCTCGCGGCCGAGTACGAACTGCCCGCTGCCGACATCCTCGAATGCCCGTTCGCGTTCGTCGGCACGGCCGAAGAGATCGCCGCCGAGATGGTCGACCACGCGAACCGCTGGGGGATCGGTCGTTACACGGTGCGTCCCGACGCGCGCGACGTGGTCGCCGCGGTCCGCGACGTGTGGGGCCGCGATGCCTGACGGGGATCCGCCCTCGCGGATGGCCAACGATTGTGACTTTGTGATCGCTCTCGCGCCGGTGCGGCGAACGCCGGTCCAAAAGGTGCGGCTGGCGGCCGCACCCGGTCGCGACCTTTGAAGATCCTCCCGACACCTCCGGTTGGGGTTTGACACCTTTTGCCAAGATTGGCACACTCTCCGTCGGGCACCGCAGGTGGGAGCGGCGCGTGGGAACTGGGGCGGAGGACCGATTCTCGTGGCGGACAGCGAGCGCGCCTTTCGGGTGCGGCTCTTCGGCGCTCTCGAGGTCGAGAGCGGCCAGCGGGTCTTCGGGCCGCGCGACTTCGAGGGCATCAAACCGAAGCAGATGTTCGAGTTGCTCGTGCTCGCGCGCGGCGGTCTGGTGTCGAAGGAACGCTTCGCGGAGTTGTTGTGGAGCCGCAATCCGCCGCGCAACGTCGCGGCGACCCTCGAGACCTACATCTCGGTGTTGCGCAAGGCGCTCGTCCAGGAACGCTCCGATGTCGGTCTGCGCCCGATCGTCACCGAGCGAGGGGCGTACCGGCTTGAGTGGACGCACTTCGATCTCGATCTCGACCAGTTCGACGAGTTGGTCATGGCCCGACCCGGTGTCAGCCCCCGCGGTCGGCGTGCCTCGCTCGAGCGGGCGATCGCCCTCGTCAAGGGCGACGTGCTCGAGGACGAGCCGTACAGCATCTGGACCGGCGAGGTGCGCGAGCGGTACCGCCAGCGGGTGTCGCTCGCGTGCATCGAGGCCGCCGAACTCGCCACCGGGGACGAGGACCACCCGGCCGTGGTGCGAAACGCCGAACGGGCAGCCGAACTCGATCCGCTGAGCGAGCGCGCCTGTCGCGCCCTGATGATCGGCCACTACGCGCTCGGCCGCCGCGAGGAGGCGCTGCGGGTGTATCAGCGTTGCGCCTCGGCGCTCGCCCAGGAGCTCGACTCCGACCCGGACCTGTCGACCATGCGTCTCCACGCCGCGATCCAGCGGCGCGAGGACTGGCGCAGCGCCGCGTATCGGGTACTCGACGGCTTCGAGCCCGCAACGTTCAGCGCGCGGGACCATCCGACCATCCCCCTCGTCGGTCGCGCCGCGGTTGTCACATCCCTCACCCAACTCATCGGCAACGCGACGGCGTCGACGTTCTCGTTGATCTGCGTCGCGGGCGAACCTGGCTCGGGCCGTACCCGCTTGCTCGACGCGATCACTCCGTCAGTCCCTGCGACGCTCGTGGCACGGGTCGCCGGAAACCCGATGTTCCGCGACATGCCGTTCGTGTGCCTGGCGTCGCTCCTGCGGCAATTACTCGACGCCGGTCAGATCGACTCCAAGCAACGCGCGCCGTTCGCTGCGTTGCTGCCCGAACTTCGTCGCCTCGCCGGCAACAGCGTGAGCGAGATCGAGTCGTTCGAGGCTCTGGTGTCGTTCGCGCATGCACACGCGCCGATCGCAATCATCGTCGACGACGCCGAACTCGCCGACCCCGGCACGTTGCGGGCACTCGTCTACCTGCGCGACCGCTGCGCGGGGATTCCGGGTCTCGTCATCCTGGCGACCGACCGCACTTTCGACGCGCGTGCCGACGGGCTCGCCCAACTCCGCCCCGACCACGTCGTCACCCTCGATCGCCTCGATCCCGACGACATGTCGGACCTCGGCGGCAATCCCGCCCACCTGCGCACCGGCGGGTTACCGCAGTTGCTCGCCGGGATTCAGCACGGCGACGGGTCGTGGACCAGCGACGTCGCCCGCTGGGTCACGAACCGCAGCCGCCGCGCCGGGGCCCGTGCGCAGCGTTTGCTCACGATCGCGGCCTGCCTCGACCAGCCGTTCGACGCCGAGACGCTTGCCGGTATCTCGCGCGAGGACCTGATGATCGTGATCGAGGAACTCGAGTGTCTCCAGGCCCACGGGCTGATCGACACCGCGGGGATCGGCTACTTGATCCGCGACGTACTCGTACGCGAGATCCTGGCGGCGTCGGTGTCGCCGGGGCGCCGGCACCACGTTCGGCGCCTCGCCGCCGAACTCCCGCTCGACGCCAATATCGCGCGTTCGGGGGTTCCGGCACGCGCCGGCGTCACCGCGTTCGAACGAGAACCCCGAAATCCCGTTGGGCTTCGCGCCTTGAAGGAGCGTTGATGGAGATCGTGCAGTACCTCAGGTCGCTCGGCCGGCTCTGGCGATTCGTGATCGTCGTACCGGTCGTCGCCGCACTCGTGGCATTCGCCGCGGGCATGGCGAACCCGCGCGTGTACCGCGGCAAGGCGACGATCTCCGACCTCGTCACCGCAGGGCCGAGCAGCACCGCGGCGCAGGCGGTCGCCGACTTCCAGGCCCTGCTGTTCAGCGAACCGGTGTTGACCGAGGTTTCGGACGAGACCGGGCTCACCAAGTCGACCCTCAAGCGCCGCGTGAAGCTGGTCCGTTTCGGGCAGAGCAGCGTCGTCGCCGTCCAGGGCACGTCGCCGGATCGCGACGACATCGAACCGATGGTGATGACCGCGGCGCGCGAAGCGCTGGCGCTGTTCAACGCGCGGAGCAACGCGGTCGCGCGGGGTCTTGCCGAGGCGCGCCGCGCCGTCGACGCCGCTCGCAAGAACGTCGTCGCGGCCGAGGGGCAACTGTCCGAGTTCACGGCACGCACGGGTGCGGTATCACCGGTCGAGGAGTTCGAGGCCGAATTGCGGCGTGTCACCGACCTGGAGCGCTCGCTCGCGGACGCCCGCGCCGGACGCGGCGGCAGCGTGTCGTCGTTCGAGATCAGCCTGGCCGAGGCGCGCCGCGATCGTGACGCCGCCGCTGCGGCTCTTGCCGAATACGAGCCGCTGAATGCCGCGGCCGACCGAGCCGGTGACGACCTCACGAGCGCGCAGCGCCAATTCGATGATGCTCGTGCTGCCGCGGCCGGGATCCAACTCCCCACCGAGGACGCGGTCTCGATGGGGCAGGTCGTCCGGGTGTCGCGGCGCGAGCAGTTGTTGCGCCAGACCGTGGTTGCGTTCGTCTCGGCGTTCGTGCTCGCGCTCTTGGGGGCGATGATCGTCGACACGTTCCGCCGCTCGCGTGGAGTTCGCGGCGATGATCGGGGTGACGCCCCTCCGGCGGCCGCAGTGGGTTTCGAGGACGCAGACACGCTGCTCGCCGAGTCGTTGACCGAATCGCGACCGCCCGGCACGCTCGAGCCCGCTGCCACTCCCCAGGCAAGCTCAGCCGCGTCGCCGCGTCCTGCGGCGTCTTCGCTCGTCTCGCTGGCGCAGCGTCGGCGCGGCCGCGAACAGGGTGCTCCGGAGGCTCACCAGTCGTGAACGACGGCCCTCGACCGCGCGGCGCGCGCGGTTCCGCCCCGCCCGATCACGAACTGCTGCGCGTCGCGCGCGGCGGAGCACTCAACATCGTCGCTGCGATCGTCAACCACGGATGTTCGCTCGCCGTGTTGTTCGCGCTCGCGCGTGCGACCTCAGCGTCGGGCGTCGGGCGCTACGCGCAGGCGTACGCGGCGCTCGCAATGCTCGGCTTGGCATCGGTCGCAGGACTGCGACCCTCGCTCACCCGTTTCGTCGCAATCGCTGCCGTTGACGGCGACGACGCGGCGCGACGGGGCGCAGCACGACTCGGGATGGGAGTCGCAACCGCGATCGCGGCCGTGCTCGCGGGCGCGCTCGCGCTCGGCGCCGGCCCGATCGCGCGCGGCGTGTTCGGTGAGGCCGCCCTGATCGTGCCCTTGCGGCTCGTCGCCGCCACTCTTCCTTGCTTCGTGTTCTGGCAGACCGCGGCCTCGGTGCTCCAGGGGGCGCAACGCCACCGCAGCTTCGCGGTCGTCGAGTTCGTGCTCGAACCTGGGCTCCGCTTCGGCCTCACGCTCGTCGCGCTCGCGAGCGGCGCAGGCCTGCGCGGCGCGCTGGTTGCCCTGCTCGTCGCGAACGCGATCACGGCTCTCGTCGCGGGGCGTCTCGTGCACGGGTTGATCGGCCGTGGGGCAGCACCGCTGCCGGTGCGGTCGATGGTCGGCTTCGCTTCGTCCATGTGGCTCGCGAACTCGGCGACCACCGGCCTGATCTGGGCAGACACGCTCCTCATCGGGATCCTGCGCGAGAGCGCCGACGTCGGCATCTACCAGGTCGCGACGCGCGTGGTGATGCTCGCTGCGGTCGTGATGGCACCCTTGAACTCGGCCGTCGCGCCACGCGCCGCGGCGTTGCACCGGCTGGGCGACGACGCTGGACTCCGGCACCTGTACCGGGCCGCGACGGGATGGATGATGCGACTCGCACTCCCCGCGTTCGTGACGTTGCTCGTCTTCGCCCCCGAGGTGCTGCAACTCTTCGGAGACCGGTACACCGAAGCCGCGTGGGTCACGCGCGTGCTCGCACTCGGGAAGCTCGTCGACGTCGCCACCGGACCGTGCGGCGTCCTGTTGCAGATGACCGGCCACGCGCTCTTGAACGTCGCGAACAACATCGTGACGCTTGTTGTCAACGTCGGCCTCAACCTCTGGTGGATCCCGGCCTACGGCCTGCGCGGCGCGGCGCTCGCGTGGGCGTTCGCGCTCGTGGGCCTCAACATCGCGCGCGTCGTCCAGGTCCGGCGGATCGTCGGGAGCTACCCATTCGACACGGCGTTGATCAAGGCTGCGCTCGCATGCGGCGCACAAGCGCTGTTCGCGATCAACGTCAGTTATGCCCTCAACGGCTCCGGAGCACTGATCATCGGTACGCTCGGCGGCGCGTTCTTGTATGTGGCCGCGTCGTGGGCGTCGGGCATTGGCCCGGCCGAGATCGCCGCGTTCCGCAGCCTGGCGCCGCGACGCTCCGGTCCGCCGCCCGCGGCCGTCGTCTCGGGTGTGGGGTCGCAGTGAGCGGCGCCGCGCCTGCGATCGTGTACCTCGCGGGCAGCGCACGGAGCGGCTCCACGATCGTCGCCAACGTCCTGGGACAGGGCGAGGGTGTGTTTGCCGCGGGGGAGTTGCGGTACCTGTGGACCCGCGGGCATCTCGAGAACCGGCGCTGCGGGTGCGGCGACCACTTCACCGAGTGCGCGTTCTGGCAGCAGGTCCAGCAGGCCATCACGAACGAGCGCCCTGATCTCGACCCCGGTGATCTCGAACGGCGGATCCGGCGCGCCACGCGGATGCGGACGGTGCCGAGCGCGATCTGGCGGGCGAGCGCCTTCGATCGTCGAGCGACACGACTCGGCGAGGATCTCGCCGTCGTCTACCACGCGATCGCGTCGGTCTCGGGTGCCCAGGTCATCATCGACAGTTCAAAACTGCCGACCTATGGAGCAGTGCTCGCGCGCATGCCCGGGGTTCGCTTCGAAGCGGTCCACCTCGTGCGTGACCCGCGCGCGACCGCGTTCTCGTGGGCACAGCGGAAAGCGCAGCCCGATCGCGACGGCTGGATGCAGCAGTTCCCGGCGTGGAAGAGCGGGCTGCTCTGGATCGTGTGGAACGCGTCGACCCGGCCGATACTGCGCCGGCGCGGTGTGCGCGCACGCCCGTTGCGGTACGAGGATCTCGCCGCCGCGCCCCGTCACAGCCTCGAGCGAATCGCTCAGGGCGTCGGCATCGACCCGGATGGTCTTCCCTTCATCGACGACCGCGCGGTGCTGCTGGTCGGATCGCACAGCGTGGCCGGCAACGGGAACCGCATGCAGACCGGAGTCGTCGTGCTCGAAACCGACGATCGCTGGCGTCGCCAGATGCCGTCACGCGAGCGCCGGATCGTCACCGCGATGGCCTTCCCGTGGCTGCGGCGCTACCACTACCGGGTCGTGGCATCGTGAACGACGCGCCGGTGTTCATCGTCGGGTGCCAGCGTTCCGGCACGACGCTGCTGCGGCTGATGCTCGACTCCCACCCAGAGATCTCCTGCGGTCCCGAGACCCGCTTCCTTGCCGACCTCGGCCGGATCACCGGTTCCGAGTGGGAACGGTTCTCGCTCTACGGCTTCCCGAAGGAGTACTGGTACCAGCGCTTTGCCGACCTGTTCGGCGGGTTCCAGCACGACTACGCCGCAGCGAGAGGGAAGCGCCGCTGGGCGGACAAAACACCGATGTATGCGCTCCACCTCGACCTGCTCGACGCGGTGTTCCCCGACGCACAGGTCGTCCACATAATTCGTGACCCGCGCGACGTCGTCATTTCGCACCGAGAACGGTTCGGTTACTGGTCGGCACTCAAGGCGGTCGCCAAGTGGCCTCGCTACGTCGAGCAGGCTCGCATGCTCGGCGGGCAACTCGGGCACGAGCGCTACCACGAAGTGCGCTATGAGGCGCTGGTGCGTGATCCCGCGACCACGATGCGTGCGCTGCTCACGTTCCTCGGCGAGGCGTGGTCGGACGCGGTCCTCGATCCCGACGCGCACCCTCATGACGTGCTCGATCGCTACCCGGCGTTCTCGGCGGCGCGCCGGCGCGCCGGTGACAATGCCGCCATCTATCGCTCGCGCGTCGGTGCACATCGCCGCCGCCTCGACCCGTTGCTGGCGATCGCGGTGCGGGTCGGTTGCGGGCTGCGGGCTCGCGAGCTCGGCTATGGCCGCAGCGTTCGCGAACCCGGGGTTTTCGCGGCGCAACGCGAACTGTCGACGGAAGCTTGCTCGTGAAGCAACATGATCGCCAGGTCGTGCTGATCGTCGGCGCGCCCCGCTCGGGAACGAGCCTGCTCTACAAGCTGCTCTGCACCCACCCCGACGTGAACTACCTGTCGAATTGGAATCGTCGCTTCCCGCGGATCCCGCAGCTCGCCCGCCTTCGACAGGTTCCCGTGCGTCGTGTCGCTCGCCGCGACCAGGTGTGGTTTCCCGGTGCGAACGCCTATGTGGCGGGCGAGCGGCCCTGGCGCGATCGACTGTTCCCGATGCCCGTCGAGGCGGATGCGTTCTACGCCGCGTGCGGGTTGTACGAGGCGGCCGGTGACGAGGCTCGCCGAGCCACCGTGGGCGAACTCGTCAGCCGGCGACTGGGCGCAGCGATGCGGTCGGGAGGGGGCACCCACCTCGTCCTCAAGTGCGTCGCCAACAACGCTCACCTCGACGCCCTGACCGCTGCGTTCCCCGAGGCGCGGATCGTCGACATCACGCGCGACGGTCGGGATGTCGCGAGCTCGCTGGCAACGGTGGACTGGTGGCAGGACGTCGACCTGTGGTGGTGGCGGGGGACACCACGCGAATGGGCGGCCGCGGGCAACGATCCGATGGAAGCATGCGCGCGGCACTGGGTCGCCGAAGTCGAGCGACTCCAGCACACGCTCAGGGCGATCGCCCGTCCGCACTTCGTGCACTCGCTGCGCTACGAGGACCTGGTCCGTGACCCGGCGACGGCGCTGCACTCGGTCTCGACGCACATCGGGTTGCGGTCCGAGCCCGCCTGGCTCGCGCAGGCCGCGGCGCTCCCGACCGGTCGCAAACGTGGCGATGCGCCGGTCGTCCCGCCGATCGTCGACGAGGTCCAGGCCGATCTGCTCACCGCGCTGGGCTACCAGCCTCACGAGTTCTCGTCGTGAGTTCGGAAGCGGCCAATCGCGCGTCCGCGGCTCCCGACAAGACGTACGCGGCGCACACGCTCGTCGCCCGACGTGAGGGGCGAGTTCGCCAACACCTGCGCTGGCTGCGACGCGACGGGCTCGCCCGCCTCGTCGAAGAGGACGACCTGCATCCGATTGCCCGCCTCGCGCGGGCGCGCCGGCAGCACGCGTGGCGGAGTGCGACAGCGGCACAGCCGCCGAGCCGAGCCGTATTCGTCGTCGGCGCACAACGTTCCGGCACCAACCTGGTGCTGCGAACCCTTGCCGCACACCCGGCCCTCGCGACTCGCAACGAGAACGACCGGCGCGTCTTTCGCGACTACCAACTGCGTGACGACCGGCGAGTCATCGAGACGGTCGAGCGCAGTGCGCAACACGCGGTGGTGTTCAAGCCACTGTGTGACAGCCACCGTGTCGACGCGTTGCTCGCGCTGCCGTTCTCACGCGCGCCTCGTGCAGTCTGGGTGTACCGCAATGTCGACGACCGGGTGCGATCCGCAGTGCGTAAGTTCGGCTCGCACAACCGCGACGTGCTCGCGGCGATCGCCGCCGCACGAACGGTGCCGGCAATCTGGCAGGCAGGCGGTCTCGAAGCGCAACATCTCGACCTCATCCGATCGCTCGGCGTCGCCGCGCTGACACCCGAATCGGGGGCCGCGCTCTTCTGGTATCTGCGCAACGTGCGCTTCTTCGACCTCGCGCTGCATGAACGGACCGACGTGCTTCCCCTCGACTACGACGCTTTCGTTGCCCGTCCCGGCCAGCAAATCCCGCGACTGTGTCGTTTCCTCGACTTGGACCCCGCGGTGCTGCTCGCAACTGCACCCGATGCGATCGATCCCAACCGTTCGGTGCCTTCGGGCGAGCCCGGATCTTCAGCGCGAAGGGTGTTCGAGATCGACGGTCGTGTCCGTGCCCGGTGCGACGATCTCGCGGCGCGCTTCGCCGCGCTGCAAGGCTGAACGCAGGCGACCTGAGCGGCGCTCCCGAGGGGCGCGCGCCACCTCGTGGTACACGGCCTCGACCCGTTGGAACATGATGTCCCAGTCGTAGTCGCGCATGACCCGGTCGCGGAGGGCGGCCGCACCGACGAGCTCGTCGGCGGGTGTCTCGCGTACCTGCCGCAGCGCTCGTTGCAGGTCGGCGATCTCACCCGCACGAAATACTCGGTGCCCAGGACCGTCCGAGCGCACGACCTCGAGGTGAGGCGCGATGTCGCTGACGACGACGGGCAGGCCGTAGGCGATCGCCTCGAGCAGCGTGAGGGGCAGTCCCTCGAGGAGCGAGGGCAGCACGAAGCAACTCGCGTTCGCGTACAACTCCGCGAGCGGTGCGCCCTGCACATGACCGGTGAGCACCACCCGCCGGTCGCGATCGGCAAGCCGTCGCAACCGCGCCGCGTAGTCGTCGGTGTAGGCCGAGCCGCCGACGAGCACGAGACGCTGTTCGCCGGGAAGCCCGGCGAAGGCCTCGACGAGTTGATCGGGCGCCTTCTCGGGTACCAGCCGCCCGACGAACAGCACATAGCCGTCGGCGTGGAGCTTCCAGCGATCGCGGATCAGTGACGGTGTGGGATGGTTCGCGGGAGCGGAGACACCGTTCGCGATCCGCCACGTCGCTCTGCCGTAGGCGTCCGCGTAGTGCCGGCGCAACGAATCCGACACAACGATCGTTGCGTCGGGGTAACGCGCGCTGCACCACGTCCCCAGTCCGAGCAGGGCGCGGGCGAGCGGTCCCCACTTGGCGCGCTGCCCGTCGAGACCATGGACGGTCTGCACGACTGCGGCGCGCGCGCCGACCGCGGCGATCGGTGAGAACACGCCCGGACCGATCGCGTGGTAGTGCACGATGTCGTAGCGGCGCCCGAGAGTACGAGCGGTCGCGAGCGCGCTGTGCACCAGCGCGTCGAGGTGCTTGGTGTGGATCGTGGGAAGCGTCCGCAACTCCATGCCACGATGAGATCGGGTGCGCAACACGCCGGGCTCGCTCCGGCAGAACACCGTCACCTCGTGCCCTGCGGCCGCGAGGCGCGCCCCGAGCTCCTCGACGTGGCGCTCGACGCCTCCGTAGTTTGCCGGGATACCGCGTTGTCCGATCATCGCAACACGGAGGCGCCGACGACGTGCGTGCTTGTCCTTCGCGCCGGTGTACACGCGGTCGAGTTCGCTCAGGTGACGGGCGATCGAGTGCTCTGCTGCGATTCGCGCCCGACCGCGCCGGCCGGCCGCCAGCGCGCCTTCGGGATCGGCACAAAACCGGTGCAGCGCCGCGGCAAGTGTCTCGGATTGATCGGCCGCGACCAGCGCACCGTCGCGACCGTCCTCGATCAGTTCGGTCGTACCGCCGAGCGAGGTTGCCACCACGGGAACTCCCAGCGCGAGCGCTTCGAGGACGACGAGCGGCTGGTTCTCGTACCACCGCGACGGGAAGACCACGACCGACGCGGCACGCATGAGATCCTGCACCGGCCCCTTCGCGAGACGTCCGTGGAATCGCACCCGGCCCGGAGCGACCTCGGCGGCGCGGGCTTCGAGCGCCGGGCGGGCCGGACCGTCCCCCGCCACATCGAGGCTGATCGAGCGGGGAAGCCATGTGAGTGCGTCGATCGCGGTGTCGAGTCCCTTCTCATTCGACAAGCGCCCGACGAAGGTGATGTGACCACCGGGTTCGACCTTGGGGGGCGCGTCGATCGCGTCGACGAAGTGCGGGATGTACTCAAGGCGGTCCGAATCGATCCCGCCGCGCACCATCAGGTCGTGCATGAACCGGCTTGGGCAGATGAAGGTATCGATCGAGTCGTACGCGCCGACGAGGCGGTGAGCAATCGTCTCACCGGCAATCGCGATGCTCGCCAGCAACGACCCGCGGTTGCAGCGCCGAGTGACGGCAGCGGTCACGCCTCGACCGACGCACGCGTCGCAGATCTCGTCGCCGCAGAGCATCCGGTAGTTCGGGCACACGAGCTTGTAGTCGTGCAGCGTCATCACCGAGGCCAGCCCGCGCCGGGCGACGGGCCCGAGGATCGAAGGCGACAACTGGTGGTAGATATTGTGCAGGTGGACCACGTCGGGTGCGAAGCCCGCGAGCGTGCGGTCCATCCCGCGGCGCGCACTCCGCGACCACACCATGCGCCCGAGGGCGCGGACCCGATCGCCAGTGCCGGTGACCGTTTCGTCGAAGTCGATCTGGCGCGGGAAGTGCCGGGCGTAGTGGTGCGGGTCGTTGTCCACGTGGCGCATCCCGAAGTACTCGACGGCGTGACCGACTCGTACCTGCGCTTCCGCGACGTCCTGCATGTATGCCTCGGCGCCGCCTCGACGGTACAAGAACTTGTTGACGTGGAGCACCCTCACGGCCGCGCCCTCACTCCGGCGCCGTGCGGGCGCGCACGACGATCTGATTGGCGACGGCCGCGATCGCGAAGAAGTACCACAGCACGACCACTTGGCTGATCACGTTCGCGACGAGGCTCACGACGATCAGAGCGAGAACGCAACCGGCGAACGCGACGACGACGCCGCGATCGAGGCCTCGTGTCCGGACGCGCAGCGCCGCGCGCGACGTCGTCACCAGATTCCATAGCACGAAGAGATACGCGAATAGCCCGACGACGCCCGACTCGACGTAGGCGCGAACGAAGTCGTTGTGCGGCTGCTTGGCGAACTCGGTGCGTTCTTGGGTGATGCGCGGTCCGAGCCCGATGACAGGGCTCTCGTTCGCGAGAGGGATGATGTCGGCCCAGTACTCCATCCGCCAGACGAACGAGTTCGGTGCCGAGCCCTGGACGTCGCGTTCGTCGTCGAGGTCCGAGACACGATCGCCGATCGACGGCACCACCGATGCGAGCACGATGCCGACTGCGAGAGCGGCGAAGATCGCGCGCCGGTGCTGCTGCCACGCGACCACGATCAGTCCGAGCACGAGGGCGAGCCAAGAACTACGCGTGTAGGTAAGCAGCAGCATCGCCACGCCGGCGACCAGCATGATGGCGATCGCGATCCGGACTCGCGGGCCGACGTGCACGAAGCAGGCGATGCCGAGGATCAGGACGAACATCAGGTAGCGCGAGAAGCTGTTCGCCTGTTCGAACGTTCCGGTCAGGCGGTCGAAACCGCCCTTGCTCTTGGCGAGTTGCCCGCCTTGGAGCACCGTCGCGATCGTCACCGCGATCGGCGCGACGGACGACAGCGCGACCGTCGCGACGACGCGCCGCGAGAACGTCGGGTCGATCTCGATCAGGCGGTCGATGACCAGGAACATCATCGCGACCGACGCGATCCGCGAGAACTCGAACACACTCAGCGGAAGGTTCGACGAGGCGACGATGCTGATCGCGTTCGCCGCGAGGAACACGAGGATGGCGGTGCGCAGCCGTGATTGCGTACGAGGCAGGTGGCGGTTCGCAACGATCCAAGTGATCGACGCACCGAGGAACATCAACGACAGCAGGCTCGACGGATCTGTGGCGCTGGTCCCGACGTCGGCGAGCTTGCCGATGTCGACGACCGTCCGAACCGCGAGCACCGCGAGGACGAAGAGTTGCATGCGGCTGAGCGCCAGCGCGGCAAAGACGGCGCCTGCGCCGGCCACGAAGACCGCGAGACCGACGGAGCGATACTGCGACCCGGTCACGACCATCGCCAAGGCGATGCTGAGAACGGTCGATGTGATCGCTGCGATGCCGCCGAAGGCGCCTGAGCCCCACGGAGGCCGAATGCACGCCGCAGGCGACCGGCGAACGCGCGCGGACGCGCGCTGCGCCTCCACATCGATCGTCGTCACGCCAGCGGCTCCTGTCGCCTTCCGACTGGGCTTCGAGGATCCTCGGCCCGGGACCTTTGGTCAACCTTCGGGGCCGTAGGTCACAGTGCGGAATTGCTCGGGAAGACAGGCCGGGGACCAATGGTTCAATGGGTTTCCGAAGGTGCGGGACGGCGAGTCGGTTGTTCGGCAGCCTACGAAATCCTTTGGGCGAGTGGCGGCGCGGGCGAATAGCGCGCGGTCCTGGCAGGTGTGGGGCGAGGTTCATGATCGACATCCGGTGCTTCGGCACCTTCGAACTCAGCGGCCCCGAGGGTCGGCTCGGGCCTGCCGACCTCGGTGGCCCGAAGCCGCGTCGGCTCCTCCAACTGCTCGTGCTGGCACGGGGCGCGCTCGTGTCGAAGACCCGCCTGCTCGACGAGATTTGGGGCGCGCGTCGGCGTCCGGCCAATCCGGCCGGCACGATCGAGTCCTACATCAGCGGGTTGCGCAAGGCCGCGCAACGCATCGGGGCTACCGACCTCATCGTCACCGAGGCGGGCGCCTACCGCATCGACACGACCCTCGCGTCGGTCGACCTCGACCGCTTCGATGCTCTCGTCGGCGCGGCGCGCCACGACCCGTCATCGCGCGTGCTGCTCGACGAGGCGTTCGCGCTCGCGCGGCGGGAGCTGTTCGCCGGCGAGCCGGACGAGGGCGTCATCGCACGCACCCGCGACCAGTACCGCGCCATGACGTTGCAGGTCGGCCTCGACGCCGCATGCGCGGCCGCCGCGGCGGGCGATTGGCGCAACACCTCGTCGATCGCTGCCGAGCTGCTCGCCGGCCACCCGACGAACGAAGCCGCGTGCGAGCTCGCGATGTGCGCGGCGTACCGGCTCGGGCGCCGCAACGACGCGCTTGTCTCCTTCGATCGCTGTCGAACTGCCCTGAGCGAGGATCTCGACTGCGAGCCTGGGATGCGGCTCATCGAACTCCGCGGCGCGATCCAACGCCGGCTCCCCGAGTCCGACCTGCCCGATCTCGGGCGCGTCTCCGGGGCTGTCGTGGACATCCGTGGCGACGCGGCGCCGCCGGCGATATCAGCGGCGGTGAGCAACCACGAGCGATGCGGCGGCCGCGCCGGCGCCGTTCGCGCCGGCGCCGTTCGCGAGCTCGAGGCCGCGCTGCGCTCGGGGCTGGACTCGTTCGTCGTGGTCGCAGTCGAGGGCGAATTCGGCACGGGGAAGAGTGCGCTCCTCGAACGGGTCGTCGCGCACCCACCCGCCGGCTTCAGGCATTGCGAGCGTGTCGTCGCGTCCGACCTGTTCGCGGCGGCGCCTCTCGCTCCGCTTCTCTCTGCGGTTCACGGCGTCATCGCCGACGATCTCGACAAGGCGCAGATCGCCCTCGGCGTCGCACCGGGTCGCAACCAGGTCGAGCTCCTCGAGCACCTGGTCTCGGCATTTCGGGCGCACGCGCCGATGCTGGTCGTGATCGACCAGTTCGAGTCGGCCGACGATATGACGGCGCGCGCCATCCCGTATCTGCGCGAACGTTGTGCCAGCGCCGGAGGCGCGATCCTCATCGCCTGGGATCCATCGGTCACTGCGGCGCACCTGCCGCACCACGACGTGCAGCCGGATGCGCGCGTCGAACTCGGTCGCTGTGCGCCCGACGAACTCGAGGGGAGCGACGTCGACCTGATGTGGGAGCGCACCGGCGGTCTGCCGATCCTGGTCGAGGGATTGCTCGAGGGTCACACGCAGCGGGCGTTGTCACGGGAGCAGCCGCATGATGCGAGCGCCACCAAGGACTGGTCGGCGCGCTTAGAGCGGCAGGTCGTCGGACGCTTCCGCCGGCTCGGGGACGACGCAGTCTCGATCGCGACGGTCGCGGCGGCGCTCGACGAGCCGTTCGACGCGATCGACGTGGCGCGAGTCCTCGACCGCGATCCCCTCCTCGTGCTCGAGCGTTGCGACGCGATGATGCACGTAGGGATCCTCACCGCGGTCGATCTCAGATTCGCGTTCCGCGACGTCCTCGTGCGCGAGATCCTCGCCGCGCAGGCATCGGCCGCTCGCCGGCTGTGGATCCGCGATCGGGTCGGCCTGAGGCCCGGGAGTCAATGGCCGGGTGACTCGGTGACGATCGCCTCGCGCTGAGCGTCACGTACCTCGGAAGAAGCGGCCGATCCAGGCCGCGACCATGGCGCGGCTGAGCGGCGCGTCAAGCGATGCTCGTGCCGTGTCGACCTTGGCTGCGCCGATCAGGTCGACCCGCAGATCGAGGAGACGCTCGGCCAGCGCGGGCGTGAACTCGGGATGGAGTTGCAGCGTCCATGCCCGTTCACCGACTGCGATGCCGCCGACGGGGCACGAGCCGTCGGGCGCGTGCGCGAACACCGTCGCATCCGGCGGTATCGACACGACCTGATCCTGATGGCTGGCGATCAACCGGACGTCTGCCGGTGCCCCGTCCATGAACGGCAGGACACGGTCGATCCGGTACTCGTGCACGCCGACGTTCCAGCCCGTCGCGGCGCGCTCGACGCGACCACCCAACGCTTGTGCGAGCAGTTGGTGCCCGAAGCAGATCCCGACGTACGGCACCTCGGCGGCGACGATCCGCCGGTGCAGTTCTTCGGCGTCGCGGATCCAGCGATGTGAGTCGAACGCCGAGTCGCGCGCCGGCGAACAGAGCCAACCATCGCAATCGCGTTCCGAGTCCGGGAAGCGCCCGGCGTCAAGGTCGTACCGCACCAGATCGAGGTGTTCGCCGGCAAGCAGCGCGCCGAACAGTTCGGGGTAGTCGCCGGCGACGTGCTCCGCGCGCGCGTCCACGTGCCCGCACATCAACAACCCGATACGCGTCATCGGACCACTATGCGGACCATCACTCGGCCCGTCATCCGGCCCGTCATCCGGCCCGTCATCCGGCCCGTCATCGGAACGAGAACACCGGGTTGGCCGCCGGTCCGCGGTGCGGCAGCAATCCCCGTTTGCGCAGCACGGGCAGCACGCCCTCACCGAACCAGTACGCCTCTTCGAGATGGGGGTAGCCCGACAGGATGAACTCGTCGAAGCCGAGCGCGTGGTACTCGGCGATGCGGCCGGCGACTTCGTCGTGGCTGCCGACGAGCGCGGTGCCGACACCGCCGCGCACGAGTCCAATTCCGGCCCAGACGTTGGGGTACACCTCGAGCGATTCGCGGTCGCCCGCATGCAGCGACGCCATGCGCGCCTGACCGACCGACTGGGTGTTGGCGAAGTCTTGCTGTGCGGCGGCGATCGCCGCCTCGCTCATCCCGGCGCGCAAGTGCTCGGCGGCCGCCCATGCCTCGGCACTCGTCGGCCGGGTGATGACATGAAAGCGGATGCCGAGCGTCAACTCGCGGCCGTGCTCCGCCGCGAGTGCGCGCATCCGCCCGACGCGGGGCGCGACCATCTCGGGTGGCTCACCCCAAGCGAGATACACGTCGACGTGCTCGGCCGCGACCTGCTCCGCCTCGGGCGAGGCACCACCGAAGTAGATGCGCGGGACCGGGTCGGGCGGGAGTCGGGTTGTGGCGCCGGCAACGCGGTAGTGCGCCCCCTCGTGGTCGAACGGCACGGGATCCCAGCAACGCCGCATAATGGACAGGAACTCGCCGGTGCGCTCGTAGCGTGTCGCCTTGTCCTCCCACACTCCGAAGCGGGCGAGTTCGGCCGGTTCGGCTCCCGTGACAATGTTGACGAGCAGCCGACCTCCGGAAACCCGCTGGTAGGTGCTCGCCATCTGCGCCGCGAGCGTCGGCGTGAGCAGCGTCGGTCGGAACGCCACGAGGAACTTGACGCGCTGGGTGAGCGGCACGAGCGCCGCGGTCGTGATCCACGCGTCTTCGCAACCGGTCCCGCACGGCGTGAGCATCCCTTCGAACCCGAACGCATCGCACGCCTGCGCGATCTGCGCCAGGTACGCCAGATCGGGACGGCGGTTCGACGACTGCGAATCGGGCAGCACGTCGCGCGAGTCGCCGCCCGTCGGCAAGAACCAGTGGACCTTGAGTTGATGGTCGGACGGGACGCCGAGATCCCTTTCGGCGACGGTCACCAACTCGCCTCCAACGGGCGTCCTTCGGCGTACCCCGACGAGGTTTGCACACCGACCACGGCGCGCTCGTGGAACGAGGCGATGCTGTTGGCTCCGGTGTACGAAGCGGCCGAACGGATACCGGCGATGATCTGGTCGAGGAGATCTTCGACGCCCGGGCGCGCCGGATCCAGATACATGCGCGACGAACTGATGCCTTCTTCGAACAACGCCTTGCGTGCCGCTTCGAACGGATCGTCCTCGGCGGTACGGCTCGCGACCGCGCGCGCCGAAGCCATCCCGAAGTTCTCCTTGTAGAGCCGGCCGTCGAAGTCGCGGTGCGCATCACCCGGAGACTCGTGAGTGCCGGCGAACCACGAACCGATCATCACGTTGCTCGCGCCCGCGGCGAGCGCCAGGGCGACGTCGCGCGGATGGCGCACACCACCGTCGGCCCACACGTGTTTGCCACGGGCCCGCGCGCTCGCGGCGCATTCGTACACGGCCGAGAACTGGGGTCGGCCGACACCGGTCATCATGCGGGTCGTGCACATCGCGCCGGGACCGACACCGACCTTGACGATGTCGGCGCCCGCGTCGATCAGATCCGCGACACCCTTCGTCGACACAACGTTGCCTGCCGCGACCGGAACGGTCGGGTCGAGCGCCCGGATGGCCGCGGTGGCGTCGAGCAGCTTCTGCTGATGTGCGTGGGCCGTGTCGATCACGAGCAGGTCGATCTCGGCGTCGAGCAACGCCTTCGCCTTGGCGACCGGATCGTTGTTGATGCCGATCGCGGCGGCGACGCGCAGACGCCCGCGATCGTCGAGCGCGGGCGTGTAGAGCGTCGAGCGCAGCGCGCCCGTGCGCGTGAGGATCCCGACGAGGCGGCCGTCACCGTCGACGACGGGGGCGAGCTTCAGTCGGGCGTCGTGCAGGCGATGGAACGCGGCGCGGGCCTCGATGCCGATCGGCAGCGTGAGCAGGTCGCTGCTCATCACCTGCGCGACCTGCGCGAAACGATCGACCCCCGTGCAGTCGACTTCGGTGACGACCCCGACGGGACGGTCGTCGGCGACGACGATCACGGCGCCGTGGGCGCGCTTGGGCAGCAGGTTCAGGGCTTCGCCGACCGTCGAGTGCCGATCGAGCGTGATCGGCGTGTCGTACAGCGGGTCGCTCGCCTTCACCCGCGCGATCACGTCGGCGACGATGTCGATCGGGATGTCCTGGGGGATGACCGCGAGGCCACCGCGCCGGGCGATGGTCTCGGCCATGCGCCGGCCCGCCACCGCGGTCATGTTCGCCACCACGATCGGGATCGTGGTCCCCGAACCGTCCTCGGTCGCCAGGTCGACCTGCATCCGGCTCGTGACCCGGCTCGAGCGTGGGACCAAGAAGACGTCGTCGTACGTCAAGTCGTACGCGGGATGAGCGCCTCGCAAGAATCGCACGGGGGAGTAAGGCTACGCCCCGGCGGGCGCGACCACGAGTGCGACTTCGAGATCGGCGCGGTGGGTGAAACCCAGCCGCTCGTAGCTGGCGATCGCGTCCGTGCTGTCGGGCAGGAAGGGAGGCGTTCGGCGCGATGACCGGCCCAGAGACTCGCGTCAACGCTGCAACAACCGCACACCGAGCCGGGCGGCGAGCTCGACCAGCGCCGGCAACGGCAGGCCGATGACGTTGCTCGGGCTGCCGTCGATCGCCGCGACGAGCGCGGTGCCGGTGCCTTGCATCCCGTACGCTCCGGCCTTGTCGTCCGGCTCGCCGGTTGCGACGTACCAGGCGATGTCGTCGTCGCTCAACGACACGAAGGTGACGTCGGTGTCGATGACCGCGGTCTCGACGCGGCCGGTGAGTTGTGCGGCAAGGCCCGTGTGGACGCGATGCGTCCTGCCCGAGAGCCGGCGGAGGATCTCCGCGGCATCGGCGCGGTCGCTGGGCTTGCCGATGATCTCGCCGTCGAGCACCACAGTGGTGTCTGCCGCAAGCACGAGATCGTCCGGGGTGATGTCGGGTTGTGCGGCGACGACGGTCACCTTGGCGCGGGCGAGCCGAGCGACGTAGTCGACGGGAGACTCTCCTGCATGAACACCTTCGTCGAGATCGGGTGGTCGCACGATCGGATCGATCCCGAGCGCGGTGAGCAGTTCGAGCCGGCGCGGGGATCCGCTGGCCAGCACGACGCGCGGCCGAGGCGCAGGCACGTCAGCCGCCGGAGATCGCCAGCTCGGCCTCGCGCGCCGGCGGCGCGTCGGCGTACGGGTCAAGCCAGCCGTACGGAACGGTGACCGGCTGCGGCCCCTTGCGGGTCCCACGCGGGATGCCGCGGTTCTCCATCGGCAGCGGCTGGTCGCGGTCGAGTTCGTCGACCCGAGCCTCGAACTCGGCGAGCGTTGCACACTGCATGAGCGCGCGCCGCTTCCATCCGCCGACGGTGTAACCGATGAGGTACCAGGCGACGTGCTTGCGCATCGACAGCATGCCACGGGTCTCGCCGAGGTGCCCGCAGAGCAGGTGGGCATGTTCGCGCATCGTGTCGGCCACCTCGCCGAGGGTCGGCGGGGCGGCGAGGCGGCACCCGGCGAACGCCGCGGTCAGGTCGCGGAACAACCATGGGTTGCCGAGACAGCCGCGGCCGATCACGACGCCCGCGCAACCGGTGGCTCGCTGCATCGAGAGCGCGTCGTTGGCCGACCAGATGTCGCCGTTGCCGAGCACGGGCGTGCCAGGCAGCGCCGCGACGAGTTCGCCGATCGCGGACCAGCGCGCAGGGCCGCTGTAGAGCTGCGCCGCGGTGCGGGCGTGGAGTGTGACCGCGGCCGCGCCCGCGTCGGCTGCGGCGCGGCCAGCGTCGACGAAGGTGAGGTGGTCGTCGTCGAGCCCGGTGCGCATCTTCACCGTGATCGGGATGCCCTGACCGCGGTGCCGCGCCGCGGCGACGATCGCGCCGACGAGCCGGGGCCGCGCCGCCACGGCCGCACCTCCGCCGTGGCGCGTGACCTTGCGCACTGGGCACCCGAAGTTGAGGTCGATGTGGTCGACGCCGCGATGGGCGAGGCGCGCCACGGCCTCGCCGATGACCGTCGGGTCGGTGCCGTACAGCTGCAGGCTGCGCGTCGTCTCGTCAGCGTCGAACGCGGTCAGTTCGTCGGAGCGCGCCGAATCCTCGACGAAACCGCGCGCGTTGACCATCTCCGAGACAAGCAGCGCAGCACCGTGGCGACGGCAGAGTCGACGAAAGGCACGATTCGTGACGCCGGCCATCGGCGCAAGGACCACGGGCGTCGCGAGTTCGATCGCACCGATCCGCAACACGACCTCAGCCTACGTGCGTCAGGGGAGCATCGGGGAGACGAACCTATCGGCGCACCTGAGAGGTGTTGAGGGTGCGGGCGTTGTCGCGCAGGATCAGGCGTTGGTCGTCGGCCGAGAGTTCCTTGAGCTCGGCGACGTAGTCGAGCGGGCGCGGCATGCCTTCGATGTGGGGCCAGTCAGACCCGAAGATCACGCGATCCGCGCCCATCAAGGCGACGACCTCGTTGACGTCGTCCTCCCAGAACGGGTTAATCCAAACGTGGCGCTTGAACGTCTCGCCGGGATCCTCGCTGAAATAGCCGGGCATCTTCTTGTCGGTCTGCGCGAGCTTGCGGAACAGATCGGGTAGGAACCCGCTGCCGTTCTCGACTGATGCGACGCGCAGGTTGGGGAAGCGATCGAAGAGCTTCTCGAACACCGCGGTGATGAGCCAGTCGTAGGCCGCGCGCTCGATCGCGAACGTCTTCACGCTCGGACGCCAACCACCCCCGCTGAACTGCGCACTGAAACCCTCGGGCGCATAGCCGTTGAGCGAGTAACCGCTGTCGCCCGCGTGGACCACCGTCGTGATGCCGGCCTCGTCGACCCGAGCCCAGAACGGATCGAACTGCAGATCGAACGGTGAACGAGGACCGAGCGCGGTGAACACCGCCGCGGGCCGCAACACGATGGTCGTCGCGCCCTGCCCGAGCGCCCACTCCAACTCGCGCACCGCCCACTCGAGATCGACGAGCGAGAGATACGGAGCGGCGAAGATCCGCTCGCGGTGATGGAACCCCCAGTCCTCGTCGACCCAACGGTTGAAGCCGCTGAACGTCGTCGTGAGCGCGAACGGATCGTGCTTCAGCAACTCCTCGTAGAGGATGCCGAGCGTCGGGAACAGCCAGATCGCTTCAAGGCCGTGTTCGTCGAGTTGGGCAATGCGGGCCTCGCGGTCGCGGTAACACGCCGGGATCGGTTCTCGTTCGCGGAGGAACTCCCAGGGCTGGCGGCCGTCCTTGTTGCCGCGGAAGTAGTCGTGCATCGCGCCGGCCTTGGCGATCGGGTCGAACGTCGCGTTCGTGACCGCGCGGCTGACCTGCCCGCCGACGACGTGATACTTGCGCCCGCCGATCTCGCACCACTGCACGCAGCGCGGCTGCAGGGCCGGATCGACGTGGCGGGTGAACGCGTCGATCGCCTCGTAGTAGTGGTTGTCGGCGTCGAAGGCGAGGAAGTCGAGATCGGCCATGTGACCAGCCTACTCCCTCTCCTAGAACACGTTCTAGGAGTGTCAGGCGTCGTGGCGGCGATTGATGGCTCGGGCCCAGCGCGGCGCTCCGATCGCCAGTGCGGCGAGCGCGATCACCGCGAGGAACATGGCCGGCAGCGCCACGTTGTTGCGCGCCCCCTCGTCCTTGGCCAGGGTAGAGGTGGTCTGTGCGATTGCGGTGGCGAACACGAGGACGAGGTCGAGCAGGGCCGCCATGACGGGATCATCGCGCCGTGCTCGACCGAGCGGTGGATCGCGCGTCAGAGGCGACGCGATGGTGGCGCAGGCGCAGCATGCCGAACGCGGCGAGGATCGGTCCGGCGACCAGGAGTTTCACCGCGACGAACCAGAACGCGAAGTTGCGACCCGAGTCGGAATGGTCGACTCGGATGTCGGCGGGGTCGGCGGGGGAGTAGCGGATCGCGATCCGTTGCCCGTCTCGAAGCGGCATCCCGCGGCGCGACCGCGGTTCGGCAACGACCGCCGGAACGTCGGTACCCGAAGTCGCGAACACCAACTTCGCCACGCCGGAAGTGTCGACGACGACCGCACTCGCGCGGGCGGAGAACGCGAGCGGCGCGGCGTCGGCGAGCACGACCACCGTCGGCGCGGCCGGATCGAAGGCGACCTCGACGATCCCGCCCGCCGCGGGCAGACGCGACGGGTCGGAAACGTCACCGTCGTCGATGGTCTCGCTGATCGCAACGATCGAGACGGGACCGCCCTGCGTTGCCGCGTAGGCGACCCGGATCGCGGGATCGCCCTGGGCAACGGTCGCGTGCGCAGGGAGGCGTGTGGCGCGCTCGTCGACCTCCCGCTGGTTCAGCGCGACGATGAAACCTGAGAACGCGACGCCCGCGACGAAGCAGGCGACTCCCGCGCCGACCGCGGCGCGAGCACGCCGCGGCGACCACGACGAGAAGCCGACTCGACGGGGTGCGACAGGCACCTGCCGAGACCGCGCCGCCTCACCCCCGGAGTCCGATGTGATGGCGCGCTGGCCGTGGATGCGGTCGTAGTCGGCGCGGCGTCCGTCGTCGGACAGCACCTCGTATGCCGCGGTGATCTGGGTGAAGCGCTCGGTGTCGGGCTGCTCGCCGCGCGCGATGTCGGGGTGGAGTTGCTTGACGAGCGCACGGAACGCCTCGGCGATCTCGTCGGCGCTGGCGTCGCGCGCCACGCCGAGGGTGGCGTAGTGGTCGACCGATGCCCAATCGCGCGTGATCATTCGGACTGGATGCTACGAGCGCGCCCCAGCCTCACGGTGGTCGGAGGCGCGCCGACGACTGCTGCCACGCGCCGCGGGTCAGCGGTCGAGGTGCACGCCCGCGTCGCCCGCGTCGCCGGGGTCGTCGTCGCGCACGACGATGTCCCAGCGATCCATGCAGTCCTCGCAGCGGTAGGCGAGCACATCGCCCGGCTCGGGCGGGACCTCATCGTCGAGGTGGGTGAGGAGGTGGGCGCGACCGCCACAGTCGACACAGACGATGACGCGTTCGATCTCAATGGCCACGGGCAATCCATTCGTCGAGGTGCGGAGTTTCGTCGCCGATCGAGGTCGTGGCGCCGTGGCCGGTGTGCACGACGGTCGCCGGTGGGAGCGCGAACAACTCGCGCCGGATCGACTCGATGATCGTGGCGAAGTCGGAGTAGCTGCGGCCGGTCGCGCCGGGTCCGCCTCGGAACAACGTGTCGCCGCCGAACACGTGCGAGCCCGATAGCACAGTCGGGTCGTGGGTGTCGCTCGGGGGGAGGTAGAGACAGCACCCGCCGGGTGAGTGGCCCGGCGTGTGCAGCGTGCGCAGGTTGTCGCCGGCGACCGAGAGGGTGCCGCCGTGGGTCAAGGGCGCGTCCGGCGCACGGTCCGGGTAGACGACCTCCCAGAGCATCAGGTCGTCGGGGTGCAACAGGATGGGTGGGTCGCCACTGGCCTGCTGCAGGTCCCCGGCGGCGTTGATGTGGTCGTTGTGGCCGTGGGTGCACACGATCGCCGCTATCTTTCGATCGCCAACGGCGGCGGCGATGGCAGCGGCGTCGTGCGCGGCGTCGATGATGACGACCTCGTGGTCGTCGCCGACGATCCACACGTTGTTCTCGACCTCGAAGTCGAGGCCGTCGATGCTGAACAGTCCGTTCGTCGTAACGAGTTCGATACGGGTCGAACTCACAACACTACGACCGAGCGGAGCACCTCGCCCCGCTCCATCTTGTGGAACGCGTCCTCGACCTCGTCGAGCGCGATCGTCTCGCTGACGAACTTGTCGAGCGGGAACCGGCCCTGCAGATAGAGGTCGATGAGCATCGGGAAGTCGCGGGTCGGGAGGCAATCGCCGTACCAACTCGGCTTGAGCGCGCCGCCACGGCCAAAGAACTCGATCATCGGGATGTCAGGCATCTTCATGTCGGGGGTCGGCACACCGACCTGGACGACGGTGCCAGCGAGGTCGCGCGCGAAGAACGCCTGCTCCAGCACGTTGGGATTGCCGACCGCTTCGACACATACGTCGGCTCCGTTGCCATTGGTCAGCGCCTTGATCGCCTCGACGGCGTCGGTGGTCGCCGCGTTCACCGTGTGCGTCGCGCCGAAGTCCCTCGCCCACTCGAGCTTCCGCTCGTCGAGATCGACCGCGATGATCGTGGTCGCGCCCGCGAGCTTGGCCGCGGCGATGGCGGCGTCACCAACTCCACCGCATCCGAACACGGCGATGCTCTGGCCGCGTCCGATCGCGCCGGTGTAGGTCGCGGCGCCGAAACCGGCCATCACGCCGCAGCCGAGAAGCCCCGCGGCCGCAGGCGACGCCTGCGGGTCGACCTTGGTGCACTGTCCGGCGGCGACGAGGGTCTTCTCGGCGAAGGCACCGATGCCAAGTGCAGGCGAAAGGACCGTACCGTCGGCCAGGGTCATCTTCTGGCTGGCGTTGAACGTTGCGAAGCAGTACTGCGGCAGCCCGCGCCGACATGAGCGGCAGTTGCCACAGACCGCCCGCCAGTTGAGGACGACGAAGTCGCCCGGCGCGACGTTGCTGACTCCAGCGCCGACAGATTCGACGGTCCCCGCAGCCTCGTGACCGAGCAGGAACGGGAAGTCGTCGTTGATGCCGCCCTCGCGGTAGTGCAGGTCGGTGTGGCACACACCACACGCTTGCACCCGCACGATGGCCTCGCTCGCGCCGGGATCGGGGACGACGATCGTCTCAACCGTGACCGGCTTGCCCTTCGCGGTGGCGACGACGCCGCGAACCTGCTGTGCCATGAGATCGGCCTTTCGTGGAGAGAGCGGTCGGATCGCCGTCGCGACCTGCGTGCGTCGGCCGGAGGCGGGAGCCTACCGACCGACCTCGGAGGAGCACTCCGGCGTCCGGCGCTGGGCAGCTTCGGTTGTCCCACGAGGCGCCGGTTGTCCCAACGAGCAGCGGCATTCCGCCGATTCGGGGATTCAGAGGCCGAGGTCGTCGGCGATGCGGCGCATCTGGGTGTCGAAGTAGCGCTCGCGGTCGGCGATCACGTTCTGGAACTGGCCGAAGAGCTCGAAGCTGACGGTCCCGTACAACTCGGTCCAGCCGGCGAGTCCGGCGAGCAACGAGCTGTCGGGCACGTCAGTCGCCAGCGCAGCCTGAATCGCTCGCAGATCGGTGCGGACGCCTGCGGGGATGCGCCCAACCGGGTGACGGGGGCACCCGCCGAGGGCGTGGTGGTCCTCGAGGACCCCCATCAGCAGGCGGGGCACGCGGGTCGCGGGTCCGATCGTGGCGTCGGGGGCGGCGTAGCCCGGGACGGGGCTTCCGTGGATCAGTGCGTACTCGTGCGGGTGCTCGAGCGCCCAGGCACGCACCGCTCGACCGGTTGCCAGCCAGCGCGCACGCAGGTCACGACGGGCGATGGCGGCCTCGCCCTGCTCCGCGGCGGCACCGAGCGCGTCGTAGGCATCGACGATGAGCGCGGTCAGGAGTTCGTCGCGGCTCGCGAAGTACCGGTAGATCGCCGACGACACCATGCCGACCTCACGGGCGACCGCACGCAGCGATAACGCCGCGGCGCCGTCGGCCTGCACTTGGCTCAGGGCGGCGGCCTTGATCTCGTCGCTGATCGAGGCGCGAGCGCGGGCGCGGGCGGTGGCAGGGATACGACGAGTCACGCCTGCGCTCACGCAGCGAGGATCGCACGAAACGAGAGCGATGGCAAGAACCGAGAGCGATGCTCTTGACAAGCCACCCCCAGAAGTGCGACTCTTGCTCACAGACAAGAGCAGTGCTCTCGCCACAGCCCTCGCCCCCGCCGGCAGATTCGGCAGGTCGGCAGAACAGGAGACGGACCATGGAGCATCATGTCGTCATCGGCGCAGGAGCGGTCGGAACCGCCACCGCGCTCGCGCTCGCCGACCGTGGCAATGCGGTCACGATCCTCACCCGCTCGGGTTCGGGCCCGGTCCATCCCGCGGTCAAGCGCTGCGCGGGCAACGCGGGCGATGCCGGCCTGGTCGGCGAGATCGCCGCCGGCGCCGCCGCGATCTACAACTGCGCCAACCCGAAGTACCACCAATGGGAGCGCGACTGGCCGCCGATCGCCGAGGCCTTGCTTGCGGCGGCCGAGGCGCGCGGGGCGCGGCTTGTCACGGTGAGCAACCTCTACGCCTACGGTCCGGTCGCGCAGCCGATGACCCCCGACCTGCCCTTGCGGCCGAACGGGCGCAAGGGCGCGGTGCGCGCCGCGATGTGGGAGGCCGCGCTCGCGGCACACCAGGCGGGCCGGGTCGAGGTGTGTGAGGCGCGCGCGTCGGACTTCTTCGGTCCCGGCTGCACCGATCAGAGTCAACTCGGGTCGCGGGTGATGCCGCGACTGTTGGCGGGCCGGCCGGTGCGCTTCCTGGGCGACCCCGAAGCGCTCCACAGTCTCACCTTCGTCGCCGACGTCGCGGCCACGCTTGTCGTGCTGGGCAGCGACGATCGCGCCGTCGGTCGCGCCTGGCACGTGCCGAGCAGCGAGACGAGTTACGCCGCGGGCGCGCGAGTCGCGGCCGCGATCGCGGGTGTCGACGCGCCGCGCATCGGGACGCTCGCGCCGTGGCTCCTGCGCCTCGCCGGAGTGTTCAGCCCGGTCGTACGCGAACTCCAAGAGGTGCGCTACCAGTTCGAACGGCCGTTCGTGATCGACGCTCGCGAGACGACCGAGGTCTTCGGGCTCGAGGCGACGCCGTTCGCGATGGCGATCCGTGCGACGGTCGAGTGGTGGCAGGCACAGGCAGGCGCGGCGCGGCCCTCTGCCCCGGACGAACCTCAGCCGAAGAATTCGCCGCCGTTGACGTCCAGCGTCTGACCGGTGATCACCCGGCTCCACGGCGACGCGAAAAAGACCACGGCGTTGGCGATGTCGTCCTGGGGCGGGATCTCGCGCAGCGGGATCTCGGCTTCGCGTTCGGCCCGCACGACGCCGATGTCGACGCCCCGCTCGGTTGCCATCCAGCCCAGGTACATCTCGACGTTCGGGCCGCCGATCCACCCCGGCGCGACCGCGTTGACGCGCACCTTCGCCGGGCCGAGTTCGAGCGCGAGGCCTTGCATCGTCGTGTGGAGCGCCGCTTTGGATCCGGAGTAGTCACCCTCGTTCTCGCGGATCTTGCGCATGCTCATCGACAGGATGAACACGATCGAGGCGTCGCCGTGCTCGGCCGCGGCGCGCTTGAGGTGGGGGATCGCGGCCTGCGTCACGTTGAGGGTGCCCCACACGTTCAGGTCGTAGATCTTGCGCCACTTGGCGAGGTCGGCCCGCTCGAAGGGCGCGAACCCCGAGCTGCGAAAGGCGTTGTTGACCAAGATGTCGAGACGGCCCGTCTCGGCGACGGTACGTGCAACGAGGGCGTCGGCGCTCTCCCGTTCGGCAAGGTTGGCCGGCACGCAGATCGCCCGCCCCCCGGTCGCCTCGATGCTGGCGCGGGTGGCTTCGAGGTTCGATTCGGTGCGTGCCGCGAGTACCACCGTGGCTCCCTCGCGCGCGAGTGCCCGGGCGTTCGCCTGCCCGAGACCGGGGCCGACGCCCGCCACGATCGCGACCTTGCCGTCGAGGAGTCCCATGGCCGCAGGCTGACCGAGCGCCTGCCTCGCCCGCAAACCCTCTTCAGCCGGGTGATATTCGGGTCGAAAGGGAGATTCGGGACGAGGCGGGTCACGATCGCGGAGGATCCGCTCGTGCAGATCGTTGGTGTCGCCCCGGTCGGGGCGTCGAACCTGCGCAGCGTCGCGGTCGCTGTCGCCGAGGCGCGCCCCGGAGCACCCCCGATCTCCGGGCCCGCGGTCGCCTCGCCGGCGCATCTCGCGGCCGAACAGCGTCTGGTGGTCGAGATCGTGGCGCTCCCGAGCGAACGCGCCCGCGTCGACGCGCGACCCGAGGAACTGCGCCGCCGGATCGTCTCGGCGCGCTATCGCGAGAACGGCGGCGAAGCCGACGACAGCGAGTCGCGCTCGGGGACCACAGGGCCCGGGGCGCGTGGTCGTCCCCCGGTATCGGGGTCGCGTGGGGGTGCGCGCTGGGCGTGAGCCGGGATCAGCGGTAACGCTGCGGCGCGCCGATCGGTTCGCGAGTGCGGGCCATCATCTCGCGCACGAGAGGTTCGAAGTGTTCGAGCGGCAGCGTCTCGTACTGGGGATCGAACGCCACCTGGTCCCACTCGTCGGCGAAGCGGGCTGCGAGGTCGTACCAGGTTTCGCCCGTGTACCGGTCACGCGCGTTCGGGTCACCTCCGAAGTGCGCGTAGTAGTGACGGCCCTGAAAATCCTGGTGCACTTTGATCATCCAGTAGACCTCGTCGCGCACGTACGGCCGGATGATCGCCGCGGCGATCTCGGGGTGGTTCGGCACGCTGATCGCCTTGCCGACGTCGTGCAGGAGCGCGGCGAACACGATCTCGGGATCGGCGCCGGCACGTTCGGCGAGGGTCGCGGTTTGCAGGCAGTGGGTGAGTTGGTCGACCGCGAACCCGTCGACGACGTCGTCGAGGCTGCGCAGCATCGCGAGCGTGCGCTCGGCCACCCGCGGCTGGTGCCTTGCGGTCTCGGCGCCGATCACCGCCCACTCCTCGGCGCTCGATTGGTCCATGCGGGTGAAGGTCGTGTTCATGTGACGCATTGTCGCGCATCGACGCGGCAGGCAGTCCATACTCGGCGGCGATGTTCCTCGACGATCTTGTGGCGTTCGCCCGCGGTCACGGTGTCGTCGTCGACGAGGCAGTCGTCTTGCGTGACCGCTCGAACTTGCTCGTCCACCTGACGCCCGCGCCGGTCGTCGCACGGATCCCGGCGGTGACGGCGATTGTGCGCAGCGACGCGGCGGTCAACCTGGCGCGTGAGATCGACGTCACCGACTGGCTCGCCGCCGCGGGCGCCGCAGTGGTCGGCGCGAGTCCCGAACTTCCACCGGGCGTGCACTCGATCGCCGGGCGCCCGGTGAGCTTCCGTCGCTTCGTCGCGCATCACGGTGCCGCGACGGCCGACGCCGTCGCCGTCGCGTCTGCGGTGTGCGCCTTGCATGAGGCACTGCTCGACTGTCCGATCAGGTTGCCGTTGCTGTCGCCGATCACGTCCGACCTGGGCGCGGCAATCGACGCGCTCGGCAGCACGCACGATGTCGCCGAGGTTCGAGGAGCTCACAACACGTTCGTCGCGGAACTCGGTGCTGCGGTCGCGGGCGTGCCGCAGCAGGTACTCCACGGTGACTGTCACCGCCGGAATCTGCTGGTGACGGAGACAGGCCTCGTCTGGAACGACTTCGAGGACACCTGCCGTGGTCCGCTCGAGTGGGACCTCGCGGTGATGGATCTCGCCGACCGCTCGCCGCTTGCCGAGCTGATGCGCGCCGGACGCTCGCTCCAGTCGAGAGTCTGGTCGACGCTGTTCGACCGGCATTCGGGCTCACCGAGCTGATCAGCAGAGCCGCCGGTTCAACCCAACCGGTCGCGGGCCTCGGCGAACCAGGTGAGCACTCGGCCCGCGGGATCGTCGACGCCGACGAGTTGGGAGCGGCGCAGGCTCGCGCCCCACGGCTGGTCCCAGAAGACGTGCGGTTCGTCGCCCGGGCGCGTCGCGGTCCACGGCCCGACGTAGACGTACGGTTCGCCGATCGCACCGTCGCCGGGGGAGAACCCGTAGTTGGCGCGGCTCGCGTCGGAGTCGCCCAGGTCGCACGCCAGGTCGAAGTGCTCGGGCCAGAGTTGGGCGCGTGTCGGAGTGTCGCCGGTCGCGGTTCGTTCGGCGCGCCAGCGAGCGAGTACGCGGTCGCCCAGCGCGAACCACTCGGCGACCGTGCCGGCGTCGCCGGGGTCAATGGGCAGCGGGTCGTCGTCGGCGAAGGCGGTCGTCGGGGTGAACACCTCGGTCGGTGCGCCGAGCGCCACACCAGCGAATTCGGCGGCCTCGCCCAAGGTCCGCAGCGGCGCCGACTCGGCCTCGCCGTCCTGCTCGTGCACGATGTCGGTCCCGACAACGAGCAGGCGCCGGTCGTCACCGAAGTGCGGTGTGGCGAAGCCGCCGGGCACCTGGCGCAGGCCGATGCGCCCGACCGCGGCGTAGCGAGCCGCACACAACACATGCTCGCCAACCGCGTGAAGCGCAAGGCGCGTGGCGACGAAACGATCGAGATCTGCGATCGGCACCAGCGGATCCATGCCCCTTCGTCGCCTCATCTCCCCCACCATTACAGGGGGTGCGTCGATAGCCATCGATTTGCGATTGCTATCGACGCACCCCCTCGAGGCGGGTGGCGAGGAAGTCGGCGAGGGCTCGTGGTTGGTCGCCTTGAATGCTGTGGCCGGCGCCCTCGAACACCTCGACGCGTGCGTCGGGGCGGCGGCGGAGCAGTTCGGCGACGTCCGCGTCGCTTACCACCGGCGAGGTCGAGCCGCGCGCGAGCGTGAGCGGCATCGTCGACGCCGAGATCGCGTCCCACAACGACGCAAGGCCCGGCAGCAGTTGACCGTCGTCGCCCGCGCCGCTGCCGCGCCGTGGCAGGTCGTAGCGCCAGCGCCAGCGACCGTCGGGATCCTCGAACGCGTTGTGCATCACCCCGCGCCGGAGCGACGCCTCGGTGCGCGTCGGGTTGAACCGGATCGTGCGCTCCAGGATCTCGTCGAAGGTCTCGAAGTACTCGGGCCCGTCGATGAACTGGTGGATCGTCTTCGACTTCTCTTCGTCGACGCCGGGGGTGACGTCGACCAAGATGAGTTCGGGGACGAGATCGGGCGCGTGTTCGGCGAGTGCGACGCTCGTGAGGCCGCCGAGCGACATGCCCACGACGAGCCGCGGCTGCGGCGCGAGTTCGCGCAACGCAGTCGCGACCGAGCTTGCGTTCTCGTGCGGCCAGTAGGCGTGATCGGCGCGGTGATCGGAGTGACCGTGGCCCGGCAGGTCGATCGCAATGAGCGGGCGATCGAGGCACAGTGCGACGGAGTCCCACGTGTGCGCGTTCTGCGCGCCGCCGTGGATCAGCACGAGATCGATATCAGCGACGGCAGCGTCGCCCCAGACGAGCGCGCTCACCCGCTGGCCGGTTGACGGGTCGACCGTGACGAACTCGCGCCGCACGGTCGGTGCGATGTAGTCGATGCCGAGTTCCGCGGCGTTGCCGGGGAACAGCGAGAACTCGTCGTAGCGCATGCGATTGCTCCGGTTGGTGGTTGGGTGGCGCGCGGCCGGTGCGAGCGCCGGCACTGCGGCCGTACTTCGGTCAACGGCGCAGGTCGGTGCAGTCGCGCAGAGCCTGCCACTCGGCGTGCGCCGCCGTCGCCTCGTCGCCCGTCAGCGGAACCGGGACACCGCCGCGCAGCTGCGCGGGCGCCCATCGGTAGCCATCGACGCGCCGCCCCGTAACGGTCACCTCGAGCACGCCGCTGCTCGTGCCCGGGCCGCTCTGTGTGTAGAAGACGAAATTGCCGAGGCCGTAGGCAACGAACGCTTCGCCGAGACGGCCCGCGCCTTGGAGCCGGTGCGCGTGCCCGCCGACGATGATGTCGGCGCCGGCATCGACGAGCGTGCGCGCCAACGACGTTTGACGATCCTGCGGACAGGTCTGCCGCTCGGTGCCCCAGTGCAGGAACACGACGACGGTGTCGGCGCGGGCGCGTGCGGCGCGCACCGCGGCGACCAACCGGTCGACCTCTTTCGCCGAGGCGAGGCCACGATGGTCGCGAGTCGCCGTCCAGTCGCCGATGAACGCGTCGTCGAGGACCTGTGTCGCGGCGATCACGGCGATGCGCTGGCCGCGCACCCTGACACGGTGCGGCGCGTAGGCCTCGCGGTCATCGCGGCCGATCCCGATGATCGGCAAGCCGGTCGCCTGCTCAGCGGCAAGGCTGTCGTCGAAGCCGCTGTCGCCGTAGTCGAGGCCGTGGTTGTTGGCCATCGACACGACGTCGACACCCGCAGCCCGCAGCGCGATGAGCGCGCGCGGCGGTGCACGGAACGTGTATGCCTTCGGCACCGGAGCACCGGCCTCGGTGATCGCCGTCTCGAGGTTGACCACCGTCAGGTCGGCGCGGCCGAGGATCGGAGCGATGTCGTCGAGCATCGCGTCACCGCGCCTGTCGAGTTGCTCGCGCACGATTCCCTCGAAGTGGACGTCGCCGGCGAACGCGATCGTCACCGGCTTGCCGCTCCCGAGTCGTGACGCCGTGGTGGTGGTCGTGACCTCGACCGGCGTGGTCGGCGCTGGGGACTGCGGCGAACCAGTCGTCTCCGGGCGCCCGTCGCTGCGATCGCTCGTCGGCACCGCTTCCACTCGCTGCGGGTGGTCGTCGCGGTCGCGGACCACCCCGAACCCGACGGTCGCGGTGATCGCGAGTGCGCTCGCCAGCATCCAAACAATCGCCCGGCGGTCTCGCATCGAGCCATTCTGACCGCGCTCGTTAGCCTCATCGCGCCATGGCCCTGTCGCGCCGGCTCCCGACCTTGACGCCCGAGGCGTACCGGCGAGTCGTGTTCGTCGCCCTGTTCTTCGTGGCCGCGATCGTGCTCAGCGGCGCGTCGGTCCGCTTGTCGGGCTCGGGTCTCGGCTGCCCGACCTGGCCCCGCTGCACGGGCGACGAACTCGTCGACATCTCCGAACCGCACCGCGCGGTCGAGCAGATCAACCGGCTCTTCACCGGCGCGGTCGGCGTCGCCGTCGCCGTCGCGTTCGCGGGCGCGTTCCGGCGCCGGCCGTACCGGCGGGACCTCGCCTGGTTCGGTGCCGCGCTGATCGGTGGCGTGTTGCTCCAAGCGATCATCGGCGGGATCGTCGTGCTCCTCGAACTGCAGTGGCAGTCCGTCGCGCTGCACTTCCTCGCGAGCTTCGTGCTGCTCTACGGGACGCTCGAACTGTTGCGCCGCGCGGGCGAACCGGGCGGCGCGCGCCGGATGGTGGTTGCTCCCGAGATCCGCACCCTGAGCGAGGTCGTGTTCGTGCTGGCGACCGCGGTCCTCGTGTTCGGCACGGTCGTCACCGGCGCAGGGCCGCACGGCGGTGACGAGGATGTCGCGCGACTCGACTGGCCGCTCGAGAACGCCGTGCGCCTCCATTCGGTCGCGGCGTGGGTGCTCGTCGCCACGACCGTGTTGCTCATCGCCCGGGCACGGCGCGCCGGCGAGGTCGCGACACTGCAGCGAGCCGAGGCGTTGCTCGCGGCGATGGTGCTCCAAGGCTCGCTCGGCTACATCCAGTGGTTCAACCGCGTGCCGCCGGTATTGGTCGTCTTTCACGTCGTCGGCGCGCTCCTCGTCTTCTCGCTCGCGACCTGGCTCCGCTTCGCCGCCTTCACGCCGATCGGCGTCATCGAGCACGAACGATCCGTCGCCCATGACGCCGGAATGGCGGTAGGCGGCGCGGGGGTCCAGTAGCCATTGCCCGGGGGAGTATGCCGAGCCGCCCATCCCGGCGGCATCAGCGGCAACGGGGGACCCGTTCAGGTCGCCGGCCCAGGCGTGTGCGGGGTCTCGCCGCGGAACAAACAGAAGGGGTGGCCGGCTGGGTCGAGCATCACCCGGAGTTCGTTCGGGTCGCGGTCGGAGGGTTGCTCCGGCGCGACACGACCACCGGCATCGAGTACGAGTGCAACCGCGGCCGCGAGATCGTCGACCTCGACCTCGAGGTGCAGCATCTTCCCCTGTTCGTCCGGCTGTTCGGGCCAGACCGGCGGCTCGTACCAGTCCTCGGCCTGGAACGACAGGCCGACTCCCCCAGCCGGGTTGGCGAGCGCCACCCAGCCCGCGCCTCCGTTGCGATCGGTCGCGTCGTCGCGCGCGGTGACCTCCCACCCGAGCAACCGCGCGTAGAACGCTGCCAGCGCCTCGGCGTCGGCACAATCAAGGCACACGCCGGTCCACCGGACCGCCGCAGAGCCCGATCCCGGGTTCACCATCGCCGCACCTCCGAAGTCACGCAAGCCAGAAAGCGTCGCATACCGTTTCGGGCGCGACGTGAACCGCTTCGCCGAGCTTCATCATGCACCGCGCTCCAACAGGGTGACCGCAGCGTCAAGTAGGCGCGAGCAAGTCGAGTGGTGCTCTCACGCGCGAACACGGCGACCGATTCGCGGAGTTGGGCCGCCACGACGGCGAGATCGCCGTCGTCCTCGACTCCCGACGTACGCCGCCTACCCGGCGCGGTGGAGCGAGGCGCCAGCCACCACCTACGGTGCCGCTCATGCAGGTGCACCTCGTCGACGGGACCTACGAACTGTTCCGCCACTTCTACGGCAAGCACCCGTCGCGCCCGGACACCGAGACCGGTCAGGAACTCTCGGCCGCGTACGGAGTAGTCGGCACCGTGCTGCAACTGCTCGAGGACGGCGCGACGCACGTCGGCGTCGCGACCGACCACGTGATCGAGTCGTTCCGCAACGATCTGTGGCCCGGCTACAAGACAGGCGAAGGGATCGACCCCGAACTCTGGTCGCAGGCCCATCCGTCCGAGGAAGCACTGCGAGCGGTCGGTGTCACCGTCTGGGCGATGGTCGATGACGAGGCCGACGACGCGCTCGGTGCGGCCGCCCGGGTCGCCGCCGACGACGCTCGGGTCGAACGGGTCGTGATCTGCACATCCGACAAGGACCTCGGCCAGTGTGTCGGCGGCAAGGTCGTGCAACTCGACCGTCGCAACGACAGGTTGCTCGACGCCGACGCGGTGCACGAGAAGTTCGGTGTCGCGCCACGGTCGATCCCCGAGTACCTGGCGCTCGTCGGCGACTCGGCCGACGGGTTCCCGGGCCTTCCGGGATTCGGGGCGAAGACCGCGGCGGCGTTGCTCGATCGTTACGGATCGATCGCGGCGATCCCCGACGATCCGGACACCTGGGACGTCTCGGTGCGCGGCGCGCCCAAACTCGCGGCGACGTTGCGCGAGTCGCGGGAGCTCGTCGAGTTGTTCGTCACGCTGGCGACGTTGCGGTACGACGCCGCGGTCGGGTCGGTCGACGACTGGCAGTGGCGCGGTCCCGACCCCACCGCCTGGTCCGGCTGGTGTGCTCGCTTCGGATCGGGGAGCCTGCCGGCGCGGGTCGAGCGCCTCGTCCACGATCGAGGCTTGTGATGCCACCACAGACGCCCGGGCCAGCGTGACGCGATGAGCCTGCGAACGAACAGTCGAGGTAGTCGTGTGACGGCGGGAGTTCCGGATCGGCAGGTGCGCGGACAGGCCGTGCGACGTGCTCACGAACAGGAGTTGCAATGACAGCGGTGGAGATCGGACGGCCGCGCGACGGTGTCGCGTGCATCACCCTGAACCGGCCCGAGTCGTTGAATGCGATGAACGCCGAGTTGATCGCGGGCCTGCACGACGCGTTCGCGAGCCTGCGGCACGACCGATCGTGCCGGGTGATCGTCCTGACCGGTGCGGGCCGGGCCTTCTGCGCCGGACTCGATCTGCGCGAGGGCGCGTCGCCGCCCGAAGCCGCCGATCTCGGCCGCGCCCAAGCCGGACTCGTCGTGCAGCAGTCGATCGCCAACCTCGTGCCGACGATGCGTTCGATGCGCCAGCCGATCATCGCGGCGGTGAACGGCGCCGCAAGTGGCGGCGGCCTGGCGCTCGCGCTCGCTAGCGACATCCGAGTCTGCTCGCCGTCGGCCCGGTTCAACGTCGCATTCGTGCGCGTCGGACTGTCGGGGTGCGACATCGGGGTCTCGTGGCTCCTGCCGCGACTGATCGGCGCGTCACGCGCCCACCAGTTGCTGCTCACGGGCCGGTTCGTTGACGCGGCCGAGGCGCACCAGATCGGGTTGGTCACGAGCGTCGCCGACGACGTGCTCGGCGCGGCTGACGAGCAGGCCGACCTCATCCTCGCCAACAGTCCGTTCGGCGTACACATGACCAAAGAAGTGATGTGGAGCCAACTCGAGATTGGGTCGCTCGCGGCTGGCATCGACCTCGAGAACCGCACGCAACTGCTCGCCAGCACGACCGACGACCTGCGCGAGGCGATGCAGGCGTTCCTCGAGAAGCGCACGCCAAGGTTCGGCGACCAGTGAGCCGCGACGCCCAGTTCAACCGGGAAGGGATCTGATGTCACTCGAAGGTCGGGTCGCGTTCATCAGCGGCGGCGGTCGCGGGATCGGCCGCGCGATCGCGCTCGCACTGGCCGCCGACGGCGCCGACATCGCCATCAACTACCGCCGCGACGCCGACGCCGCGGTCGAGACGGTGCGTGCCGTCGAAGCGCTCAACCGTCGGGCGCTCGCCTACGCGGGCGATGTCGCGCGCTACGAAGATTGCGCGTCGATGGCCGCCGCGGCGCTGGCGGACCTCGGCCACGTCGACATCTTGGTGCACAACGCCGGCGTCGCTTCGCGTGGCGCGAGCGTCGTAAAGACCGACCCCAGCGAGGTGCATCGCTTGTTCGACACTCATGCCTACGGCGCGTGGTCGCTCGCGCGCGTGCTGATCCCCTCGATGCGCTCGCAGCCGCGCGGCGACATCGTGCTGATCAGTTCGGCGGCGACGATGCACATGGCCGCGAATAGCGGGCCGTACAACATGGCGAAGGCTGCACTCGAGGCGCTCGCGTGGACGCTGGCCAAGGAGGAGCGTCGCAACGGGATCCACGTCAACGTCGTCGCGCCGGGCCTGGTCGACACCGAGATGGGACGCAGACTCGTCAAGGGCGCCCTCGGTGTCGAGGACATCCGCACGATGGACGCGACCGCGCCGTTCGGTCACGTCTGCACACCAGAGGAGATCGCCGCGGTCGTCCGCTTCCTCGTGAGCGACGCCGCCAGTTACATCACCGGCCAACGCCTCGGCGTCGACGGCGGCACCTTCTGACCCGGCACCGCCAAGCGCTGGAGATCCCGGTCGATCCTCGACCAATTTCCTCCAGACTTCGGAGGACGCGTGCCAGACACGCCGGGCTGGGTCAAGCCGTCAACTGCGATGGCAGATGCGTGCGCCTCGGCGGATCCAGGTGACCTCTCCGCCTGCGCCGCGGCCGACGTCGAGGAACGCGCCGCCGCCTTCGGGCTCCAGAGTCATCCAGCGGTCCGGGCCGATCCACGCGAGCGGGATCGGTTCGCCGAGGGCCGGGGGCGTCCAGCGTCCGGGTTCGGGCGAGCGCGGCTCCGGTGCGACGACGAGGCGCTCGGGTCCGTCACCCGGTTGCAGGTGTACGACGTAGAACGGGTCGTCGTAGCTGCCGACGAGTTCGGCTGCGACACCGGCCGGCGGGTCGGCCGGTACCTCGGGCAGGATCGCGCCCGCGCCCGCGAGCGACTGCAGGACCTGATCGCGCACCGATGTGCACAACGCCGACCCATGCAGCGCGTTCGTCAGCACGACGATCACGAGATCCGCGCTCGGCACGATCACCAGCCCTGAGAGGTAGCCGACCGTCATGCCGTCGTGACCGAAGGTCGCGATCCCTCCGAGATCGGCGTGCAACCAACCAATCCCCATCGCGTCGGTGTTGCCGCCCGCGGGGTGACGGCGCTCCTGCATCATCCGGCGATGGGTGTCATCGAGCGGGCCGTCGATCTCGCCGAGCGCGACCGCGCCCCAGCGCAACAACGCGGGTACGCACGTGGAGATCCCTCCGGCGGGGACATCGAGGTCGCTCAACTCCCAGCCCGGCTGCCAGCCGAATCCGCGCAGCACGATCGCGTCGTCGCCGAGCACTGCGTGTGGAACAGCGACCCGATGCGTGACGACCTCGTCGGCCGTCGTGAACGCGTGTGAGATACCAACCGGATCGAGCACGAGGCGGCGCAGCGCCGCGGCGTACGGTTCGCCGGCGAGCGCCTCGACGAGACAGCCAGCGAGCGAGAACGCGGCGTTGTTGTACGACCAGTTCTCGCCCGGTGCGAAGATGCGGCGGAATCCACGGATGCGGCCCGGCACCGACGACAACACCGGGTCGCCGGGCACGGCGAAGAGAGCGTCGCCGTCCCAGCCGGCGCGGTGCGTGAGCAGCATCTCGACGGTGACCGACTCGGGATCGACGCCCGGGCCGAGGCGCAACTCGGGGAGGTGCCGGACGACCGGATCGTCGAGGGCGATGCGACCGGACTGCACGAACGTCATCACCGCGGTCGCGGTAAAGGTCTTGGTGATCGAGGCGATCTGGAACAGCGTCGTGGGGTCGACGGGCAGTGGGTGCTCGGCGTTGGTGATGCCGTGCACAGCCACGTGATCTTCGCCGCGGTGCCGCACGCCAACGGCAGCGCCGGGAATGTGCAGGCGCTCACACTCCGAATGGACGAACGACTCGAGATCCATCGCCGCAGTTGATCACACCGAGGACGGAGCCGCTCGTGACATGGTCGGGTCCGACTCGCGCGGCGAGTACGTCACGACGAACGTAGCCAGGGCCGCGACCATCGAAGCGACCGCAAGCGCGACGACCATGAAGCCGACGTCGAGCAGGATTCCGTGCCGCGCGCCGTGCCGACGCGGTGCAGATTCGGACGAGGCCTCGGCCGTCACCGACTCGGGTTCCTGCAACGCGTTGTCCCTGCTGCGAAGCGCGAGTGACTCAGGTGTGCATCGCGAGGATGGCTCGGACTTCGGCTTCGGTGCGGGGGCCGACGGGGATCGACGGAGGCAGGCTGCGGCGCATGGCCTCGATGTCGTCGGCCGAGCGGCGGCAGACGGGAAGTGGCGCCACTCCGTATACCGCCGCGGAGTTGTAGCCGAAGATGCGCCGCCGGGTGACGTCGTCGAGCGCCGGGTAGCCGAACTCCTCCTGCGCCGCCGGAGTGATCGCGAACGTGCGGAACGCCTCGATCTGGTCCTGCGGAGTGCCGTACCAGATCGAGTCCGTGCCCCAACAGACGCGTTCGGGTCCGAGTTGTGTGAGCAGTTTGCCGAGCACGTGTCCGGCCTGATCGGGAGACTGCATGATCAGGCGCCACGTCGAGCCGAGTTCGGCGTAGACGTTGCCGTCCGGCCCGATGTCGTTCGAGCGCAACGTCGCGATCAGACGGTCGACGCCCGCGGGCGACGACGAGTCGAACGGGCCCTCGGCCCCGCCCGACTCGTAGCCGGAGTGGTACACGACGAAGGAGATCTCGGGGTAGTCACGTGCCACCGCGCCGATGTCGGCCGGCGACGCGTACTCGAACGCCGTGGCGCCGCCGAGACCGCCGAACCCCTTGTGGACGCACACGACCCGGGGCCCGATCTCCATCACCGCGTCGAGGAAGGCTCGCCCGCACTGCACCGCGTCGGGATCGGCATCGTCGAGGCGCCAGGGTTGCCCACCGGGGATGTGCGTGTACACCTTCCACGCGGCGATCGGATGGTCGGCGACGAGCGCGCGCATGCCTTCGATGCTCGCGGCGACATCACCGACGTTGGGGTTGACCTGCCCGTGCAACAACACCCGATCGTCGCCGCAGACTCTCTCGGCCGCGCGCTTGGCCGCCTCCATCACCTCGATTGACAGCGGATTGGGTTCGACGACGATCGGGATCGCCGAGATGATCGCCGTCGCGGTGTCGGAGCGGCCGAACACCTCGTCGTACCAGTGGTCGGTCCGGAAACAATCGAGCGCATCGCCCTCGCCACACGCCGAGTACGGGAAGCCGCGAGCGAACGACGAGATCGCCTCGCCCGCGCGACTCGACGCGGTCTCGAGCAGATGCGTCTGCACGTCGAAGATGAACTCGTTGCCGGTCAACGCGTCGGCAGCCGCGGTGGTCGAGGTCGTCGCGGCTGACGGCACCGTGAACGTCCCGGCGGGCTCGGTGGTCGCCGAGGCGCTCGATCCCAGCGTCGACCCGCCCGACCGCGCGGCATCGTCGGAGCAGGCGGCGAGCATCGACAGCATCGTGGCCGAACCGCACAGCCCCTTGAGGAAGACGCGGCGATCGATGCCTCGCCGGCGCGCCTCGCCTTCGATGTGCTCGAGTGTGCGACGCTGCGCCTCACGCACGACCGGCGAGACCGGCGGCGCGACGAACTCGCCGTTGCTCACACGGTCCCACTTCACTGGGAAGGGGATGCGATCGGATTCGTGGTCGTCGGTCATCGCGGTCCCCTGAGCCGTGCCTCATCGGCCCAAACCCTCTCACGGCTTCTATTGCCAAATCCCTAGCTGGAACAACCATCCTGACCAACAGACCGGCCGTTCCACGCTGCGCTGGCGCTCGTTCGGTGTTCACGACGCGCGCACCCGAAGGATCTGATCGGTCCCGCCGCCGTTGCTCGTGGTGAGGAACAGCATGCCACTCGGGGAGAGCACCGCGGAGCGCAGGCGACCGTAGACGCCCGCGAAGCGCACCGCGATCTGGCGCACTGTCGAGCCGTCGGCCGACACACGGAAGATGCGCAACGTCTCGTCCTTGAGGGTCGCGACCGCCAGCGCCCCGTCCCAGTCGCGCCACTGGTCACCCTCCAAGAACGCCGCCCCGCTCGTCGCAAGTGTCGGCGAACCCGACGACCACGCCGCCACCCGCGCGCCAGGGAACTCGTCGAGGTCGGTCATCGGCACCGACTCGTTGTACCCGGGCACGGGATTCCAGCCGTAGTTGCCGCCGTTCACAAGTCGATTGATCTCGTCGTCGCGGTCGGGTCCGTGCTCGACGCTGTAGGCGCGGCCGCTACCGGGCTGGAACGCCAGCCCCTGCACGTTGCGGTGCCCCTTGGTGTACCAGCGATGCCCGCCCGGATTGCCGGGCGCGGCGTTGCCGTCGCTGTCGACGCGCAGCACCTTGCCGCCGAGGCTGCCGTTGTCCTGGGGAGTCGTCCCCGTCGCGGCGTCGCCGGTGCCAACCCACAAGAACCCATCGGGACCGAAGCGAGGCCGGCACCCCGAGTGTCGCCCGAGCGAGCCGGTGGTGTTCACCGGCAGACCGGTGACGATGTCGGTGCGTTCGGTGAGGTCGGTCAGCGCGCCGTTGACGCGGTAGCGCACAACCCGCACATCGTCGCCGCCCGCCGGGACACTGCTCATGAAGCACACATAGATGCGGCGGTTCGCGGCGAAGTCGGGATCGACGGCGAGACCGAGCACGCCGCCCTCGCCCGACGCCACGACGTCGTTGGGTTCGGCGAGGGTGCGCACCGATCCGTCGACGAAGGCGTTGATCGTGCCGCCGCGCTGGCTGAAGACCATCGCGCCGCCGGGCAGGAAGCCGAGATCCCACGGGATGGTGAGGCCGGTGACCACAGGCGTGACGCTCAACGTCGGGACGCCCGCAGGAGGCAGCTCGGTCCCGGGTTCGGGGAAGACCCGCCCGACCGTCGTGGCGATCCAGTAGCCAAGGTCGTCGGGACGGCGATCGAAGCCGACGACGCGACCGTCGAAGCGGCCTCCGTGCAGGCCTCCGCGAGAGGCAGCGCCGCCGTAGTTGAGCATCCGACCGTCGGCGAGCGGAGTCCAGTAGCCGCCGTCGTCGCTCGTCGCGACGAGCGCGACCGCGCGCGCCGGGACCCGGCCGCCGCTGTCGCCACGATGGATCGCGCCGCCGCGCGCGACCACCCGTCCGGTGGAGAGGCCGATCCAGTAGCCGGCGTCGCTGCTCGTCGAGTCGATGCCGCTCACCTCGACGCCGACGGGTGGGCGGGCGCGGCCGTGATAGGGCGCGTCGCCGAAGGGGATCACGCGGCCGTTGGCCGTGACGAGCCAGTAGCCGAGCCCGGTGTGCGTCACCGCCATCGCGGTCACCGGCGAGACGAGTCCGAGCGACGCGGCCGAGCCACGAAAACGCGCGCTGCCGAAGTGATAGACGCTGCCGTTGCGCCCGAACAGGTAGTAGCCGTTGCCGTCGGGCATGGCGGCGATCCCGACGATCGGTGCGCGCAGGCGCGTGCCGGCCATCGAGCCTCGCCACGGCGCAGCGCCGAAGTGGTACACGTTGCCCGCGGCCGTCGTGAGCCAGTAGCCGTCACCCTGCGGGCGGGCGACGAAGCCGACGACCGGCGAGCGCGGCGCCGAGTCGAGATCGCCGAAGTCGGCGGTGTCGACCGCAAGCGCGGGCCGCGCGAGCGGTACCAGCGCGCCCGTCGCAACGAAGGCAGCGAGGGCAACGACGAGCAGGGGACCGGCGCGACGTCGGCGCGGGCGGTGCGTCTTCGACATGGTGATCCTTCGCGTGACGTGCAACCCGCCGACGCCGAGGGTACCCGCCCACCCCCACCCATTCCGGCGTCATGAGCGACGAATAGTCGCGCGCACATGACGCTGGTTGGGATGTGGGGGGTGGCTACGGTCGCGGTGTGCTTGCACTGCTGATTGCGTTGTTCATCCTCGTGCCGCTCATCGAGATCACGGTGCTGATCCAGGTCGGTCAGGCGATCGGCGTGTTCAACACGATCGGAGCGATGATCCTGGTGTCGGTCGTCGGGGCGTGGCTCGCCCGTCACGAGGGTTTCGTGACGCTGCAGCGAATCCAGCAGGCCACCGCCCGCGGGCAGATCCCGGGTAACGAACTCATCGACGGGTTCTTGATCCTCGTCGCCGGCCTGCTCATGCTCACGCCGGGCTTCGTCACCGACGCGATCGCCCTGACGGTGCTATTTCCGCCGACCCGGGTCGTCTACCGCGCCATCCTCCGGCGCCGTTTCGACGTGCGCAGCGTCGGCTTCTCGGAGTTCACCGGCTTCGGCGACCCCGGCCGCGGTCCCCGTGACCCTCGCAGCCCCCGCCATCCCCGCGACCGCGGCCCGGACGACGTGATCGACGTCTGACCGACATACCGCCACACCGGCGTCACGCGGCGACGCCGGGCGGGAAAAACTCGCCGCCGGACAAGCGGGGTGAGGAGTCAGAGGGTGCCGAGGAGTTCGGCGGGGAGGGGGCAGTCATGGCCCATCACCGCCTCGGCAGGCGGTTCGGCGCCGCGGGGGCCGACGATCCGCTCGATCCGGGAGAAGGCGAGCGTCTCGAGTTCGCCGGGGCCGTCGCTGTCGCCCGCCTCGGCCGCCCGAACGAGCGCGTCGAGGAGCGCCCGCGGCAGCACCCGGCCGACGCCGGCCACGACCCACAGCGGCGTCTCCTCGCCGACCTCCCACAGCAGGTCACCGATACCCCCGGCGACGACCACCGTCCGGTCATCGACCGCCACCGCGCTCACGAGCAGGCGCGTCACGCCCGACGTCGCGCACTGCCACCCCTCGATCACACGAATCGGCCGGTCCGTCGATCGGCCCCGCAGCGACCACGTCGGGTCGTCGCCGTCGATCTTGATGGCGACGACGTCGAGGTCGGCGCGCTCGGCCGCGGCGCGATCGATCGTGCGGGTCCAGCCGACGACACCGAGCCGATCACCTTCGTCCTGGAGCGGGAGCGCGGCGGCGAGTCGGTCGGCGGTGCGGTCGGCGTCGAGCAGGTCGCGGCACTGACGCGCCGCCTGCGCGGGTTCGGGCGAGGCGAGCACATGCGCCAGCACCCACCACAAGGTCGCGGCCGCGGGGTGATGGGCGAGCATCCGGCGTGCCGCGACGACCAGGCCCGGATCGCCCGACAGGGCCGCGATCGCGGCCGCGGCCTCGCAGGCGAGGTCGTCGTCGCCCCCCGACCAACGGGCCAGCGCCCGAAGTCGTTCGAAGGGATTGCTCACCGCCGCCTCGCTCTCCTGGCGCCGCGCGACCGCAACCGCGGTGCCGACGACGCGTCGGTCCGGAGCCGCCGCTACCTCTGGTGGCTCGGATCCTTGGGCAGGCCGAGCACTCGCTCACCGAGGATGTTGCGCATCACCTCGTCGGTGCCGCCGGCGATGCGGGCGCCAGGGATGCCGAGGATCAGCTCCGACCAGGCGTAGGTGCCCCACTCGCCGCTGTCAGCCACGAGACGCGGACCGAGCAGGTCGGCGAGCAGCGCCGAGGTGCGCAACCCGTTGAGCGTGCCCGAGAGCTTGGCGAGCGACATCTCAGGCCCCGGGGTCTGACCCGCTTTGATCTTGGCGAGGCCGCGCAGGTTGTTGTAGCGCGCCGCCGTCGTGTGCACGTAGATGTCGGCGAGCTTCTGGCGCACGACGGGATCGGAGTCGAGTTCGAAGTGCTTCGCCATGGCGACGAGGCGACTGAACGATCCCATCGCCGAGCCGCCGCCGCTGCCCATCCCCGTACCGATCGACATTCGCTCGTTCATGAGGGTCGTGAGCGCGACGCCCCAGCCCTCGTCGACGCCACCGAGGCGGTGCGAGTCGGGGACCCGCAACTCGTTGATGAACACCTCGTTGAAGCTCGCGCCACCCGTCATCTGCCGCAGCGGGCGTACCTCGATCGCGGGATCCTTCATGTCGATCAGGAACATCGTCAGGCCCTTGTGCTTGGGCTTGTCGGGGTCGGTGCGGGTGATCAACTCGCCAATGTCGCTGTACTGCGCACCGCTGGTCCAGACCTTCTGGCCGGTGATGATCCACTCCTCGCCGTCGCGCACTGCCCGGGTCTGGATGCCGGCGAGGTCGCTGCCCGCGATCGGCTCGGAGAACAACTGGCAGCCGATGACATCGCCGCGCCACAGCGCTTTGAGGTAGCGGTCGCGCACTTCGGGGATTGCGTGTGCCTGGATGGTGGGCGCGACCATCCCGAGCCCGATTGTGAACGGCGACTCGTCGGGTGTGCGGAAGCGGCTCGCCTCTTCGAGGTAGGCGCGCTGATGGGCGGGGGACAGGCCGCGGCCGCCGAACTCGGGCGGGCCGGTGATCCAGGCGAAACCGGCGTCGAACAGCTTCCGGCGCCACTGCTTGGCCGACTCGACCTGGCGGAGTTCGTCGTCGCGCGACTTCTCTTCGAACATACCGACCTTGTCGGAGCCCTTGCCCCACACGAAGGTCTCCTCGACGCGCCGTTCGCAGTTCGTCTCGAGGAAGGTGCGGGCATCGGCCCGGAACTGCTCGAGGGTGATCGTCTCCGCCATCAGTCGCGTCCCTTCGTTCGCGTCGCCGCCCTGTGCACGACGGCGTCCCCGCTGCCACCCAACGGGTCGCGCACTCTACCGACGTGGCGTGCGGGCTCGCCTCGCAGGCAATGTCGCAAGGGCCTCGCCTCAGCGCGGCTCGAGCGGCGGCGCGAGGAGGCTGGCGAGGGTCGGTGCCGCGACCACCAAAGCGGCGATGTCGCCGCGCAGGCGCAGGCGTCCTGTCGAGATGGCCTGCTGCGCGTTGAGCGTGCCTGCGGCGAGCGAGGCCGCAGTGCCGGGATCGCAGTGGATCTCGACCGTCACCGGTTGGGGCGGCGGGTCGCGGCTGATCGCGACGTCGTCGGCGAGGCGCAGGTACCAGCGGTCGATGGTGCCCTCGGGCGCACCGTCGATGCAATTCGCCACCACGACCACAGGATCACAGCCCTCGCCGAGTTCGATCGCGGCAGCCCGAACGACGAGATCGTCGAACCACGCCGCCGACCCGACCACGCTCACCCCACGGTTCTAGCGCGAGACGCAACCGCTGGCGGGAGTGGGTCCGTTTGGAGATCCGGCCGCTCACGCGACTCGCCCAGTGCCGGAATGACCAGCGTGATGCAGCGCGAGCGCTGGGTGCGTCCAGATGAACTGACCAGCGAGGACGACCATTCGATCAGCCATGTCGAGTCGGCCCGTGGGAGCGCGAGTTGGCCGTGCTCGCGCGTGGACTACAACACCAGGCTCTCCTTAATCAAATTAAGGAGAGCGTGGTGTTCTTGATTGTGCCTCCGGTGTATCGAGCACGGATCGTGAGGGTGTTCGCTACCTCGTTCAGGAAGAACGTGATCCCAGCCGCGGGGATCGTGAGGTTGTCGGCGGCGGTCGGAACCGAGTTCGGCGCGCCAAGGAATGTACGTCCGGTGCTCTTCATACGACCCGCGGAGTACACACCGAAACCCGTCGCTGGCGCTTGGCCGTAGATGCCATAGCACACGCCCGACGACGCCGCGGCATGGCCCCAGATGGCCTTGCCTGTTGTGCTGCTCACGAGCGCGTGGAGCCCGACCGCGTTGGCGCCCGTCGACGTGTTCTGCGCGTCGACGCCGAAGCCCGTCGCCGCTGCGGTCAGACCCTTCAGGCCCGCGGCGGGTCCAGTCGCTTGGATCCCGGTGCCGATCGTGGTCGACATCACCGTCGACGCCGTGGCGGTGTTGGATGCAACACCCAACGTCAACGGGTCGCCGTTGGCCGCGGCGACGGGTTGGGCCTGGCCGACGACCATCGCCGCGGCGCCACCAGCGGCCGCGGCGATGAGGCCTCGGCGGGTGAGCGAGCGGGGCGCTTCGGCGCGTTCGGCGCGGAGGTGCTCGACCTCGGCGCTCAGGTGTTCGAGACGCGCCTCGAGTTGGCGCATCCGGTCGGATGAGTCGGCGAGCGGCGCCGTCGTGTCCATCGGCGATCCCCCTGGTCAGCGGCCCGGTGCTGGTGACACCGGTCCGAATGTGTGTCATCGGAGTCTCGCGCGCCCAGCGTGGTGCGTCCACCCCTTCCGGGCACTCTCCGCCCTCAGCGATCCAGCAGGACTGATCCGTTGTGTGTCATGCTGTACCGATCGGCACCGTCCCGGGCGGGCACGCGCCCCGGTGCCATATGGAGGGACCATGCTTCGGCGCGCGCTTCGTCGCTCGATCGTCCGCCCACTCACGGTGGCAGCCCTGGTGGCCGGAGCCACCGTCCCGACGGTCGTCTCGGCCCCGCGCGCCGATGCCGCGGTCGTGCCGGCGATCTCGGTCGCCAGCGCCTGGGCCTGGGAGGGCGACACCGGATCGGCCCGCACGATGACGTTCTCGGTGATCCTGTCGCAGCCGACCACCACGACCGTCAGCGTCAACTACAAGTTGGTGACCGGCAGCGCCAGCACGGCCGACTTCAACAACCAGGGTGGCACCAACCAGTTGCTCACCTTCTCACCCGGCACGACTACCCGCTGGGTCAACGTCGCCATCACTCCCGACACCCTCGACGAACTGCTCGAGAGTTTCACGATCCAGTTGTCGAGTCCGGTCAACGCCACGATCCGCACCGCGATGGCTGCGGGCCGGATCTTCGACGACGACCCCGGCACGGGAGTCCAGGTCGCGATCTCCGATGCCGCGACGGCCGAGGGCGACAGCGGCGGAACCCGATCGATGGTGTTCTGGATCTCGCTCACCGACCCGTCACCCACACCGGTGACGCTGCACGCGATGACCGCCGACGGCAGCGCGACCGAGACCAGCGACTACACGATGAAGATGATGGACATCACCTTCGCGCCCGGCGAGACCAAGAAGATGTTCTCGGTCACCACCAAGCCCGACCTGACGATGGAACCGAACGAGACCTTCACCGTCAACCTCATGACCGTCGACGGCGCAACCGTGCTCGACGGCAGTGGCACCGGCATGATCGTGTCCGACGAACCGGTCACCTACCTCACCCAGACCTTCCGGCTCGGCCCTTTCAACCTCTCGGCGATGAACCAACCCGGGTGGGAGAACGAGGCCGGCCCGACGCCGGTGCCCCGCCCGGCGGGCGCGATCGGCATCAAGAACATGCGCTTCGACATCGTCGACGCATCGTTCAACCCGGTCGACATGCACGCCGTGCACCTGCACCACATCGTGATGCTCGACCAGAGCCGCAGCGACGCGGTGTGCCCGGCGTTGCCGTTCAACCGCTTCGCGGGCACGGGCGCCGAACGCAACGCGCTGGTGTTGCCCCAGGACTACGCCTACCGCGTCGGCGCGTCCGACCAATGGGGCGCGCTCTGGCACATCATGAACATGACGACGACGGCGCGAACCGTCTACCTGCAGTACACCGTCGACTACGTCGCGGCCACGAGCAACCTCGCTGCCAAGGGCGTGACGACCTACTGGTACGACGTCGATGCGTGCTGGGGTGACTCCGAGTACACCGTGCCCGGCGGCGGCGGCGTGGGCAGCGTCCACACCAAGTTGAGCCCGATCTACACCGCGCCGCGCGCGGGCGTGCGCGTCGCCGAGGGCGGCCACCTGCACGCCGGCGGCATCGACGTGACGCTGCGGCGCGTCGCGAGCGGCCAGGCCGTGTGCACGAACGTCGCCAGCTACGAGGCCGGAATGGTGCACCGGATGAGTCCGTGCGCGGGGATGTCGTTCATTTCCGCGGGTGAACAATTCCAGACCAGCGCCCGATATTCGAACGAGCAGCAAATCCTCGGGGCGATGGGCATACAAGTGAGCTACGTCTGGGAGATGTGACCCGAGGCGCGCCTGCCTCGCCAGGCGGGCGCGCCGCTTCGGATGATCGCGCGGGCGACGACCCGGCGTAGCCTGCGCGCCGTGCCCCAGCGTGTCGTCCGCTTCCCCGTCGCGCTCGGCGCGCACGCGGCCGCGGTCGAGCGGCACGTCGACACGATGCTCACTGCCGAGCGCGACCGCTGGGAGCGCGTCGATCCCGCGCTCGTGCCGCCGATCGAGTCGCTGCGCACCCTCGTCGCGACCGGCGGGAAGCGATTGCGCCCCGCGTTCTGCCTGGCCGCGTTCGTCGGTGCCGGTGGCGACTCCGACGACCCGCTCACCCTCGACGCCGGCGGTGCCCTCGAACTGCTCCACACGTTCGCGCTCGTCCACGACGACGTCATGGACGGCTCCGACCTGCGGCGCGGCGAACCCGCGGTGCACCGCCAGTTCGTGGCGGCCCACGAGGCGCAGCGTTGGCGGGGTGAGGCGCGCCGCTTCGGCGAGGGCATGGCAATCCTCGTCGGTGACCTGGCGTTTGTCTACGCCGACCAACTCGCGGGGCGCTGCACTCGCCAGTCGGGCGCAGTGTTGGCGGCGATCTGGGACGAGTTGCGCGTCGAGTTGTGTGTCGGGCAGAGCCTCGACCTGCTCGGCACCGCGGCCCGCCAGAACGACGTCGACACCGCCACTCGCATCGCCACCTACAAGTCGGGGAAGTACACGGTCGAACGCCCGTTGCACTTCGGAGCCACGCTCGCGGGTGCGAGCGGCGCCCGACTCGCCGACTCGTTGAGCGCGATCGGTCTGCCGCTCGGTGAGGCGTTCCAACTCCGTGACGACATCCTGGGCGTGTTCGGCGACGGCACCGCCACCGGCAAGCCAGTCGGCGACGACCTGCGCGAGGGCAAGACGACCGCGCTGGTCGCCTTCACGTCGGAGCACGCGACCTCGCTCTCGGCGCGTGCGCTGTTGAGCCGCGTCGGCGCATCCGACCTGACCGACGCCGAGATCGTGGCGCTGCAAGAACTCGTCATCGACACCGGCGCGCGCGGACGCGTCGAGACACGCATCGCCGAACTCACCGAACGTGCCCACGGCGCCATCGCCGCGGCGCCGATCACCGAGACGGCGCGCGGCTGGCTCGACGACCTCGCCGACTACGTCGCCTGGCGCGACCACTGAACCGGAATCCCTGAGCGAGCGATGGTGGGCGCCGCGATCAGCGTCTCGGGCCTCGAGAAGCACTACGGCCCGATCCGTGCCGTCGACGGCCTGTCGTTCGAGGTGCACCCGGGCGAGGTGTTCGGGATCCTCGGGCCCAACGGCGCGGGCAAGACGACCACCGTCGAGATCCTCGAGGGCTACCGCGCCCCCGACGCGGGTGTCGTGCGGGTGCTCGACCTCGACCCCGCGACCGACGGCGATCGCCTCCGCCCGCGAGTCGGCGTGATGCTGCAAGAGGGCGGCCTGTACCCCGGGTTGAAGGCGCGCGAGGTGCTGCGCCTGTTCGCCGCGTATCACGACAACCCGCACGACCCCGACGCGCTCCTCGACGCCGTCGGGTTGGCCGCGGCGTCGGGCCGCTACGTGCGTCGTCTGTCGGGCGGGCAGCGCCAGCGCCTGTCGCTCGCCTGCGCGCTCGTCGGCCGGCCCGAGGTCGTGTTCCTGGATGAGCCGACCGCGGGCATGGATCCGCAGGCGCGGGCGATGACGTGGGACCTCGTACGTGGCGTGGTCGCGCGGGGCACCACGGTCGTGCTCACGACCCACCTGCTCGACGAGGCCGAGCGGCTCTGCGACCGGGTTGCGATCGTCGCGGCCGGACGCCTCGCCGCGCTCGGCACGCCGCGCGAACTCACGACTGACAGCGCCCGGGCCGAGGTGCGGTTCACGTCCACCGCGCCGATCGACCTGGCCAAGCTTGCCGTCGCACTCGACCTGGGCGACGACGCGATCGTTGAGTCGCACAGTGGCGAGTACCGCATCCAAGTTGCGGGCACACCGGCGCTCGTCGCCGACTTGGCGTTGTTTCTGCGTGATCACGACGTGGGGCTGTCGGCGCTGGAGTCGGGACGCCAGTCGCTCGAGGCCGTGTTCCTGCAGATCACCGCCGAGTCGCAGGCCGCGGGCGCGGAGACCGCGACGGCCGACATCGCGACGGCCGAGGCTGCGACCTCGGAGCCTGCGACGTCCGGGCGAGGGACCACCGGACCACACCGGTGAACCAGCGCGCGATCCTCGCCCAGATCAAGGCCGAGCTCCTGCTCACGCTCCGACGGGGCGAGAGCCTGCTCGTCACCCTGGCGATCCCGCTCGGAGTGCTCGTGTTCTTCGCGAAACTCGAGACGACCACGCCCGACGGCTACGACGACCCGGTGGACTTCCTGGTACCCGGCGTGCTCGCGCTCGCGGTGATGTCGGCTGCGATGGTGAGCCTCGGCATCGCCACCGGGTTCGAGCGGCGCTACGGCGTGCTCAAACGCCTCGGTGCGACACCGCTGTCGCGCCGGGGCCTGCTCGTCGCCAAGACCTCGACGATCCTGATCCTCGAGGTCGTGCAGTGCGCGCTCGTGATCGGGGTCGGGGTCGCGCTCGGGTGGTCGGTGCCGGCCGGGGTCTTCGCCGCCGTCGGGTTGGTGCTCGTCGGCTCGGTCGCGTTCGCCGGCATCGGGATGCTTCTGGCCGGGACGCTGCGCGCCGAGGCCACCCTCGCGCTTGTCAACGCGCTGTTCTTGGTGCTGCTGTTCCTCGGCGGGATGGCCTACCCGATCGACCGCTTGCCTGCGGTGTTGCGCAGCCTCGCCGACGTGTTGCCCGCGGCCGCGCTGAGCGAGTGTCTGCGCGGGGTCCTCGTCGCCGGCCACGGCTTCCCCGTGGGCAGCCTGGTCGTGCTGGTGGCCTGGGCCACGGGCGCACCCCTTCTCGCCGCCCGCCACTTCCGCTGGGAAGAATGAGCCCCAAACCCACGGCTTCTTTCGCCAAACCGGCGGCCATCACCACCAGTCCGACCAACAGACATGCCAATTCGACAGCCGTGGACCGAGATCGTGTGGCCGAGCCGGTCAGCCGGGCAGCGGGTCAGCGGGTGACGAAGACGTCGATCGCCGATGCGGCGAACACCGCGAGCAGATACACGTTCGACATGCCGAAGAAGCGGATCGCCCGCTCGGGGGTGGGCGCTCGGCGCAAGTCCACGGCGAGGCCGACGATCGCAAGGCCGAGCGCCGCGGCGCTCACGATGTAGAAGGGACCGACGTCGATCGTCACCCCGAGTAGCAGGCTCGTCACCGCGGTGAGCAGCGAGTAGACGACGATCTGGGTCGCGGCAGCCGGGATTCCGCGCTGCACGGGCAGCATCGGGGTGCCCGCCCGGGCGTAGTCGTCGCGGTAGCGGATCGCCAGCGCCCAGAAGTGTGCAGGAGTCCACAAGAACACGACCGCGAACAGCACCCACGGCGGCGCGGCGAGGTCCTGTTCGACCGCGGCCCAGCCGACGAGCACCGGCACCGCGCCTGCGGCGCCGCCGATGACGATGTTCTGGGCGGTGCGCGGCTTGAGCCAGATGGTGTACACGAACACGTAGAACAGGGTGGCCGTCGTCGTCAGGCAGGCGGCGAGCAGGTTGGCGGCGGGCCACAAGATCGCGAAGGCGACGACGTTGAGCGCGACGCCGAACACCAACCCGGGCAACGGCGCGATCACGCCCGTGGTGAGGGGCCGATCGCTCGTGCGATCCATCAGCCGGTCGCGGTCACGCTCGATGTAGCTGTTGATGGCGTTGGCACCGCCCGCCGCGAGCGCGCCGCCCACGAGCACACCGGCGACGAGGCCGAGCGCCGGTAGGCCGCGCTGGGCGAGGATCATCGGCGGAATGGTCGTGACGAGCAGCAGTTCGACGACGCGCGGCTTCGTGAGCCGCACCCAGTCCGACAGTCGCGCTCGTGAGCCGACGACGGCTCGGGTGGCGGGCGCGGTGGTCATCTACGAACGGCCCCGGCTTCAGCCGACGACGATGGTGCCGCGCATGCCCTGGGCTTCGTGACCCGGCTTGCTGCAGTAGAACTTGTACGTCGTGCCCGCCTCGAGCGGGAACGTGGCGTTCGCGGTGTCGCCCGGACCGGGGTCGGCGGCGCCACCAATGGGGTTGTCGTCGGCGTCGCGCACCTTGAAGTCGTGCGCCTGCGAGTCGGAGTTGCGGAACGTGACCGTCAGGTCGCCCGGCTCGGCGTTGATAGTGGCGACGTCGAAGCGCGAGCCGCCGGGCGCGGTGACGGTGACCGCGGCGTTGGTCGCAATGATCGTCGCGCCGGTCGAGCCACCGTCGTCGCCACCACCCCCGCACGCCCCGAGCAACCCGGCCGACGCGCTGAGCCACACGAACCAGTGAACTCGGCCGAAACGCAGCGCCGCGGCGCGCCGGTGCCCTTGTCGTTCGCTCATTCGCCTCGTCCTTTCGGTCGCTGTGCCGTCGTGCCACGCGAGATCGGCCACGCGAGATCGGCTGGTCGCGGCCGTCGCCGGCGGACCGTGTCGGCGAGCCTATCGACGGGGTCGCGGCGGGGAAGGATCGCGGCCACGTTCGCCGCCGCCTCGATCGGCTTCCTAGTGTGACGCCATGATGATCAACGCGGACGAGGCATGAGCGCTGCGGACGAGGCGCGCCACTCGATTCGGATGACGGCAGATCGCCTGCTGTGCCTGCCCTCCAAGGAACTCGGTGAACGCAAGTCGCGCGCCGGAATCCTGATCCCTGCGACCGCCGCGGTGAGCAGGCGCCTCGCCTGGGCCGAGGTCGTCGCCGCCGGGCCTACCGTGCGCAACATCGAAGCCGGCGACCACGTGCTGTTTGCCCCCGACACGGGCTACGAGGTCGAGGTCCGGGGTGAGGAGTACCTGATCCTGCGCGAACGTGACATCCAGGCGGTCGCGTCTGGGCGTGACGAGGGCGGCACGGGCCTCTACCTGTGACCATCGACCCGGCGACCGCACTCCGACTCGACGGCAAGGTGGCGCTCGTCACGGGCGCAACGCGCGGCATCGGTCGGGCGATCGCCGAGGCGTTCGCGGCCGCCGGCGCGGCCGTATGCCTGAACGCCCGCAAGGCCGACGACCTGGCCGAGGCCGAGTCGGCCATCGCCGCGACCGATGCCGCGGTCACGACCTTCCAGGGGACGATGGGCGACGCGTCAGTCGCGACCGGCGCGGTCGAACACACGATCGCGACGCTCGGGCGCTGCGACATCGTCGTGAACAATGCCGCGACCAATCCACAGTTCGGTCCGTTGATCGAAGCCGACATGGCGACCGTCGCCAAGGTGTGGGACGTCAACATTGCGGGTCCGCTGCGACTCTGCCAGGCGGCGTGGTCGGCGTGGCAACGCGAGCACGGCGGAGCGGTGCTCAACGTCGTGTCGGTCGGCGGGATGCGGGTCGGTCCGATGATCGGCGCCTACAACGTCTCGAAGGCCGCGCTGATCCACCTGACTCGCCAACTGGCGATGGAACTCGCGCCTGGAGTGCGGGTGAACGCGGTCGCGCCCGCACTCGTGAAGACCGACATGGCCCGCGCGCTGTGGGAACCGAACGAAGAAGCGGCGGCGAAGATGCACGCGCTCGGACGCCTCGGCGTCCCCGACGACATCGCCGCGGCCGCGCTGTTCTTGTGCTCCGATGCCGCCAGTTGGATGACCGGTGAGGTGATCGTCATCGACGGCGGCGGCGCCGTGGCGACCCGCGGCTGACGAGCGGAACCGCCGCAAACTCGACGCCGGCGCGCGGTCAGGCGCGGCCGAGGCCGCGACGGTGGCGGTCGGCGAGTTCGGCTGCCTCGCCCGCAGTCGTCGCGACCAGGATCTCGCCGGGGCTGCCCGCGACCGGCCGCTTCGACACCGCAGGCGAACCCGTCGCCAGGTAGCCCGCGGGCACCCGAGAGCGTGCGCTCACCACGGCACCCCCGGTGACGAACGCGCCCGCACCGATCGTCGCGGCGTCGAGCACCACTGCGCCCGTGCCGACCACGGCGCCCTCGCCTACGACCGCGCCGCGCACGACCGCGCGCGTGCCGATCGTCGCACCCGCGCCGATGTCGACCGTCAAGCCGGGCGAGGCGTAGACGACCGCGCCGTCGAGGATCACCGCGCCGACCCGCACGACGATCGGCGCAACATCAGCGCGCAATACCGCTCCGAACCAGACTGAGGCACCCGCCTCGACGTGGACGTCACCGACCAACGTCGCGGTCGGCGCGACGAACGCGGCCGGATCCACGACCGGCGCGCGGTCCTCGAAACGGAAGTGCTGCACCCCCGGAGTATCGGCACCGCTCGGGGCGGCTACACCGCAGGATGATGCCGGGTTCGTCCAATCTTCACGGGAACCGCATTCGTGGGGGCGGCTGCGGGGTGGGGCACCGGTGGGGCCGTGGCCATGCGGGTATCGAGGTAAGCCGCGAGTTGTGCATAGACCTCGTCGCCGAGCATCGCGCGCAGTTCGGGTTCCATCGCCCGGTACACGGGTTGCGAACCGCTGAACGCCTCGGGGGCCTCGGTGCACCACCACGCGAACTCGGCGCCGCCCTCGCCCCAACCGTCGCGGCCGAACTCGGTGAGCACGTGCGTGGTCGACTCGTCGTCTTCGTCGCGGTCGAACTCGCGCAGCGGAAGTTGCCAGCAGACGGTGGGTTTCGTCTTCGAGAAGTGCACCTCTCGGCGCAACGCGAGCAGGTGTAGCGCGCAACCCGGACCGGCGTCGAAGCCGGGCCGGTTGAGGAACACGCACGCGTCATCGACCAGGCGGGTGACCCAGTCGCCGCCCGATCGCTTCCACACGCCGCGCTTGGTGCCCTCGGCGTGGAACTGCCACTCGTCGGGCCGCAACTTCTTGGCCATACGCTCGACGTGACGGCGGTCGGCGTCGCTGTTGGCGTGCGCGCCGTAGGAGCAGCAGCCCTGTGCGAGTTCGGGTGAGGGTTCGGTGAGGACACCGCAGCAGCCGTCGCCGAACAGGCAGCGGTAGTTCGACGTCAGATAGGTGACGTCGATCTGCCATTGCTCGCGGCTCTTGCCCGCGACCGGGATCGTCACCCACTCGCGCGCCACGCCGGGAACCCGTGGGGTGGTCGGTCGCGGCGTCGACGAACTCGGGGATCCCGCAGGTCTCACGGGTGTCTGCTTGGGGGAGCGTGCCATCGTCCGCGAATCTAACCAGCGCGCGTCGGTAGCCTTCGACGATCGGCGTCATCACGCAGTTGCTCGACGATCTCGCGCCGGTCTTCGGCGCGGGCAGACGTGCGCGAGCACGCGCCGAACCACTCGAGTTGTCGCTCTACGCGCGCGACGCCGGCCTCGCCGAGGGGCGCGCCGGCGCGGTGTGTTTCCCGCGCGACGCGTCCGAGGTCGCGGCCGCGGTCGCGGCGTGCGCCCGGCGGGGTATTCCGTTCGTCGCGCGGGGGAGCGGCACGGGTCTGGCGGGCGGCGCGACGCCACTCGACGACGCGCTCGTCATCGTGACGACCCGCATGAACCGTGTGCTCGGCGTCGACGCCGCGGCGCGCCGGGCCTGGGTCGAACCGGGCGTGTTGAACCTCGACCTCACCCGCCAGGTCACGCAGTTCGGCCTGCACTACGCGCCCGACCCGTCGAGCCAGCAGGCCTGCTCGATCGGCGGAAACGTCGGGACGAACGCGGGCGGGCCGCACTGCCTCGCGTCCGGCACGACGACCGCGCACGTGCTCGCGGTCGAGGCGGTGCTGCCCGACGGTCAGGTCGCGATGTTCGGCGGCGAGATCCCCGACAGCCCGGGCTATGACCTGCGCGGGGTGTTCGTCGGCAGCGAGGGCACGCTCGGGATCACGACCCGGGTGCTGGTGCGCCTGCTGCCCAACCCGCCGGTGGTGCGCACCCTGCTGCTCGACTTCGCGTCGATCGACGCCGCGGCAGCGACCGTGTCGGGCATCATCGCCGCGGGGATCCTGCCCGCGGCGCTCGAGATGATGGACGCCGAGATCACCCGCGCGGTCGAGGACTTCGTCGGCGCGGGCTACCCGCGTGATGCCGAGGCGGTATTGCTCGTCGAACTCGACGGCATGGCCGGTGGAGTCGAGGCGCAAGTCGGCGCGGTCGAACGGGTCGGGCGCGAGTGGGGGGCGCGCCACGTCCGCGTCGCCCGCGACGAAGCGGAACGCCAACTCTTGTGGAAGGGCCGCAAGTCGGCGTTCGGAGCGATCGCCCGCATCGCGCCCGACTACTACCTGCACGACGCCGTCGTCCCCCGCACCAAGCTGGTCGACGTGCTGCGCGAGGTGTACGCGATCGCGCAGCACGAGCGCCTCACGATGATGAACGTGTTCCACGCCGGCGACGGCAACTTGCATCCGTTGATCGTGTTCGACCGACGCGAGCCCGGGACGTGGGAGCGCGTCCACGACGCCGGCACCGCGATCCTCGAGACGTGCCTCGCCGCGGGCGGTGTCCTGTCGGGAGAGCACGGTATCGGCATCGAAAAGCGTGACCTGATGCCGCGCTTCTTCTCGGCGGCCGACCTCGACGCGCAGGCGCAGGTCGCGGCGGCGTTCGACCGCGACGGCCTCGCCAACCCGCACAAGGTGCTCCCCGCGGGCAGCCGTTGCGGCGAGGCCGGTCTGAACCGCCCGCTTCCCGACGGGACGTGGCTGTGAGCGCGGTGAGCGACCACCTCGCGGCGCTCACCGACCCGATCGTCGCGGTGCTCCACGCGAGCGATGCCGTCGAAGCGCGGGGTGCCGGGACGCATCCGCTCGGGTATCCGGCACCCGCGGGAGCGGTGGTCGTACGCGCCCCCTCGGGGGTGGTGCGCCACGACCCCGATGACCTCACAGTCACCGTGCTCGCGGCGACGCCCGTCGCCGAACTCGACGCCGCACTCGCCGAGCAGGGCCAGTTCGTGCCGCTCGATCCGCGCGACTCGCGCGCGACCGTCGGCGGCACGTTGGCCGCCGGCCTCTCAGGGGTCCGGCGGTTGGGGTTCGGGCCGCTGCGCGACCACGTGCTCGAGATCCGCTGCGTCACCGGCACCGGCGCAGTCGTCAAGGCGGGCGGGCCGACGGTGAAGAACGTGACCGGTTACGACCTGGTGCGGCTGCTCGTCGGATCGCTCGGCACGCTCGCGGTGTTCGTACAGGTCACGTTGCGCTGCCGGCCGCTGCCTTCGGTTGCGCAATGGTGGTCGACTGCGAGCACGCCCGACGACGTGCTCCACAACCTGGTGCGACCGGTCGCTGTGCTCGCCGATCGCTCGCGCACCTACCTGCGATTCGAGGGCGAGGCAGCCGATGCGGCGGCGGTACGCGCGACCGTCGGCGACGCGGTCGAGATCGAGGGCGTCGCGCCGCCCGGCGAGACATGTCGCGGACGGATCTCGGTACCGCCGGGCGCGCTCCCGGCCGTCGGCGCAGCCCTCGACGCAACTGGCCCGGGCATTTCGTGGGTCGGCGAGTGGGGCGTGGGCACGATGCACGTCGGTTGTTCGTCGAGCGATGAGTTGCGCGCCGCGCGCGACGTCGCGCACGCCCACGGCGGGTGGCTGTTGATCGAGTCGGACGGCGCCGACCTCGACCCGTTCGGAGTTGCGCGTCCCAACCTCGCACTGCAGCGTCGGGTCGCGTACGCGTTCGATCCCGACGGCAAGCTCGCGCCGTGGCGCTACGGCGTCGAGTTGCCCGCAGGAGCGCACCGGTGACGACGCCGCTCGCGCTGAACTCCGATGAGCTGGTCGCCTGCGTCAGTTGTGGGTTGTGTCTGCCGCATTGCCCGACCTATCGCGTCACCGGACTCGAGATCGCGTCACCGCGGGGACGCATCGCGGCGATGCGCGCGGTCGAGGCAGGCGCCGTTGCCATCGACGACGCCTTCGAGACCGCGATGAACGAGTGCGTGCAATGCCGCGGCTGCGAGGCCGCGTGCCCGTCGGGCGTCCACTTCGGGCATCTGATCGAGGACACGCGTGCTGCCCTCGGTTCCGGGACGGTGCTCCGGCGCGGCCGAGTCCGTCGAGTCGCGGGCCGGCTGGTGTTCGGGCGGCTGATCGCAACCGGATGGTTGCTGCGTGCCGGCTCGTGGATCCTGCTCGTCGCGCAACGCCTGCGGCTGGTACCGCGCCGATTCGTCTCGCAGCTGCCCGTGCTGTCTGCGCGTCGACTGCGACTGCGCCACCGTGCGGGCGTCTCCACTTCGCCAGCCGCACCGGAGGCACCGGAGGCATGGCTGTTCACGGGTTGTGTGATGGATGCATGGATGCGCGACGTGCACCTCGCGACGAGCGACGTCGCCGCGACGCTCGGCGTCGCGCTGGCGCGCCCCACGCCGGGCGGATGCTGTGGTGCGCTCGCACTTCACGCCGGTCACCGTGACGCTGCGAAGCGCCTCGCCGAACAGACGATCGCCTCGATGCCGGGTGAGGCTCCCGTCGTCGCCAACGCCGCGGGCTGCGGCGCGGCGATGAAGGAGTACGGCCGCCTGCTCGGCAGCGAGGCGGCCCGGCAGTTCGCGGCACGGGTCGTCGACGTGTGCGAATGGGTGGCAGCACGGGGAGTGCCGCCGGTCGAGCCGACCGGTCGGGTCGTCGTCGTCCAGGACCCATGCCATCTCCGGCACGTGCAGCGAGTGCACGACTCGGTGCGCGTGCTCCTGGCGGGTGCCTATGACCTCCGCGAGTCGGCGGACGAGGGACTGTGCTGCGGCGCCGGTGGTGCCTACGCGGTGCAACAACCCGACCTCGCCGAGTCGATCCGAGCACGCAAGACCGATGCACTGGTCGCTGCTGGCGCCGGTACGACGGGCGTCATCGTCGCGTCGGCGAACCCTGGGTGCATGCTCCAACTCGGCGCGGCCGGCTTCGACGTCCGCCACCCGATCCAATTGCTCGCTGCCGCGCTCGACCCCGTGCGGCTCGCACCGTCACCGCCACTGTCGTCGGGAGAACGATGAGCAACCCCTACGAGGATCTGATCGAACGCCTCGCCGCCATCGAGGACGACCTGCGCGAACGCGCCTACGAGCGCCTGTCGGTCGCCGCGGCCCGCCCCGACAGCGACGAGGCGTGGGACGCCGAAGCCGAGGAGCAACGCCTGTCGGCGGCGCGCCGCGCGGTGGCGAAGGCGATCAACGATCTGCGACGTCTCGGACCACCCGAGGAGGACTGGGGCGTCGCCTGACCCGCGTCCCGCGGCGGCGCAGGTCCTGGTGCGGGCCGTGCTGATGACGGTCGACGAACTCGAGGCGGTGCCCCGCCGTTGCTGAGCGCTCGCGCAGCGGCTCGCCATGGTCGAGCGGTGCGGGTCGGCGGGCGGCTTCGCCCACAGGGCAAATCGTCCCCGGGGTCACCTGATCGGTCGGATCGTCCGCACACATTCCCTCAGGGGGCGTGACGCGCGTCCGATCGTGCGAATGGGACCGCCACCGGAACGGTCGAGGCGCTCGCCGGAGGCGCGATATGAAGGTCATCCATCTCAAGTCGCTGCGGACGAAGCTCGTCGTGAGCTTCCTGTTGCTCACGATCGTGCCGCTCGCGTCGCTGACGATCCTCGCGGGGATCAAGAGTCGCGCCGCGCTCACTGACAAGTCGGGTGAGTTCTTGCAGACGTCGGCACAGGAGACGATCGACAAGATCGATCGCAACCTCTTCGAACGTTACGGCGACGTCCAGGCGTTCGCGTTCAACCCGATGGCCGAGGGCACGACCGAACAGGTCATCGAGGCCGCGAACACCTACGCGGACCTGTACGACCTGTACGACCTGCTCGTCGTCGCCGACGCGACGACCGGTGAGATCGTCGCAGTGAACACGGCCGACAAGGACGGCGAACCGATCGATAGCGCCGCGCTCGTCGGGACCTCGGTCGCGGGTGAGGAATGGTTCGAGCAGGCCAAGGTCGCCGAGCCGGGCACGACCATCGTGGGTACTCCCGTGGCCGACGCGCAGGTGCTGCAGGTGTACGGCGCCGGCGCCGGGCTCTCGATCTATTTCTCCGCTCCCGTGTTCGACGCGAACGGTGACGTCGTGCGTGTGTGGACGAACCGCGCCTCGGTGACCCGCATCGTCGGCGAGATTGCCGCGTCGTCCGCGGACGCGATGCACAAGAAGGGCCTCGAGACCGCCGACGTCAACGTGATCGACGCCTCGGGGACGGTGATCGCAGACAGCGATGGCGAGCACGTCGGTGAGCAGTTGACGTCCCGGTCCGTCGCTTCGATCGCGACAGGAGACTCGGGCTTCACCAGCGACGGCCCGAACGTGATCGGCTACGCGCCCTCGGTCGGGGCGCTCGGCTTCTCGTCCGGCTTCGGCGTCGAGGTCGTCCAGGATTCCGGTGAGGCCGGCGCCGCAGCGACGAGTCTCCAGTACTCGCTCGTGACGCTCGCGCTGATCGCCGTCGTGATCGCGGCGCTGGTCGCGATCTGGGTGGCCGGAGGCATCGCCCGGCCGGTGCGGCGCGCCTCGCAGGTGCTTGGCGAGGTTGCCGAAGGGGATCTGACGGTGCGCCTCGACTCGGGACGCTCCGACGAGATCGGTCGCATGGCCGACGCGCTCAACAGCACCCTGGAGCGGGTCGCGACCGCCGTGGGCGCGATCGCGGTCAACGCCGACTCGCTCGCCGGTGCCTCGGAGCAGTTGACCGGTGTCAGCTATCAACTCGCCGCGGGTGCCGAAGAGACCTCGGTGCAGGCCGAGATGGTCGCACGGGCTTCGGAGGAAGTCAGCAGCAGCATCAACGCCATGGCTGCCGGGGCCGAGGAGATGACGGCCAGCGTGCAGGAGATCGCGCGGGCGACCGAGAACGTGTCGCGCGTGGCGGCGTCAGCCGTCCAGGTCACCCGGTCGACCAACGCGACGGTCGACCTGCTCGGCACGAGCAGTGCCGAGATCGGCGACGTCGTCCGGTTGATCAACTCGATCGCCGAGCAGACCAACCTGCTCGCGTTGAACGCGACCATTGAGGCCGCGCGTGCGGGCGACGCAGGCAAGGGTTTCGCGGTCGTCGCCAACGAGGTCAAGGACCTGGCGCAGGAAACGGCGAAGGCGACCGAGAGCATCTCCGACCGCGTCGGGACGATCCAGGCCCGCACAGCCGAGGTCGTGGCCGCGATGGAACAGATCGAGGCGGTCATCGTCGAGATCAGCGAGAGCCAGGCGACGATCGCGGCGGCGTTCGAGGAACAGACCGCCACGACCCACGAGATCGGACGGAGCGCGACTGACGCAGCGTCGGGCTCGGGTGAGATCAGCAACAACATCAACGGCGTCGCCGACGCGGCGCGTCAGGCAACCGAGGGCGCGACCGACGCGCAACGTGCGGCGAGCGAACTGAGCCGCATGGCGTCCGAACTGCGCGAACTCGTCGGCCAGTTCAAGTACTGAACGCCTCGGGTCGTCCCCGGTGCCCGCCCGCAACGGTGGGCCTGGGGACGACACGGGGCTCACGCCCCAGCGCGAGGTCCGCTCCCCAGACCGAGCGCCGAGCGCTCGATCGCGATCGCGAGAGGTGACCGTGAGCCGCCGATGCGCAACGTCGCACTTGCGCGCGCCGTCGTCGACCGAGACGATGCTGACGAAGCATGGCGAGCAGGTTGGGCTTCCAAGTACTTCAGGTCGGACGTCGCACCGCGCCTTAACGCTGCTCGCTCGCTGTCGCGTTCATCTCGCTCCTACTGACCATCGGTCTGTGAAGTTTCGACGAGCGCCCCAAAGGCCGAGTCACTCACTGTCGAGCGCCTGCATGAACCCGACATCGCGTTATCGATCACCTTGCTCGAACCTGATGGACTGACGGACGATCTGACGGATCCGGACGGCGGCACCGCCCGAACCGGTGTCGGGCGAACCGCCGAGCCGGCCTGCCGGTAGCGATCGTCACCTCCCCACGACGGGTGACGTCGAGGTCGCGCATCCACGCGAATCCGCTACAGCAGGTGCGCCACCGGGCCGAAGAACACCACGCACCGAGGCCATGAGCGCGGGGATCTCACCACGAGTGCGATCGACGACGACGGCGACGGGCAGGGACCGGGTCCACGGACGGACCCGCCGAACATCACGGAGGAAACCAGGAAATGCGCATCAACCAGAACATCATGGCGTTCAACGCCTACCGGAACCTCTCGGTGACCAACCACCAACTCGGCAGCTCGCTCGAGAAACTGTCGTCCGGTTTCCGCATCAACCGTGCCGCCGACGACGCGGCCGGCCTCGTCATCAGCCAGGCGCTGCGCGCCCAGGTGTCCGGCCTTCGCGTTGCCTCCCGCAACGCCCA
>Ga0233425_10000494_pt1 | contig 101813 bp, 104 predicted proteins | sample Watercolumn_Towu_2_FD_181712 | JGI IMG/M metagenome (GOLD analysis project Ga0233425, IMG submission 181712) | Freshwater microbial communities from Lake Towuti, South Sulawesi, Indonesia - Watercolumn_Towuti2014_140_MG | ecosystem: Environmental > Aquatic > Freshwater > Lake | place...
CGATCTTGTTGGCGGCAACCGAATGTTTCGGGGCCGGGCGCGGGTGTGCGTGGAGCACGCCATGGATGATCTCGCCCACCATGTTGGGCGGCAGAGCCTCGATGTCGGCATAGCTCGCCGGACGCGGTTTCGACTTGAGCATGACGGCAATTATGTCCGCGCTACGCGTGCACTGCAATGCAAATGAGCCGAACAGCGGCCTGGGGCCTGTCGTTGCAACTGCGGCTGACCTGCTCCCCGTCTTCCCTCGACGTGGTAGTTCAATCCATCGGTGGAGAATGGAGCATGAGGATGAGCAGGTCACAGGGCTTCAAGTTTGGAAGGCCGCGACCGCGTTCTTCAACAAGCGCAGCCTCGCCTCGGGCTACGCCGGCATCGACAACCCCGTCTTCTACAAGGACAACACCGTCATGGTGCTCGGCGACGCCAAGAAGATGACCGAGAAGATCGCAAAGGCCCTCGCGCATTGAGGTCGGCCGTCCGCAGGCAGGCCCCCGCTCCAGCCTCATGTCGTCCGGGGCCTCCGGGATTTGCGCGTTCCTGCCGATCCTGCCCTGGCTGATCCTGCCTTGCGGCGGACTTCAGGCTTGTCGCAGCCTCGTTTTCGGGCGGGCCAGTTGTCCCGGATCCAGCGCGCCAGGCCCTCCTCCTCGATCTCGCCCGCGGCGAGACCAACGATGGCCTCGGTGGCTTCCGCCTCCTTGGGCGAAAACGCGATGCCGTTCTTGCGCAGGAACGTCAACATGCACACGAACGCCACTCTCTTGTTGCCATCGGCGAAGGGGTGGTTCCTGGCGATGCCAAACGCATAAGCCGCCGCCAGTGCCGCCAAGTCGCGTTCGCCATACGCCCATCGGTTCTGCGGCCGGGCCAGGGCCGACTCCAAAAGCCCCTCGTCGCGGATGCCAGGCGGCCCGCCGAAGCCTGCCAATTGCTCTGCGTGAATGCGGATCGCCTGGGACTTCGTGATCCAGCGAGGCTCGCTCATTTCGCGAGGGCCTTGAGCGTGTTCTTGTACTCCCGCATGACCTCTCGGGCGATCCGCAGCGTCTCCTCGTCGTCCTCGTCGAAGGGGCTCAGCGTCACCGTGCGATCGGGGCCCTCGGAGAGCGTGACGTGATCCCCTTGTGCGAGCCCGAGGCGCGTCAGCAGCTCTCTCGGCAGGATGAGGCCGGTGGAATTACCGATTTTCCTGATCTCGAGCTTCATGAGGCAGGCTCCGCGCGGTTCGTTGTACGGATCGTATAACACAGAGGGGCGGCGTTGTACAGGATGTAGAACAGCTCGATCCCGAGTCCTTGCCGACGCACCCTTTGCCGGTCTCGGGGCAGCGATGGGCCGGAGTCATCTCCCGACCGGCACCTCCATTGCGCCCCCTCATGAGCCCCCGCCGGTCCATCACGCGCTCGCCGCGCCGCCCCGCTCCATCCCCTCCAATTCGGCGATCATGGCTTCGATCACGCCGAGGCCCTTCATCCAGAAGGCGGGATCGCGGGCGTCGAGGCCGAAGGGGGCGAGCAGCTCCGAGTGATGCTTCGAGCCCCCTGCCCGCAGCATGTCGAAGTACTTCCCGACAAAGCCGGGGTGCGCCTCCTGGTAGAGGCCGTAGAGCGAGCTCACGAGGCAGTCGCCGAAGGCATAGGCGTAGACGTAGAACGGCGAGTTGATGAAGTGGGGGATGTAGCTCCAGAACACCTCGTAGCCGGGTTTCAAGTCGATGGCTGGGCCCAGGCTCTCGCTTTGCACCTCCATCCAGAAGGCGTTCAACTGCTCCGAGGTGAGCTCGCCCTCGCGGCGCGCCTCGTGAACCTTGCGCTCGAAGGAATAGAACGCGATCTGACGCACGACCGTGTTCAGCATGTCCTCGACCTTGCTCGCCATCATGGCCTTCCTCTCTTTGAGGTCGCTGGTCGCGGCCAGCATGGCCTTGAAGGTCAGCATCTCACCGAACACGGAGGCGGTCTCGGCGAGAGTCAATGGCGTCGGAGCAAGAAGCGGACCCTGATCGCGCGCGAGCCACTGGTGCACGCCGTGGCCCAGCTCGTGCGCGAGCGTCATCACGTCCCTCGGCTTGCCCTGATAGTTCATCATCACATAGGGATGGACGGACGGCACGGTGGCCGCCGAGAACGCACCCTGCGACTTCCCTTCGCGCACCAGGGCGTCGATCCAGCGCTGGTCGAAGAAGCGCCTGGCGATCGCCGCCATGTCGGGCGCGAACGCGCCGTAGGCGTCGAGCACCGTCTGCTCGGCCTCCTTCCAGGTGAAGATGCGCTCGGGCTTGTCGGGCAAGGGGGCGTTGCGGTCCCAGTGCGAGAGCTTCTCCATGCCGAGCCACTTCGCCTTGAGCGCATAGTAGCGATGCGAGAGGCGGGGATAGGCGGCGCGCACGCTCGCTACGAGCGCGGCGACGACGGGCGCCTCGACACGGTTGGCGAGGTGGCGGCTCGCGGCCACGTCCTTGAAGCCGCGCCAGCGGTCGGAAATCTCCTTATCTTTGGCGAGCGTGTTGGTAATGAGCGTGAACAGGCGGATGTTGTCCTTGAACACCTTGGCGAGCGCCTCCGCCGCAGCGCGCCGGCGAGGCTCCTTGGGATCGGAAAGAAGGTTCAGCGTGGGCTCGATCGCGAGCGGCGCCGGCTCGCCAGCGACCTCGAACCGCAGCCCCGTCATGGTCTCGCCGAAGAGACGCCCGAAGGCGCCGCTGCCGGTCTGACCCTTCTCGGTGAAAAGCCGCTCGATCCTCTCCTCGAGCTGATACGGCTTCTCCTTCCTGAGGTCGTCGAACCACGGTTTCAAACGCGCGAGCGCCGGCGTCTCGAGCGCCTCTGCCAGCACCCTCTCGTCGATCTGGTTCACCTCGAGCTCGAAGAAGATAAGATCGGTCGCGATGGCGGTGAGCTTCTCCGAAACGTCGCCGTAGAACTTGGCGCGCGCCGGATCGGCCTGGTTGGCGGAGTAGAGGAGACCCGCATACGAGGCGAGCTTGCCGAGGACGTCGGCGAGCCTCTCGTAGGCGCCGACCGCCTCGGCGAGCCTCGCGCCGTCGCTTGCAATCGCGACGAGCTTGCCCTGATACGCGTCCTTGATGCGCCTGGCTTCCGCCGCGCCGGCCGAGAGATCGCGCGCCACCTCGGGTGCATCGGGTGACGCATAGAGGTCGGCGAGGTCCCACTCGGGCATCGCGCCGAGTTGCGCAGCGCCCTCGAGAGATTGAGCGTCCGCCGTGGCAAGGACCCGGGTGGCGCGCGGAAAGAGCGGCATTCTGAGGCTCCACGTCTTGATGGGATGGTGAGAGTCGCACTGTGCAAACGCCGGCGGAAAACTTCAAGTCACGAACGCGGATCGGCCGGATGCCTCTTGGGCACGTCACGGGCCAGAGACACGGCCTCGCTGATCCTGTCCTTGATCTCTCTGTCGATCACGTCGAGCTCCGTCTCCGTCAGGACGCGCTCCTCGACGATTCTGGCCCGCGCTTTGGCGATCGGGTCCGTCTCCTCGCGCGTCCGCAGCTCGCGGCCCCCTCCGGGGCTCTGCTCATGTCCGCGATAGCGATAGGTCAGCGCCTCGAGTATGACGGGCCCCGCTCCGCTTCTCGCCTCCCCGATCGCCTTCCGGGCAGCCGAGCGCACCTTGCGCACGTCGATGCCGTCCACCTGCGCGCCCGGAATTCCGAACGGGGCGCCGCGAGCCGCAAGCGACTGCCGATTCTCGTGCGGCTCCAGCCGAAGGGATGTCTCGGTGCTGTTGTTGTCGATCACGAACACGATGGCGAGCCGCCACTCCGAGGCCATGCGAAATGTCTCGTAGGTTAGCCCGTCGTGCGCGGCCCCGTCTCCCAGCGTGCAGAGGCACACCGCGTCCGATCCCTTGTAGCGGGCCGCGAAGGCGAGACCGGCGCCGAGCGGCACTTGGAGCGCGAGCTCGGCGTGGCCGCCATAGAAGCCCCGCCGAGGATCGAACATGTGCACCGATCCACCCCGCCCCTGCGACTGTCCGGTCGTCCTGCCGAGCATTTCCGCCATCATCGGTGCGGGATCGCTGCCCCGCGCCAGCATATGGCCGTGGCAGCGGTAGCCGGTGATGACGAGGTCGCTCGCCCGGGCTGCCATCTCGAGCCCGACCGCGACCGCCTCCTGCCCGATCGACAGATAGCACGGCCCCTGCACCTCCCCCAGCGCATAGAGCTGGCCGGCCTTCTCCTCGAAGCGGCGAATGAGCAGCATCGCGCGGTAGGCCGCGATCTCCTCCTCGGCCGTGAATGCGATGCCGGAATGGACGTCGCCGCAGAAATTCTCCCGCAAGGAGGCATCCTTTCGCGTTAGGAGCAAATACGACAACGCGCGCGCCGCCGGGTGGTCATCATCCTACGTTCACAGCCTGCCCCGTGCCAACCATCATGACGGAGGGCGAGCTCAAATCCGCGGAAAATGTCCGCTGGCCGGCCGCTATTTTGGACTGAGGGTGGCGCCGGTTGCGCCATCGCCGAGAACGATGCGGTCCTTGGGAAGCGCGAAGCCCAAGACGTCGCGCGCGATCTCATCCACGAGATCGGAATCCGGAGGATCGGACGAGAGCAAGGCGATGTCACGGGAGAGCCTCGAGCGCACGGTCTCGAGACTGCGAATCTCGAGGTCCAGCACTTGGGACCTCTCGATCAGCCGGTTTCGTGTCTCGAGCCCGTGACGCCCGTAAAGCGCGTGACTGGCGAAGTAGGCCGTCATAACGACGCAGCCAAGCAACACCGGAAGCTGCTTCAACCTCTGTCGCCAATCATGAATGGGATGACGCAGCACTGGTCTCGTTCGTCGTTACGCGGGATGAGTTCCGGGAACGGTCGTGTTGTAGCATGAGGGGTCTTAAGACCGGGTAAAGCGCTGTTCAGTTTAGAGAAGATTTGATCCCTCTCGGCCCCGTTCCGGGAAAGGGGGCCCTCGCCTCACGCGACGCGCTTCAGAATGCTCTTTCCGGCGTAGCGCGCGACCGGGCCCAGCTCGCCCTCGATGCGGATCAGCTGATTGTACTTGGCGAGCCGGTCGGAGCGGCAGAGCGAGCCGGTCTTGATCTGACCGCAGTTGGTGGCCACCGCGAGGTCGGCAATGGTCGCGTCCTCGGTTTCGCCGGACCGATGCGACATGACCGCGGTGTAGCCTGCGCGCTGCGCCATGCTGACGGCGTCCAGCGTCTCGGAGAGCGAGCCGATCTGGTTGACCTTGACCAGGATCGAGTTCGCCACTCCGCCCTTGATACCCTCCGCGAGGCGCTCCGTGTTGGTGACGAAGAGATCGTCGCCGACAAGCTGGCAACGCTTGCCGATGAGATCGGTCAAGGCCTTCCAGCCGGACCAGTCGTCCTCGGCCATGCCGTCCTCGATGGAGATGATCGGAAAGCGGGTGACGAGGTCCTCGAGGTAGCGGGCCATGGCCCCGCTGTCGAGCCTCTTGCCCTCACCTTCCAGGTTGTAGAAGCCGCCCTTGTAGAACTCCGTCGACGCGCAGTCCAAGGCCAGCATGACGTCGTCGCCCGGCTTGTAGCCGGCCTTCTCGATCGAGCGCATGATGAAGGTAAGTGCCTCATCAGCACTCTTGAGGCTGGGAGCAAATCCTCCCTCGTCACCGACCGCGGTGTTGTGGCCGGCCTCCTTCAGTCCCTTCTTCAGGGTGTGGAAGATCTCGGCACCCATCCGCACCGCGTCCGCTCCGGTTGCGGCGCTGACCGGCATGATCATGAACTCCTGGATGTCGATCGGGTTGTCGGCATGCGCGCCGCCGTTGATGATGTTCATCATCGGCACGGGCAGAACGTGGGCCGTGGTGCCCCCGACATAGCGGTAGAGCGTGAGGGCCGCGGCCTCAGCTGCTGCCTTGGCGACCGCCATCGACACGCCGAGGATGGCATTGGCGCCGAGCCGCGATTTGTTCTTGGTGCCGTCGAGCTTGATCATGGCCGCGTCGATGGCACGCTGGTCCTCGGCATCCATGCCGGCGAGCGCGTCGAAAATCTCGCCGTTGACCGCCGCGACCGCCTTGGTGACGCCCTTGCCGAGATAGCGGGTCGCCTCCCCATCGCGCAGCTCGATCGCCTCATGAGCGCCCGTCGAAGCGCCCGAGGGAACGGCGGCCCGGCCCATCGAGCCGTCCTCCAGCGTCACATCGACCTCGACGGTCGGATTGCCGCGGCTGTCCAGGATCTCGCGGCCCAGAATATCGACAATACCGGTCATGGGGTGTTTCCTCGCAGGGCGCCTGAGGCTTGGAGCGCTCTCAATTGGTTGATGTCGTGCCGCCTTGTACCGGGGTTCGGCCCACCGGCAAAGCCCCGAACGGGTAGCCGCGACGACCCGTCCGAGAGGGGCCCTGACGCTGCCCTCCGCGCACGGGCTCCCTTGCGTCGCGGGCGGCCTGCACCCCGCTCGGAAGTTAATACCGGAGACCGGGTGGGGGCCGGCTGGACCCATGGCACCAGGCAGGCCGCATGCTATATTTGACGAAGGCAAGGAGGTTCGCGATGCGCGCAAAGCTCGCCCCTGAACATCAGATGACCATCGAGGAGTTTCTCGCCTTCACGGACACGCGTCCGGACGAGGAGCGGTGGGAGCTGATCGAAGGAATTGCTGTCATGAATGCCGCTCCGGCTGAATTTCATCAGGTGATCGCCGGGAATATCGTGATGCTGCTCAGTCAGATCAAGTTGAAGACCGGCGCCCCTTGGCTGGCATTACTCGGGGTGGGCATGCGCGTGCCCGCCTCTCCGCGCAGCCTGCCCCAGCCGGACGTTTTCGTGAAATCAGGACCGGCGACGGATCGACCCGTCACGGACGACGGACTCGTCCTGTTCGAGATCCTGTCCAAGAGCAAGACCAAGGCCGACCAGGCGTGGCGCAAGCGCGTCTACGCCAACATCCCGAATTGCCAGCACTACGTGACCGTGGCGCAGAATAATGTATCCGTCACCCGCTTCGATCGCAGTGCGGGCTGGCAGGGAGAGACCCTGACCAGCCTCGACCGCAAACTGGCGCTCCCCGCAGTGGGCAAGCGCGCGGTGCTGCCCCTGGCAGATATCTACCGGTGGACAGCCGTGAGCAAGGACCGGCCTGTAGTAGGTTGATGCATATCCCGGAATTGATACTTGGATGGGCGGAGCCTATAAACCGTGCCTAATGGATCAGTCCTCGTTCTCTTTTCCGGCGGGCAGGATTCGACCGTCTGCCTGGCATGGGCGCTCAAGCGTTACGAGCGCGTGGAGACGATCGGCTTCCGCTACGGACAGCGGCACGCGATCGAGATGACCCAGCGCGAGGTCGTGCTCACGGAACTGAGGAAAGCACTGCCGGAAGCCACGCACTTGGCGGACGACACGGTCCTCGACCTCCCCGCGCTTTCCGCCATCAGCGACACGAGCCTCACGCGCGACAGCAAGATTTCGTTCGCCGCCTCGGGCTTGCCGACGACGTTCGTTCCCGGCCGCAACCTCCTGTTCCTCACCTATGCCGCAGCCCTCGCCTACCGGCGCGGCATCGGCGCCCTCGTCACCGGCATGTGCGAGACCGACTACTCCGGCTACCCCGACTGCCGGCGTGCAACCATCGACGCTATGGAAAAGGCGCTCGCGCTCGGCATGGACCGGCCCATCCGGATCGAGACGCCGCTCATGCATCTCGACAAGGCCGCGACATGGGCGCTCGCCCACCAGCTCGGCGGCGAACCGCTCGTCGATCTCATCGTCGAGCACACCCATACGTGCTACCTTGGCGATCGCTCGCAGCGCCATGCTTGGGGCTATGGCTGCGGCACATGTCCAGCGTGCGATCTGCGCGCCAAGGGCTGGCAGAAATGGCGGGCAACTCTGATCGAGGGTTCTTGAAATCGCTCACGACGGGAGGCCTGAACCGGGCCGGCGTCTGGCGCCCGGAAGCACCTCGGCTATCGAACGCATAGGGAAGCTGTATTGGAGCCGGAGCGTGCGCGGCTCGATAGTGCGATCCAGGGATCGAGCAGGCGGAATGATCCGCCTCGACCCAGGATCGTCGACCCGATGCCGCACCGGACCGCCATCGCTCTCACTGCCCTCTGCAGCCTCGCTGCGCTCCTGACGCTCGCCTCGGGCGAGAGCAGGCCGGCCGGCGTGCGGACCGCGTTCGAGCTGATCGATGGCAAGAGCGGCGGGCGTCAGACTTTGATGTTGAACGGATTGAAGTCCGTGTTGCGGTCGTAATAGTCCTCCTGCTCGGCCCGCTTCAGAGCGGTGACGATGCGCGTCGTGACGGGTAGGAAGCAGACCTCGACCAGCGTCTTCGCCACGAACTGCGAGACGACCAGCGTCAGGACGAGCTCGTTCGGCATGATGCCCGAGCTCCAGAAGGCCAGCGGATAAAAGAGCGCGCTGTCGACGGCCTCGCCCGCAATCGTCGAGGCCACGAACCGCGTCCGCATCAGGCGGCCCTCGTGGCGCACCTTCATCCTCGCGAGCACATACGAGTTGACGAGCTCGCCGCAGAAATAGGCGAGCATGGAGGCCGCTGCGATGCGCCACGTGTTGCCGAAGGCGACCTCGTAGACTTTCTGATTGGGCCAGCCTTCGGCCGGCGGCAGAGCGACCACGACCGCCGCCATGACCGCGGCAAAAACGAGCGCCGCGAACCCGCTCCAGATGACGCGGCGCGCCCGCGCATAGCCGTAAACCTCGGTCAGGATGTCGCCGAACACGTACGAGACCGGAAAGAACAACACGCCTGCTCCGAAGGTCACGGCGCCGAGGAGCGGCAGATCGAGCGTCGCGGCCTTGGCCGGGCCGATCAGGTTCGAGCACACGAGCACGACGACGAATGCGACCATGAGGAGGTCGAAGTAGCGGTAGGTGCGCTCAGGCGGGCTCATTTTGCACCCGATTTCTGATTGAAATAGGTTCTAGGTGCTAGGTGCTAGGTGCTAGGGACGTAACGCGCGGCTGAATGACCCCACTCCCTAAGACCTGGAACCTAGAGCGTTTCCCACGTAGGTTGGGTCAAGGCCCGCGTCTTCAGCGGGCCGCGACCCAACGACTTTGTGCCAGCCATTAGATGTTGGGTCGCGCTACGCTTGACCCAACCTACGGCCGTGCGATTCACATCAGGCGGAAACCGCTCTAGAACCTGGAACCTGACCCCTCACGCATGTACGCCGTCAAAGAGATCTTCTACACGCTCCAGGGCGAGGGCGCGAATGCCGGGCGTCCGGCCGTGTTCTGCCGTTTTGCGGGATGCAACCTGTGGAGCGGGCGCGAGGAGGATCGCGCTGGGGCCGAGTGCACATTTTGCGACACGGACTTCGTCGGAACGGACGGCAGCGGGGGCGGAAAATTCGAGACGGCCGAGGCCCTCGCGGACGCCGTGCTCTCCCACTGGCCGTCCGGCAGCCCCGGGCGCTTCGTCGTGCTGACCGGAGGCGAGCCGATGCTGCAGGTCGACAGGGGGCTGATCGACGCGCTGCATGACCGCGAGCTCGAGATCGCCATCGAGACCAACGGCACCCTGACGGTCCCCGCCGACATCGATTGGATCTGCGTCAGTCCCAAAGCCGGCACGAAGCTCGTTCAATGGGCCGGCGACGAGTTGAAGCTCGTCTTTCCCCAACCCGGCCTGCCGCCCGAATCGACCGAGGGCCTCGAGTTCAACTTCCGCTATCTCCAGCCGATGGACGGCCCGGATCGCGACAAGAACACCGCCCTCGCGGTCGCCTACTGCCTCGCCCATCCCGAGTGGCGCCTTTCCTTGCAGACACACAAGATCATCGGCATTCCCTGATGGAAGCCGGTGGCGGACGACCGGCAGCAGCAAAAAGCAGCCCTGCCGGAAGGTCGGAATTGCCGCAGAAGCCATCCGGCTGCCGGTTGCCGGTTGCCGGCTGCCACAAGACCCCCTATTCCCTCCCCATGCGCATCTATCGAGAATTCCTGTTCGAGGCGGCTCACTTCCTGCCGTCCGCTCCGCCAGGGCACCCGAACTCCCGCCTGCACGGGCACTCCTTCCGTGTCCGCGTCTGGGTCGAGGGCGAGCCCTCCCCTGCGACCGGCCTCGTCTTTCACTTCGACGATCTCTCGGCCGCGCTCGAGGACAGCCGCGACGCGCTCGACCATCGCATGTTGAACGACATCGACGGCCTCACGGCGCCGACCCTCGAGCGCATCGCGATCTGGCTGTGGGGGCGCCTCGAGGACCGTGTGCCGGGGCTCTTGGAGATCGAGATCCACCGCGACAGCTGCCGCGAGGGCTGCATCTATAGGGGCCCGCAGAGTTCCGGGCCCGTGGCGGCAGAGTAAAATTGTGCTATCTTGAATTGGCAAGGGAAAGGCACCGATGGCCGCTTTGGACTTGGAAAAAGAGCTGCGAGACCTGAAGCGCCGGGTTGATTTGGCGGAGACGAAGCTGTCACAGATCGACGGCCGTTTCGAGTTCATTACCGGGCAGCTTCGCGACGTGCAGCTCTACATGCATGCGCGCTTTTCCGATATGGACGAGCGATTCGACAAGGTGGAGGGCCGCCTCGACAAGATCGATGGCCGCCTCGACAAGATCGACGGACGCCTCGACAACATCGACGGACGCCTCGACAACATCGACACGAAGGTGGATGCCTTGCCGCGCGTCATAGCCGAAATGATGGCCGGGCGCGGCTGAGGTACACGGCATGGGCCGCAAAGCTCCCGACCTCTCAGTACTCGGCAAGCCCGTCAAGCTGCCGGAAAGCCCCGACAAGGCCCCTCTCGAGCGCGTCTCCAATCCGCATCCCGACACACACTATCTCGCCCGCTTCACGGCGCCCGAGTTCACCTCGCTCTGCCCCGTCACGGGCCAGCCGGACTTCGCGCACCTCGTCATCGACTACGTGCCCAAAGACTGGCTGGTCGAGAGCAAGTCGCTCAAGCTCTATCTCGCCTCGTTCCGCAACCACGGTGCCTTTCACGAGGACTGCACCGTCACCATCGGCAAGCGCCTCATCGCTCTCCTCGAGCCCCACTTCCTCCGGATCGGGGGCTACTGGTTTCCGCGCGGGGGCATGCCGATCGACGTGTTCTGGCAGAAAGGGGCCTGCCCGCAAGACGTGTGGCTGCCCGAGCAGGGTGTCGCTCCCTATCGCGGCCGCGGCTGAGCACAGCCCAGCCAACTTTACCTGCCATTTACGCTGCTATTACGCTGCTTTGCCGAACGATCGCGGCCGCCAGCCGGTGCCCGTGCGCACGACCGGTCCCCCACAACTTGAAGCCTCAACACCGTCTTTACGGACCCGGTGGTATCTTGACCGCCATTTGGTACGGCCGCGCCTCCTTCCGGCACGTAGCGCTCTTTTGGACCGCCCCATTATGAAACTCGAGAACGAGCCCGAGAGACGAAGCCTTGTCCGGCGCAAGCAGTTCAAGTCTGGGATCATTGCCTTCAACAACCGGCATTCCGCCCTGCCGTGCAGTGTGCGTGACATGAGCGAGGGCGGTGCGCGGCTCGAGGCCCCCGGCAACACGGTGCCCGACACCTTCGAGCTTCTGATCGAAATCGATGGGCTCGAGGCCGACTGCCGGGTCGTCTGGCGCCGCCTCGATCAGGTCGGAGTGGCATTCATCGGACCGGCACGCAAGCGGGCCCCGCGCCGGGCTCAGGTCATTGACGCCATCGCCGCGCCCGGTACGCCAAGCCTCAGGAAAAAGCCGATTGCGCACAGTGCCGACCAGGATGCCTGGACGACGCCTCGGGCCTGCCCACAGGCCGCTCCTCAGACTGTCCCTCAGGCTGCCCCCCATGCCGTGCCTATGGCCGCTCCAGTGCCACAGGCCGCCGAGGCTCCGGTCCATGAGACTTCGCATCCTCCTCGTACGCCGAAAGTGATCGCCCCCGAGCCTGCCGGTGAGGCCCCACAATCGGACCATGCCCGCGCTTGCTCGGGAGCCGAGGCAGTGCCCCCCGCACCGGACGCGCACTTTGAGCCCCGCTGGCGCGTGCTGAAGGAAGGCTGCTCTTTCCCTGCCGGCACTCTGTTCCGTCTCGCCCCTGTTCTGGGATTGCCGGCCTCAGCTCAGGCCACGCTCTGCGAGTCGCTCGACGCAGCACTCGCCAAGCTGAAGCTCGGCGCCGACGCGAGCCACCAGGACGCCTACGTCCTCAACGGCTGCCTCGTTGCGCTCCACACGCCCGAAGGCGTTCGCTTCACGCACATTTTCGACATTACGGATGCCAGGGGCCGGCCCGTGCACCGCATCAACGGAGAGCATCTGGCGCCCATGACAAAGGCAAAGGATCTCTGGAGCCCGCTCGTCGAGGGTGCGGCCAGATTGATCGCCGGCTTCGTCGCCGGCGAGCTGGCACAGCGGATGGTGCGCTAAAACCCTCCGGCACGTCAGGGCCCGGCAGAGACTTCCGCGGTCCAGAGAAGGCTCTTCGACTGCGCTGCCACCGGGCTCGCCGAAAAATCGCCCACGCGCCTCTCGAGAGCCACGTTACCGTTGAGGGGCGGACCGGGCTCGAGCGGATCGCTCGCCAATTGCAGGTGCGGCTCGACAGGCTGGGCAAAGGCGCGCGTCAAGCGTTTCAAGAGGGCGACGGCCGTCATCGACGGACCTGCCGCAGCAACCGCGATCGCATGCCCCTCCTCCGCCGGCATCACTTTCGCGGCCGCGAGCTTCGGGGTCTTCTCCGCCGCCGCGATAAGGCGCACCGCGGTCTCGGCACCGAGCAGATGGGCCACGTAGAGCTCGCCTGCGCTCGCAGGACGGCCGATGTGAACTTCGAGCGTTTTTGCATTTAGCCGAGCGAGATCGAACGCAACGAGCGCGGCAACCTCCGGATGAGAGCGCAGTCGGCCAAGTCGCTCCCGGTGCTCGGATGCAGGCACATAGTAGCGCCCGCCGCTCGTCCTGAAGATGGATCCGCGGTAGTCGGCGAGTTCCTCTCCTCCCGCTCCGGCCTGCACGGCCCGAAGCCAGATCTGCTCGCTCATCCGGTAGGGACCCTCGGAGGAGAAGGCCCCGGCCGAGCCAGGCATCAGCGTGGTACGATCGAGCTCAGCCCCCGACACCGCCAGCAGAAGCAGCATCACGAGTTGGATCGGAGCATCGAACAGCGAGCTCATGTCACGCTCATCCGCAACTGACGTGCAGCGCCGAACGCGACCACCAGACTCCGGCTACGGGCCAATGAAGAGATTGAGCCTAGCTTCAGTCTCTAAAGGCGAGGTTAACCCGGGTTGACCCGGCGCCCGCGCTATCGGCTCACTGGAAGGGCATCCGCCAGAGCCCCTCCGGCGCGTGCCCCGGTTTCGCCCCACCCGGGCCCTGCTCTGCCCCCATTCGGCGGTTACCGGTCGTTAAAGCCTCGAGAGTTAACTGATTTTCACCATCGACATCCGCCTCGGGGCCGACCGGCTCCGAGGATGCGCAAGGGACCCCCGCGGGTCTTCTGCGACCTGGGGGAACGCTATTGGCGCGGCGCTCGCGATTGTTTCTGGCAGGACTGGCAGCTTCGGCCGCCGTTGCGTTTGCCGCCAACGCCACATCCGACGAGCGCACCATCTCCTTCTACCACATCCATACCAAGGAGACGCTCACCGTCACCTACAAGCGTGACGGCACGTTCATTCCGGAGGCACTCAAGAAGATCAACTGGCTCATGCGCGACTGGCGCATGAACGAGGAGATCGAGATGGATCCCAGCGCGATCGACATCGTCTGGGAGATGCATCGCGAGCTCGGCTCCAAGGAGCCCGTCCACGTCATCTGCGGCTACCGCTCGAAGGGCACGAACGACATGCTGCGGCGCACGGCCGGCGGGCAGGCCAGCAACAGCCAGCACATCTCGGGCAAGGCCATCGACATCGCATTCCCCGATGTTCCGGCCCGTCAGCTGCGCTACTCCGCCATGATCAGGGAGCGCGGCGGCGTCGGCTACTATCCGACCTCCGCCATCGCCTTCGTGCACGTCGATACCGGCCGCGTCCGTCACTGGCCGCGCATGGGCCGCGACGAGCTTGCACTGCTCTTTCCCTCCGGGCGCAGCAGATACGAGCCCTCCGACGGCCGGCCGATCGCGCCCGCTGATGTTGTAAGAGCCCGCCAGCGAGCCCCCGACACGGCCCGCGAGGTGACGGCCTTCTTCGATCTGCGCAATAGGCAGAGGGCCCCCATCCTGGTTGCCGACGCGAGCGGGCGCGTACCGCAGGCTCGATCTCTCGATCAAGGCGCAGAGGTCGAGCAGGCTCCTCGTCTCGAGGCGCCGCAGCCGAAGCCCGCCGTGCGACCCGCCAAGTCGCCGGCCGAAGGTACGGATAAGACGATTGCGGTCGCGGCGCTCGAGCCGGTCAAGATCGAGAAGGCGCGCGAACCTGCGCCCAAGCTCATCGCCGCGCCACAGCTCGTCGAGCGCTCCTCGCGCTTCACACTCGAGCCCTCCGAGAAGGACCGCGCCGGCCTCGACACGTTGGTCGCCGAGGCGCAGCGCAATCCGCCCAAGCTCGTCAAGGCCCCCGGACTGGTACAACGGCCGCCGAAGAAGCCGGACGGGAAGAGCGCTCTCCCGGTCGCCGTAGCGGCGCACGCACCGGGCCTCGGAGGACGGGCTGCCGGAAGCGGAGCCGCCCGGGCCGGGCCCGCTCTCAGTCGCGAGCTCGACACCAAAGAAGCCTGGGCGCAGGCGCCGGCGTTCGATGACGATCACCCCGAGGAGCTGTTCTACAGACCGTTCCCGCTCGCGCCCCTCCTCACCGCTTCCAACGCCGGCGATGATCCGGCGCTCACCCGGCTCGTCGCGCCTGACGTCGGCAAGACGCTCGACATGCTCGACGACGTGGGCAGCGTGCTCCCCATGCGCTTCCGACCCGGCCAGCAGACGGCCGAGCTCATTTGGTCGAAGGAGTTCCGAGGGCAGGCCGTCAGCATCGCCGAGCTGGCGGCGGGCGTCCCACCGCCGCCCGCGCCTCAGCCCGCTCTCAACAGGCGCTTAGTCCGGACCTCGCAGCGGTGATTTCGAGCAAGTCTCAACTCAGCGCCTGAGCAAAGGCGAGCGGCCCCTTCCGTGCTGCCTCGGCAATGAACCGCCCGAGCTCGATGAAATCCGCCTTGCGGGGCGAGGTCGAGCGCCACAGAAGTCCGATGGAACGCGAGGGCTCCTCACCGGCGAAGCGCAGGATGGTGAGATCGCGGCCCCGGCTCTCGATCTCGAGACTCACCTCCGGGAGCAGCGTGATTCCGAAACCTGCCGCAACCAGCTCGACAATGGTCGACAGGCTCGTGGCGCCGAACGTGTTGACGGACTGCACCTGCTGCAGATTGCAGAAGGCGAGCGCCTGGTCGCGAAGGCAGTGACCCTCCTCGAGCAAGAGCAGGCGCTCCTGCTCGATCATCTCGCGCGTTGCCTTGGGCGCGCCCACGACCTTTCTTCTCTCTTTCGGCATCGCGAGCAGGAACTTGTCCTCGAACAGGGCCTCGTTCTCGAGATCCGCGTGCTTGATTGGGAGCGCAAGCAAGAGCACGTCGAGCTTGCCGTCGAGGAGCTCCTCGGTGAGCGGCTGCGTTTGCGTCTCTCTCACATGCAGCTCGAGATCGGGATAGTCCTCCTTGAGACGGGGAAGCAGCGGGGGAAGAATGTAGGGCGCAATGGTCGGAATGACGCCGAAGCGCAACGATCCCGTCAGCACCTTGCCGGCATGCATTGCAAAACCGACGAGATCGCGGACCTCCCCCAGGATGCGATGGGCGCGCCTGGCGAGCTCCGCCCCTTTGTCGGTGAGCTGAACACCGGCCCGCGTTCGCTCGACCAGTGTCACTCCGAGCGACTGCTCGAGCTCGTTCATTTGCATCGACAGCGCCGGCTGCGTGACGGCACACGCTTCCGCCGCGCGCCCGAAGTGAAGCTCCCGCGCGAGCGCGTCGAAATACTTCAGCTGCTTGAGTGTCACGTTGCTCATTAGCGCTTCTGATCGCCAGCAACAGAAAAACAGATTGGAGCTTATAGTTAGACTTGAATACTGTCAATTCGTGCGGGCTGCGCAAAAGCTGCCCACTTGGCTCTGCCGCCGGTGCCAAGCGGCGCATCCGAAATGCTGCAGCGGCCGGTCCCGCACTGGTCACTGTGGCGACCTCCCCGGACCGAACGCCGATCGGTCCGGGGAGTCTATGCCCCCGTCCTGCCCCTCACCTGCTTTGCCGCCTGATGCGCGGGCCCCGTCAATGTTCTGGGCGCTATTCCGCCGCGACCAACCGATCGCCGGCCGCTTCGGCTGCTCTCTGGGCCGCGTCCAGCATGCCGAGCGCGTGCAGATAGACCTCGAGCACGCTCGCCTCCTCCTGACGCTCGACCTCGCTCTTCTTCCTGAGGCGCACGACCTGGCGCAGCACCTTCACGTCGAAGCCGAGCCCCTTGGCCTCGAGAAACTTGTCACGGATGTCCCCGGCGAGGGCCTTCTTCTCCTCCTCGAGACGCTCGATGCTCTCGACGATCTGGCGTAACTGTTTCTGCGCCGAGCTCTGCAGCGTTGACATGACACCCCCTGGGCCGTGGCCGTTCTCAATGTGGACATGCAATGCGCGCGCTCTGGCGCAAATTCCGGGGCTCCCCGCTCCGAAGCACCACATGCGAGCAGGCTAAGAGGCGCGAGGGCGGGCGTTCAAGGCGGCGCGCGCGACCATCCAGAGGTATTTGTGTGCGCCCACAACAATGTTGCACTTGCCGAATGGCGCCGGGGCCACACTCGAGGCCCTCCGGTCTTCAAAATCCCGCCGTTTTCGTCGCCAACAAGGCCGCGTGCAGGCTCCGTCTCGGCGCACCTCTCGAGGCTCGACCCGGAGGGCACGCCCGGGCTAACGTCCGGGCCAGCCCAGATTCACCAGCCAGCGTCTGAGGCCCAAAGCAAGCGGGGAGCCACAACGTGGACCCAAGTCGTGACACACGAGCTCGGTCCCCGAGCCTAGGGCAAAATGCCCTCGCCCTCGGCATTGCGGCCGGCGCAATGCTATTGGGCCCCGACCCCGCGCTTGCCGATCTCAAGCTCTGCAACTCCACGCCGAGCCGCATCGGCGTCTCGATCGGCTATCTGGACACGACCGGCTGGGCCACCGAGGGCTGGTGGAACATCGCCGCCCAGACCTGCGAGACCCTGCTCAAAGGCGCGGTCCCGAGCCGCTTCGTCTACGTCCACGCCGTCGACTACGACCGGGGCGGCGAATGGGCCGGCGCCAACTTCATGTGCACCGCCGACAAATCGTTTGCCATCAGGGGGGTGGAGGAATGCTCCAAGCGCGGCTATAAGCGCACCGGATTTTTCGAAGTGGATACAGGCGAGGCCCAGGAGTGGACGGTCCGCCTCACCGATCCGGACCCTGGGAGTAGAAAAGAAAAATGAGGCGCAATCGACGGGTCAAGATCGTCGCGACTCTTGGCCCCGCATCAGCCGCTCCCGAGATGGTCGAGCGGCTGTTTCTGGCTGGCGTGGACGTGTTCCGCGTCAACATGAGTCATTCGGATCACGAGACGGCGCGCGAGATGGTGGCAACCGTGCGCATGGTCGGCGCCAAGCACCGCCACCCGTTGGGCGTACTCTGCGATCTGCAGGGACCGAAGTTCCGCCTGGGCGAGTTTCACGGCGGGCGCGCATTCATCAACGAAGGCGAGACCTTTCGCTTCGATCACAACGAGAAGGCCGGCTCGGCCGAGCGCATTTTTCTGCCTCACCCTCAGATCTTCGCCTCCGTGAAGCCGGGTCACGCGCTCCTCCTCGATGACGGCAAGATCCGGATGCGCGTCACCGAGGCCAGCGCCGAAGCGATCACGGCCGAGATCGTATCGGGTGGCGCGCTTGCGAGCCGCAAGGGCATCTCGCTGCCCGACACCATCCTCCCCATCGGTCCACTCACGGCCAAGGACCGGGACGATCTCTCCTGCGCCCTCGATCTCGGCGCCGACTGGATCGCGCTGTCGTTCGTTCAGCGCGCAGAGGACATCATCGAGGTCAAGAAGCTCATCGAGGGCCGCGCCGCGGTGCTCGCCAAGATCGAGAAGCCGTCGGCGATCGACGACCTCGACGCCATCATCGCCGCCGGCGACGGCTTCATGGTCGCACGCGGCGATCTCGGCGTGGAGATGCCGGTCGAGCGCGTCCCCGGCCTGCAGAAGAGAATCACGCGCAAGGCCCGCGCCGCCGGCAAGCCGATCGTCGTTGCCACCCAGATGCTGGAGAGCATGATCTCCTCGCCGATGCCCACGCGCGCCGAGGTCTCGGACGTCGCGACCGCGGTCTTCGACGGCGCGGACGCGGTGATGCTCTCGGCCGAGTCGGCCATCGGCCAGCACCCGGTCGAGGCCATCCAGATGATGGATCGCATCGCGGTCGAGGTGGAGGGCGACCCCGCTTACGACACGCTTATCCATACCACCGAGCTCGCGCCTCAGCCGACGGGTGCCGACGCCATCTCGGCGGCGGCCTATGCCATTGCCAACACGGTCCGGGTGGCGGCCATTCTCTGCTATACGGCGACCGGCTCGACCGCGCTTCGCGTGGCGCGGGAGCGGCCCAATCTGCCGGTCATCGGTCTCACTCCGGTCGCGCAGACAGCTCAGCGCCTCGCGCTCGTCTGGGGCATCCAGTCGGTGCTCACCAACGACCCGGAGGACCTCTCCGACATGGTGCGCAAGGCCTGCCGCATCGCCTTCGACGGCGGGTTCGTCAGGGCGGGCGACGGCGTCGTCATCACCTGCGGCGTGCCGCTCGGCTCGCCGGGAGCGACCAACATGATCCGCCTCGCCTTCGTCGACGAGCTCGGGCTGCCGGACGGCCACGATCCCGACGCCTTGCCGGTCGGCGGCATCAAGCTCGCGGCGCGGCCCGCTGGCAAGGGTCAGTCGGGTTGATAGGGGCAACTGGTCCCTATCAGTCCTGCGACAGGCTGATCACGTTGCGCGCCATGAGAGTCTTGAGGATCGCCGCGCCGCCGCACTGCTTCGACACCGCGTTCGGATCGAACACGTTATCGCGCACGAACTTGCCTTTGGTGTAGTGGTTGGTGCAGGACCAGAGGTACGGGCTGTTGATGCCATAGAGTACGCGCGTGCGGAATCCGTTGTAGCGCTCGAGGCGATAGAGGACCTGGGCGAGAGCCCAGTCGCTCTGTCCGGCGAAGCCGAAGAGCTGCATCGCGTCGATGGCGCTTTCCTCCCAGGTGAAGGGCGGCTCGCCCTTGAGAGGCCTTCCGGCCGGCACATGAACGGTGCGCTTCTCGAGCGAGTCGCCGTTGTGGAAGTGCCCGCGGAAATCGAACGAGGTCTCGAGACCATGAATGATCCCCACCATGTACCAGGGGACCTCGGTCGCCTTCTCGACCTTCTCATAGCGCTCCCGGTATTTTACAAGGAGGTCCGTCATCCAGTCGACGGCCTGCCGGTTCTCCTCCCGGACGCTCGCGGTCCTGAACAGCTCACGATAGCCGTCCGCGATGTCGGCGAACTTGGGAGGCGCCACGCCCTGGCGCTTTTCCTCGAGCTTGCCGGCCTCGTCGTCGCTCTTCCACAGAGCCGCGACCTGCCGCGCGGCCGTGCCGGCAACATCCTGCCAATAGCGCCACGTGAAAGGCCCGGTCCGTCCGCATGCATTGGTTCCCGCCAGTCCCTGCATGGTCGGATCGAACGCATCGGCGAATTTGAAGATGCGGGTGTCGTAGATGAGCTTTTCCTTGCAGGCTCGATCCTTGAGCGCCGCATGGCGGCTGCCGACGAGCCAGCTCGTGTCCCAAATCCTTGCCGTGAGGTCGCTCGAAGCGGAGACGATCTGGCTACCGTCGCCGCTGAATACGGCCTGGTTGACGCGCCCCTGGTGGCGGTCGACCTTCAAGATCTCCGTCCCGCTCGCGATATCCCACACGCGCACCGTCCGGTCATTCGACGCAGAGACGACCTTCAGTCCGTCGGGACTGAACGCAACACTGTTGACCGGGCCGACGTGGCCGCCGAGCGTCTGCGTCTGATCGACCTGCTTCAGATTCCAGATTCGGATGCGGTGGTCGGCGAGCGCGATGGCGATCAGCCGGCCATTGGGACTGAAGTGGGCCGCATTGGCCTCCGTATTGTAGGTCCCTCTGGTCTTCGGTGCCCCTGTTGCCGCATCCCACACGCGCACTGTCCCGTCTCCAGACGCCGTGACGATTGCATTCTCCTTCGGGCCGAATGCAGCGCTGTTGACCGGACCGCTGTGACCACGAAGCTCGAGCGTCTGCTTGCCCCCCTCGACATCCCAGACCCGCGCGGTGAAGTCGCTCGAGGCCGACAGCAGACGTTTGCCGTCCTCGCTTATCGCGACGCTGTTCACGACCCCGGTATGCCCTGAGATCTGCATCGGATCCGAGCCTTGTGCCACCGCCCACACACGGATGGTGCGGTCGGACGAGGCCGTCGCGATGAGCGAGCCGTCGCGGTTCGCCGCCACGGCGTTGACAGGGCCGCCGTGACCGCCGAGTTGGCGGATCTCGAGCCCGCTTTCGGAGTCCCACAAGCGCGCCGTGCCGTCGTCGGACCCGGTCACAATGCGCTTGCCGTCTGCGCTCACGGCAACGCTGATGACCGCCCCGACGTGCCCTTCGAGCCTAATGCTTTCGTCCCTCTTGCGCGCGTCCCAAACTCTAATGATGCCGTTTGTCCCGGCCGTCACGGCCAGCGAGCCATCAGCGTTGAAGCGCGCATCCATAACGACCGTGGCGTGCCCCACGAACCTCTCGAGCTCCTCACCGCTGATGGCACTCCACACTCTGGCCGTGGTGTCGGCGGAGGCGGTGATCGCCATGCCCCCGTCGGGGCTGAAGGCGATGCTCTGCACCCGACCGTCGTGTCCGCGCAGCGCCACCTGCAATTGCCCTGTCTCGGCGTCGAAAATGCCGGCCATGCGGTCGCCATAGGCAAGCGCGAGCCGCTTTCCATCCGGACTGAAGTCGGCGCGTTGAACGGGTCCCTCCACCGTGATGCGCCGGATCTCGGATCCTGTCGCCGCGTCCCAGATGATTGCTGCGCCATCGCTGGAGGCCGTCACGATCCGGCTCCCCGCGGGGTCGAAGCGGGCGCTCGCGACCGGCCCCACATGGCCCGAGAGCTCGAGCTTCATCTCGCCGCTGCCCGCGTCCCAGACCCGCGCGAGCCCATCGTCCGAGGCGCTGACGATGGCCGTGCCATCGCCATTGAAGACGGCGGAGTTAGCGGCTTGCTGGTGGCCCTCGAAGCGGGCGAGCTGACGGCTCGTTGCCACATCCCAGACGCGGATCCTGCCGTCCTTCGAGGCGGTGACGATCCGCTCCCCCTTGGCATCGAAGGCGGCAAACAGGACCGGCCCCCTCGGCTCGCCAAACCGGACATGACCAGCAAAGACTTTTTTTCCTTCTCCCAACTTGGTCGTGCCGTCGACCGAGGACGACAGAATGCGCTTGCCAGCCGGATCGAACATCACGCTCGTCACGATGCCGAAATGAGGCTTCGACATGCGCACGAGGGCGGAGAGCTGAGCCGCGCCGCCGAGGTGGGCTTCGACCGCGGTGATCTCGGGATCGTCCCAGGCGAGCGAGAACGGCGTGCGCCCCTCGGCCGGCAAGGCATAGGCCGCAATGCGCATCGCCGACTCATAGGCATGGTCGGCGGCGGCACGCCGGGCGAGGCTTGCGGCGACCTTGGCCTCGCGGACGTCCGTCTTGCGCGCCTGCCAGAGCGCGGCAGCAAAGAAGGCCGCCACAATGGCCAGCACGGCCCACGTCAGACGCATATTTCGCCTGTTGGTCCTCGCGACCGCCGCCAGCGCCTCCGCGCGCCCCTTCTGCTCCAGGGCGGCTTGCTGGACCGCCGCCTCGCGCTCCCTTGCGGCAGCCTCCGCCGCCTCGAGCGCCGTCTCGCGCTCGGCCTGGGCCGCGGCCATCTCCTCGAGTCGGCGGCGCTCGACGTTGCCGCGCGCCTCCTCCGCCTGCTCGCTCTCCCGGATGAACGCGAGATGCACTTCTGTCGGCGGCGCGGCCCGCTGCGGCTGGCGCGCCAGCCACTCCTTGGCGCCGGCCACATCGCTGCCGGTCAAGAGCCGGTACGGAGAGCGCCCGCTCGTCTCCCACTCGATGGCGCGCTGTTGCAGGCGCGTGTGCTCGCGCATCCAGTCGAGATCGGTGTTGAGCGCCGTCACCAGCCCTGCGAGCCCAGCGCCGAAACCGGAGCCCGGAGAGTCCGGCTCGGCGTAGAAAAAGATGTAGTTCAGGCGCTCGAGTGTAGGCGGCGCACTCACGCCCGCCAGCGCCCGGCATACGACCGGAATGATGCGCTTGCCGAGCCGCGCCGCCTCGTCCACCTCCCAGCGGCAGATCTCGGACGCCGCCGACGACGGCGAGAGCACGAAGGCGACCGTGTCCGCCTCCTGGATGAGCTTGCCGAGGCGGTTCTGCCAGTCCTCGCCGCCGGAGATGCCGTGGCGGTCGATGGTCGGCTCGAAGCCGCACGGCGCCAGCGCGGCGACGAGCTGGTCGGCGAACTCGAGATCGTCCCGGCTGTACGAGACGAACACGCGCAGCTTGGCTTCGCTCTTGGATCCCTCGGCCACTGGTCGCCCCCGGCCACAAGGCAGGAATACATCTGGTCTCGAATGACCGTATAAGGACACGGAGCCGGGAGTTGCACAAGCGCCCGCGTGCGCTGTGGCCTCATGGAATCGTTATGCTCCTGCCGCTAATTTGAGACCTGTCAGCACCGCCGGGATCGAAAGAAACGGCGCGGCGCGCGATCAGATGCCCTGTCCCTCGACCTCGATCGAGAGGGTCTCGACGGCCTTGGCGGCCCCGTCGAGCTCGGGATAGATCTCGACGAGCTTGCGATAGGCCTCGAGCGACGCCTTCTTCTCGCCGAGCGTGCGCAGGATCTCGGCGACGCCTTCGAGCGCGCGGAAATGCTTGGGATCGAGCGCCAGCACCTGCCGCAGGTCGGCAAGGGCGCGCTGCGGCTCCTGCTCGAGGTAATACACGTAGGCGCGACGGTTCCAGGCCTCGGCGAAATCCGGCTGCAGCTCGATCAGTGCGTCGAGTAGGGCGTGCGCGATGTCGGTGCGCTTCTCCTCGATCGCGGCCGTCGCCCGCTCGAGGAGGAGATCGTTTGTCGGGCTTCCCGACGTCCGCCAGACGCGCTCGATGGCTTGAGCGATCGCGCGCGCCTCGTCCCGGACCTTCTCGCCAGCGAGGCGCTGATAAAGGGCGCTCAGGACCTCGGCCCGCTGCACGGGATCGCCCGGAGGATGGCGCATCGCCTCGCGCACGAGATTGTCGGGTGTGGGCAGGCCCTCGGGCGGCGGCGCCTCGCGTACGCCTCCGAATCCGGGGGGCTCCCCTTCGGCCGATGCGCCGGTGGCGGCAAGGCCGAGGGTCAGAACGACAGCGATGAGACGAGCGAAAAGGCGCATTGGGCCAAGATAGGTGGCCAGAGCGCCCGCGTCAAAGAGCGCCGCCGGGGAGGCCGGCAGCGGAACCGTTACGTCGTGGATTGACGCTGTTGCAAATCAGCCCTGGCGGGCCTTGAAGCGGCGCTGCGTCTTGTTGATGACGTAGACGCGTCCTTTGCGGCGCACGATGCGGTTGTCGCGGTGGCGCGAGCGCAACGACTTCAACGAGTTTCTGACTTTCATGGGTCGTGTCCGGGCTCTGGCTCGAAGGTCGTGCGGCACCAGCGATCCCGCCATCCCGGTCATCGGGCTGGAGTGGCTGCCGGCGCACCCTTCGGAATAAAGTCGGCGGACCCTATGCGGGCGCGCAGCGGTTGTCAACGAACACCCTGGCCCGGGCTCCGATCCCGGGACCTCAAGGGAAATCAGAACGAAACCAAGGGAATGGTGGGCACTAGAGGGATCGAACCTCTGACCCCTTCCATGTCAAGGAAGTGCTCTACCGCTGAGCTAAGTGCCCGGCTCCGGCCCGGCGGACCGGTAACGAGACGCCTCCTATATCGGCAATGGCCGGGCCTGACAAGCCGAGCCCCCTCCTGTGTGCCGAGCCCCCTCCTGTGCCGAAATGGCGCGCGGGCCCTATCCCGGTCTCTCCTCACGGCAACGGCAACTGGCGAATGGCGCGAAACGAGGCCGCATCAGGCCGCGAGGAGGCGCTCGACCTCACGCACGAGGTCCTTGAGATGGAAGGGTTTGGAGAGAACGCGGGCCTCTTTCGGGGCGGCGTTCTCGTTGTTGAGCACTACGGCCGCAAACCCGGTGATGAACATGATCTTCAAGTCGGGGTCGATCTCCGCAGCCCGGCGGGCGAGCTCGATGCCATCCATGCGGGGCATTACGATGTCGGTGAGAAGAAGCGTGAACGGCTCCTCTTTCAGCCGCTCGAAAGCATCGGCTCCGTTCGAGAATGCCAGCACGTCATAGCCGGCCTTGGCGAGTGCGCGCTCGAGAAACCCCCGCATCGAGTCGTCGTCTTCGGCGAGAAGGATGCGATGCATGGGTACGCGAGACGGTTTGAGGGTCATGACACTCGGAAGGATGGGTGGAATTCTAGCGGAAAAGTTTACACGAGCACGGGAATCTGACGCTAGTTTGGTAAAGGGATGGTGAAGCTCACCCCTCGACGCCAACCCGCCCACTCGCAATGCAGGGACTGTGCCCGGGCCGACAAGTCCTCCTCGGAAAAGGGCTCCCCAGCAACGGCGGAATGGACACGAGGCGGCCCAATCGATCATGTTGGGTGGGCCAGCCGGGGTGGCGGGTGTGGACGGACCGGCCTTCGAGAAGGGTCCCCGTTGAGGAGACGATCGGGCGTGCGACAAAGTCACGAAAGAGGCGCAGCGGGATGGCCGCAGAACGGCGGGAAGCCGTTCCCGAGCTCCGTTGAACTCCAGGATGAGTCCGTTCGGCCTATTGCGGCGCACGTCCCTTCGGCCGCACACCGCCTCTGAGGTTTGCCATGCCTGCATGTGAACGCGCTTCCATTCTCGCCGAGCTGACGCCGCCCTACTTCATCGCGGCCCCCCTCGAGCAGACCGCGCCGATCGTCTTTTGCTCACCCCATTCCGGCCGCGTCTACACGCGCCATTTTCTCGCCCAGTCGCGCCTCGATGCCTTGTCGCTCAGAAAGTCCGAGGATTGCTTTGTCGATGATCTCTTCGGCGAGGCCGCTCTGCTCGGTGCGCCGCTTCTCGCGGCCCGCTTTCCCCGTGCCTTTCTCGACGCCAATCGCGAGCCTTACGAGCTCGATCCGGAGCTGTTCGAGGAGGCGCTCCCCGACTACGCCAATACACAATCGGTCCGCGTCGCAGGCGGGCTCGGCACCATTGCGCGCATCGTATCGGATGGCGAGGCGATCTACCGCCACCCGCTCACGCTCGGTGCCGCGCTCGAGCGTATCGAGCGCCTCTATGTCCCCTTCCACGCCGCACTCGCCCATCTCCTCGAGGCCACGCGGCGCCGCTTCGGCTACGCCATACTCATCGATTGTCATTCGATGCCCTCGTCGCTCATGCCTCAGGCAAACGGACCGAGGCCGGATTTCGTGCTGGGCGACCGCTTCGGTGCCTCGTGCGACACGCGCATCACCCGCTTTGTCCGCGATGCTCTCGCCCTCATGAGCTACGACGTAGAGGCCAACCGCCCCTACGCCGGGGGGTACATCACCGAGCACTACGGCCGCCCCGCGGCCGGGCTCAACGCCCTCCAGCTCGAGATCAACCGAGGCCTCTACCTCGACGAGACACGGCTCGAGCCCGCGGGCGGATATGGAGCCTTGCGCCAGAATCTGACCGATCTCGTCAACCGGCTCACGCGCGAGTTGCCCCTCCTTCTCGAGCGGCGCGCGGCCGCGGAGTGAACGCTCATCCGCTCGCCTCCCTGAAAGGGCATCAGGCGAACTGATGGGCCGCACAAATAAAAATGGGCCGTCCCATGGAACGGCCCAAGTCTAGGGAGGAAACGCCCGAGGTGGGCGAAGGAGAAAGCCATCGCTCTCTCCTGATGAGCAATAGTGTATGGTGCGCCGCAGCAGTTTTCAAGACCGGAGCGCGCTTCTTTCGCGGCGCACCACGAAAGTCGAAGCCCATTTGCCACGGCCTAGACTGGCGACCGTGCCACATCCGTGGCCTGGGCCACGTGTCGAAGACCGCGGAAGCGTCAGAACTGTCGGGAAATTCGAAAGAAAAAAGGCCGCTCTCGCGAGCGGCCCAAGTCTAGGGAGGAAACGCCCAAGGAGGGCAGCGATGCAGCGAGTACCCTCGCTGATATCGCAACGCAACATTAGGGCTTTGTCCTCGAGCCTCACAAATGCAATTTCTGCATTGCTGATAGTCGGTAGCCGGGGACCGGCCGCCGTCATGGCCCCTTCAATGGCATCGGCGCACGTGCCGAGAGGCAATTTTTGTCAATCCTATCAATGAAAAGGGTCCAAAACGGCGCACACTCTGCAAGCCCCAGGCCTGCGCAGCGGAGCGTGGACGTAAAAGAGGCCGTCCGAGCAAACGAACGGCCCAAGTCTAGGGAGGAAACGCCCGTAGTGGGCTACGGAGACCAGAAGTGCGATCTGGTAACCGTAATGGCGGGTATGCGCCTGTTCGCATGACCCGGCAACGTCATCCTATCCGGAATTCGTTACATTAGCGTGCATATGATGCAAAGCCGCCACAACCTGGAGATGTTGTCCACAGGACAAGCGCTTGCAGCTCCTCGCGGTGGGCAGCATAGGCTTCGCCGTTGCCATTCCGCGTAGTCAAGACGGCCTTTGAGGAGCCAACAGAACTTGAGCAGTCCGGCCACTCCCTCCTACACCAAGCTGCTCGCCCAGGCCCATGAGCTCGCGGATGCGGCCGGCAAGGCCGTTCTCCCGTACTTCCGCCGCCGCATCAGGGTGGCGAACAAAGCGAACGACGGAACGTTCGATCCCGTCACGGCTGCCGATCATGCGGCCGAGCGCGTGATCAAGAGACTGCTCTCCAAGACATGGCCGGAGCACGGCATCGTCGGCGAGGAGTTCGGCAACACGCGCCCCGAGGCGCGCTTGCGCTGGATCATCGACCCCATCGACGGCACACGCTCGTTCGTGACGGGCTCGCCCATGTGGGGCATCTTGATCGGTCTCATGGACCGCGACCGCGCGCTCCTCGGCCTCGTCGATCAGCCGTACACGCGCGAGCGCTTCTGGTCGGGTCCCAGCGCCTCCTTCGTCCGCGATGCGACCGGTAGGACGCGCCGCATCGCGACGCGCGCCTGCCGCCGCCTTTCGGACGCGGTGATGATGACCACGCATCCCGATCTCTTCGCGCCTGGCCACGAAGAGACGGTGTTCCAGCGCATCAAGAGCGAGGTGCGCATGTCGCGCTATGGCGGCGATTGCTACGCCTATTGCCTGCTCGCATCGGGCTTCGTCGACGTCATCATCGAGACCGGGCTCAAGCCCTACGATGTCGTAGCGCTCATTCCCATCATCGAGCGTGCGGGCGGCGCCATGACGTCCTGGGACGGCGGCTCTGCGGCATCCGGTGGACGCATCGCGGTCTCCGGCGATCGCAAATTGCATGATACCGTCTTGAAGCTCCTGTCCGGCAAGGGCTGAGCAAAGTTGTGGATGCGATCCGCGTCTTCCCACGAGCGCGTCTCGCCCGCATTGCACACGAGGGTCGCCGGCGTCACGGTCAGAAGGCAAACTCCGGCTCGTTCCGCGGATCAGGCCCAGCGTGACACGATCTCGGTGAGCTTGGGCCGCTCGCGCTCCTCCGAGCGCTCGCAAGGCGTGCCGATGTGAACGAAGCCAGCGACGCGCTCGTTGTCGGACAGTCCGAGCGCAGTGCGGATGCGCGGCGAATATGCGATCCACTCGGTGACCCACGAGGTGCCGTAGCCCATCGCATTGGCCGCGAGACAGAGGTTGAAGGCGCTGGCTCCGGCCGAAAGCACCTGCTCCCACTCGGGCGCGCCCGGCTTCGGGATCACCCTTGAGATCACGGCAACGACGAGGGGCGCTCGCGCCAGGCGCTTGCGCTCCATGTCGAGGCGCACATGCGAGGGCTGCTCCTTATCCTCGGCCTTGCAGGCCTCGGCGATCACCTCACCGAATTTTTCGCGTGCGGCGCCTTCGAAAACGATGAACCGCCAGGGCGCGAGCTTCTTATGGTCGGGAACCCGGGATGCAATGGTGAGGATCATCTCGAGCTCGGCCGCGCTGGGACCCGGAGCGACAAGCTTGTCGGGCTTCACCGAGCGGCGGTTCTGAAGCAGCCTCAATGTGTCGTTGGTCATGGGTTGCAGGTCCATTTCTCCCGACTGAACGAGGGTCTCGCTATCGCAATTCCGTCTCTGTTACAATGTACGAAACTAAAAACGAAAGGCCATCAGGGAAGGCCCGGATTTGATGCGCACCTCTGACATGCTGCTGTCCCGAAACCTTCGGCCTTTGGCCCTCACGATGCTCGCCGCAGCGGCCGTCCTCTCACCCGGCGGGGCCAGTGCCCAGGACAAGCCCGCAACGGTGATCGTTCTCGATGGCTCCGGCTCGATGGGCGGGCCGCTCGAAGGACAGACCGAGGTGAAATTCGACATGGCGCGTTATGCCATCCGGCAAGGCATCGCCAAGGCCGCACCGGACGTCCCGCTCGGGCTCGTCGTCGTCGGCCACCGGCGCAAGGGCAACTGCGCCGACGTCGAGATCGTCACACCGCCCGCCCCGGGCACGAAGCCCCAGATGATTGCGCGACTCGATAGAATCGGAACGGTTGGAAAGGGCCCGCTCGTGCAGGGACTGCGCGAAGCCGCTAAGGCGCTCGCGCCCGGAGCGAAGGGCGCGCTCGTTCTCATTCATGACGACGCCGACAATTGCCGGCAAGACGTTTGCGCCGCCGCCGCCGAGATGACCAGATCCAATCCCGGCGTGGCCGTGCACGTCGTCACGATCTCGCTCGACCCGGCGGTCGCAGACGCCATGCGCTGTCTCGCCAGAACGACGGGCGGGCAGCAGTTCGTGGCCAAGGGCGCCGCCGAGGTCGAAAAGAGCGTGGTGGACGCCATTGCTCTTGCAGCCCTATCGCCGGGAGCGGCACCCGAGGCGAAGACTGCTCCACCAGGAGGGGCCGCCGAACCGGCCGGCGACACGCAAGGCCCCTCGCGCATCCGTCTCACCGCTGCGCTGTCGGCCAAGAGCGCGCCGCTCGCCCGCTCGATCGGCTGGCGCATCGCTTCGGAGAAGGAGCCCGGCAGGATCCTCCATCAGAGCAGCGGAGCCGAGCTCGCCCAGCCGCTGCCGGCCGGGCGCTATACAGTCGAGGCCAGCGTGGGCCGCGTTGTCAAGCAACAGCCGCTCGTGGTCGCCGAGGCCGGTGAGACGCGTGCCAGAATTGCGCTCGAGGCCGGCCTCCTCAAGATCAAGGCCCACGCCAACAAGAATGCCGATCCGCTCGTCGCGCCGATCCTCACGATCATGGCGGTGGGAGCGGCGGATGAGCGAGCAGATGACAGCCAGCACGCCAAGACCTCGACGGAGCGAACGGCGATGTGGGTCGGACGCAACCCCAATACGGACCTCGTGCTGCCCGCCGGACGTTATCTGGTCCGGCTCTCCGACGGGCACGCGGTCAAGGAGGCGCCCGTCGAGCTTAGCGCCGGCACCGAGGCTACGGCGGACTTCGTCATGGGCACAGGGCAGCTCGAGGTCTGGGCTGCTGCCAGTGAGGGCGGAGAGCCGCTCGAGGGCGCGACCATCATCCTGTCGGTGGACGACCCCGACGCTCCCGAAGGCCGCCGCGAGGTGACGCGCACGGCGAGCCCGCGTCCGCAGTTCTTGCTTTCGGCCGGCACGTACTATGCGACGGCCCGCCTCGGCACAGCGGAGGCGCGCCAGCGCATCGCCATCGGAACGGGCGACATCATCAAGCAGCCGCTCACTCTTGGCGTCGCGCGCCTGTCGCTCGCCGCCAACTACGACGCCGCCATTGCGCCAGCGGGCTCGATCGTGAGGTATCGCATCTTTCGGGCGGGGACCGACGCCCCTGAAATCGCCCACAGCACCTCCTCGTCGCCGGATCTCTTTCTTCCGCCGGGCAGCTATCGCGTGCTAGCCCAGCTCGGGACGCTGCCCCTTTCCGCCGAGACCCAGATCGACGTCGCAGCAGGACAGACCTCCAAGGCCGTGCTTCAGATCGCGTCGGCCGAGGTCACACTGAAAGCTGGGAGCAATGCTGCGCAAGGGCCCGACGACAGCCGCTGGGAGCTGCGCGACAGCCGCGGGCATGTGGTGCTGCGTTCCTTGCAGGGCGAGACGAAATCGGCCCATATTTCGCCAGGGCGCTATATGTTGCGCTCCGAGCGGGGCGAGAGCGTGCTCGAACGCACGATCGATCTCAAGGCGGGCGAACGAAAGGCCATCGATACTGGCCAGAACTGAATGCGGCCACAATTTCATCCCCGAACGGGCCGGAGGATCAGCCGGACAAATACATGCTGACGCACGCGCGTCCATCGTCGAGCAGGGACAGGGCGGCACTCTCGAGAGTGCGGCGCTCGTGGGCTCTCATTGGCGCGCTCGCCCTCCTGTCGACCACGCTTTTTCCCGTACCGGACCGCGCCCGCTTCATCGCGGCGGCCGAGGCCCAGGGCACGGGAGAGGGATGGTCGGCGGGCATCAACGCACCCAAGATGGATGGGGCTCAAGGCGAGGCTGCTGCAGGCGGCGCAGCGACCCCGGGCGCCGAAGGGAACACCACCATCGTGCCCAGAAGAGAGGCCCCGGGCACGGGAGATGGCTCCGGCACGATCGCGCAGATTCGGCTCGTCGCGCTCCTCACCGCCGACGGTCAGCGCATCGACCAGGGCATCATCTGGCGGGTCTACCGCGACGACGGGTCCGCCGGAGGGGGGGCCAAGCTCATCGGCACGCACCGGGATGCGAGCCCGCTCTTGAAGCTCGCGCCAGGAGCCTACGTCATCAACGCAGCTTTCGGGCGGGCGCATCTGACGCGCGTCGTGCACCTCGAAGCCGGCGGCGCCACGCCCGCCATCGAGCGGTTCGTGCTGAATGCTGGTGGACTGCGCGTCGGAGCAACCGTATCTGGTGCGCCCGCCCACAACGTAGCGTACAGTATCTATTCGGACCGGGATCAGACAGACGACCGCAAGCTCATCATGAGCGCCATCAAGCCGGGACTGATCGTGCGGCTCAACGCCGGCATCTATCATATCGTCTCGACCTATGGAGACGCGAACGCCGTGATCGAGAGCGACGTCACGGTCGAAGCCGGCAAGCTCACCGAGGCGACCGTGGCCCATGCCGCCGGCAAGGTGACGCTGAAGCTCGTTGCGCGCGCCGGCGGCGAGGCGATCGCCGACACCCAGTGGTCGATCCAGACCCCCGAGGGCCGGATCATCAAGGAGAGCATTGGCGCATTGCCGACGCATATCCTGGCGCCCGGCAGCTATGTGGCCGTAGCCAAATCCAACGACCGGGCCTTCCGTCGCGATTTTTCGGTTAAAGACGGCGAGACGACGCAAATCGAGGTCATCAACCAGTAGCCCGGCGGTCCGAGTCCCGGCGGGAGACAGCCGCATTCGTACGCCCGCGCAATGCGACTGCGTCTTCAGAAGTCGTTTAGCACCCAATCCGTCGGACAGCGGTGATCACGCATGCGGGCCTCGACCGTCCTGATGTCCGCAGGACGCGCGAGCTCGTGCATCAGACTGCGGGCGATCGACCAGTGCTCGCAGGCCGTCGTGAGGTCGCCGTCGGCCTCGGCAAGATCGCCGAGCTCGAGACGCGATCGGGCATGCTCGAGCTTCTGGCCGAGACGCGCCGACAGAACCAGGCTCTTCCTGAGCCGGTCCGCTGCCGCGGCAGGCTCTTTCGCGGCGATCAGTGACCGCGCCTCCTCGTAAAGGAGAGCCGCAAGGTCGCGCCCCGCTCCAGCCGACTCGGCGGCGCGAATCTGGCTCGCAAGCCGCTGGGCCGAAGCACGGGCCGCTGCAACCGCATCGACCTTCAACGCCTCCGCTGTCGCCTCGGGCCGCGGCTCGCCTCGAGGCATCGAGACCGGGCGCTCACCCGCCTCCCGAGGCTCGGCCCGGGGCAACGGGCGCGGCTCGCCTCGGCCCGCCTGCCGCCCACGCGCGCGCGTTCCCAGGAGCACCGCAACCGCAAGAGCGGCAAGCGGCACGGAAAGCGCCACAGTCCCTGCAAGTCCTGTCAGCTCGAGACCCTGCGCCATTGCCCAGTAACCCCCGTTCTACCGCCTCGCCTCTCAACGCCCGCTCGAGCATCTTCCCCATCAGCGGAACGGCGCCGCATACATGAGGCCGCCCTTGCTCCAGAGCGCATTGAGACCGCGCTCCAGCCTCAACGGTGACTTGGCGCCGAGATTGCGCTCGAACATCTCACCGTAATTTCCGGTTTGCTTGACCATCCTGTGCACCCAGTCCTCAGCGAGCCCCAGCGCCTGCCCGAGACTCTGATCGGCACCGAGCAGCCTGCGCACATCCTGAAACTGGGACGCACGCATTTGGTCGGCGTTGGCGCTCGAGACGCCGAGCTCCTCGGCGGACACGAGGGCCATGAGCGTCCAGCGGGCAATGCGGAACCACTGGTCGTCTCCTTCACGAACGACGGGCCCGAGAGGCTCCTTGGTGATGAGCTCGGGCAGCAGGAGATGCTCGGCCGGTCTGCCGAGGCGGCTCCTCTCGTGCGCGAGCAGCGACACGTCGCCGGTCAAGAGCGTGCAGCCGCCACCGGCGTAGGATTTCACCAGCTCTGGCCAGCGCTCGCTCACGACCAGCTGGTACTTCATTTGCCGCGCCTTGAAAAAGTCCGCGACCCCCTGCTCGGCGGTCGTATTGGAGAGCACGCAAATGGAGGAGCCCGAGAGCTCAAGAACGCTGGTGACGGCATCTCCGCGGCGAACCAGAAAGCCCTGCCCATCGTAAAAAAGGACGCCTGCATACAAGAGTCCGAGCTCTGCGTCGCGGCTCAGCGTCCAGGCCACCGGCGGCAAAAGGACATCGACAGTGCCTGACGAAAGGGCCTCTGTCCGCTCGCCGGCGGTCAAGGGTATGAACCTGACGGCATCCTTCGAGCCGAGCACGCCCGCCGCCATGGCGTGACAGAATTCGACATAGAGCCCGTCCCACTGCCCTTTGTCGTCGGCGACCGCAAAGCCCGGCGCCGCACTGGCCGGAACCCCGCATGCCAGATGGCCCCGTTTGCGGACGGCATCGAGCGTTTGCGCGCCCTCCGTCCCGGCCGCAGCAGCGCCGGCGCCGGCGAGGAGACACAAGGCGGCCTGGCACAGCATCGAGACCGCTGTCCGCGCACCACGGCATCCGAATAAGATACGCAAGCCGAACCTCCGCTCCGCGGGATCTTATCCCGCACGGGCTGACAGATGCCTGACCCGATCATGCCGCGTGCCAACACACTTCCTCCTCTGCGGTTCCCTGGTCAAGGTCTTGACCAATGCCCCGGATTGCGCCACACGGCCCAATCTCCGGTCTATGGGTGAGGCCCATGTCAAGCTCCGACGACGGTACGAAGCGCCCGCGCCGCCCCGCGACAGTGGCGGTTCACGCCGGACGAGACCCAGCGGCACAGCACGGCTTCGTCAATCCGCCCGTCTACCGCGGCTCGACGGTGCTCTTTCCGTCCGTCGCCTCCCTCACATCCAAGAGCCAGCGCTACACCTACGGCCGGCGCGGAACACCGACGGTGGATGCTCTGCAACAGGCGATTGCGGCCATCGAGGGTGGTGTGGACACCCGCCTCACCGCATCGGGCTATCAGGCGGTCACGACCGCGATCCTCTCCTTCGTCGAGACGGGCGACCACATCCTGGTGGCCGACAGCGTCTATCAGCCTACGCGCCAGTTCTGCGACTTCCTCCTGAAGCGCATCGGCGTCGAGACGGAGTACTACGATCCGCTCGTGGGAGCGGGCATCGCGCGCCTGGTGCGGCCCAATACGCGTCTCATCTATACCGAGAGCCCGGGCTCGCAGACGTTCGAGGTGCAGGACATTCCGGCCATCGCCGAGGTGGCCAGGGCACGCAAGCTGTGGCTCATCATGGACAACACATGGGCGAGCCCGCTCTACTTCAAGGCGATCGCGCATGGCGTGGACGTCTCGATCCAGGCCGCCACGAAATACCTCGTGGGTCATGCCGATGCGATGCTGGGGGCCATCACGTCGAACGCGCGCGCGGCGCGGCACGTGGAGCGCGCCCACGGCCACCTCGGCGTCTGCCCCGGCTCGGAGGAGACCTATCTGGGGCTGCGCGGCCTGCGCACGCTCGAGGTGCGCCTCGCGCGCCATCAGGCGAGCGGCATCGAGATCGCCAAGTGGCTGCAGCGACGGCCCGAGGTGGCGCGCGTGCTCTTCCCTGCCCTGCCCGGCGATCCGGGACATGCGATCTGGAACCGCGACTTCCTGGGAGCGTGTGGCCTGTTCACCGTGATCCTGAAGCCGCACGCCCCCGAGGCCGTCGCGCGCATGCTCGATGGCCTGTCGCTCATCGGCATGGGCTACTCCTGGGGCGGATACGAGAGCCTCGTCATCCCCTTCGACCCCACCAACTACCGCACGGCGACCCGGTGGAAAGCCGAGGGACCTGCGCTGCGCTTCCACATCGGGCTCGAGGATACGGCCGATCTCATCGCCGACCTCGAGGCCGGCTTCGCCCGCCTCAACGCACGTCCCCCATGAGCCGCTTGACCCACGGGCTGAGGGCCAGCAGCAGAAGGGCCGCAATGGCGACGAGCGTGGCCTGCGTGACGAAGAAGTCGACGAGCGCTCCGGGATCACCGGCGTCGAACGAGGCCCCGAGAATGCCCGCAAGCTTGTTGCCGAACGCGGCCGCGAGGAACCAGACCCCGAGCACGAGCCCGACCACGCGTGCCGGCGCAAGCCGCGTCATGGTCGAGAGACCGACAGGCGAGAGCAGCAGTTCGCCGATCGTCTGCACGAAGAAGAGCCCGACGAGCCACAGCGGGCTCACCTTGCCTTCCGACGCCAGCATGGCCGCGGGCACCATCATGACGAATGACGCCGCAAGGAACGCGAGACCCAGCGTGAATTTCAGGGGGCTCGACGGCTGCCGGGCCCCGAGCCGGGTCCACATCAGAGCAAAGAGGGGCGCAAGCAGGATCACGAACAGGGCATTCAGCGATTGAAACCACGCCGATGGAAACGTCAATCCGAGCAGCTCCCTCCGCGTGAGCTCGTCGGCAAACAATGCGATCGACAGGCCCGCCTGCTCGAAGATGGCCCAGAACACCATCGAGGCGACAAAGAGAACAGCAATGGCCGCGAGGCGGCGCAAATCCGGATCCCTCTGAATGCCGAGCAGCACGGCCGCGGCAGCCGGAAGCGCCAAAAACAGAACGCGCAGCCACTCGAGCCCCGGCCGGTCGGAGGCCATCACGAGCCCCATCAGGAGTGCGGTGCCGCCGAGCACGGCGAGAGACCTCGCCGCCAGGCTCCGCTCGCCCGATGACGCCGCATCGGGCGGTCCAAGGTGCGCGATGCGGCGGGCGAGCACGATCAGGGACACCGTCATGCCGACGCCCGCAGCGGCAAACCCCCAGTGCCAGCTCCTCTCGGGATCGAAACCACCCATCGAAAGCCAGGACTTGAAGAGATCGCTTTGCGCCAGGAACCCCGTCACCAGCGGGGCCAAGAAGGCGCCGATGTTGATACCCATGTAGTAGATCGAGAACCCTGCGTCGCGCCGCTCGTCGCCCGGCGCATAGAGCCGGCCCACCAGGGCGCTGATGTTGGGCTTGAATAAGCCCGTGCCGAGCGCGACCAGGGTGAGGCCTGCATAGAACGCCGTCGCGGAGGGAGCGGCGAGTGTAAAATGGCCGAGGGCGATCACGACGCCCCCGAGCATGACCGAGCGGCGCGCGCCCAAGACGTGATCGGCGATGAACCCGCCCGGAATCGCCAGCATGTAGACGGCCATCGTGTAGTTGCCGTAGAGGCGGGCCGCCTCGGCCGTGCCGATCGCGAGCCCTCCCTCCGCGACGGGCGCCACCATGAACAGCACCAGGAGCGCGCGCATCCCGTAATAGGAGAAGCGCTCCCACAGCTCGGCAAAGAACAGCGTCGACAGGCTTTCCGGCTGCCCGCTGAAGAGGCCCTTCCCCAAGCGCCCTTCCTCGCTCAAGATTTTCCCCCTGGCCGTTCCTCGCAGAGCTCTTGAGGAACTCTGCACCAAGCGGGATTACGAGCAAAGGATTTATCGGTCAGCCCTCGCAGAGGTGAAATCTCGAGATTGTTCCAAGTTTAACCTTTTCCTGGGCCCTCCAGTAACCATTCCCCGTTAGCATCTTTTCCCGGGCAGCATGCATGAGTAGGTGGGACCGATGCAGACACCGAGGCTTCTTGTTCGCAAGGCGATGATGAATATTCAGGGCAAGACGCGGCCCTGCATTCAGGTTCAGGCCTCGATCGATCCGGCGATGGCCGCTCTTCTTTCGGAGCATTTCCTGGCCGAGGTGCTGTTCAAGCGCTCGAGCTACGCCAGCGGCTGGCCGGCAGGCGCACCGCTGCCGAGCCCCTCGCTCGCGCCGCATCTTGGCATCTTCGTCAAGAACGACGCCTGCCCCGAGATCACGGTCAAGACCATCCTCGCCGGACAGATGCATCAGGCGGCGACCATGTGGGAGCTCTTGGCGTTCGAGTACGTTGCCAAACGCGCCTTCGACTCCCTCGTCGATCTCATGGCGTCTGCATCCGAGCTCGGCACCGAAACCAGGTACCTCGCCCCGGGCACCGACCTCACGCTATTCGCTGCCGACGCGGCCAGCGAGACTGCGGCGGCTCCAGCGGCCGTAGCGCCACGGCCGCAAGGGATGGCGAACGCCGCTTAGATCGGGGACCGGGTCGAGCCCATGCGTTCCCCACGGATGGCAGCGTGAAAGCCGCGAGAGCGTGAGCCAGAGTCCCTTCCACGCGCCATTCCTGTCGATGGCCTCGAGCGCATACTCCGAGCAGGTCGGAAGATGACGGCATTCGAGCCCCATCAGCGGCCTCAACGTCCAGCGATAGAGATGAATGGGTGCCTTTACGAGGGCCGCGGCAACGTTCATTTGAAGGGCTCGCCAGATTTGCGGAAGAACCTGAAGAGGCCGCCCGTCTTGATGCCATGCAAGTCGACGTCGGCGTAGGTCGCGACCTCGTCCGCCGAGCGCGTGCCGATCTCGAGAAAGGTCACGGGCTCGGCTCCCCTGTTGATCAGGTGGTGCGCATTTGCCTCGCCGGCCGGGAACCCTGCGGCCATCCCGGCCGTGAGCACCGTCTCGCCCTCATCGGTGACGAGGGTCGCCGTCCCCGAGAGGATATAGACGCATTCGTCCTCCACCTTGTGCCAGTGCCTGTGCGAGGACTTGGCACCCGGCTCGAGCGTGGTCAGATTGACGCCGAACTGCTCGAGACCCAGCGCCTCCGTCAGCGCGCGCTTGATGCGTCCCTCGAAACCAATGCTGAGCTCCGGGGGATAGATTGTGCTGCGCCGCTCCGGCAACGCGGCTGACTCACGTATCACGTGCATCGACGCTCCCCATCATGTCCCGTCAGCGCCGGCCGCGCCCCTCTCTATCGATTGCTTCTCGTTGGCCTCGATCTCATCCAAAGCGCGCTCCACGGCATCGAAGACGAGGAGCGTCGAGGCGTGCCGGTGCTTGTAGTCGCGCACGGGCTCGAGCAGTGCAAGATCGGCCCACCGGCCCGCGGGAGGCGGCCCCACTCCGGCGAGCATTCCGCGCATGGCGCGCGCGACGCTTCGAAACTCCGCAGGCGTGACGCCGATGATCTCGCGACCGACGATGGCTGCCGCCGCCTGCCCGAGCAGGCAGGCCTGAACCGTCTGGCCGAATTCCGTGATGCGTCCATCGGCGACCGTCACGTCGACGGCAATTGTCGAGCCGCAGAGCTTCGAATGCGCGAAAGCCGTCGCGCCGGGGCGCGCGAGCCGCTCCGAGCGGGGGATGTCGGAGGCAAGCTCGAGGAGCCGCGTGCTGTAGATGTCGTCCAGATCGGCCATACGTCTCAACTCTCTCATGCTGCCGGCCTGCCCCTATCATAACCGATATGATATAGGCACAGCGACGGCGACGGGAGCGGCGCGCTGCCGCCTTGACCCTGCCCTGTTCCTGATGCCCTCGACGCGCCTCCAACCCGGGACACCGCCCCATGCGCCCTTCCGATCCGAGCCCATTCGCCAATCCCGCCTCTGCCGCCGAGGTCGAAGGCGGGACGCTCTTCATGCCGTGCTTCGATGCGGACGGGCTCATCGGCGCCATCGTCACTGATGCCTCGAGTGGCGAGGTTCTGATGTTCGCGTGGATGAATGCCGAGGCCCTCGCGCTGACGCTCTCGACCCGCACCGCCCACTTCTGGAGCCGCTCTCGAAAGAAGCTCTGGCGCAAGGGCGAGGAGAGCGGCAACACGCTCGAGGTCGCCGAGATGCGCGTCGACTGCGACCAGGACGCGCTCTGGATCTCGGCCCGCGTCCGCGGCAACGGGGTCGCCTGTCATACGGGTGCCAAGAGTTGCTTCTACCGTCGTGTGAGGCTCCCCGAGACGGCGCCCGCTTCGGCGCTGCTCGAGCGGTGCTGAGGGAATGGCTCTGCTCGTCATTGTTGTTGAGGCTGCTCCGTCCGCCGGACGGGCTCGCCGCCGATCCTCATGGCGACCCTTTCGCTTCCCTCGAGCAGGAGCCGCCTTCTCTCCGATCCCCACGAGGGGGAGGGGAGCCGCGGCAATATCAATCACGAGCAGGGCCGAAGGGATAGCTGCCGGAACTTGTGCTGCATCGCGGGAAGGCGATCCGCCGCCGACGTTTGTCATATTGCGAAGCAGCACAACCGGCAGACTGGCTCACTTTTGCAGTAGCGGCCCTTTAATTCGGCAGTGATAGACTAAAGTTAAGTTTGGGAAAGAGCCGTGCTCGCAGGGTGCATGGCTCGAAGCGGTACAGCCGTTGCACGCCGGACTTCCGAGGGAAGTCTTGAAGCATGGCTCGTCTGCAGAAAGACACGTCCCGGCAAGCGGACCGGAGAGGTGCGTCATGAGCGTCGCAGTGGGAAAGATCGGGTTGGCATTGGGTGGCGGCGCGGCACGCGGCTGGGCCCACATCGGCGTTCTGCGTGCACTGCTCGCGGCAGGCATCAAGCCCGATATTATCGCCGGCACCTCGATCGGCGCTGTCGTCGGTGGCTGCTTCGTGGCTGGTCATCTCGATCAGCTCGAGGATTTCGCGCGCAGCCTCAACAAGCGTCGCATCCTCGGCTATCTCGACCTCAACCTCGCCGGCACAGGCCTCATCAACGGCCAGCGCCTCTGTGAGCGCCTCGACGAGTATCTCGGCGACACGACCATCGAGAGCCTCGGCAAGCGCTACACGGCGGTCGCGACCGAGATCGGCTCGGGCCACGAGGTGTGGCTGTCACGGGGACGTCTCGTCGACGCCATGCGCGCATCTTACGCGCTGCCCGGCATCTTCAGGCCGGTCAAGATCGACGGGCGCTGGCTGTTCGACGGCGCGCTCACCAATCCGATCCCTGTCACCGTCTGCCGCGCTCTCGGTGCGCGTTACGTGATCGCGGTCAATCTCAACTTCGATATCTCCTCGCGTGGAACCGCCGCCGTCGATTTCGGAACCGGCGAAGCGCTGCCTCATCCCTTGGACAACGAGCCCGAGCCGGTGGTGAGCACCAACGGTACCTCCGTGCGCCGTCTGCTCCAACGCCAGATCTTCGGCGGAGGCGAAGATGTTCCGGGCATCTCTACGGTGATGATGGATGCCTTCAACATCACCCAGGACCGCATCGCGCGCTCGCGCCTCGCGGGCGACCCGCCCGACGCCATCATCAGCCCGCGCCTGCACGGCATGAAACTGTTCGACTTCCACCGTGCCGACGAGCTCATCGAGCGCGGCTATCTGGCGGCCAAGCGCGAGATCGACGATCTCCTGCGGGAGATCGACCTGCGCCGCAACCTCAGCCAGAAGGCTGCAGCTCTCACCTGATCCCTGCGGGGACATTCGACTGCGCCGAGGCCGTGGCCGGTCTCTCGCGGATGCCTGCGTGCAGAATGCTCGACAATGGGTCGAGCATTCTGCACTACGGTATCCGACCATCAACCGGTCGCCAGATAGTTGCGCATCGCGGACACTTCCATCTCCACCTCGGCGACGTGGTGCTTGACGACGTCTCCGATCGAGATGATCCCCACCAGGGCATCGTCGTCGATCACGGGGAGATGGCGGAAGCGGCCTTTCGTCATCGTCTCCATGAGCTCGTCGACGACGCTCGTCTCGTGGCAGGTGACGACGTTGCGGGTCATGAACTCCGCAACGGGTGCCTGCAGCGCAGCCGCACCCTGGTCGCCGATGGCGCGGATGATATCGCGCTCGGAAATGATTCCGGCCACTGCGCCGTTCTCGCCCACGACCACCACCGCGCCGATCCGCTTGGCGGCGAGCCTCTGGACGACATCGAGAAGAGTCGAATCCGGCCTTGCCGTCGTGACGGCTCTTCCCTTGACCTTCAGAATGGCAGCGACGTTCATTGGCACTTTTCCTCCGGCTCTAGAAACAGCTGGCTCCGGTGAGCACCGCAACCCGCCGTTGCCTGCGCCACGCCTTCGACCAACTCGAACTCAGAGCAACGCGTTCCGTTACATCCAGTTGCGCGATGGCCTCGCGCCTCTGTCTTCCATTAAACTGTGCGAATTTCGGGCAACGCGCAAGAACTGATTATCAGGCTCGGTGAAATCCGCAGTTGATGAACTCAGAGAACGGAGCTCTCGTTCGCTTTTGCATTTCGCATCTGCACATCAAACAGCCCGAAACTCAAAAGCCCTGCAAAATAACCTCCAAGATGCGCTTCCCAGGCGATCCCACCCTCGATGTCGCCCAGGCTGACCCCCACCGCGGCCAGTCCATTGAGCACCAGCCATATCGCAGTTGCGAGAAGTACTCGGCGATCACGCAACGTCTCGAGAAGCGGCGTCAGCGGCACGGATCGCGGCTCGTGGCGCAGCCGCCGCATGGCGCCCTTGTCGAGTGCGGAGAACAGAAACCGCATGGTCGCGCCCATCAATCCGGCAATCGCGCCCGAGGCGCCGACCATGGGCTGAGCGAGACCTGGATTAGAGACGAGAAACGCCAAAGCTCCGCATGTGCTGCAAAACGCAAGAAAGGCGAGAAAACGGAGGACCCCCAATCGCGGCGCAACCGCTCCGCCCATCGCCAGCAGCCAAACCGAGTTGAAGGCCAAATGACCCCAGTTCCCGTGCACCAGGGCGTGACTGACGAAGGACGTCAAGAGAGCGGTCGCTCCTCCCGGCCATTCCGCGACAGCCGTGGGATCTGAGTAGCGGGCCGGAATGAAGGCCAGTGCAATCAATAGCTCCTCATCAGTCGCGACACTCAGGGCCTGGCGGACGACGTGGAGCCCGAGCAGGAGCACGAGCAGCCACACGACGATCGGGGGCGCATTGAAGACCGGCTCGCGGCCGGGAGGACTGGCCGGCATCATTGGCAATTCCCTTCCTCGTTGTTGTTGCGCGCCATGCCAGCCTCCCGTGGTCCCGCGCCAGTCGCAAGCTACACCCGCCGCTGCCGAAACCTTAACGGCAAGTGGGACCAGCGCCGAGCGTTTCCCGGCCGGATTGGCACGGAAGGTGCTCACTTCCGTTGCCGAGAGCTTTACGGGGCCAGAGCGCAACCCCTTCCGGAATTGAGCCGAGCAGAGACGCCTGATGAAGCACAAGACAACGCAAGTTCTCTACGCGTACTGGAACATGGTGCGCAACGGGCGGCTGGCCCCAAGGCGCTTCGACATCGAGCCCGCGCGCATCGGCTCCATCCTCCCCGACACGTTCATTTTGGAACGCCTCGCCGACGGCACATACCGGTTCCGCCTCGCGGGAACCCGGATCGCCGAGCGCTTCGGAGACGGCATGCGCGGCAGCAACTTTCTCGACAACTGGGAGCCGGGGGACCCCGAGGCCCTGGTGCGGATCCTCGCGGATGTGACCGAGAAGGCCTGTGTTCGGCTTCTCGCCATCGAGGCCTCCACGACCGACGGGCGCACAATCGAGATCGAGCTCCTCCTTCTACCCCTTGTCCACACGCAGGGAACCATCGATCGGGTGCTCGGCTCCATTGCCGCGATCGAGGACATCCCGTTCGACTCGTCTGGCACTGTTGCGTCCAAGAAGCTGCTTGAGAGCGAGCTCATCTGGCCGGACGGTCACCCCCATGCGGCCCTCCAGGCGGCCGCACCGGCCGACCTATTCATGCCCCATGTCCGCAACGCGCGGATCGTGCGCCAGGACCGGCGGCAGTTCCGCGTCTACGACGGCGGGCTGGACAAGCCTGCCGGGGACAAGCTCTGAGCCCCGTCCGCTGCGCGTCACAGTGCCAAGTCCCGGACCGGATTTGAGCCCGGAGTTGCATCTTCACTCGGTATTCCTGCGCGCCATTTGTACCAAAGCGAGCGCCGGCTTTAGCCTCTGTTAAGACCCTCGCCCCCATACTGCCCGCGCGTCCCCGTCCGAGCCGCCCAGACCTGGCGCCGGTGACGGGGCTCGCGAAGTCACAACCGCATGTGGGCGACGAGATGTCCTTCACTCCAGCACACCTGGCCCGCCGCGCGTCCGGCCCGCAATTCAAGGTGATGGCCGACAGGCGCCGCCACAAGCGCTTCCCGCTGGCCCTGCTCGGCCGCTTCATGCGCTCCTCGAAGCACGAGTATCCCTGCAAGCTCAACGATATCTCAGTCGGCGGCGCTGCCATGATGTCGCCCGTCGTCGTCAACGTTGGTGAGCGCATCGTTGCCTATTTCGATCACATTGGAGGAATCGAAGGCCATGTCGTGCGGCTGTTCGAAGGCGGCTTCGCCCTCCGCCTGATTGCGACCCAGCACAAGCGCGAGAAGCTTGCCGCACAGATCACCTGGCTCCTGAACAAGGACGAGCTCGCAATCGCCGAGGAGCGCCGCCACGAGCGCATGACCGTGCCCGATCGCCGGTCCATTTTGCGCCTCGCGGACGGCACGGAGGCCGATTGCCGCGTGCAGAACGTGTCGCTTTCGGGCGCATCTGTCGCCACCGGCGTGCGCCCGCCGATCGGGGCCGAGATCATGCTGGGACGCCTCAAGTGCCTCGTTGTCCGTCACCACGATCAGGGCATCGGCGTTCAATTCCTGGATATCCAGGAGCCCGAGGCACTGCGAAAATATTTCGGCTGAATCCCAAAGGCTTAGAACATGAGCATCAAGGCCATCCAAAATTCGCTCAATTTCGAGACAAATGCTCATGCCGCGCTTCAAGGGACGACGATCTTTGTCGAGTAGAGTTGAGAGGGTGAGTAAGCAGTACGGGATCTGTACGGGGTAGGGTGATGCGCACGTCGTTCCATGTCCTTGCGGTCGCGGGATCGGTCGCTTTTGCGGGAGCCGCTTCCGCGCAATCGCCGCCAGCCACGGTCAAATCGGCGTTCATGCGTGTCTATGGCTCGGCTCAGCCGCCCTATGGCTTCGTGCGCTATTGCGAGAGCAGCCCCGATGCCTGCCTCGTCAAGGGTGACGGCGAGAGCCGCCACCAGCCCACGCCCGAGAGCTTGAGCGAGCTCGACAAGGTCAACCGCCTCGTCAACCGTTCGATTCAGCCGGCGACGGATGCGGAAATCTACGGCGTCAGTGAGCTCTGGACGTTGCCCACCGATCGCGGCGATTGCGAGGACTACGCGCTGTTGAAGCAGCGGATGCTGGTCGCGCGCGGCTGGCCGACCAGCTCGCTTCTGATCACCGTCGTCCGTGACGAGAAGGGCGAGGGACATGCCGTCCTGACGGCCCGCACCGCGCAGGGCGATCTCATTCTCGACAACAAGGTCGACGACGTGCGCCTTTGGAGCCGCACGGGCTATGAGTTCGTCATGCGCCAGTCCTACATCGACCCCAGGGTCTGGGTCTCGCTCGATTCCGGCTCATCGCCGGCGCAGTCGTCGCTCGTAGGCACCAACTCCAGCGAATAAGGGCGTTCTGCCCTGCCGATTGCGGTCGGCTAATCGGCTTGAGGTGCAAGCCCCTTGGCGTAGCGCTTCCAGTTCGTCACATAACGCCCCGCTGCCCCGCCGAAGCGCTTCACGTCCTCATCGCTGAGCTGCCGTATGATCTTGCCGGGTGAGCCGAGCACCATCGAGCGCGGCGGGATCTCCTTGCCCTCGGCAATGAGCGTATTGGCGCCGATCAGGCACTCGTCCCCGATCCTCGCGCCGTTGAGAACGATCGATCCGATGCCAACGAGACTGCCGCGGCCGATCGTGCAGCCGTGCAGCATCACCATATGACCGATCGTGCAGTCGTCGCCGATGGCCAAGGGGAAGCCCGGGTCGGTGTGAAGCACCGAGCCGTCCTGGACATTGGAGCGCTTGCCGATGCGGATCGGCTCGTTGTCTCCGCGCAGCACCGCGCCGAACCAGACGCTGGCGTCCTCCTCGATCACGATCCGGCCCAGTGCCACCGCATTCGGTGCCACCCAGTATCGGCCCTCGCCCGGAGTCGAGACCTCGACCCCATCGAGTGAGTAGAGTGCCATTCCCCGCCTCCCCCTGAACACGGCCGATGCCGTCACACGCCTTCGAGATCGACGTCCAGAATGGCCATCTGGAACTGATAGGAGATCTCCCCCTCCTCCTCCTCCCGGTAGAGCGTGGCGATGAACTCGTCCCTGATGAACACCTCGGCCATGTCGGCCTTCTTGGGTTGGGCCCGCACCTCGAGGCTCGGCGCTCCGAACGTCTTTCGCAAGTAGCTCTGGAGCTGCAGCAGCTCTTCCTTCTTCACCTCGAATCCCTCCGTTCATGATCGAGAATGCCCGCGCTCGAGCGCAGTCGCCAGCGTTCCTCAGAGACCGCCATAGTCGTCGGGACCGAGCCCCTGCTCCATGGCGCGCGCGGGCTCCGCGATCGTGCAGCGGCCGACGATCTTGGCCGGCACGCCCGCAACCGTCATATGCGGCGGAACGTCCTGCAAGACCACACTGCCCGCCGCGATCAGCGAGCTGTTGCCGATATGAATGTTGCCGAGCACTTTTGCGCCGGCGCCTATCAGCACGTTCGAGCCGATCTTCGGATGGCGGTCTCCGGTTTGCTTGCCGCTGCCGCCGAGGGTGACGGCATGGAGGAACGAGCAGTTGTCTCCCACAACCGCCGTCTCGCCGACCACGAACCCCGTTGCGTGGTCGAGCATGATGCCCCTGCCGATGCGCGCGGCAGGATGGATGTCGACCGCAAAGACGCGCGAGCATTCGCTTTGCAGGTAGAGTGCGAAGTCCTTCCGCCCCTGCCGCCACAGCTCGTGCGCAAAACGGTAGGCGACCAGCGCATGAAAGCCTTTGAAGTAGAGAAGCGGATCGAGAAAGCGCTTGCACGCCGGGTCGCGGTCGAGGACGGCGGCGAGATCGGCGCGGAACGCGGCCGCGATGTCGGGCTGCGAGTGAGCGAGATCCTGGAACGTCTGCCGGATCAGCGCACCATCGACGTCGGCATGGCTCAACCGCTGGGCCACACGATGGCAGATCGCATCCTCGAGCCGCTCGTGTGACAGCACGGTCGCATAGATGAAACCGGTCAGCGCGGGCTCTCCCCCCATCGCGCTCTCCGCCTCCTTCGAGATGCGGGTCCACGTCGGATCGACGACCTCCAGCTTGCGCTGGGCCTTGCCTCCTGACCGGCCCGGAGGAGAGGGATGTTTGCTTGCGGTCATGTTGATCTCCCGGCAGGCCTCGCCGCCTGCCTTGAAGAGGACACTGGGTCCTCGCCTGAGGCAACGGCGTATCGGCCGGGCCGCACGCCGTCAACACCAACCCGGCCCTCGGCGCGCGGCATGTCGGTCTGGTGTCGTCTCCATCCGGGTCTCGAGGTTGCAGGGGCCGAGGGACCGACCTAAAAGCCGGGAGGATTATAATGGGTCTCGCCAAGTAGAGCTGCCCCCAGCCGCCAGGACACAGCCCAGGACACAACCATGACCGCAATCTCTGCCCCCACTCCAGAGTTGCGGCTCGTCCGCGACGGCGGCATCGGCTGGATCATCCTCTCCAATCCGGAGCGCATGAACGCCTTGACCGCCGGCATGTGGGGCGCCCTTCCGGGGCTCGTTGCCGAGGCCGAGCGCGATCCCGTCCTGAGGGTGATCGTCCTCCGAGGAGAGGGACAGCGCGCCTTCTCGGCCGGCGCCGACATCTCCGAGTTCGAGAGTGCGCGCACGGGGCAGAGCGCTGCAACCTATGACGCCCTCAACGACGAGGCGTTCAAAGCACTCTCCGGCGCCAAGAAGCCGGTCATCGCCATGATCCACGGCTTCTGCCTCGGCGGAGGTCTCGGTCTTGCGGCCTCGTGCGATCTGAGACTAGCCGACGACAGGAGCGAGTTCGCCATTCCCGCCGCCAGGCTCGGCATCGGCTACAATGCGCGCTGGCTGCCCCCGCTCCTGGCGCTCGCCAAGCCTGCGAGCGTCAAGGAGCTGCTCTTCACGGGACGGCGATTCAAGAGTGCCGAGGCGCTGGCTCTGGGGCTCGTCAACCGCATCGTGCCCACAGACACACTCGAAGCGGAGACGAGGGCTCTCGCCAGCGAGATCGCGCAGAATGCGCCGCTTTCGATCCGAGCCGCCAAGATGGCGATCGACGAGCTCGTCCGCCATCCCGAAACGCCCGACAAGGCCCGTCTCGACGAGGCCGTCGCCCTCTGCTTCAAGAGCGAGGACTATGCCGAGGGCCGGCGCGCCTTTCTCGAGAAGCGGCGCCCCGAGTTCAGGGGCAAGTAGGCAGAGGCCAAGGGGCACCATCGCCGGGTCAGAAGCGTGCAAACGGCACCTCCTCAACATCGATTGACAACAGAGGTAAAAGACAAGGGGAAGCAGGCGAGGCCCCTGCTTCCCCTTGTCCATCGTGTCGGAGGCCCCTCGTCGAGGGGTGTCCCACGTGACCGGTGCTGCAAAGAAAACTTGCGATCCTTGCCGGGCAGCAAGATCAGCGCTTGCGCCCGCCAGCGGCCTGCGAGCCCGAGCCCGCTCCGCCGAGGAGCACCCTGGTCAATGCGGCGGCTTTGAGAACCGTTGCCATGACTCGCTCCTCTGGGTTGAAGTTGCATGGGACCAGCCTTGCCGGTCCCATTCGTCGCTCCGTTTCGCCACGCCTGCCAAGCCCTCAGGCAACCGGCAGCGCACTGCGATAAGAGCGTCGCTTGAAGTTAAAGCTAGCCGATTGAATCCGACTCAGGCAGGGGGCGGCCCGCAGGTCTGAAATGCGTCCAGTGCAGCGCGATTCTGTCGCAACGCAGCATAGAATAAATGAATGTGGCGGCGCATTTCACCAGCGTTGTATGTGGCTTTTCTTGAGTATCCCGCTGCACTGCGCCCAAAGTCGCCAAGCATAACGAGGGCATGTGTAGGAAAAAACAGGGAGAGAGCCAACGCTCCCTCCCTGCTTCACTCGATGCGATACGTGTTTAGACCTACGACGACTTGCCCGTCCAGGCCGGACGGTCGAAGACGCGCGCGCTCATGTTCTTGGCGGACGGGCCGCACCGAAACTCGGCGGACTTGCCGTCGGCCGCATCGATGATCGCGGACGCGCCCGGGGAAACCAGGGCTGTGAAGCGCGTTCCAGGCGAGTCCTCGCTCACCTCTCCGTCCGCGTTCTTCGCGACGACGACGGTCAGCTGACACCCCTCGGTCTTGCCTTCGAAGTAGCTCACGGCATGCTTGGTCCCGATATCGAGGCTGAGCCCCTTGCCGGGCGACATGACGAGGCTGTCCTTGAATTCGTGCCCGTTGTTGCCGAAGCTCGAGCCGGCAAGAGCGACGGCTCCCAGGACTGCCGATACCGCGGCGAGGCTCACGACCTTGTTCATGGCTTATCTCCTTCTGATCCAAGGTTGGCGCTGACGCGAACGGGATGCCGGTCTGACACATTAGACCTGACCAGCACGTCAACTGCCGCCAAACTTAACCCGCTGACTCGAAGTCGAAAACATCATTTGCTGCATAGCAGTACGCAGGATTGTGCAGCGCGGTATTGTCGCGCGGCGCGATCGCCTCCGACAGCATTCCCGTCACAGATGCACCCTGCCGAGGGCGGGGCGGGCTCCTGCCCCCGGCGGGGATAGTCCACCCAGCCACGGCGACAAGCCGCCGATGAGCCGCTATAAGCACGCGGCCCCAAATCCAATGCAAAAGCCAGCCAAGCGATACGCCAGAGCCCGACCCTATGCAGGACGCCGTGAAGCCGACCATCACCCCGGACATCGTGGCCGAGCACGGGTTGAAGCCGGACGAGTACGACCGGCTCCTTACGATCCTCGGCCGTGAGCCGAGCCTCACCGAGCTCGGCATCTTCTCGGTCATGTGGAGCGAGCACTGCTCCTACAAATCCTCGCGTGTGTGGCTAAGGACGCTACCCACCTCGGGGCCCCTCGTCATCCAGGGGCCGGGCGAGAACGCCGGCGTCGTCGACCTCGGCGACGGGGACGCGGCCATCTTCAAGATGGAGAGCCACAACCACCCCTCCTACATCGAGCCCTTCCAGGGCGCGGCAACGGGCGTGGGCGGCATCATGCGCGACGTGTTCACGATGGGCGCCCGGCCGGTTGCGAACCTCAATGCGCTGCGCTTCGGCGATCCCGCCCACCCCAAGACGCGCCACCTCGTCGACGGCGTGGTCGCCGGCATCGCCCATTACGGCAATTGCACCGGTGTGCCGACCATCGGCGGGGAAACCAACTTCGACGCCGGCTACAACAACAACATCCTCGTTAACGCCATGTGCGTCGGCCTCGCCAAGACGGACAAGATTTTCTACTCGGCCGCCAAGGGCGTCGGCCTTCCCGTCGTCTACGTCGGCTCGAAGACCGGCCGCGACGGCATCCACGGCGCAACCATGGCGTCCGCCGAGTTCGACGACAAAAGCGAGGAGAAGCGGCCGACCGTTCAGGTCGGCGATCCCTTCACCGAGAAGCTCCTGATCGAGGCCTGCCTCGAGCTGATGGCGACCGACAGCGTCATCGCCATTCAGGACATGGGTGCGGCAGGCTTGACCTCGTCGACTTCGGAGATGGCCGACAAGGGCGGAGTCGGCATCGAGCTCGACCTCGATAAAGTCCCCCAGCGCGAATCCGGCATGACTGCCTACGAGATGATGCTCTCCGAAAGTCAGGAGCGCATGCTCGTCATCCTGAAGCCCGGCCGCGAATCCGAGGCCGAGGCGATCTTCAGGAAATGGGGCCTCGACTTCGCCGTGATCGGCGTCACGACCGACACGGGCCGCATGATCGTGAGGCACAAGGGAAACGTGGAGGCCGATCTCCCGGTCCCGGTTCTCGCCAACTCCGCGCCCATGTACGAGCGTCCGTGGTTTCCGCCCCCCGTTCCGAAGCCGCTCCTTCCGGAGTGGGTGCCCGCGCCGCGCACGATTTTGGGCGCGCTCGAGACGCTCTTGGGCCATCCCCAGCTCTGCTCGCGCCGCTGGATCTGGCAGCAGTACGATCACATGGTGATGGGAGATACGGTCGGCCGGCCTGGAGGGGACGCGGGAGTGGTCCGCATTCACGGCACCAGGAAAGGCATTGCCGTCACCTGCGATGTCACGCCCCGCTACGTGACGGCCGATCCCGAGATGGGAACCAAGCAGGCCGTGGTCGAGACGTGGCGCAACATCGTCGCCGTGGGCGGCGATCCCATTGCCATCACCGACAACATGAATTTCGCGAGCCCCGAGCGGCCCGAGATCATGGGCCAGTTCGTCATGAGCGTGAAAGGCATGGCCGAAGCCTGCCGCGTGCTCGAGTACCCGGTCGTCTCCGGCAACGTCTCGCTCTACAACGAGACCAACGGCGTCGGCATCCCGCCGACGCCCGCGATCGGCGGCGTCGGCCTCGTGCCCGACGTCTCCAAGCTCGCGGGCATCGCCTTGAAGCGCGACGGCGATCTTCTGATCCTGATCGGCCGCGAGGCGGGCTGGCTTGGCCAGTCGCTCTATCAGCAGGTTTCCGTCGGCAAGCTCGAAGGCGCCCCGCCCCCGGTCGATCTCGCCGACGAGATCAAGGCCGGCAAGCTCGTGCGCACCTTGATCCGCGAGAGCAAGGTCTCGGCCGTGCACGACTGCTCGGACGGCGGTCTCATCGTGGCCATTGCCGAGATGGCGCTGGCTTCTTTTGGCTCCGCCTCGCAGGCTCGGCTAGCTGGGTCTGGCTCCGCCTCGCAGGCTCGGCTCGCTGGGTCTGGCTCCGCCTCGCAAGCTCGGCTCGCTGGGTCTGGCTCCGACTCGCAAGCTCGGCTCGCTGAGTCTGGCTCCGCCTCGCAGGCTCGGCTCGCTGAGCTTGGCTCCGCCTCGCAGGCTCGGCTCGCTGGGTCTGGCTCCGCCTCGCAGGCTCGGCTCGCTGAGTTCGGCTCCGACTCGCAGGCTCGGCTCGCTGAGCTTGGCTCCGACTCGCAAGCTCGGCTAGCTGAGTCTGGCTCCGCCTCGCAGGCTCGGCTCGCTGGTGGCGAGTACGGCGAGGGTCTCGGCGTCGAGCTTTTTCCGTATGAAGGCAAGCTCCCCGTTCACGCCATCTGGTTCGGAGAGGATCAGGGCCGCTACGTGCTTTCGGTGGCCCCGGGCGATGCTGAGGAGGTCTTGGAGCGCGCGCGCCTGCTCGCCCTTCCCGCCCGCATCGTGGCCCGCGTTGCCGGAGACGCCATCGCCATCAAGGGCGAGAAGCCGCTGCCGCTCACAGCGCTGCGCGACACGCACGAGGGCTGGCTGCCGGGATATATGGCCGGGGCCGGGGTCTGACCTTTGGCGAGACAGCCCTGACGCGCACGCTCCGGCGTTGCCGTTGCCGCCCGTGCCCGCTTGACGCATACTCGCTCGATCAGCCGGCGGAGACCCTCGCTTACCATGCTGAAGACAAAGGCGCGCAATGCAACCTATGCCGACATCGAGGCGCTGCCGCCGCATGTGGTGGGCGAGATACTGTACGGCGTGCTCCACACCCATCCTCGACCCGCGCCACGTCATGGCGTGACGGCCGGCGAGCTTCAAACCGAGCTGACCGTCCCGTTCGGACGCGGCAGCGGAGGCCCGGGCGGCTGGATTTTCATCGTCGAGCCGGAGCTGCATCTCGGCCCCCACGTCGTCGTCCCCGACATCGCCGGCTGGCGCAGGGAACGGCTCACGCCCTTTCCCGAGACGGCCTACATCGAGACCCCGCCCGACTGGCTCGCCGAGGTCCTGTCCCCGTCGACGCAGGCCATCGACCGCACGGACAAGCTCGCCGTCTATGCCGAGGCGGGCGTCGCCCATTGCTGGTATGTGGACCCGGTCGCAGAGACGCTCGAGGTGCTGGCGCTCACGGGGGGCAAGTGGCTCTTTGCGGCAACGTTCAGGGACGCCGACCCCGTATCCGCGCCGCCGTTCGAGGTCCACACCTTTCTGCTCGACGTGCTGTGGGCCCCCGAGGCCGCTCCGGCTGGCCAGCCCCCATCGGGAGGCTGAGCCCGCGCCTCGACGCCGCGCTCGCCGCCCCTTGAAGCGGTCTGGCGATCCCGGCAGGATTCGAACCTGCGACCCCCTGCTTAGAAGGCAGGTGCTCTATCCAACTGAGCTACGGGATCAACTAAGCACCAATCGCCGGATCGGACCGAACGCCTCTCTATACATCAGAAATGCCCGAGAGCCAGCGGGTCGGCACCGGCCCGGCGCATTTCCGGCCTTGCCGATCCCTCCTCGCGCACCTCAGCACGATGCGGCAGCCCGGCCAACGGATCGCATCCTGTCCGCCAAGTCCCACTCCTGAGCGCTGCTGCCAAGCGCCGGGCTATGGCGGCGATTTTGATCCGCTTCTGTCAATATGGGTAAGGCGTTCCTGCAATTTCCTAATACGAATTCTTGATCTCGATGATCGAGACGATGGTTCTTGCCCGATCCGGATCGATTGCCAGTTGCCTCGCGAGTTGCTCGATATAGGCTTGCTCACTCAACGAAACGACGCGATCCGCGAAGACCAAGTCCACCGCGTGCGCGAATACCGAGTCGGCTCTCATTCTAACAATTTCTGCCTGTTCCGTGCGGTTTAGAATTGAGGAGCACGCCGCAGTCAGCACATCTTGCAGTCCCTCGCGTTCGAGTTTCTCTTCGATATGCTTCTGAAGCTCCGCAATGCGTGCAAGGGTGAGGCTTGAAAGCGTTTTGGTGCGAGTGGCAAGTGCTGCAAGCTCCTGCGACTCTTCTGGGCTTACCACGTCGTCGGCTCGAGCGGCGCCGATCAGGATCGTCAGAAATGCCTCCTCTTCTGATACGATTGGCGCATCGGCGCGAAAGTTGAACCAGCTCTTGGCGGGTTTTTCGGGAGTTGTTACGGACTTTGAAAAGAAATTTTGCGACTTGAGCGCTTTGATTCCTTCATGACAATCCCCTTTGACTATTGTGCTCAATGACTGAGGGCCACATCGAGAACGATAGTATACCCCCCAGGGGGTGACAAGCAGGCCGTAGGGTGCAATAGGGTTGGCCGGAGACACCTCTCCGGCAACGATCCACCGGGATGACTTGTCGCGATGGTGTCCCCTTCCAGCCCGTATTGCACCGAGCCACACGCAAAGCCGGTGCATTACGCGGCGCAAGTGCAGAGCGCCGCTATTGCACTCTTGGGATACGCCGCGCGGCAACGGGAAGGGACCCTCTCGCCACGCTTTCAAAGGGGCCGCTCGGGCCAGAGAGCCTCATGAAGAGCACCTCATGAAGAGAGCCTGATGACCTGCCTCGAGCGACCCCTTCTCGCCGCCCTCTTCGTGGCCTTCCTGGTAGCCCTCCTCGCGGCGGTCCCAGCTGCGGCGGTGGCCGGGCCCCAGTCCATCGCACTCTCGCCACTCCCTGCCCCGAGCCTTCTCGGCATACCGGTCGAGTTCCTGCTCTTCGCGGCAACGCTCGCCGGCGTTGCTCTCTTCCATCACCGCACGCTCGAGGTCGCCGTCGCGGGCCTCATCGCCGTTCTCGTCTGGAAGCTCCTCGTCACCGGGTTCAAGAGCGGACCGGGGATCTCCGGCCTCATGCTTCACCTCGGCCACGAGAGCGTCGTCCTCGCCAACCTGTTCCTGCTGCTCACCGGATTTGCGCTGCTCTCGCGACACTTCGAGGAGAGCCGCATCCCGGCCGAAATGCCGGCCGTTCTGCCCGACGGATGGACCGGCGGGCTCGTGCTGCTCGCGGCTGTCTTCGTGCTGTCGAGCTTCCTCGACAACATCGCCGCCGCCATCATCGGCGGAACCGTCGCCAGGATTGTGTTCCAGGATCGCGTCCATATCGGCTTTCTCGCCGCCATCGTCGCGGCGTCGAACGCGGGCGGCTCGGGCAGCGTGGTCGGCGATACCACGACCACAATGATGTGGATCGACGGCGTGAGTCCGCTTGATGTGCTCCACGCCTACGTCGCCGCCATCGCCGCCTTCCTCGTATTCGCTGTGCCGGCCGCGCGCATGCAACAGTCCTACCAGCCCATTCTCGAGGATCCTCCGCGCGGCACGCACATCGAATGGCCCCGCGTCGCGATCGTCGTGCTCATCCTCGCGGCGGCCATCGGCTCGAATGTCGCGGCCAATCTCACCGCGCCAGCGCTGCTCGAACAGCTCCCGGTGATCGGCCTTTCGGTCTGGGCCGCGATCCTCGCCACCGCTCCTCTCGGACGGCCCGACTGGTCCGTGCTTGGCGAAGCCGCTAAAGGGGCCGCATTTCTCCTCTCTCTCGTGCTCGCCGCCTCGCTGATGCCGGTCGAGACGCTGCCCGAGGCGACCTGGCAGACCGCGCTCGGGCTCGGCTTCGTATCCGCCGTGTTCGACAACATTCCCCTGACCGCGCTTGCTCTCAAACAGGGCGGCTACGACTGGGGCGTGCTCGCCTATGCCGTGGGCTTCGGCGGCTCCATGATCTGGTTCGGCTCCTCGGCGGGCGTCGCGGTCGCGAACCTCTTTCCGGAGGCGCGCTCGGTATCGCGCTGGCTGACTGCCGGCTGGCCGGTCGCGCTCGGCTATGTCGCCGGTTTCTTCGTGCTCCTCGCGACGCTCGGCTGGGAGCCCCACATGCCGCACAAATGACCGGCGCTCTTCGCTGACGAAGCGCGATGGAGCGCGATGGGGCCCTCAATGCGTCCAGGTGCCGATGCGGCCGAATTTGAAATTGTCGGCGTAGGAGCGGTGCTGGCGCTTGCGAGGCTTGGGCTCGGCGACGGTAAAGGCGATGCCGTGGCGCTCGGCGAACGCCTTGGCCTCCTCCAGGGTCGAGAAGGTGAGCCGCACTTGGGTTGCTGTATCGGGTGAGCTCGTCCAGCCCATCAGCGGGTCGATCGAGCGTGCGGCCGAGGGCTCGTGCTCGAGGACCCACGCATGCGTGCGCGCCTCTCCCGATTGCATCGCGGTCCTCGCCGGCCTGTAGATGCGCGCAACCATGTCTGTTCCTTGCCTCGATTCCTGGTCGGCTTCCGGCGGCAGAGCGCCAGCGGCGCGTCGACCTCTTGCCGTCGCCGCCGCCACCCGCCTGATGCCGGAGGCCGAGGATTGGTCGGGGCGACAGGATTCGAACCTACGACCCCCTGCTCCCAAAGCAGGTGCTCTACCAGGCTGAGCTACGCCCCGATTGACCTCGCGCGACATGTGCCGCTTCGCGGCTCGCCGGTCAAGCGCTCCTCGTGTGACGCCGCGCAACAGTCGTTATGGACCGCTTCTCTTGTCCGCGACACTGAAATGCGGATGGCGCACGAGGTCGCCCGCTGCAATGCCGAGCCTGCGCGTCGCCCCGCCCGCGAGCTCCACGACCGCCGAGACCGCGCCCTCCGAGGTGATGATCCGCTCCGAGTGCGGCTCGGCATCGGCCTCGATGCGATGGATGCGCCCGTCCTCTCTGATGAACACCATGTCGAGAGGGATGTACGTGTTGCGCATCCACATCGAGCTTTCCCGCGGCACGTCGTGGGGAAAGAGCATGCCGCGATTGTCGGCAAGCGCGGTCCGGTACATGAGGCCGAGCCTCTGCTCTGCGGAGGAGCGCGCCACCTCGACCTCGAACTGGCGCACGAGCCCCGAGGCGGTCACGATCTCAAGGCGCTCTGTCGCCGTCCCGCCTCTCTGCGCCTCGTCCCGGATGATGAAGCGGTAGGCAAGGGCTGCAACTGCGACCAGCAAAAGGGCCGCCAGGACGGCGGCCCTCTGCGAATTTTGCTTTACGCGAAGCATGCGAGCCCCCGGGGACGCTCGGCGCGGCGCGCACGATCAGTGGGGCGTGCCGAGGAGCGGCGGCACCCCGTCAGGGCGAAGCTCGGCCGCCATGCAGCCCTTGACGCCTTTGCCCCAGCGCACCTGCACGATCTGCCCGGGACGAAGCTCGGTGAAGCCGAACCGGCGCAGCGTCTCCATGTGCACGAAGATATCCTCCGTGCCCTCGCCCCGCGTCAAGAAGCCGAAACCGCGGACGCGGTTGAACCACTTGACGATGGCCCGCTCCCAGTCGCTTTCCGGCTGCACATGGACGTGCGTGCGCTGCGGCAGCAACGAAGGGTGGATCGCCGTGCTCTCGTCCATCGAGAGAATTCGGAAAGCCTGCATGCCCTTCGGGCGCTTCAGGACTTGGCAATGAACCCGGGCCCCTTCGTAGGCGGTCTGATATCCGCCGGCCCTGAGACAGGTCACATGAAGTAGAACGTCCGGCAAGCCATTATCCGGCACAATGAAACCATAACCCTTCGAGACATCGAACCACTTGATGTGTCCAGCGATCTCGAAAACCTCGAGCGTGGCATCATCGGGAAGACCCGACGCACTTTCCAGCGACTCGAGATTACCCGGAAACTCCGGAGGTTGCTTGGGATCCCCCATTTCGACACCCCGCCTTTACTTTTGGTTACTTGCTTGGAACTGCAAAGCTTCGCGACGCATCCCTCAACCCAGGCCCTCTACCTTAGCGGGAGGAGAATCACGACAGGACCGAGATTAGCATCAGCGAGCGGCCTGACCAGCCCCCAATTTCGGCCCGAGGAACCGTTCAGATGGCGTGCTTTCGTACTCCACAGAGCATTTTCACCCAACGGATTGATCTCGTTAAACAAATAGGCCCCGCCGAATTCTCGGTGGAGGAAAAGCATAGGCTGAGGGCACGCCACCTGTTCCGTCCCCGCCCAATCCAATATTGGGCCACAACTGTGCAGCTTCCCGGTTCGGGATTTGATCGAGCCGGCAACGCGTTGCACATGCGAGCGATGGTCTCACTTCCGGTCTTGATCCCCGGCTGATGCGCCAGCCATCCCCAGCCCGAGGCGCAGTCTTGGGCTGGCTGCGGCAGTGGTTCACGTCATTTTTCCTTGACGCACCTCAAAAGCCAGGAAGAACGGGGCTCGAGCGGGCTAAGGATCGGCCGTGATGGGCGTGCCGCAAAGTTGCCTCAATCAATCGAGACGGAGGCTGAGAATGAGATATCTCCATACGATGGTGCGGATTTGCAACATCGAGACGAGCCTCGCCTTCTATTGCGGGCTCCTGGGTCTCGAGGAGGTGCGGCGCATCGAGAACCGGGACGGGCGCTTCACGCTCATTTTCCTGGCCGCACCTGGCGACAGGGCGCGGGCGGTCGCCGAGCGGGCACCCCTTCTCGAGCTCACCTTCAACTGGGACCCCGAGGATCTGGGCTCGGCGAGGAGCTTCGGCCACCTCGCCTTCGAGGTCGACGACATCTACGCCGTCTGCGAGCGGCTCATAGAGGGTGGCGTGACCATCGCCCGCCCGCCGCGGGACGGACACATGGCGTTCGTGCGCTCGCCGGACCGGATCTCGATTGAGCTTCTGCAAAAGGGCGCGCCCTTGCCCCCATGCGAGCCCTGGGCCTCGATGCCGAATACGGGGGCGTGGTGAGAAAGAGAGCGGGGCAACATCCAGTCATCGCTGTCATCGGCGCGGGGCCGGCGGGGCTGATGGCCGCAGAGGTGCTGGCCGGCGCGGGGCATCGCGTCGCCGTCTACGAGCGCATGGCCTCGCCCGCGCGCAAGCTCCTGATGGCGGGGCGCGGGGGATTGAACCTCACGCACAGCGAGCCGCTCGAGGCTTTCCTCGGCCGTTATCACCCGCGCGAGACGCTGATCGAGCAGGCCGTCAGGGCATTTCCTCCAGAAGAGCTTGTTGCGTGGGCCCATGGCCTCGGACAGGAGACCTTCCGAGGATCGAGCGGACGCGTGTTCCCGCGCGCACTCAAGGCCTCGCCTCTGCTACGGGCGTGGCTCAGGCGATTAGCGAGGCTCGACGTCACCCTCCACACGCGTCACACCTGGACCGGCTGGACCCCGGAAGGCGCGCTCGCCTTCGCGGGGCCCGATGGCCGGCCGCTCTCGATCGCCCCAGAGGCGACGCTGCTCGCGCTCGGCGGAGCGAGCTGGCCGCGGCTCGGCGCGGATGGGGCTTGGGTGCCGCTCCTGAGGGAAGCGGGGATCGAGGCCGGCCCGCTCGAGCCCTCCAATGCGGGTGTACGCGTCGCCTGGTCCGAGTTGATACGCAGGCGGTTCCAAGGCGCGCCCTTGAAACGTATCGCCGTCACGCTTGGCGAGACGACACGGCGCGGAGAGGCGGTCATCACCAGCGAAGGGCTCGAGGGCGGCGTCATCTACGCATTGTCCCCCCTCGTGCGCGCCGCCTCCGGTCCGGTTGTGATCTCGATCGATCTGAGGCCCGATCAAACGCTCGAGGACCTGGAGCGCCGCCTCTCGGCGCCGCGGGGAAAACAGTCGGCCTCGACCTTCCTGCACAAGACCCTCGCCCTGGCGCCCGTCGCCATCGCTCTTCTCAACGAGGCGAGAGCAGGAAAGCTTCCGGCCGCTCCAGCCGAGCTCGCCCGCCTCATCAAGGGCGTGCCGCTCCCCGTCTCGGGGCTTGCCGGTCTCGAGCGCGCGATCTCGTCCGCCGGGGGCGTGCGGCGTGAGGAGCTCGACCCCCGTTTCATGCTCGTCAAGAGGCCGGGCGTGTTCGTGGCCGGCGAGATGCTCGACTGGGATGCCCCGACGGGCGGCTATCTCCTGCAGGCCAGCTTCGCCACCGGACGGGCCGCGGCCCTGGGGCTCATCGCCTGGCTCGATAGCCAGCCGCATCCTGTCGCAGGATAGCAAATCGGATCGCCGGGAGGCCCACGGGCAGGGTATCTATCCGCCGCCGCCGTGGTGCCCCGGCCAAACGGTTTCCAGGCAGCAGTAAGTAGCATAATTTTTCACTAGCAGCGGCAGGATGGCGAGAATTTATATTCTTATTTCGGCGAACCCCTTTAGTCGGGAACGATTTTTCATTATGTTCCCGCCGTTCGGAGGACCCCCATGACCAAGACCGACCGGCTGGCGCCCACCGGCGCGAGGCCGAGCAGTGCCGGCAGCAAGGACGCGAAGCGCACGGTTCAAAGGCCGGCCGCCGGACCCGCGCTCGCGGCAGCGCTGGATCGCAATCTCGCGAAGCTCCGAACGCTCGAATCCCGCCTCGAGGCCATCGCGAAGGCCATACCGGGCCGCGTCGCGTTCTCGACGAGCCTCGGCATCGAGGACCAGGCCGTCTTGAACGGCATTGCCGCAACCGGCGTCAAAGTCGACGTCTTCACGCTCGATACGGGCCGGCACTTTCCCGAGACGCTCCAAACACTCGAGGCCTCCGAGCTGCACTATGGCCTCAGGATCCGCGTGGTCTTTCCCGAGGCGAAGGCGATCGAGGCCCTCGTTGCGCGCGACGGCATCATGGGCTTTCGCCACTCGATCGAGGCGCGCAAGGCCTGCTGCGACGTGCGCAAAGTTCAGCCGCTCAACAAGGCGCTTGCCGGTGCCTCCGGATGGATCACGGGTCTGCGGCGCGAGCAGTCCCAAGGGCGTGCCAGCGTTCCGTTCGCGGTCTGGGATCAGGAGCACAGGCTCATCAAGCTCAATCCGATCGCCGATTGGTCTCTCGAGGCGCTCGAGGCCTACATCGCCAAGCACGGCGTGCCTCTCAATCCGCTGCACGCCAAGGGGTTCCCCTCAATCGGCTGCCAGCCGTGCACGCGTGCCATCCGCCCCGGAGAGGACATCCGCGCCGGTCGCTGGTGGTGGGAAAACGAGGACGGCAAGGAGTGCGGACTTCATAACCGCCCCAAATCGAAGGGAGTTGCAGCATGACGGTGGCGATCTCGCATCTCGACCTTTTGGAGGCCGAGAGCATCCACATCTTCCGCGAGGCGGCCGCGCAATTCAGAAAGCCCGTGCTGCTCTACTCGATCGGCAAGGATTCGACGGTGCTCCTGCACCTCGCGCGCAAGGCGTTCTGGCCCGGCCGCGTGCCGTTTCCCGTGCTCCACATCGATACCAAGTGGAAGTTCCGCGACATGATCGCGTTTCGCGACAAGACCGCGCGCGATTTCGACCTCGATCTCATCGTGCACACGAACGAGGAGGGTCTCAAGAAGGGCATCAATCCCATCGACTACGCGCCCTCCGTGTACACCGACGTCATGAAGACGGTGCCGCTGAAAGAGGCGCTCGACAAATACGCCTTTGATGCGGCCTTCGGTGGTGCGCGGCGCGATGAGGAGGCGAGCCGCGCCAAGGAGCGCGTATTCTCGTTCCGCGCCGAGGGACACCGCTGGGATCCGAGAAAGCAGCGTCCCGAGATGTGGCGGCTCTTGAACGGCCGCCTCGGCGCCGGCGAGACGGTGCGCGTCTTCCCGCTCTCCAATTGGACCGAGCGCGACATCTGGCGCTACATCCTGCGCGAGAAGCTCGAGGTCGTGCCGCTCTACATGGCGAAGGAGCGTCCCGTCGTCGTCCGCAACGGCCAGATCATCATGCGTGACGACGACCGCCTGCCGCTTAAGCCCGGCGAGAAGGTCGAAATGAGGAAGATCCGCTTCCGAACCCTCGGATGCTATCCGCTGACCGCAGCCGTCCTGTCCGACGCCGAGGACATGGAGAGCGTCGTTGCAGAGACGCTGGGTGCGCGCACATCCGAACGTCAGGGCCGCCTCATCGATCACGATCAGACCGGCGCCATGGAGAGGAAGAAGCAGGAGGGGTACTTCTGATGTCCGCACAACCTGCCGTCAAGAAGTCCAGCATCACGGCCAAGACCGTGGAAATGCCGAGCGCGCCGCCGCGCCCGGCAGCGAGAACGCTCGCCGAGGTGGCGCCCGAGCTTACGGGCATGCTCAGGCTCCTGACCTGCGGCTCGGTCGACGACGGCAAGTCGACGCTGATCGGACGCCTCCTGTGGGATGCGACCGACCTTTACGACGATCAGCGCGAGACGCTGCGCCGCGGCAAGAAGGTCGACGGCGGCAACCCCGATTTCAGCCTGCTCATGGACGGACTCGTCGCCGAGCGCGAGCAGGGCATCACCATCGACATCGCGTGGCGCTACTTCGACACCGCCGATCGCCGATTCGTGGTGATCGACAGCCCGGGACACGAGCAGTACACGCGCAACATGGCCTCCGGCGCCTCTCACGCCGACCTCGCCATCATGCTGATCGACGCGCGCCACGGCATCAAGCACCAGACGCGCCGCCATGCCGCCATCCTCGATCTCGTCGGCGTGAAGCGCGTCATCCTCGCCGTCAACAAGATGGATCTCGCCGGCTGGTCCGAGGAGACCTTCCGTCAGATCGAGGAGGACTTCAGGAAGCTTTCGTGGCGCTTCGGCTTCTGGGAGGCGATCGCCATTCCGGTCGCTGCCGTCTCCGGCGACAACGTCGCCCAGAGGTCGGAGAACATGACCTGGTACAAGGGCCCGACCCTCTTGCAGCATCTCGAGGAGCTGCCGAGCCGCGGCACCGAGAGCACAGGACCCTTCCGCTTCCCCGTGCAGACGGTGTTGCGCGACGTGCGCAACGATTTCCGTGCGCTCGCCGGCACCGTGAGCTCGGGCAGCATCCGCGTCGGGGAGACGGTCGCGGACGCGCTCTCGAAACGCAGCGCGCGCGTCAAGCGCATCGCCACCATGGACCGTGATCTCGAGGAGGCGCACCAGGGTCAGGCGGTCGCCATCGAGCTCGACATCGACCTCGATATCGCCCGCGGTGCCGTGCTGTCGAAGGCCGATTCGAAGCCGGTCGCGGCGCGCCGCCTCGAAACACGCCTCGTCTGGCTCAACGAGACGGCCTACGATCCGCGCGGGGCCTATCTCCTGCGCACCGCAACTGACCTCGTGCCCGTCTCGAGCCTCGAGATCCGCTCGCTCCTCGATCTCGAGACGCTCGCGACGAGCCCCTCGTCCGTCTGCAACGTCAACGACATCGCGATTGCGCACGTTGCGCTCGGCCGCGGCGCCGCCATCGATACGTTCGCCGACGCACCGGAGACCGGCAGCTTCATGCTGGTCGACGCCATCTCGGGTGCTTCCATCGCGGGCGGCGTGGTGACGGAGGTGAGCGCGGAAGCCGCGGCGACCGGGGAGGATACGTTCGTGCTCACGCGCGCCAGCCTCGAGCGCGGCCTGTGTGCGGATATCAAGGACCGGCCCGAGGCCGAGCCCGAGTTCCGCCGCCGCGCCAACGAGGTCGCGCTCATCTTGAGGGCCGCCGGCGTCGCCGTCGAGATCGAAAGCCCGCCGGATTATTCGATCTAGCGAAAACCGTCCCTTTGTCGCAGACTGATTATTCGCCCGTACGGGGAGCAACCTAGCCGCATGTCCGAGGAAATCTGGCTCTACATTCTAGTGGGCTTTGCTGCGCAGGTCGTAGATGGCGCCATCGGCATGGCCTACGGCGTGACGTCGAGCTCCTTTCTGCTCGGCATCGGCCTTCCGCCGGCCACGGCCAGTGCCTGCGTACATGCGGCAGAAACTTTTACCACCGGCATTTCAGGACTCGCCCATTGGAAATTCGGCAATGTCGATCGCCGGTTGATTTGGAGGCTTGCCGCACCGGGCATGGTCGGCGGAGCTATCGGCGCCTACGCCCTTGCCAACCTGCCGGGCGACTTGCTGAAACCTTATATCAGCGGCTACCTCATGCTTGTTGGCCTCTTCATCGTCTACAAGGCCGTCCACAAGCGTCATTCCTTCGTCGACGACCCGCCGAACAATGTGGCGCCGCTCGGTTTCGTGGGCGGGCTTGTCGACGCCATCGGCGGCGGAGGCTGGGGTCCGATCGTGACCTCGACGCTGCTCGGACAGGGCACCACGCCGCGCTATGCCATCGGCTCCGTCAATCTGGCCGAGTTCTTCGTCACGCTAGCGATATCTGCAACGTTTCTCCTTACCATCGACCTCGAGTTGTGGCCGATCATTACGGGTCTCCTGATCGGCGGCGTGGCGGCAGCTCCGCTCGCCGCATGGTCGACCAAGCACCTGCCGCCCAAGCTTCTGATGATCATTGTCGGCTGCGTGGTCATGGCCTTGAGTCTCAGGACCATCCTCAAGGCACTGGGCTGGTGGTTCTGATGTCGCATTCAAGCACCTCCATGCGCTCCCGCGAGCCGCTGTCACCCGGGGCTCGTTGATGGACCTGATCACATCCAATTTCCACCTCATCATCGGAGGCGGATTTCTCATCGGCTTCCTGATCGGCATTACCGGCGTCGGCGCCGGCTCGCTGACGACGCCGCTCCTGATCGGCATCGGCGTCGAGCCGGCGGTGGCGGTCGGCACCGACCTTCTATTCGCCTCGCTCACCAAGACGAGCGCGGCCTGGCGCCATCATCGCCTCAAGAACGTCGACTGGCCGATCCTCGGCTGGCTCGCGGCCGGCAGCCTGCCCGGAGCTGCCGCCATGCTGGGCTGGCTTTACTACTCGCATGCGGATACCGCGCTGCTCGCGTTCTACATCCGCAAGGTGCTCGCCGTGACGCTGGTCATCAGCGCGGTCGCCATCGCTCTCCATCCCTGGCTGCGCCGCCATCAGCCCCTCGAGGACCACAGCGCGATCCACATGCCGCCCCGGTGGCTGCCGACCGCGCTCTTCGGGGTGGTGCTCGGCGCCATGGTCGCCTTGACCTCGGTCGGTGCGGGCGCCATCGGCGTTGCCGTGCTGACCGGCCTCTATCCGGCGCTGCTCGCCCGCCGCGTCGTCGGCACCGACATCGTGCACGCCATCCCTCTGACCCTCGTCTCCGGCATCGGCCACGCCGGCATGGGCCATGTCGATCTCTTGCTGCTCGGCGCGCTGCTCGCAGGCTCGGTGCCGGGCATCCTCTTGGGCTCACGCATCACCGGGCACATTCCCGACTGGCTGTTGCGCATCGCACTCTCTCTCGTGCTCGTCTACGCGGCCTATCTCTTGCTCATGAAGGCGTGAGCGAAGCCTGCAGAAGGGCGCCAGGCTCCGCCTGCCCCCTGGCGAGCGGCGTGGCGAGCGGCATCGCCGTCCCGCGAATGACCGGGTTGCGGAAGGCGTAGACGGCGCGGGTCCGCTCCGCTAATTGTGATCACAAATCGAAGGGAAGCGGTGCAGGCGCGTTGGGTCACGGCGGGCGGGCACGCCGAGCCGTGAGGACTGAGGTTGACCGCAGCTCATGAAAAAGGCGGAGACGGCAACGCGCTCTTCGCCGTGTTCACGAGCGTCGCGGCGACGGGCATCGTGTGGGGAACGATGATCCCGCTCCTGACCGTGCTCATGGAGCGCGACGGCGTACCGGCATCCCTCATCGGCCTCAACTCCGCCATGCCGGTGCTGGCCGTGCTCGTCACGTCGCGGCTCATGCCCTGGATCGGCCGGAGCCTCGGCCTCGCGCCGGCGCTGTTCGGGGGACTGTTCGTGATCGCCGCCGGTATTCTGGCGATGAACTTCTTTCGTGACTACGGCGCCTGGCTCGTCCTGCGCTTCGCCGTCGGACTGGCTGCGGCGATCCACTGGATCCTGTCGGAAGCCTGGATCAATGCCCTTTCTCCACCCGATCGCCGCGGCCTCTATGTGGGGATCTATGGCACCCTCATTCTTTCGGGCTTTGCACTCGGACCCATTATCCTATCGCTCATCCCCATCGACGGAATCCTGCCGTTCGCGCTCGTCGCTGTCTGCGTGCTCTTGTCCGCAATTCCGCTCTATCTCCTGCGCAACCAGCTGCCCAGATTCGATGATCGGCCACAGCACGCGAGCCTTGCACCGCTCCTCCTGGCGCCGACCGTGTTCATTGCGTCGGTCACATCCGGTCTTGCGGACGGCGCGTTGTGGACGCTGCTCACCGTCTACGGCATCGACAAGGGCATCGGCGAAGCCGGTGCGCTTCACCTTCTCGCCGCGCTCAACATCGGCACCGTTCTCCTGCAGATCCCGATCGGCTGGCTCGCGGACCGCATCGGCGCACCAAAGGTCCTCGTCATCTGCGGCGCCGTGGGATTGATCGGCGCACCTCTCCTGCCCTTGTTCATCACGGGCCAGCCGGTGCTGCTCTTGTGGGCGATCGTGTTCGTGTGGGGTGCGTTTCTCGCCTCCCTCTATACGGTCGGACTGATCGAGCTGGGCCGGCGCTTCCAAGGAGCCGCGCTCGCAGACGCCAACGCGCTTTTCGTTTCCGGCTACTGCATCGGCGGGCTCTTGGGGCCTCTGGGAGCCGGGCTCGCCATGGATGCCACCGGACCCGATGCGCTCCCCGCGTCGATCATGGTCGTCACCCTGGCCTTTACTGCCTTCGCCCTCGCCCAGATGGCCCGCGAGCCGAGGCCCGGGCCCAGACCATAGACACCCGGGCCCCGCCCCGGTAATTGTGATCACAAATAGCGCCGAGCACCCCGGACTCTTCCCTCATGCCCGCCACGCCCATCCCCGCCCAGCGCGTCACCCTCATGCTCGAAGGAGAGCGGGCGCGATTCCTGGAGCGCAATCCCAAATCGGCCGCCCTCGCCAGGGAGGCCTCAGCACATTGGCTCCGCGGCGTGCCCATGCACTGGATGGTCGACTGGGGCACGCCCTTTCCCCTGTTCGTTGCCGAGGCGAAGGGCGTGACGCTCTCCGACGTGGACGCGCACGAGCACATCGACTTCTGTCTCGGTGACACGGGCGCCATGTTCGGGCATTCGCCGGCCATCGTGGCGGACGCCATCAAAAGGCAGGCGGATCGCGGCCTCACGACCATGCTGCCGGGCCCCGATACGGCTGTCGTCGGCCGGCTTCTCGCTAAGCGCTTCGGGCTGCCGTTCTGGCAGGTGACGGCGACGGCGTCAGATGCCAACCGCTCCGTCATCCGCTGGGCGCGCGGCGCGACAGGGCGAAAGAAGCTCCTCGTCATGAACGGCTGCTATCACGGCGCGGTCGACGACACCTTCGTCGCCCTCGAGAACAGGCGAGCGCGCAACCGCCCTGGCCTCGTCGGCGAGGTTCGTGACGTCACCGAGCACACGGAGCTTGTCGAGTTCAACGACGTGGCCGCCCTCGAGCGCGCGCTCGTTCCCGAGGACGTGGCGCTGGTGCTCGCAGAGCCGGTCATGACCAACTGCGGTATGGTGCTGCCCGACCCCGGCTATCACGAGGCGTTGCGCCGGCTCGCCCGCAAGTACGGCACCCTTCTCGCTATCGACGAGACCCATACCATCAGCTCGGGACCCGGCGGCTACACGGGCACACACAAGCTGGAGCCCGACTTCTTCGTCCTCGGCAAGCCCATTGCCGGCGGCGTAGCAGCTGCCGTCTACGGTTGGAGCGGGGCCGTCAACGAGCAAATCGAGAGCTATCTCGCAAAGCGCGAGCGCGGCTACAGCGGCATCGGCACGACGCTCTCGGGCAATGCGCTGCAACTCGCCTCCATACGCGCCGTTCTCGAGAGCATTCTGACCGAGGATGTCTACGCCCGCGCCATGCCTGAGGCCGAGAGACTGGAGGCCGGCATCGCCGCGTTGATCGCTCATCACGAGCTGCCCTGGCAGGTCGTTCGCGTGGGGCTGCGCGCCGAGATCGTATCGGCTCCGGAGCTGCCGCGCAACGGGACCGAGGCTCTCACCCATGCCCACAGCGAGGTGGAGCATGCGCTGCATCTCTATTGCCTCAACCGGGGCGTGGTGATCACGCCGTTCCACAACATGATGCTCATCTGCCCGGAGACGCGCTCCGAGCATGTGGAGCAACTGCTGTCGGTGCTCGACGGGGGCATGAGCGCGCTCAGCGGCAAGCCCGAATTTCTCTGAGCTCCACCTCGCACGACGAAGGCGACGAATGAAGGACAATTCCATGATCACTCCGCCGCCCAAGGAGCAGCTCGCAAGCGAAGTGAAGGCCTTTCTCGATGCCAATCCCGACATCGAGCAGTTTGCGCTTCTGTTCACGGACCTGCCGGGCGTGCAGCGCGGCAAGCTCCTGACGCGGGCCGAGGTCGCCCCCGCGTGGGAGAAGGGCCGCTACTTCCCCGGCTCAAACATGAGCATGGACATCACCGGCCGCGACGTCGACGAGACGGGCCTCGTCTGGGAGGACGGCGACGCCGACCGGCTCCTGTGGCCGGTGCCCGGCACCATGAAGCGCGTGCCGTGGGCGCTCGCTCCACAGGCCCAGTATCTCGCCTCGTTCTACGAGCTTGACGGAATGGCCTCGATCGCCGAGCCGCGCCATGCGCTGGCCCGCGTCCTCGAGCGCTTCGAGGACTTGAGGCTCGAGCCAGTGGCCGCGGTCGAGCTCGAGTTCTATCTGCTCGACCGCGACAGCGCGCTCGAGGGCAGGCCGAGGCCCCCCAAGGGCCTGGTGACGCCCGACAAGCAGCGCCACTACCAGGCGAACTTCATGAAGGACCTCGACGACTTCGCGCCCTTCTTCAACGATCTCTACGCCTCCTGCCGCGAGATGGGGCTGCCGGCGGAGGCGCTCATCTCCGAATACTCCCCCGGACAGATGGAGATGGGGCTCCGCCACCACGACGATGCGCTTCTGGCCTGCGACGAAGCGATCCTGTTCAAGCGCGCGGTAAAGGGCGTCGCCGAGCGTCACGGCCTTATCGCGACCTTCATGGCCAAGCCCTACTCGGCCTATGCCGGCTCAGGCATGCACCTCCACGTGAGCCTTGCCGACCAAGCCGGCAAGAATGTCTTCGCCACCGACGACCCCGAGCCCAACGAGCTCCTCCGTCACGCCATCGGGGGCATGAAAGCGACCATGGCCGACGGCATGGCGATCTATGCGCCCAATGCCAACTCGTACCGGCGCTTCCGGAAGGCGAGCTACGCGCCCATCACGCCCAACTGGGGCATCAACAACCGCACGGTGTCGCTGCGCATTCCCGCTTCGTCGGGGACCCAACGCCACGTCGAGCATCGCGCGAGCGGAGCCGATGCCAATCCCTATCTCGCGCTCGCCGCAGTGCTATCCGGCATCCATCACGGCATCACCCGCAAGATCGATCCGGGCCCAGAGACCACGGGTAACGGCTACGAGCAGGCGGGCGCGCCGATGCCGACCAACTGGTTCGCCGCGCTCGACGCGTTTCGCGGCTCGGCGCACATGCGCGACTATTTCGGAGCGCGCTTCGTCGACATCTTCGCCACCATCAAGGAGATCGAGGCCGACCGCTTTTTCGCCGAGCCGCAGCCGTTGGACTTCGAGTTCTATCTGCGCACTGTGTGACCGGCACGGCGCGAGCGCCCCATCATGGAGGCGCTGGCCGCTCGCGGCGCTCACGGCGGGGGCGTGAACCGTCGCCGGGACCGACGCGGAACAGGTGGGCCTTGCGCTCTTGCCACCACGCGCCGAGGCTCTTGCGCTCCTCGGGGCTCATCTTCTCTGCCGTCGTGATCAGGACCTCGCGCGCGGCCGCCTTGAGCCGGGTCTCGGCCTCGTCGATGCGGCCGAAGGCGTCGCGGAGCCTCGACGCATCGAAGGGCTCGCTCTCGAGCACGGCCGCGGCCTCGCGGCGCGCAGCGCGGATGCCTTCCCGCAACGGAGCAAGGTTTCGCTGCTGGGCGCGGAGCTCCTTGCGGATCTGGCGCCGGCGCTCGGGCGGCAATGTCGAAGAGAAGCTGAACAGGCTGATCTCCTGCGGGCTCGTTCCCCCGGCGCGGGAGCCCGCCCGCGATCCGGACCACAGCGATCCGGCTACAGTTCCTGCGACGAGGAGGTTGGCGGCGAGCGAGAGGACGAGGAAGGCCTTCAACCATCCGCCCCCGCTCGGGCGTTCTTTTCCGCTCCCGGTATGTGCCTCGGTCACTCTACGTCCTCCATAGAGAAGTCCGATCCCTCGCCCGCAAACGCGATCTCGGTCTCGTCCTCGCCGTCCAGCGCCGTGCCGATGCCTGTCAGCGGACCCGACACGATCTCGAGATTGCCGCGTGCGCCGGCCACGAGCCCCAAGACCAGAGACGCGGCAAGCGCGGTGGCAACCGGCCAGCCGGCGGCGTTGGCGCGCGCGCGCAAGAACGGCGGCGGAGCGAACGGTTTCACGGCCGGCTCCGGTCGCAGCGCCCCACTTGCGCCCGCTCGTCCCGCAATCCTCTCCTGCGGTGTCGCGGCGGCCGCAGCGAGAATGCGCCCGCGAACCGCCGAGACATCCAAGCCGGCTGTTGCAGGCTCCGCTTCCGCTGCATCGAGCAGCCGGTCGAGCGCCGTTGCCTCGGCGAGGAGGCGCTGCGCCGAAGCGTCCGTGGCAAGAAGCAGAGCGAGCCGCACCCGGGCGTCATCCGGCCAGCGCGCTTGATCCGCGCCATAGGCCTCGAGAACAGCCCTCAAGGCCTCGACAGTGGCGCTCCCCATATGACCCGTGTTGCCCATCTCTTGGTCTCCATTCCTTTGGGCTCTAATCGCCGATCAGGCCTTTCCACTCGTCCTCGAGCACGTCCCTCAAGGTCCTGCGCGCCCGCGACAGAAGCGATTCCACGGCCTCCACCGAGAGTGCCATGAGGCCCGCTATCTCGGCCTGCCCCATTCCCTCGTAGTGAAAGAGCGTGAGCGCCTGGCGCTGACGCTCGGGAAGGCGCAGAAGGGCGGCGTTGACGCGCCGGCCGAGATCCTGTTCGGCGAGCGCCTCCTCCTGTCGTGGCGGAGTGGGCGTGTCGGGGATCTCTCCGGAGAGCACCTGGCGCCGACCCGCGCGCAACCTGTCGATGCACAGATTGGCGGTGACCCGGCTGAGCCAGGGCCCGACACCTGCCGCGCCCAGCCTGAGGCCGGGGGCCTCCCGCCATAACCGGGTCATCGCCTCCTGGGCCACGTCCTCCGCCTCCGTTGCATCCCCGAGCATGCGCCGGGCAAGCCCCATCACCTTGCCGAGGTGCGCATCGACCAGGGTCCGGAACGCGACGAGGTCCCCGCCGGCCAGCCGCGCCAACAGGAACCCCTCGTCGACACTCTGTCCCGAGCCGGCGCTCTCGCCCCGTCCCGGTCCGGATGGTTGCGCCGGCACGAAAACCTCGGCCCTCTCGACCCCTCGTGGCCGCCTCGCGATCGGAGGCTCGTACGATCCTCCGTAAACGGTGAGGGCCATTTATCGCGCTCTTTGCTGCCGTTTGCTACTCCTTCCGCGACCAGAGGGCGCGCTGCCCCGGTGGCAGGTCTGCGCCCGTGATCTTGCCGTCGCTGTCGAGGTCGAGGACCGCGAAGCGCTTCTCGCCCGAGGCCAGGAACTCGGCTTCCGTGATGAAGCCGTCCTTGTCCTTGTCGCTCCGGTGCATCATGCGCTTCACGGAGAGGCCGGTCTCCTCGTCGATCGCCTTGGCGAGCTCGGCCACTTCGATCACGCCGTCCCGGTTGCCGTCGAGGCGCTCGAAGAGTGCGCTCGTCTCGGCGATCACCTTGTCGAGGGTGCGCTCGGGGGCCTGCTCTCTGCGGCCGGCCCCGGCGAAACGGCCTGCGCCAAGCCCCCAGTACCTCGCCAACAGGCCACGGCGGCCGGGCCGCTCGTCCTCCGTCACCTTGCCGTCCGAGTTCAAGTCCTGTCTGGCAAAACGGGCGCGCGGGCCTGCCTCGAACTCAGCCTTCGTCACTATGGCGTCGCCGTCGGCATCGAGCCGCTTCATCTGGCGCTTCAAGCGAAACTCCGCCCGCTCGCGCAGTGGCGCGCTCATCTCCTCGCCGGTGAGCCTGCCATCCTTGTTGGTATCGAGGCGTACGAAACGCTCCTTCAAGGGGCGCAGGAACTCCTCGCGCGTCACCGCCCCGTCCCGGTCGCTGTCGAGCCGTTTGAGGCCGCCCGGCCGGCGCACCCCTTTCCCACCCTCGCCGCCAGAGCCCCAGAACCCGGAGCCCCTCTGGCTGTTGCTGTCGGCCGCCACACATTCGGCCGTGCCCCCGTTCACCAGAAGAATGCCTGCCAAAACGAGAAATGCCGTCCTTTTCATGACCCGTCTCCCTGAGCTCCGCGCCCGGCCCCTCTGGGCCGCGTCAGTGCTGAAACGTATCTTCCGGTCTCGATCCGTCGCCGGCCGTCGAAATATTTTGGCTCTGGTCGTCAATGTTCTTGGGTCCGCCCGGGCATCGAGCCGAGATGGCATGTCCTTTAAGACGAGGACTGGTTGGCCATCCACCGGGTATTCGCAACATTTCCAAACCCTTAGTCCGCAACGTCTTCATATGTGTCGTTGCAATCACAACCGGCAGCCAATCGTGATTCCACATATTGGCCCCCCCAGGCACAGCCCCTACTCTCGAGGCACGTGATTAAATCCTTTCGCCGTCTCATCAGCTCGGGCCTTCGAGGCCCCTGATCATTTCGCGCTGAAAGAAGAGAAGCACAGGAGCGCTGCATCATGCATATGCGTCATTGGCTCCACTGGGTCCCGGTTGCGGCCGTTGCAATCCTCGGCCTTGCCACGCCGGCGAGTTCCGCTGATCTCGGCGGCAACTGCTGCGCCGACCTCGAGGAGCGCATCGCCGAGCTCGAGGCCACCACGGCCCGCAAGGGCAATCGCAAAGTCTCGCTCACGGTGTCCGGCTGGGTGACCCAGCAGGTCATGTACTGGGACGACGGCTTCGAGGACAACGTCTACGTCATAGACGCGGGCTCGACGATTGCGAGCCACGTGAAATTCACCGGCGAGGCACAGATCGCGCCCGGCTGGAGCGCGGGCTACGTGCTGCACCTCGAGGCCATCGGCAGCGACTCGCTCGGCGTCGATCAGGACATTGCCTCGGCCAATGCGGTCATCTCCGGCGACCGGCGCGGCGTGCAGACGCTGCAGTCGTTCTGGTTCCTGAAGAGCGATCAGCTCGGCAAGGTGTCGGTCGGGCTTCAGTCGCAGGCTTCCGACAACACCGCCATCCTGGTCGACGGCTCGGGCTCGCTCGTGCCCGCGAACTTCGTCGAGTTCGACTATGGCAACTTCGCTGTGCGCGAAAGCGGCACCGGCGTGCCGGTCATCGCCTGGGCCACCCTGCAGGGCTGCACGGACTGCAACGGCCTCCCCGAGAATTCCGTTCGCTATGATTCCCCGACTCTCGCCGGGTTCTCGGTTTCCGCTTCCTGGGGTGAGGATGACTTCTGGGACGTCGCGGCGCGCTATGCCGGCGAGTTCGCCGGCTTCAAGCTGGCCGTCGCCGCAGCCTATTCGGAATCCACGGACGATAACGTGCAGGGCGTCGGCGCAGGGGCGCCTTTCATCGACGAGACGCACTTCTTCCAGGTCGGCGCCTACGTTCAGCATGTGCCGAGCGGCGTCTTCGTCTATGGCGCGTACGGCCACTTCGAGAGCAAGCTCTCCGATCTGGCGCTGGTCCTGGCTCCGGGAGTACCAATCGTCGGCGAGGAGCACGAGTTCTGGTACGTGAAGGCGGGCTTGCGGCAGCGCTGGTCCGCGCTCGGCCACACGGTGCTCTATGGCGAGTACAAGAATACCGAGAACGGGGTCTTCCCGTTCTCGGCTCCGGGCATTTTCGATTTCGACTCGGAGACGGAGATGTATGGTGCCGGCCTCGTGCAGGAGATCGATGCCGCTGCCATGTCATTATGGCTCAAGTACCGTCACGTTCAGGGCGATCTTAGCCTCGCGTTCCTCGGCACAGCTCAAACCTTCAACCTCGACGACTTCGACTACGTCGCTCTTGGCGGGCTGATCAATTTCTGATCGCGAACGTCGACGAGCTGGAAGGGGCACCCGCGTTGCGCGCGCCTCTTCACCGAATGACCTCATGGAAGATTTGAGCGACGGCGCCGAGCATCTCCCTGAGACGTGCCTCGAGCGTGGCGAAGTCCGGTGAATCGCCGGCGCGGGCCAGAAGCTCCTTCAATCCATGCGGTGCCGTTCTAGGATCGAATGGACCTTCGAGGCAAAGGCGTAAGATTTGCGTGAGGTCATTGATGAGGCGCGCCGCTCCGATCAGCGTTTCGGCGTGCTGCCTCGAGATCAGCTGAGCTGACGCTAGCTTCTGGAGTGCGCCGACCGTGCTCTGATCCAGCACACCTGGATGCGCCCAGCCATGAACGAGTTGCAGAAACTGCGCAATGAACTCGAGATCGACGAGCCCGCCACGCACCTGCTTCATGTCCCAGATGCTCTCTGTGCCTTTCTCCGCCTCGATGCGTCGACGCATGTCGAGCACGTCGGCCGCGACTTTCGAGCCGAGCCGGGGACGAACGAGCGTGGCGCGGATCGCCTCCTCGACGCGCCGGCTGAGCTCGGGCGGGCCGGTCACGACGCGCGCCCGCGTCAGCGCCAGATGCTCCCAGGTCCACGCCTCCTTCTCCTGGTAGTCGATGAAGCTCGAGAGCTGCGTCGCGACCGGCCCCTTCTGACCCGATGGGCGAAGGCGCATGTCGACCTCGTAGAGCGTGCCTTCGGCAGTCGGCGCAGAGAGAGCGGTGATGAGCCGTTGCGTAAGGCGGGAATAGTAGTGGCTCGGTGCCAAGGGCCGCGCCCCATCGGACTGCAGGGCCTCGGCGTCGAAATCGTAGACGACGATGAGATCGAGATCGGAGGCGGCCGTCATCTCGTGCCCGCCGAGCTTGCCCATGGCGACGACGCACGCGGCTCCGCCGGGAACGCGCCCGTGGGCACGCGAGAGCTCCTCCTCGACCTCGCCCTGCAGCGCCTCGATCAGCCGCTCTGCAAGCCGGGCATAGGCAACGCCTGCCTGGCTGGCATTGATCGTGCCGGAGAGAATGCGCACGCCGATCAGAAAGGCCTGCTCGCTGCCCACGACGCGGGCGTGATCCAAGACCTCCTGGAAATCCCGCGCCTGCCCCAACTCCTGCGAGATGAGCGCATCGAGCTCGTCTGTTGCCGGCAACGCCGCGAACGTCCGGGGATCAATGACCGCATCGAGCAGCCGCCGGCGGCGCGAGAGAATGCGCGCAAGGCGCGGCGCAGAGCCCATGATGTCCGCAACGCGCCTCAAGAGGCTCGGATTGGCCTTGAGCAGCGAGAAGAGCTGCACGCCGGCCGGCAGCTCGGAGACGAAGCGGTCGAAGCTAGAGAAGGCGCCATCCGGATCGGCCGTGTCGGCGAGTACGGTGATGAGGCGCGGCTGCACCTCGGTCAGAAGCTCGCGCGCACGCGCCGATCGCACGGCCGGATAGCGGCCGTGATGCCACGCCCGCACCGCGGCCAGAACCTGGCTCGGCTGCGTGTAGCCCATGCTGGAGAGCGCTGCGACGGTCGCAGGATCGTCGTCCTCGCCCGCAAACACCATGTTGGCGCCGGCGCTCGTGAGCTCCGGGCTGCCCTCGAACAGGACCCCGTAGTGGCTCTGTACGCGCTCGAGCGTGCCCGTCAATGCCAGAGAGAACTGAGCGAGATCGGGATAGCCGGAAAAGCGGGCGAACCGCTCGAGCTCTGAGAGGTCCTCGGGAACCTCGTGCGTCTGCTCGTCATTGACCATCTGCAGGCGATGCTCGATACGCCTCAGAAAGAGGTAGGACCGCTCGAGATCGGCGCGCACCTCCTCCTTGATCCAGCCCTTCTCCACGAGCTTCGCCAGCGCCTCGAGCGTGCGGCGCACACGCAGGTCCCGCTGCCGCCCGCCCGCAATCAACTGCTGGGTCTGGGCGAAGAACTCGATCTCGCGGATACCGCCCGCTCCAAGCTTCACGTTGTGGCCGGCGACCGAGATCCCGCCGAGGCCGCGAAAGGCGTGGATCTGGCGCTTCATGGCATGAATGTCGGCGATCGCGGCGAAGTCGAGCGATTTGCGCCAGATGAAGGGAGCAAGCTCGGCAAGCAGCGCCTCGCCCGCCGCGACGTCGCCGGCGACGGGACGCGCCTTGATCAGTGCGGCACGCTCCCAGTTCTGCCCGAAGCTCTCGTAATAGATGAGCGCGGCCTCTGCCGATAGCGCCACCTGGGTCGCGCCCGCGTCCGGGCGCAATCGCAAGTCCGTTCGGAACACGTAGCCGTCGCCCGTGCGCTCGTCCATGAGGCGGACGAGATCGCGCGTGAGCCGCACGAAGAAGGCCTGCGCCTCGAGCCCTTCGCGCAGCCGCGCGCGCTCCTCCTCGTAGAACACGATGAGGTCGATGTCGGAGGAGAAGTTGAGCTCGTGCGCGCCGTGCTTGCCCATGCCGAGCACGATATAGCCGGAGCCCTGCTCGGGCCGCTCGGCATCCCGCGCCAGCCAGTCGCCTCGCGCCGCCGCCTGACGAAAAAGAAAACGCACAGAGGCCTCGAGCGCCCGGTCCGCCGTTGCCGTCAGCGCCTCGGTCACGCGAAGAACCGGCCAGATGCCCGCGATGTCGGCGAGCCCGATGAGAAGCGCCGCCTCGGATTTGAACCGACGCACGGCCCGCATGGCGTCATTGATATGGGAGGCCCCGGCACAGGCCCCGGCAAGGCTCCCGGACAGCCTCTCGAAGTGATCCTCCGGAGCAGAGGCAAGTATGCGGACGGCCCGTGCGCAATCGCGCTCGATCAACCCCCTGAGATAAGGCGAGCCGGCAAACACGCCAGAGACGAGCGCACGCACGGGCTCGCGGTCGAGCACCTCCCCCAGTCCCTGCAGCGACGGGTCGCGGCGCGCGGTCCCGGCGAAGCTCGCGTAGTCCTCCTCGTGGCGGCCGCCCGCGAGGCTTACGGGCCACTCACGAATACGCGCATGAAAAGGGCCCTGCTCCGTTCCTCGCGCCGCTGCCAAGTCCTCCCCGCTCATAGCCGCCCGTTCCGTCGCATGTCTCTTATTGGTTTCTCCATCAGCTTTGCCCCCTGCACCCGCCGATGGCAAGCGCAGGCGTCTTGAGGAGGAAAAATCCCATGCGCACGATGGCCGTCCCGGGTACACTCCAGCCGGCCTCACCCTACGGCTCGGTTCGGCCCCGGCACTCGCACGCCCACAACGAAGGCACGCGAGCCGCAGGATTTGGCCGAGAGTAAAGCGTCGAGCACCCTTGACGGCATGGTGCGTGCCTCTTGTCTTACTCGGGATGCCGATGACTGATGCCGTTCACTTCCATTGGGATCGAGGCAAGGCGCGCGTCATCGCCGCAGGCGGCATCGCGGTCGCCGCACTCGGGCTCGCCCTCCTTCTGCAAGAGGACGCAGGTGCCAAGGTGCTTGGATTGCTCTGGACTCTCTCGTTTGGTGCCCTGTCGCTGACCCTGCTGCGCCGCGCGCGCGACCCGGCGCCCGTCGTGACTGTCGACGCGGCGGGCCTCATCGACAGACGGCTTTTGGACCACATCATTCCCTGGAGCGAAATCGAGGCCGTCGAGAGGATCGAAGCGGAGCACGTCGTCGTCGTGGGACTCGAGCTCAAGAGGAGCTCGCCGCTCTTCGGGGAGCTGTCAGCGCTTCACCGTCTCATGCGATGGCCTAACCGCCTCTTTCGTTTTCCCTCGCTGTCGATCGCCATGAATGCGCTCAACGGCAGCGCGGCGGATCTCCTCGACGCGATCGCCCGCTTCCGTCCCGATCTCGTCCGTGAGCCCTGACGTCGAATGCCACCTCACGCGGGCAACACCAGCACGGCTCTAAGACCTGGTCCGTTGTCCTCGAGCCGGATGCTGCCGCCGTGCAGGCGCGCGACCGCTGCAACCAGCGAAAGACCCAGGCCGGTGCCGGGGCGGGTGCGACTTTCCTCGAGACGCACGAAGCGCTTCAAGGCGCGCTCCCTGTCCGCGGCGCTGATCCCGGGCCCCTGGTCCGCGACCGAGATTTCCGCGTTGGCGTCGCGGCGCTCAACGCGGACCGCGATCTCCGCCTCCCTTGGCTCTGGAGCGTGATCGGCGCGCCTCCCATACTTGATGGCGTTGTCGATGAGATTGGCGACCGCTTGACCGATGAGCTGCGGGTTGGCCCTGATCGTGACACCGTGTCCGGCCTCGACGGCGAGGGCGAGCCCCGCTTCCTCGGCAACCGGCTCGTAAAGCTCGGCGACATCACGCACGAGCTGACCGAGGTCGAATGTGGCCGCCGTCTCCTCGACCGCACCCGCCTCGAGCCGGGCGATGAGAAGGAGCGCGTTGAACGTCTTGATCAGCTCGTCCGCGTCCTCGATCGTCTGCTCCAGGCCTTTGCGGCACGCCTCGGGGCCGCTGGGATCGCGCAGCGCCGCCTCGGCCCGGTTGCGCATCCGGTTCAAGGGCGTCTTCAGGTCGTGCGCGATGTTGTCGGAAACCTCCTTCAGGCCGCCCATCAGCTGCTCGATGCGGTCGAGCATCTCGTTGAGGCTCTTCGCCAGCTCGTCGAGCTCGTCGCCCGAGCCAGAAAGGGGCACGCGCTCGGACAAGTTGCCCGCCATGATGGCGCGGCTCGCTTTGGTGATCGTCTCGATGCGCCGGAGCGCGAGGCGGCTCACGGCGAGCCCCGCCGCGATGCCGGCTATCGCCAGAGCCGCGAAGCCCCACAGGAACACCCGCTTCAGCCGGGAGGCATAGGCCCGCTGCTCCTCCACGTCCCGCCCGATCAGGAGGAGTGCGCCGTCGGAGAGCGTCACGGGAATGGCGACGCCCAAATGCTGGCGCACGGCACGACCTGAGCCAGCCTCGAAGCGGAAGGCGCCGCCTGCGGCGCTTCCGGCGATCTCGGGCGGCACGCGGCTCAGGTTGCCTGCGAGCTTGGCGCCCGTGCGGTCGGCAAGAAAATAGAGGCCGGGCCCGTCGGGATTGCTGCGCAGGCGCACGGCCTCCGCCACGGCACCGATCCCGCTCTCGCGCGCCTCGCGCTCGAGCGCGCTCGCCTCGGACGTGATGGCGATGATGGCCTGCTCTGTCAGAACCGCGTTGGTCTGCCAGAAGAGAAGTGCCGCGACCAGTGCCGCGCCGAGCAGGAACGCCGACACGCCCGCCGCCGCCAGCCGGAAGGCGGTGGTGCCGGAAGCCCGGACGACGGCCTCAAGGAGCGCGTTCACTGACGAGATACCCCGCGCCGCGGACCGTATGCAGCAATGGCTTGTCGAAGCTCTTGTCGATCTTGGAGCGCAGGCGTGAGACGTGCACGTCGATGACGTTGGTCTGCGGATCGAAGTGGTAGTCCCACACGTTCTCGAGCAGCATCGTCCGTGTCACGACCTGGCCGGCGTGCTTCATCAGGTACTCGAGCAGGCGGTACTCGCGCGGTTGCAGCGGAATGTGCTCGCCTGCGCGCGTGACGCGGTGGGAGAGCCGGTCGAGCACCAGGTCGCCGACGGCGTAGCGCGTCTCCTGCTCCTCCGGCACCCTGCGGCGCGCGAGCGCCTCGATGCGCGCGAGCAGCTCCGAATAGGCATAGGGCTTGGTCAGGTAGTCGTCCCCGCCCGCGCGCAGCCCCTTCACCCGGTCGTCGACGTCGCCCAGCGCCGAGAGAATGAGAACCGGAGTCCGGTTCTGCTCCGAGCGCAGCGTCTTGACGACGGAAAGGCCGTCGAGCTTGGGCAGCATGCGGTCGACGATCAGCGCATCGTAGGCGGCGCTCTGGGCCATGGCGAGGCCCGTCTCGCCGTCGGCAGCGAGATCCGCGGTATGCCCGCTCTCGCGCAGCGCCTTCTGGAGGAACTGCGCCGTCTCCCTGTCGTCCTCGATCACCAGAAGGCGCATGCTCATGCTCCGCCGATTCATACTCCGACTCTTCTAGCACGATCCGGGGCGGCCTGTGCTGGCACAGACCGCCCCGGCATAACGCATCCGCTAATCCGTTGCTCAGCCGTCCTTACCGAACTTCAGCGACACGATCTTCTTCTGGTCGGCCGACTTGATGTGCAGCATCACCGCCTTGAGGCCGCGCTCCTGCACCTTCTTGACGCCCGCCATCACATCCCCCGGAGCCGTGACCGGCTGGCGATCGACCTCGAGGATCACGTCCCCGGCCTTGATGCCCTTCTCGTAGGCGTCGGAGTCGGGATCGACCTCGGCAATCGCGACGCCCTCCTCTTTCGCGCCACCCCTGCCGGGCGCGAGCTTGAGGCCGAGCTCAGCAAGGCTCATGCTCTCGTCCGCTTCCGGCGGCGTTTCGCCCTGCTCGAGCTTGGCGATCTCCTCGGACGAGCCCGGGAACTTGCCGAGCTTGACTTTGAGCGTCTGCTCTCCATTGCCGCGCCAGACTTTTACATCCACGCTGGTGTCGGGCGCGAAGTCGGCGATCTTGCGCGCCAGATCCTTGCTGTCCTCGATCTTGCTGTCGTTGACGGCAATGATGGCGTCCTGAACCCTGACGCCCGAGGAGGCCGCCGGGCCGCCCACGGTGACCTCGCTCACAAGCGCACCCTTGGCGGCGGGCAGTCCGAGGGCCGCGGCAGTGTCGTCGTCGACATTCTGGATCTTCACGCCGAGCCAGCCGCGGCTCACCGAGCCGCTCTTCTTGAGCTGCTCGACGACGTCGAGAGCCGTGCGTGCAGGCACGGCAAAGGCGATGCCGACGTTGCCGCCCGACGGACTGAAGATGGCGGTGTTGACGCCGATCACCTCGCCGTCGAGGTTGAACGTCGGTCCGCCGGAGTTGCCCTTGTTCACGGCCGCATCGATCTGGATGAAGTCGTAAGGTCCGTTGTTGATGTCGCGCGCCATTGCCGAGACGATGCCGGCCGTGACCGTGCCACCGAGGCCGAACGGATTGCCGACGGCGAGCACCCAGTCGCCGACGCGAACCGGCTTGTCGGCGAACTTCACTGCCGGGAACGGCTTCGCCGACTTGATTTTCAGGAGCGCGACGTCGGTACGCGGATCGGTGCCGACGAGCTCGGCGTCGAGCTTCTCCTTTTCGCCGAAGCTGACCTGGATCTTGCTCGCCCCCTCAACCACGTGGTTGTTGGTGACGACATAGCCGTCGGACGAGATGACGAAGCCCGAGCCCTGGCCCTGCATGGGCCGCTCCTGCGGCTGACCGCGGAACTCCTTCGGCAGGTTCTTGAAGAAATCATAGAAGGGCGAGTCCTCGGGGATGTCCGGGAAGCCCTCGGGCAGGCCGCGCTCGCCTTTGCCCTTCCCACCCGCCTTGGGACCGCCCGCCGCAACCAGAATGCTCACCACCGACGGCCGCACCTTCTCGACGATGTCGGCGAATGTGATCGGCGCGCGCCCATAAGGCGTCTCGAGCGTCTGTCCCTGGGCTCTCACCTCGGCAAGCGCCGGCATGGCGGCAGTGAGAAGCGTCCCAGTCGCCAGAAGTCCCATTGCCGCCGCCACGGCACCGCCTGGCCGGCGCACCCTGCGAGCTGGCCCGGGTCTTGCTGAGCCCTGATGGCGGACGAGACTGAGCATGCGGAAATCCTCCCTCACTCGGAGTTGGAGCTGATGATCCCGAGGTTGGTAAAGCCCCAGCCATTACAGCCGCATTTCAGCCGCCTTAAGAGTTCGTAATGATCGGCTCCCGAGGGAGCCGGAAGGCCGGGAATGGTGGATATGCAGGCGGTTGGAGCCAGACCAGTCGCAGGACCAGAACGGGGTGGCAAGCGCCCCGGCCCAGCCCGCATTTCCAGCGGGCTCGCCGGCGCGTTTCTCTCCCTGCTCGCCGTTTCCGGGATCGGCCTTCTTGCACCTGCTTCCGCTGCCCCTCTCAGTCTCGGGAAAGGACGGGCCGCGCCCCCTGGCCAGGTCGAACGGATTGCCGTGTTCGGCAAGGACGACCGCCGGCCCCTTGCCAGGGACCGAGCGGGCCTCAAGGCCAAGATCGGCCTTCTGACCGACCGGCGGACCCATACCGCATGTACGGCCTTCTGTGTCGGCCGGGATACGGTTGCGACCGCCGCACACTGCCTGTACCGCACCGGGGCCGAGGCTCCAGCCACGCCCGAGGATTTCGTATTCCGGCTCGCCGGCGACCCGCCCCGGAGGATGACCCGGATCGCCGGCGCGGCAAGCCGCGCCGCAGCCCAGCACATCGCCTCTGGCTCGATGTCGCTCAGTGTGCGTCCCCCCATCGATGCCACCAGCGACTGGGCGCTGATCCGCCTCGAGGCGCCGGTCTGCAGGAGCGGCGGACTGGCCTTGAGCCCGCACACGCCGGAGGAGCTCGCGAAGCTCGCACACGAAGGGCGGGTTTACCAGGTTGCCTACCACCGCGACTTCGCAGGTGCTCTCATCGCCGAGGACCATTCGTGCAGGATCGGACGCAGCTTCCCGCTGGCCCGCTGGGAAAAGATTGGACGCGATTTCGCCGTCCCCGGCCATCTTATTCTGCACACATGTGATACGGGAGGCGCCTCCTCCGGCTCTCCCCTCTTGGTCGACGGCCCGGCGGGTCCCGCGGTGGTGGGGATCAATATCGGCACCTATGTTCAGTCGCGGGTGCTGACGCAGAAGGGGCAGGTCATCCATCGCTCGAGGAGTGAGAGCATCGCCAACACAGCCGTTGCAACGGCCGCGTTTCAAGCGGCCGTCCGGACCTTCCCGGAAGCGGAGATTCTTGGCACTCGAGCCGAGCTTCGGGCGCTGCAGGGGCTGCTTGCCGAGCTCGGCCATTTTCACGGCCGCAAAGATGGCCGGTTTGGCCGCGAGAGCCGCGCCGCCATCACGAGCTTTGAGCGCGCCGGCGGGCTTCCCGTCACCGGCCTCGCCACCACCTCGCTCCTGAAGCGGCTCACCGACATGCGGCTCGAAGCACGTGCCGCGGATGGCCCCACGCTTCCGGATCGCCTCGAGACGGGCGCGCTCGGTCAGCACCGTCAATCGCGCTCGCGCTGACGAGCCCGTCACGAGCCAAAAAGCTGCAAGCCAAATTGCCTACACATCTCGTATTGTCCCGGGCGCGGTGGTCTCCCCGGGCCCGAGCAGCTCGGAGAGGCGGGCCTCTTCCACTCGGCTCAGTGCCGCGCCAGCCGCGGCGGCTTCCGGGGCCCCCCGCCGGAATAGTGACAGTGCCGCCCAGAGCGCGATCGAGAGCGCGATCAATGGCATCGCCCAGAGCAGGATCGTGCCCGCTCTTAGCGGCGGTCTCAAGAGCACGAAATCACCATAGCGGGTCACGATGAACGCCTCCACCTCGGCGTCGGACAGTCCGGCCTCCAGCCTCTCGCGCACGAGCAGCCTCAGATCACGCGCGAGCGGCGCGTTGGAATCGTCGATCGACTGGTTCTGACAGACGAGACACCTCAATCCGGCGGAGATGGCCCGCGCGCGAGCTTCGAGCGCCGGATCGGTGAGAACCTCGTCGGGCTGCACTGCAGTCGCGGGCCCCGCGAGAACCGCAAGAGCGAGCGCCGCTCCCAGCCCGAGCCGCCGCATGCGCTGCCGAAGGCTGCCTGCCACCCTCGCCGCTCTCTGTTGCGCTTCCATCGCTCACTCCGCTGGGACGACACGCGCGGACGCGGGAGCCGGAGCACCGACGCGTAGCCGCCGATCGAGCAGCGACAAGCCTCCGCCGAGGAACATGAGCACGGCCCCGATCCAGATGCCGCGCACGAGCGGGTTGAAGTAGAGGCGTACGGCCGTGCTGCCATCGGCCTGCGGGTCACCGAGCACGACATAAAGATCGCCGGCCCAGGAGGCATGGATGCCCGCCTCGGTCGTCGGCTGAGGGGGCGCATCGTAAAGCCGCTTCGAAGGCCGAAGCTCGGTTGCCGGGCGCCCGCCGTGCTCCACCTCGAAGAGGGCCGTCTCCTCCGTGTAGTTGGGTCCCCGGCCGGACGTGAGGCCCCGGAACTCGAGACTGTAGCCGGCGATTTCGACCTTGTCTCCGGATCGCATCGGCAGAATGCGCTCGACGCGGTAGGCACTCGTACCCACGATGCCGATGACCGCGAGCCCCAGCCCGAAGTGAGCCAGCGCCGTCCCGTAGGCCGAGCGCGGGAGGTTCCCGAGGCGCCGAAGGACCTCTTCGCGCGAGCCCACGCCGAAGCGCGCCCGGGAGAGCGGGTCGAGCACGGCGCCCGCCATCACCCAGAGACCCAAGGCAATGCCGAACGGCGCGAGCCACGGGCCCCTCTCGGCGATCGCGAACGTCGCCACGAGACCCAGAAGCGCGGCCAGCATGGCGAAGAAGAGCCGCTGCGACACGCCTTTCAGATCGCCGCGCTTCCAGGCCAGAAATGGCCCCGCCGGCAGCGCGAGGAGGAGCGGCACCATGAGCGGCACGAACGTCGCGTTGAAGTAGGGCGCCCCGACCGAGATCTTGTCGCCCGTCAACGCCTCGAGCGCCAACGGATAGAGCGTGCCGCAGAGCACGGTCGCGCATCCCGTCGTCAACAGGATGTTGTTGAGGACGAGGCCGCCCTCGCGCGAGATGGGGGCGAAGATTCCGCCCTGACGCAACGCCCCGGCGCGCGCGCCGAACAGCGCCAGCCCCCCGCCCGTAAAGAGAATCATGATGACGAGCACGAACGTGCCGCGCTCGGGATCGACGGCGAAGGCGTGCACCGACGACAAAACGCCCGAGCGCACCAGAAACGTCCCCATGAGGCTCAAGGAGAACGTCAGGATGGCGAGCAACACGGTCCAGACCTTGAGCGCCTCGCGCTTCTCCATCACCAGCGCCGAGTGGAGGAGCGCAGTGCCCGCGAGCCACGGCATGAACGAGGCGTTCTCGACCGGGTCCCAGAACCACCAGCCCCCCCAGCCGAGCTCGTAATAGGCCCACCACGACCCCATCGCGATGCCGAGAGTAAGGCAGATCCAGGCAAGCAATGTCCAGGGGCGCACCCAGCGCGCCCAAGCCGCGTCCGTGCGGCCCTCGATCAGCGCCGCAACGGCAAACGAGAAGGCCATCGAGAAGCCGACATAGCCCATGTAGAGAAACGGCGGGTGGAAGGCGAGCGCCGGATCCTGAAGGATCGGATTGAGACCCTGCCCATCGACGGGCGCCGGATCGAGCCTCAGGAACGGGTTGGACGTGAGCAGAATGAACAAGATGAAAGCCGTCGCGATCGAGGCCTGCACCGAAAGGACATTGGCTTTGAGCGTGACCGGGAGGTTGTCGCCGAAGAGAGCCACGGCGGCGCCGAAGATGGCCAGGATCAGGACCCAGAGGACCATCGATCCCTCGTGGTTACCCCACACGCCCGAGATCTTGTAGATCACCGGCTTCATCGAGTGCGAGTTGGCGGCGACGTTCAACACCGAGAAGTCCGACGTCACGTAGGCGTGCATCAGAGCCACGAAAGCAATGAGCACCAAGAGGAGCTGAGAGAGAGAGGCGGGAGCAGCCAGCTCCATCATGCGATCGTCGCTCCTGAGTGCGCCCCACGCCGGCACGACCGTCTGGACCATGGCAATGAACAGCGCCAGCACGAGAGCGAAGTGGCCGAGCTCGATCAGCATGACGTTGCGTTTCCTGTTTCGATGCGCCGTCTCATGGATGCGTCGCGCCCTGGCCGAGCTTGACGCCCTTCTCTCGAAGAGCCTTGGCAACCTCTGGCGGCATATAGTTCTCATCGTGCTTGGCGAGCACGCTGTCCGCCTCGAAAACGCCGCCCGGGCCGATGCGCCCCTCGGCGACCACGCCCTGCCCCTCCCGAAAGAGGTCCGGGAGAATACCATCATACGAGACCGGCACCGTCTTCAAAGTGTCCGTGACATCGAACGAGACCTTGGTCCCCGCCCCGCGTTTCAGCGACCCCTTGGCGACGAGCCCGCCCAGCCGGAAGCGCCGCTCGGGTGCCATTCTGCCCTCGGCCACGTCGCTCGGCGTGTGGAAGAAAACGATCGAATCCTCGAGCGCAAATAGGACGAGCACGGCCGCGAGCGAGAGCACACCCACTGCCACGCCAATCAGGAGTCCTCGCCGCTGCTTTCTCGTCATTATGCGAACTCCCGGTTCCTTTCGAGTGTCACGAGCCGAGACCGAGACTGCGCGCCAGCTCATCGAGCTTGACCTGAACGCCCTCATCATCGCTGAAGTTCTTGCGGGCGTCCGCGATGGCTGCCTTGGCCTCGTCCTTGCGCCCGAGAACCGCATAGGAGCGAATGAGCCTCTGCCAGCCGCCGATGTCCTTGCCGTTCTCTCGAAGTCTCTCCGCCAGACGGGTCACCATTCCCTCGATCATCCTGGCCTGCTCGCCGGCCGGAAGGCCCGCGATGGCCGCCGCGTCTCTGCCGCCCGGCGCACCACCTGGCGTGCCTCGAGCGTCCTTCGGCGCGTCCTTCGAGGCTGCTCCATCGGCCGTTCCGGCAAGGGGCGCAGCGGTTCCTGCCAGACGCTGCGCCACCGCCTCGAGCCGCTCCTCGACGGGCTGGCGCCAGGGCGCATCGGCTCCCGCCTCCTCGAGCATGGCTTTGTAGTCGGCCGCCGCTCCCGCAAGGTCGCCATCCTGCTCCTTGCCGAGAGCGAGCCAGGCGCGCGGCTCGGCCCGTCCAGGTTCGAGCGCGAGAATGCGCGAAGAGGCTCGGCGCACCTCGTCACCGACGATACCCTTTCCGGCGAGCAGCGAGGCCTCGGCGAAGCCCATGAGACGGGGCACGCTCTCGCCATTGAGCCGGATCGATTCCGAATAGGCGTGGGCCGCGTCGGCGGAACGGCCGAGGCGCATGTAGACGGGCGCAAGGACCTCCCACCCGCGACCGTCGCCGGGATTTTCCTTGAGTGCATCCTCGACCTTTGCCACGAGCAGGGCGACCGACGCGTTCACGCCTGGAATAACAGAGCGGCTCGCAAGCGGCAGCGCCGGCAGAGAAGGCGAACCGAGGACGAGATAGAGTGCCACCGCGGCGGCCGGTATCCCCGCCAGCACACCCAAAAGAACGTATTGCGTCGCTGCCGCGTGACCACGCTCTTCAGTCGAAGCGGTGAGGCGCGTCGAGCCATCGGGGGCCGCGTGTTGGAGGAGGCGGCGCGCGACCTCGACCCGCGCCCCCTTGGCCTCGGCCTCGCTCAAGAGCCCCCGCTCCCGGTCAGCCTCGATCTCGGCCAGCTGATCGCGGTAGACGGCGGAATCGGCGTCGCTGGTCGAAAGACCGATGTGCGCGCTCTTCCCACGCAGCGGCCAGGCGAGCGCGCCCGTCGCTGCGACGGCCAAGACGGCAAATCCAATCCACAGCAGCATCGCTAGGTCCTAAGCGGTACTCCGCGCCGACATTGTGAATAGAAGCGGCCCCTCGCCGTTACAAGGTCCCCGTCCGCCAGAGGCCCATCTGTCGCGGAGCGAGCCCGCGAAACGCCCGCCTCCACGAGCCACGTCATGGCCAAGCTTCATGGCCAAAAAAGTAAAACGCGCCCCCGGCGATCACCGGGAGCGCGTCGAGAAGTTAATGGAGCTTGCCCACTGAGCGAGGCGCGTGCGCGGCAAATAGATCAGGTCACGTTGGTCCACGTCCCGTCGGGATTGCGGCAGGCCGTGCCCTTCATGGCCTGGGCCTGGCCGTCGATGTAAATCTTGTGGGTGTAATCGCGGCAATCGACGCTGCCGCGCTTGTAAGGCCGGGTCGGGATCACCTCGCCGTAGCGCCCATTGTCCGGGTTGCGCCACTGGCGGGCCATGCCCGATTGGCCGCGCTCCAGAGCATCGAACTCCGCCTGCTGGGCCAGCATGCGATCCTGCTGGTCCATCGACCGCCCGATCTCGCTGCCGACAATGCCGCCGATTACCGCGCCGATCGCCGTCGTTGCAATCTTGCCGTTGCCACCACCGAACTGGTTGCCGAGAATGCCGCCCGCCACCGCGCCGACCGCCAATCCGGTATCCGCCTTGTTGGGTCCGTTCGGCCCACAGGCAGCGAGGAAGAGCGGCAGGGATGCCAGGACAACGACGCGCGACGCGCGCATGGGAGACCTCATGATTTGCGAGGGAGGGGACACGCACCGGCGTACGCGCGCCTCCGCAAAGCTTTGGGAATCGGGCTACCCTTCAAGCATATTCCTACCCCCGTTTCCACCCGGATTCTGGCGAAAGTTCGGCGCCCGCGCCCGGCAAATCGGCGCAAGTCCTTTGAAGAAAGCCCTCAGGCGGCCGGCAGCTCGAGACGCACGGAAAGCCCTCCTTTTTCCGCAACCCCAAGCGACATCGAGCCGCGGTAGGAGACGACGAGATCGGCGACGATGGAGAGCCCGAGGCCGGAACCCGGCTTGCTCTCGTCGAGCCGCAGCCCCCGCTTGCCGATCCTGGCCCGCTGCTCGGGCGTAAGGCCCGGACCATCGTCCTCCACTCGGATCACGACCCGGCGCTGGTGGGCAGGCCTGCCTTCCACGGCCGGCACGCTCACGGTGAGCGCAACCGACTTCCTCGCCCACTTGCAGGCGTTGTCCAAAAGGTTGCCGAGCATCTCCTCGAGGTCCTGGCGCTCGCCCTGGAAGCTGGCGCCATCGGGGCATGTGAGAGTGACGGTGACACCCCTGTCGCGGTTGATTCTCTCCAAGGCCCGCGCCAAGGGCTCGGCCACTGCCTTGATGTCCGTCGAGCGCGCGATGACGCCCACCCGCGCCGCCATGCGGGCTCTCTCGAGATAGGTGGTGATCTGATGGCGCATGAGCTCCGCCTGCTCCGCCACCTTGGCGCCGAATGCCGACCTCTCCTCGCGCGCCTCGTTGGTGATGACCGCGAGCGGCGTCTTCAAGGCATGCGCCAGATTGCCGACCTGGGTGCGCGCGCGCTCGATGATCTCCTGGTTGGAATCGATCAAGGCATTGAGCTCCTCTTGGAGCGCCTCGATCTCGGCCGGCGCCTCTCCTTCGAGCCGCCCCGCCGCCCCCGACCGGATCGCCGCCAGATCCTTCTCGATCCGCTGCAAAGGCAGTAGTCCGAACCGGACCTGGAACAGCGTGAAGACCACGAGCCCGAGCCCGGTCAGCGTCAGCGAGGTCGTGAGCCGCGTCAGAAAGCTCTGAAGCTTGCTCGTCAACCAGTCCCAGGGGCCGGCGACGATGATCGAATAGCGCGGCCCCTTCTCCTCGTGACCGATCGTATCGATGATCTCCACGATGCGCAGCGGCTCGCCCTTTGGTCCCGCCCCGATCATCCAGCGCGCGCCGCTCTCTCCCGCTTCGACATTGCTCTCGATGGGGGAGAGCAGAGTGGCTGTAGCGAGCGAATCCGACACGAGCCGCCTGGCGGCCGGATTGTCGAGGGGCTTCACCTGCCAGTACCAGCCGGAGTGCGTCACGCCGAAAAACGGCTGGTAGGAGGAATCGGGCATCACCGGATCGGGACCCGGCCCGCTCATGGCATCGAGCGCGATGGCGTTGGCGATTTTCTCGATCTCGCCGTCGAAAGCGCCCTGCACGTCGTTGCGGTAGAGGCGGTAGATCAGGAAGCCCGCCACCGGCAGCACGATCAGCGTCCAGGCGGCGAGCGTTGCGATGAGACGGAATGCGAGCGAGTTAGGTTTCATCGCCGCCCGTGCTCATGCGGTAGCCGAGGCCCCGCACGGTTTCGATGAGGTCGCCCGGGATCTTCTTTCTGAGACGGCCGATGAACACCTCGATGGTGTTGCTGTCCCGGTCGAAGTCCTGCTCGTAGAGGTGCTCGACGAGCTCGGTGCGGGAGACGACGCGTCCGCCATGATGCATGAGGTAGGCGAGGAGACGGTACTCGTGGGACGTGAGCTTCACCTGCTGGCCGTCGCAGGTGACGCGCGCGCTCTTGGTGTCGAGCCGCAACGGGCCGCATTCGATCTCGCTTTTCGCGTGTCCCGAGGCGCGGCGCACCTGGGCGCGCACGCGCGCCAAGAGCTCCTCCATGTGGAAAGGCTTTGCGACGTAGTCGTCGGCGCCCGCGTCGATGCCCTGGACCTTGTCGCTCCAGCGGTCGCGTGCCGTGAGAATGATGACCGGCATGTTGCGCGAGGCGCGCCGCCACTGCTCGAGCACCGAGATGCCGTCCATCTTCGGCAGACCGATATCGAGCACGACCACGTCGTAGGGCTCAGTATCGCCCAGGAAAAAGCCCTCCTCGCCATCGAACGCCGTGTCGACGGCGTAGCCGGCATCGGTCAAGGCCGAGACGAGCTGACGATTGAGGTCCTTGTCGTCCTCTACGACGAGAATGCGCACCGCTGATCCTTCACGACCGTTTCCCTTGCGCCCGCCCGGCGCGCACGGAGTATAGCCGTCCCGCGCCGCCCCGCCTAGCGGCCGAACGGCCGGCGGGCGTCGACCGTCACAGTGCGCAATTGCCCGCTCACGCCCTTCACGACGAGGCGGAACACGTAGATGCCATTTTCCCGGCACAGCGTTGCCTTGACGATGTCGCCGGAGAGTCTGCCGGAAGCGGCCTTGGAAAGCTCCTCCACGGTGACGAGCCCCTCTTCCTTGACGATCGGCGCTGCGACCGACCAATCGGCAACGCAGCCTTCCGCGCCGGCGAGCGTTGTCGTCGACGTGGTGAGCGCCAAGAGGAGCGCCGCAAAAGTTGTATGCAGAATGTGGCGCACAAGAGGACCTTTCCGGATCGGGTCACGTTAGGTGCCGTCGCCTGAACCGGCCATGAACAGGCACGTGAAGCCCATCGACGCGTGCACGCATCAATGAGCTCACAGGCGAAGGCTCACCATGCGGCGCACGAGCGGCTGCGTGGCGCGCACCCGCCCGTAGAGCGTCATCAACGTTCCGGCGAGACCGGCGAGCGCCTGCACGGCAGACACCGCCTGACCGCCCAGGTCCCGCACCATGTCGGGCGTGATGTCGTAGCCGAACGCGGGCCCGAGCGCGGGCAGAACCGTTGCGAGCGCCGTGATGATGGTGCCCCAGACCGTCATCGATGAGCCCCACCACTTCGCGGAAGCCTGCTCGGGTGCCGTCTCGTTCATGGGTCGTCCTTTCGATGTTTCCTCTGAGGGTGTTGGAGGCTGATCCTCGCGAGCCGCCTCCTCGAGCGCGCGCGCGAGCGTGCGATCGACACGGGCGAGCCAGCCGCGCCCGAAGCGCCAGAAATGGGGAAGCATGCGGTAGCGTCTCCTGCGGATGTCTGCGTAGCACTCGAGCGTTTCGCGCAATTCGGCGCGGGCGATAGCCGCCTCTGTCAGCGGGCCGATCTCTCCGTCGGGCTCCGTGCCCACCGCCTCCTGAAGAAAGCGGATGGCGCTGCCCACGCCGTGATTGACGGCAGCATCGAAGTGCATGAGAGCAAGTGGAGGGAGCAGTGCGCCGCACCCGGCGGGCCGCCAGTAGCGCGCCGCGTAGATCGAGCCTGCCGTATCGGGCCCGATGTGCCGCAGCTCCTCCTTGAGACGCGCCATCGAGGTCGCATCGGCCGTTACGCCTTTCCAGCGCGCGAACACGGAAAGCGTGATGCCGAGATTGGTCGCCCCTCCCGGATCGAAGGGATCATCGGTATATCCGCCTTCCATCTCGAGGACGTGCGCAAGCGCGCGCTCGAAGATTTCCGACTTTGGCCCGGGTTGCGCCGGCCGGGTCTCCAGGCCCGCACCCCGCGGCCAGCGCAGCCCCAGGAGGCGGCTCCTGTCGAACGGCGCGACCGTGACCGCATCGCCCTGATTGCCGCCGAGCAGAATGACGCTCGAGCCGGTCTCCCCGATGAGGAAGCCCACATGACCGGCTCCAGGATCGGAGCCGCGCGACAGCACGGCGATCGCTCCCGTGCGCGCCTCATTGGCCGGCTCGCCCCAGGCGAGATACGAGCGCGCCATCAGCGAGCGCGTACCCCTCCTGCCGGCGCGTTCCAGGCACGCCCCGGCAAACGCTGCGCACCATGCCACCTCGTCGTGGGCAACGCCGGCATGTCCGGCATCGCGATAGAGCGCGAGGATCTCGGGGTTGTCCCGTGCTCCGGGCCGCTCCCGCTCGCCGAGGAGGCGCCACGCCTCCCTCATCCAGTCCGGCTGATCCATGGCGAAGCGCTTTCCTGCGGGCTCATGTGATTCCCGCCAATACGGCCATGCAGGCCGCTCGACCTGCCCCACGCACCGTCACCGTCGATCAGACGACAGCCGCCTTGGCGCTGCCGCGGCCATAAGCGGTACCGAGCTGGTAGACGTTGACGGCGAGCGCGCTCTGCGTGGATCCGAAGTCGGCGATCTGCTGAGCGGCGGTATAGGTTGCTGCCGGGAGTGTCACGGCAATGGTGCGCTTCACGGTCGGTCCGTCGAGCACGTCGACCTCGTAGCGCTCGCTTTCCTCGGCGAGCGGCACATCGGGCGCATCCCAGCTGTCGCCGCCCACGCGCGTGCGCCTCGTCCAGGTGAGGATGATGTCGCCCGCCGAGCGCTCCGCACGCACATGCGCGGGCGACAGCGGCCGCTGTCCAGCCCCGTCGAAGGTGTGCGTCCGGTCGGCGTAGGATGCGTCACCGATATCGCGGCTCGCGGGGCCGATGCGCCAGTTGAGGGGCAGGCGCACCTCTCCGGCCGTGAGGTCGACGCGTGCCACCTCGGGAGTGAGGAGCACGAAGCGCGCGCCGGCCGCGAGCGGGGCACGCATGGCGCGCTCGGTCCCGGCCTGCCCCCGAATGAGCCCCGACAGCTCATAGGTCTGCGACGCGACGAGGCTTGCCGTCTCGAACTGGAGCACCTCCCATTCACCGTCCTCGTTGCGGACCGCGGCGAGGTTGCCCCCGGCGAGGAGCTGTAGCGTCGAGATGGAGGCGAGCTCCCCGCCGTCGACGCTGACGCGCACCCGCGTTCCCCTGTCCATCACACCGAGCGGCCCTTCGGGCATCGGATCGAGAGTGGCGCCGAGGATCGCGGGCGCTGTCGCGAGCCCCTTCAGGATATAGCCCGTCGTCTCGGGCGAGCCGTAGATCGCGACACCCCCCGGCCACGGCGTCTGCAGCGCCGCCGCATAGCCTGCTTCCGGAGGCTCGTCGCCGCGCAGCAGGGGCAGATCGAGGAGCTCAACCAGAGGCTTGCCGGCGAGTGGGGGCTCCGATGACGGCGGACGGCGGGCGGCCGCCGGAACGGCGGTGTAGACGTCGGGGTCGAGCGCACGTGCCTCGATGGCACGGCTGCCATGCTCGCCGATCTCGGTCAGGCGCACGAGGCGCGGCCCTGCACTCGTCTCAAGCGTGATCGCGTCGCCCGGCTCGAGAGCGAGCGCGCTCGGCGGCAGCGTGAAGCTCGCGCGCTCGCGCGCGGACCACGCCTCGAACAGCCAGCTCTCCGCGATCTCGCTCGCGCGCTCGGCTTCGAGCACGATCGGCAGATTGGCCTGCGCGACGCGCCCGCTCGCGCCGGAAAGACGGCGCGCCTCGGCGACCGCCTGCCGGTAGTCGCTGTCGCCCGACATGTAGGCGATCTTCGCCGAGGCCGGCAGCTCCGTCTCCTGTCCGCGCGTGAGCGTGAGGAGCGCTTCTCCCGGCCGCTCCTCGACGAGGCCCTCTTCTGAGAACACGCCCGCCGACGGCTCGGCGCCACGCGGACGGAACACGACGCGCCCGCCGCTCTCGAGACTGTCGAAGAAGTAGGCCAGCTCGAGCGGCTGCAGCGCTTCGCGCGCGCTCATCACCCGATCGATCACGTAGCCCGGTACGCTGCCGTTCAGCGCGCCTGCCTCGAAGTCCAGAAAGTCGTAGTCCTCGAGCACGAGTGAGACCGTCTCGGCCAGGGGCCCGCTCGCAAAGCGCCCGTTGAGCCAGTGCCCGAGCCGCCAGTTCTCGCCGTCGCCCCACACGTCGGTGTTGTAAGGGAACTCGGGAAAGGGGCGCGCGTCCCAGCAATAGACGTGGATGCGCGCGAGGTCGACCATCGGCGCGCCGGTGAGCGATGAAACCGGATTGGCGCCGGTGAGGTAGCCCTCGCTCGCCGGGTCGAAGGCCTGGATCAGCGCGCGCAGATAGCGGCGCTGGACAAGGTCGTCGCGATTGGCGCGCGAATAGTAGGGAAGCGCCGTCTCCGAGCTCTTGGGATCGACGAACACGTTGGGCTGGTTGGCACCGCGATCGACGGCCGGGCAGCCCACCTCCATGATCCAGAACGGCTTCGATTCCGGCACCCACGCCGTCGGCGTCAGGCTCTCGACGCCACCCGGCCTGTCATAGTGCGCATTCGCCCACCAGCCCTTGATGTCCTTGAAACGGAACACCCACGGCTTGCCGGCGCCGTCCGTGATGGGGCTGCGCACCTGTGCGTCGCGGGCCGCCCCCGAGGCGTAGTACCAGTCGTAGCCTTCGCCCGCTGCGACGTTGCCCCTGAGATAGGAGAGATCATAGGTCGAGCGCGCACCGGCCAGATAGTCGAGATGGCTCGACCCGTCACGCCAGTCGGCGAGCGGCCAGTAGAGATCGATACCGATCGAGTCGATGGCGGGCGACGCCCACAAGGGGTCAAGATTGAAACAGACGTCGCCCGTGCCGTCCTGGGGCTGATGGCCGAAGTATTCCGACCAGTCGGCGGCATACGTGACCTTGGTTGCGGAGCCGAGCACCGATTTGACGTCGGCGGCGAGCGCCGTGAGCGCCGCCACGAACGGATAGCTCGACGCGCTCTCGCGCACCGAGGTGAGGCCACGGAGCTCCGAGCCGATGACGAACGCGGCCACGCCGCCAGCGGCTTTCGCGAGATGCGCCTGATGCAGCACGAGGCGCCGGTAGGTCCACTCGTCGGGGCCCGTGTAGACGACGCTCATGCCGGAAATGGAAAAGTCGCTCACCGCGGCAGTGCCGATGAAGCCCGCGAGCTGGGTAGCGGCCGCCGCCGTCTTGTCCGGCGTGCCGGGCCGGCCCGGTGCGGGCGAGACCGTCATGCGCCCACGCCAGGGATAGGCCGGCTGCGATCCGCTGTCGTCGTACGGATTGGGCAGCGTGTTGCCTTCCGCGACGTCCATCAGGATGAAGGGTGTCAGCACGACGTCGAAGCCGCGCGCCGTGAGGTCCTGGATGGCTTGCACGACCGTCTGATCGGAGGGCGTGCCGCCATAGGCGGGACGGCCGTCGCGGGTGCTCATGAGGTGAGCGGTCGAGCGGTCGAGCCCGGCGACGCTCCAAGTGAGCGGCGCCGTCACCTTGCTCGCAAGCTCGACGCCGGGCTTCAACTGGCAGGATCCGGCCCTCAGATCATTGCCGAACCAGGCGACGATGAGGGAGGCGGACCTGGCGTTGGGCAGCGTGTCCTCGAGCTCGTCGATGGAGGCCGCCCAGTCGGTCGCCGCCTGGCGCGTATGAACGTTGATCGTCTCTGATCGCCCAAGCCCGAGATCGCTCGAGACGGGCTCGGTCGCATAGACGAACTCGCCCGATCCAGGGATTAAGACGATGCCTTTGATCTCCTCGCCGAACGGCTCCACGCGGCGATAGACCTCGAACGACAGCTGAGGCAGCCGGTTGCCGTAGGCTGCGAGCGGCAGGCTCTCGAAGACGATGTAGGCGGTGCCGCGAAATGCCGGCGCGCTGGCAGCGCCAAGCCTTGCCGAGATGAGACTGTCGGCGCTCTGTGTCTCGCTCCCCTTGTGAAGACGATAGGTGACGCGCGAGAGAGTCATGCGCCGCCCGTCGGCCCAGACGCGCCCGAGCCCGGAAATCTCGCCTTCGCTGAGCGCAACGGCAAAGCTCGCGTTGTAGCGGTACTCGATGGTCTCTGTGCCGCTCTGGCTCGGCGCAAGACCGCCACCCTTGCCGGACGAGCCGCCCGACGACCTCTTGATGACCCGCTCCTCGATGTCGTCCGCCCAGATGACCTGTCCGCCGATCCGCGCGCGCCCGTAGAGGCGCGGAATGGGCTCGCCCTCGGTCGAGCCCATCATATGGAAATGGCGCAGCCGCGGACCCTCGACGGGCTTCGATTGTCCCGAGGCTCCGAACAGCGCCTGATCCACATAGCGCCCGGCGAAGGCGCCGACTTGCGCGCCGATCGCCGCCCCGCTCAATGTCGCGCCAAGAAAGGAGACGCCGGCCGGCAGCAGCGCGCCGCCGACGGCCGAGCCTGCAACCGCGAGAGCAAGTGTCGCCATCAGCGTTCGACCCCGGGAAATGAGAAGGCGCCAGCGATGCGCCGCCGCCACCAGGAGGAGAGCGCGACCTCGGCCGCGGGTCCGCCCTCAAAGGCATGGATCATGGTGAGCGGCCCTGCGACGAGGCCCGAGTGCTTGGCGACCACGCCCCTCCGCAATCGAAAGACGAGCACGTCGCCCGGCCCCGCATCGCTCAGCGCGATCGGCTCGAGGTGACGCGCGGCAGCCAGAAGCATGGTCTCCTCGCCGTTCGCCTCGGCCCAGTCCCGCGAATAGGGCGGCGCTGTCTCCGCTTCGCGCCCGTAGATCTCGCGATAGACGCCGCGAATGAGACCGAGACAGTCCGCGCCAACGCCTTTGACGCTCGCCTGATGGTGATAAGGTGTCCCGATCCAGGAGCGTGCGACGGCGACGATCGAAGTGGGAGAGATCATGGCGCGCTCCTCTCCCTCAGCTCGTGCCGGCACCCGGCCGGGCGATGCGGGCCAGGAAGTCGTTGCCGGGCATATGCGGAAAGCCGCGGAAGTTGATGGCGTTCGCGAACTTCGCCTTGCACGTGTCGAGATGCTTGTTGCAGCCCGCGGTGACGGAGAAGGTCTGACCGGCGGCGAGCGGCTCGCGGGCCGGCTGCCACAGCTCGAGCGTCACGACGCCGCTCACACTCGTGTGGCGCTTCACCTCTAGCTTCTGCCCCGAGGCGGCACCCGAGGTGAAGGTCACGAGCCCTTGCGTGAACCACTCGCTCTCGAACGCGTCGAGACCGCTGGCCGTGAACCGGCGGGCGCTCGCGGCGGACACGATGGCTCCCGTGCCCGTCAACGCCGGGTTGCCGAGATCGATCGTGCAGCGCTGGTCGCCGAGGTCCGCGTCGCACGTGTACTGGAACACACGGCCCCTGGGCTGTTGGAGATAATGGGCGAGGCCGCGAATCTCCGCGGCGAACGCCGGCCCGCTTCGCTTCACCTCGCCGAGGCTCCCCGCCCGCATCAGGACGCGCTCGGCCGGGTTCTGCCAGTTGACGCGGAAGATCTCGACACTGGCGTCGTCGTAGAGGCCGGCCGCGAGATCGGCTTCCGCGAGACGCTCCGAGGACACGGCGCCGGTGACCTCCAGGTTGTCGACGCTCAAGCCCACCTGATCCCTGATCTCGCTCGCGGTGAACCCGGCCGCCGCCTCGAACGTCGTCCCGTCGAACACGAGGTCACGGTCGTGATCGGTGAAGCCCTGCCGGATGCCGTCCCGGCGGGAGAGCCGCCAGCACCAGCAGAGCGTCGTCGAGCCCGTGGCAAGATGGGCTGCAAGGGCGGCAGAAAGCTCTTTCATAGGCGTATCTCGACGACGGGGATGCTCGGAATGGCGCCATGCTGCAGTCCCGAGAGATTGACCTCGAGCTTGTCGGTATCGAAACGCACGGGAACATCGAACTCGAAGCCGGCTGTCACGGTTTCGCCGGCTGCGGGCACGCTTCCGGGAAGAAACTGCACGAGCCCTGTCGCCGGGTCGGCCGTAAAGTGGACGCCCGGCGTCTTCTCGACGCCCGCGATCGCAACCAGCACCGTGCCCTCGACCGGCTTCTTGATGTCGCGGTGCCAGGGCGCATGCGCGCCACCGTACGTCTTTTTCAACTGGAATGAGGCAAGCGTGCCGTCGCCGGTCCCGATCGGCTGATCGAGAGCCGTCGGCGTCGCTTGCGGCGCGCACGATTTCCAGTCGGCGTGGTCGCGCCAGCGGAAGCTGTAGAATCGGCCGCGCCGTTCCTCGAAGAAGCCGATGACGGCGTGGAGATCATCGAGCGAGCGAACGCCATAGCCGGCATTGTAGCTGCGCCGCGAGTGGGCCCAGCGGCTGTTGCGCTCCTCGAAGCCGGAGCCCAGCACCACCACATCGGTGCGCCGCTCCGGCCCACCCTGGCTGCCGCGCGAGATGGCGGTCGGAAAGCGGACTTCGTGGAAGGACATGGGTAACGCCTCGGATGCCTGCTGCCGTCAGAGATTCCGTTGCCCCATCGAGACGGCGCGTGCGAGCATGGCGCCGAGCTGCGTCTCGGAACGGCGGAAGCTCTCGGCATCGGGGGTTGCCACGTTGAAGGTGACATGGAGTGCGCCACCGCCGCCCGCGGCTCTGACGCCGAGGCGCCCATCGGGTCCGCGCGCGAGCGGCATGATGGCCTCGGCACCGGCCTCTCCCGCGATCCCAAAGCGGCCGTTCTGCATTGGAAACGTGATCGGGCTCTGAATGACGCCGCCTGCAGCGAACGGCACTGGCATCGCCCCTCGAATGACGCCGCCCTTAGCAAAGCCGAGGCCCGAGAATAACCCGGAGAACAGGCTGCCGAGCCCCTGCTCAATGGGTTTCATCGCCGCCTTGAGCACGAGATCGGACAGTCTCAGCGCCAGGCCCCGGAGCACGTCACCGAGACTCTTGCCTTTGATGGCAATGCCTTCGAAAGCCCCGACCAGCGCGCCCGAGAACTGCCGGCCGAGACCAGCGGCCTCCTTGAGCCCGCTCTCCAAGGCGCTCGTGTCGGCATCGACCTTGACCGTCCACGTCTCGAGGGTGTCGTTGAAGGGATCCATGAGCTCGTCCTCAATGAAGATGTTGTCAGGACCGATCCCCTGCCCGGCACCACAGCAGAGCCGGCTTTCGATCCGGGAACTGGTCCATCAACCCGGCGAGCTCGGCTCGGGACAGCGGCTCTGTGACGTGAGGAACACCGACACGTCCGCGCATGGCGGCTTCGAGCTCCTTCGGCGTCATGGCCCAGAATGCCGAGGGGGCGAGCCCGAGCAGGCCCAGACCCAGCGCCATCACGTCGTCCCAGGGAAAGGGGCGGCGGCTTCTTTTGCCCCCTTGCCCCCGCCATTGTCCGATCCGAACGTCGCGCTCAAAAGCTTGGCCACGACATCGACGAACCCGGCCGCGCCGCCCTCGGCCTGCATCGACGACACCTCCTTGTCGGTGATCTCGTATCCGGCGCCGCGCAACCCGCAGCCGATCACGCGAATGCAGTCGCGCGAGGTGATGCGCCCCTTCTCGAAGCGCGTTGCGAGCGCGAGCATGTCCTCCGCTCCGAACGCGGATTCGAGCTCGGCGAGGGCACCCAGCGTCAGGCACAGCCGGAACGGCACGCCATCCAAGAGCGCCTCGATCTCACCGCGATGACTGTTGGGCATGGTGTCCTCCTTGTGACGCGCCGCACTTACGACGCTGTGAACGTGATCTCACCGGCGCTCTCGAGTCCGATGTCGAACGCGACCTCGCCGTCGTGGCGGCCACTGAGCTCGAACGAGGTGATCTGGAAAAGCCCCGCGAGCGTGCCGAAGTCCGGGACGATCACCTGCCAGTTGCGTATGGTGCCATTGAAAACGTAGCTTCGGACGAGCTCGTCGGAGGCCGCATCCTTGAAGATGCCCGCGCCTGAGATGCGCGCGTGCTTGGCGCCGGCACCGGAGAGAAGCTCGCGCCACTGGCCGGCGCTCTCCTGGTGGGTGACGTCGACCGTCTCGGCGTTGAAGGCGATGGCCCGCGTCCTCAATCCCGCGACGGTTACATATGTCCCTGCTCCGTCGCTGTCCACCTTGAGGAGCAGGTCCTTACCTTTCTGTGCTGGCATGTTGCCTCACTATGGGATGTGTTGCGATCTCCCGCTCCCCGCTTGCGGGGGGAGGGAACTCATACCGGCTCCGTCACCGCCCGGTAGCGGAGAATGCCGTGATAGGTCTCGCCATCCGCGTCCCGCATGGCGTCGGAGAACTCGTGACGCAGGTTGACGAGGTGATGTCCGGTGACCGTGAGCGCCGTGTCATGGAGCACAGCCTCGACGGCACTCATGATCTCGTGCGCCTCCCTCTGCCCGTTCGCGCGCGACCACACGTGCAGCGTCAGGAGATGCTCGTGCCCCTCCTCGAGCCCTGTGCTCCAGTCGCGCAGGGTCGACTGGCCGAACGTGAGATAGGGGTACTCGGCGCCGCGCGGCACATCGTCGTAGACGCGCGGCCCTCCCAGAAGGCCCGTCAGCACCGCATCGCCCGTGAGCGCTGCGTGAATTGATTTCTGCACTTCCAAGCCCGAGCTTGCCATGAGCGACCTCGTTCAAACAGCTCTGCCATTGCTGAAACTTGCTGCACCCGTGCGTCTGCCGGGTCAGCTGACCTTGGTCCGATCGCGGCGAATGCCGAGACGCACGAGCCGGTGCAGGAAAAAGCGACGCGCCTCCCGCTCCATTCGCTTCTCCCCGATGCGCCGCTCGAGACGGGCCTTGAGGCTCGCAGCGCGCCCCTTGCCGATGCCCTCGATGCGTGGTGTCAATTTCATGGGATGCGCTCGTCGGCGAGACACTTCATGAATCGGTTCCGCTCGGCCGTCGCAACGACGGCGCGGATATCGAACACGCGCGAGCCGAGCACGAAGCGCATCTCGGGCAGCACGCCGTCGCGATGGCGAATCCAGATCTCGTGCGTTGTCCGTCCTTTGAGTCCGTCGGCCTCGAGGGCTTCGGCGCCGCCGATCGGGCGGATGGCGCCCCACACCTCGGCCACGAGCGACCAGGTGACCGTGGCGCCGCCCGCGCCGTCCGGCGAGCGAACGGGCGCCTCGAGCCGGAGCCGGCTCGAAAGCTCTCCGATATGAATGATGCTCATAGCCGGGGCACCCGGAAGGGCAGGAGCAGCTCCGATACGGCGCGTGGAATGGCCGTCTCGGGAGAGCCGATCTCGATCGGGTCGCGGTGCTCGTACCAGTGGGCGACGAGCAAGAGGAGCGCCTGGCGTACCGGCTCGGGCACATCGGCGGCTCCGTCACCGAAGCCCGCCGTCATCGCGATCTCGATGCCGGCCGCCGCGCGCCCCGGCTCAGGCCAGATCACACCCGTCCGAACGAGCCGCGGCGGCACGCCCTGCCCCTCGAGGAGATAATCGGAGGCGGCAAGCGTCGCTGGCGTTCCGTCGGCCGCCAGAACCTGGACCGACGCGATGGACTGCACCGGACGCAATGGCAGCGGCACCGACGGGCCCTTTGGCCAGCGGTCGAGAATGAGCTTCCAGCCCTGGGTGATGAGCGCAAGACCGAGCGCGGCCTCAATGTGCAATCGCGAGGTCAGGACGAGGCTGGCGATCAGGACGTCCTCGGCCGTGCCGTCGACGCGCAGATGCGCCTTAGCTTCCGCTACCGATAGGGGCTCGGTCGCGGGGCTCGTGATCATCACAAGGGCCATGGAGTGCTCTTTGCTGAATCCGGGAACGGGAGCTCGAGTAGGAAGGCGGGGCCGCGCCTGGTGCTTATGGCGCAGCCCCGCCGGCGCCGCGCGGACGGGAGGAGCACCCGCGCGGTTTGCTTGTCCCCTCTCCCCGCGTGCGGGGAGAGGGTTGGGGTGAGGGGTCCCTCAGCCCGGCGCAAAGGTCAGACTGCGAACTTCATGAGCTTGATGGCGTCGAAGTCCTGCACGCCGCCGCCGACCCGCTTCGTGGTGTAGAAGAGCACGTACGGCTTCGCGGAGTAGGGATCGCGCAGGACGCGGATCCCGACCCGGTCGACGATCAGATAGCCGCGGCTGAAATCGCCGAAGGCCAGCGAGAGCGAGTTTGCCGCGATGTCCGGCATGTCCTCGCTTTCGGCGATCGGATAGCCGAGCAGCGTCGATGGCGTCCCGGCCTCGAGCGACGGCTGCCACAGATAGGTGCCGTCGGCATCCTTCATCTTGCGGATGACGGACTGCGTCGCGCGGTTCATGACGAAGTGCGCGTTCGTCCTGTAGCCGGCCTTCACCGCATAGACGAGATCGATCAGCTTGTCGCCGGGGTCGCTCGCGGGGAAGGCGCCCGCCGCCCCCGAGGCGATTGTGCCGATGTTGCCCCATGTCCACGAGCCGTTCGCCACCGTGGTGTAGCCGAGGAAGCCCTTCGGCTTGTTGATGCCGTCGCCCGTCACGAAAGCGGTGCCCTCCTGCCTGGCGAAAGCGTCCTGCACCTCGAGCGCCAGCCACTCGTCGATATTGACGACGCTGTCGTCGAGCAGGCTCTGGGTCGCCGCCGGCATGGCGTAGAGCTCCATGGTCGGATAGGCGAGCTCGGCGAGAGCCGGCGTGCCGGTCTGCGGACGCGCCGCCGTCTCTCCGACCCAGCCCGAGTCGGCGCCCGAGGTCGCGAACGGCACCTTCAAGACCGAGCCCGACACCTGGCGCACGCCGGCAATGGCACGGATCGGCGAGATGTTCTTCACCGCCGCATTGACGGCCCGCTCAGTCTCCTCGGGCACGAGGTAGCCGCCGTCCGGATCGGAGCCGACGGAGAGCGCCTTGGCCTCGAGATCACGCAGCAGGTGGCTCTCGCCCTTCCTCACATAGCCGTCGAAGGCCGTCTTGTGCTGGAGGGCTGCCGCCGAGCGCGGGCCCGTGGCCCCGAGCGGAGGCCGTGCCGCCTTCAAGGCGAGCTGATCGATGGTGCGCTTTGTTTCGTCGAGCGCACGGTCGATACGGGCGAGCTTCTCGCTCGTCACCGGATCGGCTGCCGAGCGCCGCTCGATTTCCGTTAGACGCTCGTCGTTGGCCTCTCTGAAGGCCTCGAACGCGCGCATGAAGTCCTCGAACTCGTGCGCGAGCGCACTGCGCCCGGCCTTGGCCTCGAGGCCGATGTCATCTGTCATGATACTGTCCGTCGGTTGAGTTCTTATGCCAAAGAGATCGGGACGCCGATCGCCTCACCCCGACCCTCTGGCAGAGGGCGAGCGCGACACGATCCGCCTCCGGTCTCCGTCATGTGCTCGTGCGCAGAAGCCGGGCCGCCTCGCGGATCTGCTTGGCGAGCCGGTCCTCCGGGCAACCACCCCTGCCCGCATCCCGCAGGGCCTCGAGGCCTTTGAGGCCCGAGCGGAGCACCGCTCTGGCCTCGGAGCGCGTCAGTCCAGCATCCCGCGTGAGCCAGCGCTCGAACTCTCTTTCCGTCGGCACGCCGCCCGCAAAGGGCGCCGCCTTGACGTGCGAGATGCGCGCGCCCGGCAGCATGGGGAACGTGACGACGGAAATCTCCCACAAGTCGACGCTCTCCAGCCGGCGGACGCCGGTCCTCGGATTGCGCCGGAATTTTCTCGCCTTGAAGCCGATGGAGAGACCGTCGAGCGCGCCCGCGCGCATCAGCGAAAGCACGTCGCGTGCCTTCTCGACCTCGAGCGTCAGTTGCCCGCGCACGATAAGCCCGCGACCGTCCTCTCTCAATTCGGTCCACACGCCGATCGGCTGATTGGCGTCGTGCTGGAACAGCATGCGGATGCCGCCCGCGCCCCGCTCGGCGATGGTCTCCCGAAACGCGCCCGGCGACACCACGTCGTGCGACAGGTCCTCGGAGTTGAAGAGGCTCGCATAGCCCTGAAAAACGCCATCGTGCTCGGCCTTCCTGAAGTCGAGCGCGATGAACTTCAGCTCGGCGGCGGGCGCCGGACTGGTGGTGAGACGAGTGGTCATGGGGCGGTGAAGGCCTCTTGTCGCTTGATGACCGCGCCACCGCCGTCGCCACTGCCGGCGGGGACGCGCGGCTGGTCGGGGCGGTCTTTGAAGGCGGGAGCGAGCAGCGGTGTCAGACCCGGAGGGCGAGGTACGGTTGGCGCTCCTGGAAGCTCTCCACCCGCTTCAGCCGGCTCGTAGCCGACCGCTTCCCGCTTCTCGTTGGCGGTGAGGAAGCTCGTGCGCTCAAGGCGCGCCCACAAAGCTTCCCCCTCGGGCGAGAGCCTCCGAGGGTCGGGCTGAATTGTCGAGAGGCGCCTTGTTCCAGCGCGAGGTCCCAAACTCTGTCCGCCACTTCTCGGCGCCTGAGGTCAGGCCGGTGCCGTTATGTTACACTT
>Ga0233425_10000495_pt1 | contig 101441 bp, 103 predicted proteins | sample Watercolumn_Towu_2_FD_181712 | JGI IMG/M metagenome (GOLD analysis project Ga0233425, IMG submission 181712) | Freshwater microbial communities from Lake Towuti, South Sulawesi, Indonesia - Watercolumn_Towuti2014_140_MG | ecosystem: Environmental > Aquatic > Freshwater > Lake | place...
GGGCTTGGGCTCGACGTGCTTGGGCTCGACGGGCTTGGGCTCGACGGGCTTGGGCTCGACGGGCTTGGGCTCGACGGGCTTGGGCTCGACGGGCTTGGGCTCGACGGGCAGCGGGTCCCCCACCGCCTCGCCCCCATCGGGGTCCGGGTCGGTGGCCGGGTCGGCGGCGTCCTGGACGAACCAGGGGTCGCCGTCCTCGTCCTCGTCGGCGATGCGGAGATGCGCGTCCTCCACCGCCACCACGAGGGTGGGGTTGGGGTCCGCGCCAGCGTCCTCGCCGTTGCCGGTGCCGGCCGTGATGAGCTCGACGAGCGTTTGCGGGAGCTCGTCCTCGAGCTCGCGCGCCTTGTCGCCGTCCTCGTCCTCGTCCTCGTCGTCGTCGGTGGCCGGGTCGGTGTCGTCCAAGACGTGGGCGATCGCCCTGTCGAGATCGTCCGAGAGCTCCCTCGCCTCTCCGATCAGGTGTCCATCCTGGTCGGTCGGGGGGTTGGTGGGGTTGGTGGCATCGGCGGCCGCGGGCGCGGCCGGCATGTCGTTCTTGGTGGGGTCTGCGGTCATCGGTTTCCTTGCCTCTTTGCCCAGCGCGCCAAGCGCCGGGTCTTTTTTTGAATTGAAAGGGGCGCCGCGTCGCCCCGAACCTGTGTTGGGGTGCGCGGATCTAGCTTTCAGTGATTTTCATGCCATTTTCAGGCACTATTCTCACATCAAGCTGACGCGATAATGTATCACAAAACCGCTTATTTGTCAAGCGGTTTTGTGCAAAAAATGGCTAATTTTACTTCTTTGTTGCCTCTACAATCTTTGTAAATACTGCTGGTTTGTGTTCTGCTATTTGAGCTAATATCTTGCGATCCAATATTATTCCTGCTTTTTTCAATCCATCAATAAGCCGTGAATAAGTTGTTCCATTTGTGCGAGCTCCTGCATTAATCTTTAGATTCCATAGATTTCGGAAAGTTCGCTTTTTTGCTCTACGATCGCGATATGCGTATGTTCCTGCGTTTAGCGATGCTGGTTTTGCAAGACGGGTTTTGTTTCGCAAACCATAGCGAAAGCCTTTTACTATTTCAAAGAGATTTCGTCTCTTTTTGATGTGCATCTTTGCTCTTTTTACTCTTGGCATATTTTATTTTGAATAAGGCATTGCAGCGGCTATAGCTTTGCGAATTGATGAAGTCATCAACAAATCTGATCGTTTATTCCTGCGTACTTTGCCAGTTTCTCTTGAATTAAAATGATCCTGACCGGCTTTTCGCTTTAGTGCTTTTCCAGTCTTGGTCAATTTTACGCGCTTGGCAAGCGCTTTATGTGTCTTTAATTTCATAATGTTATGCGCCGATAGTGTAGTGAATTCATGGCTTTGTGTCAAACATTTGCTTATTGTTGCGCTATCGTAGCCTGCAAGCGACCATTTTGGAATTGAATATTTGATTCAATCCGAACTTCATAATCTTTACGCAATTTATCAATAAAATCATTTATTATCTCAAACGCTCTATCTTTATGTTCGCGCTCCCTACCTCTTAAAAGCATTTCAACCTTTATCTTATGTCCTTTTTCAAAAAATGATTTAGCCTGATTGACGCGGATATTCATGTCATTTTCTCCTATTTTGAATGTAAGACGAATTCCTTTAATCTCAACCTCTTTGCTTTGCGCTCTTTGTTTCTTTATCTCCTTTTCCTTCTGATATTTAAAAGCGCTGTATTCCATCATTTTACAGACTGGTGGCTCTGCTTTTGGTGAGACTTCAATTAAGTCCATTCCTTCCTCACGAGCTTTAGCTATTGCTTCTGAAGTTGGTAATACACCATTAAAGTCATCTGAAATTAATCGCACCTGTGGTGCTTCTATTTGTTCATTGACTTTGAATTGTGGAATCGCGAACTTTGGTTGCCCGCGTCTATGTCTATGTATGCGCATTTTAGTGTTATTAAATTTTTTTGTTCCAAATATTGTTAATAAGTTTTTCTTTTTTATAGCGCGACCAATGTTTTATCTGCGCCTCGCGTCTTCTTGCTGAAAGGGCATCTGCATATGTTTCTGAATACACGAGTTCGATAGGTCTTCTATCACGCGTCCATAACGAGCCCGAGCCTTTATTATGTTTTTCTACCCTTTTATTAATGTTTTGTGTAGATCCAACATAATATGATCCATCAGCACATCTTAATATATATACTGTGTGTTCATTACTCATAATATGTCATATGCCCCTCGACTTCCTCGCTTACGCTCGGTCGCTCGGGACATTCGACTCGGTTTGTCTGCGAGGTCGCAGACCATGAGCGAGGTTTGTCGTAGACAAACCGAGTCGAATGGTGGACCTGGAGGGAGTTGAACCCTCGTCTGGTCAGAGAATGCCAACCCAACTTTTACAAGTTTTGATCCGTTGAAATATCGCTTGATGACATAGAACGGAGCGAAAAAGTCATCACACGGTCTGGTCGCAAATTTCTTTCATGTCGGACCAAATCAGCGACATGCTATAGCTCATATTTATTACACCTGATTCTCGCTGTAGAGCGCAGCAAGGCAGATGGGTCGGCTAATAATTAAGCCAAGACCATTGCAGGTGCTGGCATGCGGAAAGCATCTCGCACCTTTGAGACTATGTTTGCACTTATCTCGTACACGCTTTTTCAAAGAGCCGCGTGCGGCACTTACTTGATTGGATAGGATTCGTGTCTGCCATCAATTCACGGCAGGCCCATTTCATGACACATATAATTTGCGTATTGCTGTGTGTCACATTTTTATTTAATGAACAGCTTTTTTGTCTTTTTCATTTCCTCGCGAACATGTTTTTCAATATCTTTTTTCTTTATTGATTCGCGTTTCTCATGCTTGCGTTTTCCGCGAGCAAGAGCGAATGAAAGTTTGACCAAAGCGCCCTTAGTATAGACATTGATTGGCACGATTGTCAATCCTTGTGACTCTTTTTTTCCAAGAATTTTTTTAATCTGTTCTTTTCGTACAAGCACTTTTCTGTCGTGCGTTGGATCATATCCTTTTTGTTCTCCTGCAGGAGCGTATTTACCAATGTGCGCTCCTCGTAACCAAAGCTCGTTATTGTGAAGCGTTAGGTATGCTCCTTGCAAATTCACACTTCCTTTTTTAGCAGATTTCACTTCAGCGCCAGTCAACACCAAACCACCCTCAAATTCATCCAAGAGGTCATAATCAAATAGTGCTTTTTTGTTTGTGGCAAGTGTTGGCATGTATATTCTCAATCCACGATTTAATCATGGATTCATATTAATTATGTATGAGCATATATTTCTTGCTATACTATAATTTGAAAACTGTACTTATGCAATTGGCGCATTACTTTGTCAAAACCTGCGCTCTTTTCTCACCGTACATTATAGTACGGCTCAAAAGTGCTCGGTTTTTCCTAGTACTGCATCCAATTATATTATAAGTACAGTATAAGTTATTCAAAAACAATATTTATGTTTTCACACCACCCACAGCGCACATGGTTTCCATTTATTCTTATTGGATTGACGCTTGCGCTTTGTGCATTTTTATTTATTTTATATAGAACACCTCAAGATGTTGAAATTGTGCAACAAGTAGCATTAACACAAGAAGAGTATAGATCGCAGGTTACAGATGTATTAAATGCTTTCATGCCAAGTAAAGAGGCGCAAATTGCGTATGACGAATTGTTGGCCATGCGTGTGCCAGAAGAAGAAAAGCAAACTCATCTTGATCTTGTATTATTGTTCGGAAAGATAATCGCTGGTGAAATTGAAAATGTTGATTCGGCAATATCGGAAATTGGCGTGAAATATCCTTGGATGCCAGTATATCTAGCAAAATAACTGTGATAGTTCTCCATCGCATTACAACGTATTTAATAACATTGCTTACTTTTTGTGTTTTTTGGATTTTAACATTTTATCCAGATCAATTAATTTTATTGGCGGTGATTGGATTTGTTGTGATCCCATTATTATATGCACGGCTATTAAAATGGGAAATTAAGCGACTTGTTTTCTGGATATTCCTTTTTTTGCCATTATTACTTTTATATTCATCTGTATTTTTCTTTTTGTTTTTAGAAGCTGATGTTGCGAAATATATTATTGGAGTCTTAATTACTATTTGCACATGGTTGTATTGTGAAAGCATTTTTACTTTTTATCATATCCCAAGCAACTATCAGGCATACACATTGGAATATTTATCACTTACATTTTCAATGTTGAGCGCATTCTTTCTTTCAAGCGCAATGTATGCGCGTGGTATTTTCTTGCAACAGCTTATTTGGGTTCCAGCGCTTGTATTTGGATTGTTTTCGTTTATATCATCAATGATTGTACTGTGGGTGAGCAAAGTTTCATTTTTAACAGGCATTAGATATTCGCTTGTCTGTGCAATCTGTATGGCAGAGTCATATATAGTATTCTCAATGTTGCCAACAAGTTTTCTTTCAAACGCAGCCGGATTTACTGTAATTCTATATGCTTTTTTGGGCATTTTTCGCGCAAAAGCTCTTGATAAGCTTTCCAAAAAAGTATTATCGCGCTATCTTCTGGTGTCCTCCGTGCTAATAACATTAATATTTTTAACTGCGCGTTGGATTTAATATGACAAAGAAACAAATTACATCAACTAGTGTAATCCTGGCAGTATGTATTGTTGTGAGTGTGTTGTGCGGAATCATAGCAAGTGTTGTCACACAAAAATCACTTGACTCGTATCTTGAATCATTAAGTGACAACGATATCATATCGTCACTTTCACAAGTAAAGCCGAATGCAGTGCCAGGAACTTATGAGGAAGCACTTTCATATGTTGATGATGCTAAAGATTCTGTAGCATGGATTTATCCTGCTGTGAAAAATGGTACAAATCCAAATTCATGGATTTTTACTTCTGATATTTATGGTGCAGGAGTAGTCGTTACAAATGATGGCTGGATTTTGTTAAATAGCAATGTACTTACTAATATAAACAGAGCAGATAATTTAAGTGTACTTATAGGATCTTCATGGTACACACCAATAGAATTGATATATGACACTCGTTACGACATATCAATGTTGCGAATTGATGCTTCAAATCTTCATGCAGCATCTTTTGCACAATCAGAATTAGCGCATGTAGGCGAATTTGCATTTGCTTATACTGAAAGGGGAGACTTGATAGCTAGTTCTATAAAGAATATAGAGTGGTATCCAAAAGAAAGCTCACGGCAAGCAGAGATATACGAGTCCATGTGGTTATTACAAGACGATGTTAGTGATGGCTCAATATTATTTGATTCGTCAGGGAATTTGCTTGGAATCAGTAAGACAGGTAAAGAGGTCTATCCAATTCATGAGTTAAAAACATTTATACAATCAACATTTTCTGGCACACCATCAGTATATCCAGCACTTGGTGCGTATGTAATTTCTCTTGAACAGGGCATGAATGTTGATGCTGAAAAACTTGGGACAGACAAAGGCTTTATGATAGCTCGCATGCCTGGTTACTCAAGCGCATTTGTTGCAAATAGTCCGGCGCGCGCTGCAGGATTTAGAGAATATGATGTGATTATTTCAGTAGATGGCACACAAGTATCATCTGACTATTCTATAGCTAAAGCTCTTGAGAAATATAAAGTTGGCGATGAAGCAACATTTGGAATTATACGAGCTGGCGAGCAACAAGATATAAAAGTTATTCTTGGTGAATATAATTTGCTATACTAATAATCGTATGGCTTATCGTTATACAACAATTACCCCTCTCATAACCGCGTGGCCGACTATTTTGCTTATAAGTGCGATTGGATTGTTTTTGGGAGTTTTACTTTCATTCGTGAGACCACTTGAATACAGTTCAACTGTTCGTATTTTGATAACACAAGAGCTCGGAACGATTGATGCTTATACAGCAAGTCTATCAGTTGAACGAATTTCAGATGATTTGGCTGATGTTGTGTATACGACAAGTTTTTATAAAAAAGTATTGGAAGCACCTTACGATATAAATACTGCTTATTTTAAGGAAAATGAGATTGATAGAAGAAAGCAGTGGGGAAAGATGATAACAACTTCTGTATCGCGCAGTTCTGGTTTGCTGACAATTAAGGCATATCATACAGATGTTGGTGAGGCGCAAAAAATAGCGAACGCAGTTGCTTATGTGCTTATAAATGAGGGTTGGACATATACATCTGGTAGTAATATTAAAGTTCAGCTTGTGGATGAAGCGCTTGATTCTCGTTGGCCTGTGCGACCGAATATTCCTGTAAATGCGCTTTCAGGATTTGTACTTGGACTTATTTGCAGTGTCGGATATGTATTGATTCAAGTTGAGCGCATAAAACGCAGACATCAGTTGATTCATGAGGGATAGTCATGTAATATTTAATTAGTTATGGGCTTGGATAGTTTAACAATAATTAACAACAATCAATTCTTTTTCGGCTTTTTCTTTACTAAAAGCCGACTTTGATTTTTAAATAAATAATTAACAAAGGCCGGCTTTAAATAAGAAGCCGGTTTTTTTGATGTACTAACTCTGGTCATGAGATTCATGATCAGTGTCAGGTCATCAAAGACCTGAATCGCAACCCAAGCCGAGTGAGGTGTTCATGTGTGACGCAAGCGTTCCCGAAATCGTGCAGAATATTCGTGACACTAGTGTAATGAATCAATGCACTGATATCACGCCATCGTGCGATGAAGATGCACATATTCATGAATTCCAAGCAACTGAATGGTTTGATTATCGCGATGAATCGCGATGGTTGAGCCAGCTTTTTCATGAGTTTTGCCATGGATGCTAGTAATGCGGTTCGTTACTCGTGGCGGGTCTGCACAGCAGACCCGCCAATACATTTTGCAATTAGTTTGACAACAAAATATCCCTTTGATAATCTCATCGCAAAGCCCTCTGCATGGGCCCGGGTAGAACGGTCATAGCGTCTCCTCCTCGCTAGGATTTGTCACTTCCCGGGTTCATATAGAGGGTTTTTGATTGACAAAAATCCTGAAATATGCTATATTTTTACGTTCGTCAATGTGGCATATTGTATGTAATTTCAGGCCCTAAATGACGAAAAGCACATTAAAATTGGAAGAAAATAAGGTTTTTTGTGAAGGACGAATTAAGTTCGTGTAAATACGCGCATTTAATTCGTCTTTCACAACCCTCACCAACACCTCACCCACAGGCCCCACGGGGCCAGGAGGATGCCATGCGCAAGATCAGCGCCATGGTGGTGTCCTTGGTGGCCTTGGTCATCATGACCATGGGCCTGATGTTCAACCCCAGCCCGGCCATGGCGGCCGGCAAGGCGAGCGTGGGCGCCAATACCCACGACTCCGCGACCGACGCGCAGGCAGCCCTGCGCGCCACGGACGCGCAGGTGTCCCAGCTCCAGGCGCGTGCCGCCCAGTACGCGGGGCGGCTGTCGATGCTCGAGGCGCGCGTGAGCGCCCTCGAGTCCCGTCCCACCCCGCCCCCCGCGCCCTCGCTCAAGCCCCTGAAGGACAAGATCAGGGAGCTCGAGGAAAAGCTCGGAAGGGTGGAGGAGGACCTCAAGACCCGCCCCACGCGGGAGGAGTTCAACCAGCTCAAGACGAAGGTGGACGGTGTCGCTGTCTACTTCGACGAGAGCAACACCGCGCTCTACCTCCCCGGGCGAGTCTCCAGCCTCGAGGACCGCGTCCAGCGGCTCGAGGATGAGCCCAAGGTCGGGCTGGTCGTCGGCGCTTCGGCGCTGATGATCGGTCACGACGCCGTCTCCGACCTCGGGGTGACTCGGGTCGGCGGTGGTGGCGGGCTCACGGCCGGCATGGCCGTGGAGACCAAGGAGCTCGCGTTGTCCCTGGACGGCGGGATCGACTGGATCGGGTCCGGGATGGGCGGGACCCACTGGCGCGCGAGCGCCGTGGGCATGAGCCGCCGTTCCGTGAGCGGGCTCGCCATCGGCGGCGGGCTCACCGGCCAGCTCACCATGCTCGGGCAGGAGGGTGACACCTTCTACCAGAGCTGGGGCATCGGTCCCGAGTTCCGGCTCGCCAGGCAGAGCTGGAAGGTCACCGAGGACCGCAAGGTCTTCGTGGTCCTCTCCGGCCGTCTGGCGGTCCCCATGGGACCGGTCTTCTCCGAGGGCGAGCGCCTCGCAGCGCTGCGTCCCTCTCTGGAGGCCGGCCTCTCCGCCACCGTGAAGGTGGGCGGCAGGGGACCCCGCCGCGACTAGCGGCGGGAGCAACAACCTTATTTCTTGGCAGGCCGAGGCGCCTAACAGCGCATCTACTAGCGCAGTGCGCACCAAGCGCGCGGCCTGCCAACTTCTTCCAACCCTTCTACCGTACGCCCCGACTGCACAACAGCCGGGGCGTTTCGCGTTTAAGTGAATTTGCCTTTTTATAAGTCAATTAAGACATAAAAGTCCTATTCGCTATAGCTATACTTGACAATTTCTCTAACAAGTGCTAAGTTTTTCCGTTCCTTCAATTTCCATTTCCACTTCCACCACGAGCTGACCCCGTGCTGATACGGACGGCTCCTAGATGAACAAGCGCACAAGGAGGTCATCCATGCGCTGCAGCAAGATGGTGTTCTTCGCCGTCGTCGCTGCCCTCGCGGGCTGCGGCGACATGACCAGCAACCTCATCACGGACGACACCGGCACCGGCGGCAGCTCCGACCTGGACAACGACGGCATCGCCGACGGCTGGGACCAGGACGAGGTCCTGGGCCCCCTGTCCGACTACCCGGGCGAGCTGGACATCAACGTCGGCGCGCTCGTGGTCCCGTGGTTCGAGGGCGACGCCCTCACCGCGATCTGCCGTCACGAGAACGGCACGATCGTGGAGCTCCACTGGGGGTACCTGCTCGGCGACGAGTACGCCGAGACCTGGATCGTCATGGACACGGACGACCGCCTGCCGGAAGGCTCGGTCATCTGCGGCCTCACCCAGAACGGTGCCCCGATCCTGGACATCCAGAACGCCGACATCCTGGCGTGGAGCAAGAACGAGCTCTGCGTGCACATGGAGAGCAACGGGGTCTACTCGGCTCCGAACTACTCCGAGTGCGACGGGATGCGTCCCCCCTGGTAGCCGGCGATCCGCGTCGGCCACCACGCAACCCCCACACCGAAGAACCCTCACGGGCTCTCGGTGGTGGGGGTTCTTCGTTTTTATGGTTTATGGAATTATATTTCAAAATTACCAACCCCAGGAGTTGCATAATTGGCCAACACTAAGTGTTGGCCAATTAATTTGGCGAGTTTTAGCTGAAAGCTTGTAATCAGCTGTTGACAAAACAGCCGATTTGTGATATTGTTTCGTGTTCGCTTAAATGCCCATCGGTTTGGGTATGAAAGCGACGCCACGCCCCCCATGGGGCGCGCGGCGCCCCTTCACCGGCCTTGAAATATAGGCCACCCGGAGTACTACCATGAAGAAGTTCTTCTCCCTCGTCGCGCTCATGATCGTCGTCGCCATCAGCAGCACGATCGCCGGCTGCACGGATCTGACCCAGCCCCGCGAGGGGCAGGAGGACAACGACGGCGACTACAACGACGACGACAACCACGACGGCACGCCCGAGGGCGACGCCGACGCGGACACCGACACGGACAGCGACACGGACGCGGACGCCGACTCCGACGCCGACTCCGACAGCGACGCCGACTCCGACTCCGACGCCGACAGCGACACGGACGCGGCGTGCAACACCCTGCTGGTCGACACCGACCAGTACGCGGTGAAGTACACCGCGTCGCGCACGGCCGACCTGTCCGTCTGGATGATCGCGTACTCGTCCAACGGGTCGGCGCTCGACACCCAGTGGGGTACGAGCAACCCCCTGGTGTACGGCGAGGACGCGAGCACGGTCTGCGGCGTGATCAACCGCCCCAGCGGGACCGGTGCCTACGCCAAGGTACAGGTCCAGTACGATGCCGGAAGCGGCACGGACTGGGCCTTCTACAACGACAACGCCGTCGAGTGCGACGAGCGCGGCACCTGGTACCTGGGCACGGTCACGACCAACGGCGGCACGATCACCTGGGACCAGTGGAACCCGCTCGGGTACCCCTGGGACACCAGCGACGGCTCGGCCCCCTCGATCGGCGAGGGCTGCGACGGCTGGGGCAGCTTCTAGCGCCCAGCAAGAGGTTCTAGGCCTCTGTCGCCCAACATCTACCTCGGCGGGCAATCCTAGACACGCCCGCCAGTGCCCACTCTCCAACCCACTCCACCCCCGAAAGGAGGTGCAACCAACGCCCCGCTATTAAGCACACTGCTGAACGCGGGGCGTTATCCGTTTAGTATACTTATAGATATATAACCTCCCCTCACCCCTCCTTGGAAAGGAGGGGAGTTTAAGTTAAGAAAATAGTAAATAGTTGGAATTCAGGACTGTTTCATTGACATTTTCCTAACATTTATATATTCTGTCGCCATCGCTAGTTAATAAGTAAACTAAATAATCAGGTTCAAGGCGATGCCTATGCATTCTCCCATCACTCTGAATTCCCACTTTCGTGAGAATAGCAGAAGAGTGGGCGCATAAGTATGAACCGTAGAAAATAAGAAAATTATGCCAAATATACCTTCAGCCCAAGATCTACTTAAAGTCGGTGTCCATTTTGGTCATCGCACAGAGCGCTGGCATCCGAAAATGGAGCAATACATATTCGGATCACGCAAAGGAGTACACATCATTGATATTGATCAAACACGATCACAGTTGGAAAAAGCTCTATCCTATGTTGAGGAGCTTGTAGCCCGTGGTGGTGTTATTTTGTTTGCAAGCACAAAGCCGCAAGCACAGGATCTTATCGCAAAACACGCAACAGAATGCGGAATGCCTTTTGTGAATGGTCGCTGGCTTGGTGGGACTCTTACAAACTATAAAGAGATACAGAAACTTGTTAAGCGATATTTGGAGCTTGTTGACAAGCGTGATAAAGGAGAGCTTAAAAAATATACTAAGTTTGAACAAGTACAATTTGATCGCGAGATTGAAGATTTGCAGGAACGCATTGGCGGAATAACAACAATGTCAAAAGTTCCGCAGGCAGTGCTTGTGCTTGATATGCGAATTGATAAGACAGTTGTTACAGAAGCTAAAAATACCGGAGTCAAAGTGATCGGAATATGTGATAGCAATGTTAATCCAGATGACGCTGATTATCCGATACCTGCAAACGATGACTCAATCGGATCATTAATGTTAATAACAAGATTATTCGCTGACGCTGTAAAGGTTGGTAAGGCTCGAGCAAAGAGCGCACAAGTTCCTCAAGAGAAAAAGTAAAAATATAAAACCATGCTTATGTCTATTTCAGCTCAAGATGTTCAAAAACTTCGCGCATCATGCAGTGTCGGCATGATGGAGGCGAAAAAAGCTTTAACCGACGCGAATGGCGATTTTCAAAAAGCTGTTGAGCTTTTGCGTATCCAGGGATCTGCAAAAGCAGCCAAAAAAGCAGAAAGAGAAATGGGGCAAGGTCGCGTGCATTCATATATTCATGGAGGAGGACGAATAGGTGTTTTGGTTGAGATTTCATGTGAGACAGATTTTGTGTCACGCAATGAAGCTTTTATCTCATTTTGCAATGATGTGGCGATGCACATTGCCGCAATGAATCCACTATATTTGACTCGTGAAAATGTTCCTCAAGAGCTTATCGCTAAAGAGGTTGAGATAGTAAAAGAACAAAATGCAGGAAAACCAGAACAAGTTATGGAAAAAATCGTGGAAGGCAAGATGGCAAAGTTTTATGAAGAAATGTGTTTAGTGGATCAGAAATTTATAAAAGACGAAGATATTACGATTGCGCAATTGGTTGAAAGCAAGATTCTCTCAATAGGAGAAAACATGAAGATAAAACGATTTTGCAGATTTGAGTTGGGATCCTAGATAGATGGATAGATAAATTAACAAGCTCGCGCGCACATGGGGTCAAGTCTTCACTGTGAACCGATAGGTTCACAGTGAAGACTTGACCCCAATAGTTTTATCTTTGTGCTATAATTAACTCATTATGCCAAGAATCGCAATCAATGGCTTTGGTCGCATTGGTCGCGCAACATTAAAGGCAGCATGGAGGAATCCAAAATTCAATGTTGTAGCAATCAATGACTTAACTGATGCCAAAACACTCGCTCATTTGTTAACCTATGATTCTATTTATGGAAAATGGAAAGTAAAAGTTTCTTCCAAAGGCAACACATTGATAATTGGTGATAAAAAAATTCCAATTTTCGCGCAGCGCGATCCACTCAAGCTTCCTTGGGATAAATTGAAAGTTGATGTAGTGATTGAGTCAACAGGATTTTTTACAACATACGAACAAGCATCAATGCATATTTCAGCAGGAGCAAAGCGAGTTATTATTTCTGCTCCAGCTAAAGGCGGCAATGTTCCAACGAATGTTATTGGAGTTAATGACAAAGAAATAAAAAGTAAGAAAGCAAAAGTAGTAAACAATGCGTCATGTACTACAAATTGCGTTGCGCCAGTGACAGCTATTTTGCACGAAGCATTTGGCGTTAAGAAAGCTATATTAACCACTATTCACGCTTTGACATCAACTCAAAATATTGTTGACGGACCAGCAAAAGATTTGCGCAGAGCACGCAGCGCGATGTCAAACATGGTACCAACAAGTACAGGCGCCGCGATCGCAACAACAGAAACTATTCCTGACTTGAAAGGGAAGTTTGATGGGCTTTCAGTACGCATTCCGCTTGATATTGTTTCGCTATCTGACATCACTTATGTCCTTAAGAAGAAAGTGACTGTTGAAGAAGTGCATAAAGTTTTTGAGAAAGCTGTTAAAACTCCAAGATTTAAGAATATTGTTAGCATAAATAAAGAACCGTTAGTATCATCTGACTTTATCGGTGATCCGCATTCAGCGATTGTTGATTTTGGTCTAACGCGTGTGATTGATGGAGATTTAGTTAAGATAATTGCTTGGTACGATAATGAATGGGGTTATGCTAATCGTTTGTTTGAACTAGCGATTTCACTTTAGGTATTTATGCGTGAACGAACGCTGTTTGGTATTTTTTCACACGCAACTGCTCAAATTTGGTTTGGTGTAAGTATTGTTGCTTTGCGTGTGGTTGTTGGATTAAGTTGTTTTCTTTTTGGATTATCGCGTTTAGGAGATTGGTCTGTTGTTGATGATTTGACCAACATGTCATTGGCGCGAGATTGGTTTCTCAATGATTTTGCTCAAAGTTCTTTTGAACATTTACTTATTTGGTTAATGATTATTTGTGGAGTTTGTTTGATGCTCGGTGCGCTTACTCGCCCGGTATCATTTTTATTAATTTTATCAAACGCTTTTGTCTATGCTTGGTTATTCAATCCTGATGTTATCGTTAGTCGTGAAATATTATTAATAATTTGTCTTTGCTTGTTTTTGTCAGGAGGCATTGGGCATGTCTTAGGTTTTGATTATTATTTATATTCTTACGCTAGACAGAAAACTTGGGTTACAAAAATGTTAGTTGGATAGCCAAATATGCAACTAAAGACTTTTCAAATATCAAAGATTAAAAAAGGAACAAGAGTCTTGATGCGCGTTGATTGCGATGTTCCGCTAAAGAATCGTATCGTTGATGATGCGTCAGCGTGGCGACTTGAACAAACGCTTGAAGATATTATTGAACTTCGCAAACGAGGCGCTATTATTATTTTGTTAGGACATCTTGGTCGGCCAAATGGTCAAGTGAAATTATCTTTAAGTTTAAAACCAATCGCACGATGGTATGAGAAACGACTTGGTGTGAAGGTTGAATTTGTAAGGGACCCAACATGCGATAGCGCTTTTGATAAGATGAAATATCTAGAATCAGAATCTGTTTTGATGATTGAAAACCTGCGATTTTGGAAGGGCGAGGAAAATAACAGTACAAAATTTGCAAAACAATTAGCGCGTTTTGGAGATTTATATATTAATAATGCTTTCGGTGTCTCTCATCGCAAACACGCTTCAGTTCACGCTATTACTAAATTATTACCAAGCTACGCTGGGTCTATTCTTGTAAACGAAGTTAAGCGTTTGTCTGACGCGCGAAAGCATCCTTTTGTTTTTGTACTTGGAGGCGTGAAACTTGAAACAAAAATTCCAACTCTGATGAATTTAGGAAAAGACGCAGATACCATTTTAGTAGGCGGTGCAGTTGCAATAGCAATGATAAGCATAGATCAAAAAAAGATTTTATATGTAGATGAAAATAAATTATCGCGAAAAGATCTGTCACTTGCGAAACTAGCACTTAAGAAATTCAAAAGCAAAATTATATTACCAGTTGATTATATTTGTTGTCGTGATAAGAAAATTAAAATAATACAGGCGTCAAATCTTGAGACATCAGATAGCATAATAGACATTGGACCATCAACGAATAGACTATTTTCTTCAAGTATAAAAAGCGCAAAATGCGTGGTATTTAATGGTGCAATGGGTTTGCTTGAAAAGAACTCGCAAGAAGGCACGATCGCAATTGCAAAAGCTGTAAATACAAAACAGCAGTCAATTGTTGGCGGAGGCGATACTGTTGGATTTTTGCAAAGCAAAAAGCTTCTTAATAATTTTGAATTTGTTTCAACAGGAGGAGGCGCAGTGCTCACATTCTTGGCAGGCGAGCGTATGCCTGGAGTTGAAGTGCTGAAAATAAAATAATTAATATGCAAGAAAAAATAGATATAATTCACGCGCATGAGATTTTAGACTCACGCGGAAACCCAACGCTAAATGTTACTGTTGTTTTGAAAAATGGAACGCATGGACATGCCTCTGTTCCATCAGGTGCTTCAACTGGAATTCATGAGGCGCTTGAATTGCGCGACAATGATAAGGATCGTTATGGCGGAAAGGGAGTATTAAAAGCTGTAAGGAATGTTAATGAAAAGATATCGCAAATATTGCGCGGATCTGATGTTATGAATTTACAGAAAATTGATGATTCAATGCGGATTCTTGACGGTACAGTTAATAAGCACAGGTTAGGCGCTAATGCTATTCTTGGCGTTTCAATGGCTTGTGCACATGCTGGCGCGCGACGAAGAAAGGTTCCGTTATATCGTCATTTGCGTGAGTTGTATGGATTTGATTTTCAAACATATAAACTACCAACGCCACTCATGAATGTGTTTAATGGCGGACGACATGCAAGCACTAATTTAGATATGCAGGAATTTATAATTATTCCGCATGGATTTTCTAAATTCTCAAGAAAGTTGCGCGCTGGTGTTGAGATTTATCACGCGCTTGGTGAAATATTGCGAAAAGATAAACTAGATACTGATTTAGGAGATGAAGGTGGATATGCACCAAATGTTGGTAGAACAGAAGACGCGCTTGAGTATTTAAAAAGAGCAGTTATCAAATCTAAATACAAATTAGGAAGCGAGATTAGTTTTGGGATTGATGTTGCGTCAAGCGAGTTTTATGATCAAAAGAAAAATAGATATGTATTAAAAACAGATCGTAGAAAATTAAATGCAGATGAGATGATTGATTTATATCGTGTATGGATGAAGAAATATCCTATGATGTCAATTGAAGATGGACTTGATCAAGACGCATGGGATGATTGGAAAAAGATGACACAAGAAATTGGAGGAAAGATTATTCTTATTGGCGATGATTTGTTTGTTACGAATGCTGAAAGAATAGAAAAAGGAATCAAAGAAAGGGTCGCAAACGCAGTTTTGATTAAAGTTAATCAAATTGGAACAATTTCAGAGACTATGCAAGCCATAGCGCTGGCGCAAAGGAATAAGTATAAAATTGTTATTTCACATAGATCAGGTGAAACTGCTGATACAACAATATCTGACTTGGCTGTTGCAGTTAATGCACAATATATAAAAACAGGTGCTCCTTCACGGTCAGAACGACTCGTAAAATACAATCGCTTGCTTGAGATTGAGGAAGAACTTACAATTCAAAAATAATTTATAAATATGACAGTAAAAACAAAAAAGATAATTGGCATAATGTTGTTTATTTTTCCTATCCCATTACTTTTTTTAGTATTGGCAACTTACGCGATACTATCATTCATACTTGCTATGTGGATCCAGTCAGGTTCGGCAGATGCAGAATCGCTTATGATAATTGGGCAGGTATTTAATATTATTTTAAGTACATTTGGGATAATAGCTGTGGCAGGGATATTTATAGGAATACCTGTTGGAATAATTATGTATATAAGTGCACGGAAGCAAGAGAAAGATAAGAAGCCATCTTCTGTATTACAAATGCCAATGCAAGAAGAGCAATCACAGCCAATGCAAAATATAGAATCTCAAAGCTGATGATCATAATGCCAGCCGCTAGCGCGTTCATGAAAAACAGTATTTATCGTGGCGGCTCTGCAAAGTGCTTTTGTTCCAAATTTTCTTAATATATGATCGCGCGCAGTTTGCGCGCGTTGTATTTTTTGGTCTTTTATAAAAAGTGGCATTGCATTGTTGTTTATAGATAATTGTGATGCACTTATTCCCATTAAGCGAATTGGTTTATTATAATCGCGAGATTTTTCTAAAAGTTGTAATGCACATTTGTAAAGCGATAATCCATCATCAATTGGGTTCGCGAGTGTCATATTTGAGGATTTTTCATTGAAATCTTTGTATCGCATGAATAATGAGATATGACTTGTTTTAAATTTGTTATTTCGCAAACGCAATGAGACAGCGTCCGCAATTGATAAAAGATTTGTTTTAATTTCAGCATCAAATTCTAGATCGTGCTGAAAAGTATAAGAGTGGCTAATTGATTTTGGATCGCGCGCGGCATTGTTAACTTTATCGCAATCAATGCCGCGCGCTATATTGTAAAGCCATTCACCTTTTACTGTTCCAAATTTCTGCATCAATAATTCTCTTGATGCTTTTCGCAAAGTTTCAAATGAACATATTCCAATTTGTTCAAGATGCTTAATAGTCGCTTCTCCAATGCCACATATATTTGATAATTGTTTATTATTCAAAAAATTAATCACCTCATGCGATTGTATAACTGTTAATCCGTTCGGTTTTACACTGCCAGACGCAAGCTTCGCAATTGCTTTATTAGGTCCTATGCCAATAGATACTGTGCAATATTTTCCGCAAGCTTGTGATATTTGATCGCGAATTATTTGTGCGATTATTGTTGCGCCAAAATAATCTTCTGCTGATTTTGTTATGTCTGCAAATGCCTCGTCAGTACTAAACTGTTCAACAGCGTCGCTATTATTCTGTAATATTGAAAGCATGCGACTTGTTATTTCACTATATTTTCGCATATCACCTACAAGTAAAATAAGCTCCGGACATATTTGTTTTGCTTCAAAAACTGACATTGCTGTTTGTACGCCAAGCTTTTTTGCCTGTTTTGATGCTGTTGCAATTATTGAACGGCTCATATTTTCAGCTCCTTGTTTTCCAGTTATCGCAATTGGTTTGTTTCGCAAAAATGGATTTGCCTGTTGCTCAACTGATGCAAAGAATGAGTTAAAGTCAACATGAAGTATTATTGACATATTCAGTCTGTATAAAGTTCAACGAGACGCCATTCAAGATTCTGTGTATTAAGGCGCAATTTCATGAAATTAATTTTGTCAGATACTGAAAAATAAAATACATGCTCACCATCTTCATTGGTACTATTTATCATGTTTACACTATTAATTTTATAATCACGATTATCCCAGCGAATTATACGAGGACGAACCTTGCGATCAATAAAATCCACAGTTACGCTTATTGGATCATTAAGATATTCATGCATATTCATTATCTATTAAAGTCAAACATTGCTACACGGAGTAGCTGTTTTATTTTTCGTCTGCTTATTTGAATCCTGAAATATCTATTAATATCGCGTACACGACGATCAAATCGTGATGGGAGATAGGCTAGTGTTGTTTTGTAATAGCGCGTTGAGAGTGTAGACATAATTTTAGTTAAATATTAATTAAGTATCAAAAGCGCCGTGGTGAGGAGGAGAGACCACGGCGCTTTTTTGTCCTGTGTAAGAACGGTTGGATCCCTTCAACCTTCCTTATCCAGGGAAAAGCATAGGATCGTTTGCTTATCGCCAGTAAGGAATATGGGATCTGATTTTAAAGAGCAGGTTTATTTACTAAATTTTCTCATGACAGCTCGTACTATTCCTTGAATGTTAACATCACCTTTTACTATTATTGGACTCATTGTGCTGTTTGCTGGCTGTAAACGAATATGTTTTGCTTCGCGATAGAATCGTTTGAGTGTTGCATATTGGTTATCCAACAGCGCTACTACTACATCGCCATTCTTTGGTGATGGATTTCGTTCAATTACTACATAGTCACCATCAAATATCCCGTCTTCAATCATTGATCTACCTTTTACTCGTAATACATAAGAGTTTTCAACATCAACTATGAAGTCAGTCGGGACTGCAAATGCCTCGTTTTCTTCAATAGCTTCTATTGGTTCACCTGCTGTTATAAGCCCTGAAAGTTGTAAGATTACACTAAGAGGCGACATCTTTTCTTCAATAAGTTCAATTGATCGTGCGCTACCATCTTCGCCTGTATTAATTACTCCTTTTTCGCATAGCGCTTGAATATGCTGATATACAGTTGAGGGGGAGGCAAGCCCCATGCCCTTTGCGATTTCTCTATAAGAAGGTGTGTAATTATTTTTACTTACGAATTTTTGTATAAAATCTAGAACTTCTCGTTGCTTTTTTGTAAGTGGTGGCAGATGATTCATAGTGTTCGTTTCATGTTTCTATTATAACCGAACAGAAATAGAACGCAATAATTTGATGTGGATAACTTTAAGATATTTCATATGTTTGATCTTAGTTTATGATTCATGACTGTTTGTTGACATTTTTTTAATTTTTGATAAAAATTACTCTTGTTCTTTAAAATACTTGCAAGTTAATAGCGGTGTTTTGTGATCTTTTTGATCACAAAACACCGCTATGAACAAAAGGCAAGCAATTCCTGCAAGCCGGCGGTACAAGAAGGAGGCACGCCATGAAGGCACGCCTTATCGATCAGTCAATGGGTGTCGGGTGGGAGACTGTCCGACTGCTCGTCATGAACAACCTCTTTACAGCAGAGCTTGCTGATGAGATACGCAAGCCTGGTGGAGTTGACCGCGCTTTGGGCGCTATGCAACGGGAGTTCTTCCCGGCGTCATCATCTGCCACGCCTTGTGCCGTTGTTTCGAGCGCCAGCTGGCGCGAAGAACACGGTATCATCTACCTCACAGTCACCTCTGATGGTACGACCGGTGAGGAATGGATCTCTCGCATTGAGAGAAAGGGATTGCGAATGGGAAGGTGCGCGAAGAGCATACTTTGTTCCACTGCCTTTATTCCTACATCTGGAACAGTATATAGAATTGCTGTTCTGAAAGGTAGCTTGTTCTTTGATAGAGAACGTAGAACCTCTAATATCCGCACAAAAGCAAGCAAGCGCGGATTCATCAAGCCTCATCCTGAAGTTGCTTGTCTCATCCGTGATGCCTTGTCAGATAACGACATTAATGCAATGGGTCTTTGGCATATCGTTGCCATGCATGATCCTATCCGGGATTATAATGGCAACCCGTACTTGTTGGACGCTTACCGCGTTGGCATTGGTTGTTGGCTGGATGCCTGCCGCATCAGTACTGACGGCATGTGGGGCCGCGATTACGGTTTTGCTTTCTTGCAAGTATAGAACTTAGCTGTTGGACTCTTAGAGTACTCAGCACTTTGATCCTTTGGACTCGGTCCTACCCAAACAACAGAAGTGGTAGGACTAATTTGTTTTTATAAATGGGTCATATATCATTTACAATTTTTGACAGGCGACTCATTTGAATCGTATAAAGGTTTGTTAAAACACGGCAATGCTTGTCATTTGCTAAATTTCATTGATTTTTCTCAACTCCCATGATAATTTTAGCCAGTAATAAATATGTTAAAGACAGTAGAAGTACCACTTTTAGGACATTCAGATAAAGTCTGCGATCAAATTGTGGAAGGACTTTTAGATGAATATTTACGACGCGATCCTAAGAGCAGAGTTAATTTAAAAGCATGTGGGTCAAACGGAATGCTTATGATTGGTGGCGTTGTTGATTCTCGTGCAGATTTTGACTCATCATCACTAGCCAAGAACATTTATAAAGAAATTGGATACACTGACGATATTGAGCCATTTGTAAATATTGAACGCCCAGCAGAGGATTTAGCAAGAACAATTATAAATGGAGGAGCGCAAGGAACAACAACTGTTTATGGTTACGCAACAAAAGAGACGCGTGAATTTTTGCCACGAGCCTGTGTGTACGCCAATGCAATTGCTCGCAGAATTGATGACTTACGGAAGTTAAATGAAGCATTTTCATTTTTACTTCCAGATGGAAAGGTTCAAGTTACTATGGATGGTGAGAAAATGATTGCTGTTACTGTGTCAGTTCAACATGATAGTTCTGTTGATCGTAGTATTGTTCAATCAAATATTTTAGAGAATGTCATAATGCCAATTATTGGAAGTGATAATGGAGTTAAGATTTTTATTAATTCAGCAGGTGCGTTTTCGCAAGGTGGATTATCAGCTGGAGCTGGCGCATCAGGTCGCAAAGTTCTTGCTGATACTTATGGCGGATTGCTTCCTCACTGTGGTGCGATATTTTGCGGGCGTGATCCATTACAACCTTCTCGCGCAGGAACTTTGATGGCTCGTTATGTTGCAAAAAATATTGTTGCAAGCGGCATGTGTGGTAATGTTTTTATCACAGTAGGTTATGCAATTGGTCATCATGATCCAATTTTTATACAAGCGACAACAGGTAAGAATGAAGATATTACAAATATTGTAAAAGATAAATTTGATTTTAGACCTGATGCTATTGTTGAGCAATTAAATCTGCGCCAGCCGTTTTATCACAGAATGTCTTTGTATGGTTATTTTGGAAAAGATGGAGCGCCATGGGAAGAAATAAATGCGTTTTAAATTTTGTTTTGATATAATTAACACATGAGATTACATGTGTTTTTTATAATGTTAATTGTTTTTGTAATAGCTGGCGTTTCAGTTGCTTTTTTGTTTATAAAAGATCCCGAGTATATACAAATTCAGAGTGATGATGGGATCGTTGTAGTTTCTGGAAACATGCGAGAATCTGATGCTGTCACAATTAATGAATTGGGTAATTATTCATATTTAATTGAGCCGTCTTCAGGATCATTTGAAGAACAGATAACGATCTCATTTGATGTATCGCTCACAGATTTTAAAGTACCTATTGCAATATTTAAGTTTAATGAAGACTTGTTTATGTGGGAGGCGATGAGCCCAATGTTTGATCAGTTAGTTGGAAATATTAGCATTGATACTTTAGAGTTAGGCAAGTTTGCTATTAGACAGTACATAATGATTGATGCGCCTGATTTAGTTTCATCATTTGATGAAGTATTGAGTATGGCGCCGAAAAATACTGTTGGATATGAATTGTCAGTAGGTTTTATGTCAGACGATGGTTCAATCATAAGAATCTCTAATAAAACACAATTAGGTGGATGTAATGGCATTGTATTGCGCGGAAGTCATGAAGAACTTTCACGAGTTGAGCGAACAATTAGAGCTTTTGTTGATAGTATTGAAAGAGAAGTTGAGTTTGTTGTAATCGGAAGGTGGTTTGTTAATGACTTATCAGGTTGTGATGTCGGCAACGAGCTTAGCGAAGTGATATAAAATTGTGGTATTATATTGATATAAAATTAAGGAGGAAAATTATGACTTCAAAAGTAAAATCTAATTCAGCAATTTCAGTTGCTAAATGTACTGTAAGTAAGAGTGTGGCGGTTAAGAAATCAAAAAAAACAGTCGCACATGCATGCGATTGTCATGATCCATTACCAAAACAGCATGGTGCATGCGACTGCCATGCATTGCCAATTGGAAGCATTGAGCTTGTAAGTATGTTGTTGGTTTTAATTTTTTCATTATCAGCTGTGTTGATGACAAGTGTTTATGCTTTGCACATAAAATCAAACGAATTAGATGTTTTGCAAGCGCGCGTTGCACAGGCGCAAGTAGTTGTTGAGTAATTATGAAAAAAGTTTATTCACTAATCGCGCTTGTAGTTGTATTTTTAGCTCTTGGCGCGATTTATAATTTAACACAGAAACCTATGGTGTATCAGTTCCAAGGAGTGCTTAATGCTGATGAGATTGAAAATAAGATAGCGCGTATCAAAACAGATAAAGGAGATATTGTTTTTGAGCTTTTCGCAGATACAGCGCCTATTACAGTTTCAAATTTCGTTTATTTAGCAAACAATGATTATTATGATGGATTAACATTCCATAGAAGGGAAGAAGGATTTGTGATTCAAGGAGGTGATCCAAATGGAAATGGAACAGGAGGTCCTGGATATGAGTTTGAAGACGAGCTTGATGATGATTATTCGTATGAGCGCGGAATTGTTGCGATGGCAAATGCAGGATCAGATACAAATGGGAGCCAGTTTTTTATAATGCTTGATGATGTACCGCTTCCAAAATTATATTCAATTTTCGGACGAGTAATTGAAGGAATGGATGTAGTAGATGATATTGCTGTTGGTGATAAGATGAATAATGTGAGTATTGAACAAGCGCAATAGGAATTATTTGGATTATTATTTTAAGAATTAATTTTGTTTTTGGCTAATATTAGATTACAAAACTGGCCAACACTTAGTGTTGGCCAGTTTTGGTCAGTTTTCGAGTTGGCCAGTTTGTGTTGGCCAGTTCTATAAGCCTCTTGGGTTGATGGTTTATCAATGTTAGCACTCAGCATTGGAGTGAGAAAAGCGAATAAAATAAGGGTTTTTGGCCCATTTCTCTTGACAAAAGAGGTTTTTTGTGTTATTGTATTTGTCTGAAGCTGGAAGTCGGCCACGCCGTGGTCCCAGCTGTCAGGGCCGGCAGGACACGCACAAGTCCCCGGTCGCGCATCGGAAGGGTGGCATCCTCACGGAGGAGAGCCGCGATCGCCCGAGTGGCGAGTCAGTCCGGGCCCTACATAGTGGCAGTGGCCACAGCTGTCAGGGCCAGCAGGACACGCACAAGTCCCCGGTCGCGCATCGGAAGGGTGGCATCCTCACGGAGGAGAGCCGCGATCGCCCGAGTGGCGAGTCCGTCTGGGCCCTACATAGCGCCGCCTGCAACGTGAGAAGAGCGGGCCGCGCACTGGGGTCAGTGGTGAGTACAGTGCAGGAGATATAACTCCATTCTGCACAGTGTCCGAAGAGCGCATACGGGTCTTTCCAAAGACTCGGGCTCGGAGGTGAAAATGGAGAGGGGACTATGGCAACGTCCCTACGGCCCATGGAGGAGGGCCGGCTAGGTGAGCACAGCATAAGCCTGCGCTCATCGAGTGAAATGCTCAAAGTGGTAATGCTGATAGCCACAGAGCATTAAACCCACAGCCCAGGGAGTAAGGGCCAGTTTCCACCACGGCGAATAGGAAGGTGGGACTGAAGTGCAAGGGAATAATAATCTGCGGAAAACTCCCCGTAAGATTACCCAAGCCCACGCGCAACGCGTGTGAGTGCGTAACCTAGCGCACGGCTCATCCCCGCAGCTCGCTTCGGCGACACAGGCGGGGCTCATGAGATCACGTTTTCTCCCCCGCACCGACACCTCGGCTGCGGGGGTGTTCATTTTTTTGTAATAATTTAAAAACTGGCCAACACTTAGTGTTGGCCACTGTGTTAATTTGATATACTTGTAATAATTATGCCCAAGATAACAGAACAAATGTTCTATAAATACCTTAAATGTCCGCATTGGCTTATGTATGAGATGCGTGACGGACAAGATGTTCGTGAGCCAATAATGCAAAAATTACAGGATGAAGGTTTGTTGCGCGAGCGTGAACTTGAGCTTTTGGAAAATCGCAAAATAGCAGAAGTAGATTTGGATGATGTTGATGAGGCGTCACAGCGCACTATGGAGTTAATGAAGCGCGGCGAGCAAACAATTTATAAAGGTGTATTAACAATTCGCAATTGGGTTGGCAGACCTGATGTTCTTGAGCGAGTAGAAGGAAAATCCAATTTCGGATCTTGGTATTATGTTGCCTGTGATATAAAGAGATCGCGCCATCTTAAGGATGAATATCGTTTGCAAGGCGCTTTTTACTCTGAAATTTTAGAGAAAATACAAGGCATCCGTCCAATCCAAGGTTATGTTTTACATACAAATGGAGAAATTGAAGGTTATCTTATTGATGAAGTATTAACTAATTTTCATTTAACTTTGGATTCAATAGAGCGGATTTTGGAAGGTGAGAAACCGCCAGTGTTTTTAACATCAGATTGTAAGCAATCGCCATATTTTTCAGAGTGCAGAGCAATGGCAATGGAATGTGATGATCTATCATTAATTAATCGTTTATGGCGAAGTGAAGCTGATGCTTTAAAGCAGGCTGGTATACCAGATCTTTCAACATTGGCGCTTGCCTCAAAGGAACAATTAAACACTGTTTCAGGTATTACACATGATCGTCTTGTTTTTCTTTCTAAACAAGCACAAGCATTGAAGGAAAATAAAATAATAAAACTTCATAACATTGATTTACCAGAAAATACAGAAATTGAGTTCGTGGTTGATATTGAAAGTGATCCTTTGCGTGATATTGATTATATGTTTGGAGTTTTAAAAGTTGAAGGTGAATCGCGAACATACCATAGCTTTTTCGCAAAAGATCATACTGAAGTTGAAAAGATGTGGCTTGAATTTGTAGCATTTCTTGAAAAGTATCCAACAGCGAATATTTATCATTATGGTTGGTATGAAACAGATGTGTTTCGCAAGTTTATTGAACAATTTAGCGTATCTGATGAGATTAAGGAAAGGCTGATTTACAAAACAACTGATCTCTTGCCAATTCTCCGTGAATCTATAATTTTTCCTTTACCATTTTATTCCCTAAAGGATATTGCAAAATATCTAGGATTCAAGTGGCGCAGTGCAGATGCGTCAGGGCTTGATTCTGTGCTGTGGTTTCACGATTATTGTAAGAATAATGATGAAGAATCAATGCACAAGATCATGGATTATAATGAAGATGATGTTTTAGCAACATGGTTTTTAATTGATTGGGCAAGAAAACAGTAAATATGAAGATAATAAAAACAAATATTGAGTATCAACCATGGCACGGTGTTTTGTTAATAGCGATTTTGTTTGTTGCATTGATATTAGGAATTGTTCAAAAGCTTGAACAACAAAAGTCGTCAACCGAAGATTTAATAGTTCAAAATTTGACACAGGATAGTTGTGAGGATTCTGGTGGAATGTGGGATTCTTGCGGATCAGCCTGTCGTGGGCAAGCAGCTACGAACGAAGATGTTGCTTGTATTGAACTTTGCGTAGAGCATTGTTATTGTTTGAATGACGGGCAATGCCCAGCTGATCATCATTGCTCTGAAAAAGTTGATAATATTGGAGTTTGTAAGCTTGATAATTAATATGGATTATATTTTGTCAGTAACGCTTGGGACACTTGTTGGATTATTAATCGCTTTGCCAGCGATAGTCTTAGAAGCGTCAAGAAGAGTTAAAAACATGCCACTTCTTATTGATATTCATGTTTGGCGTGGTTTTAGGCTCAAAGAAGGTGAGGTGTTTGCAGTTGGTTTATTATTACATTTGGTTATAAGTGCACTTTACGGTTTTATTTATGTGCTTTTTGTAAACAAAGATTTGCTTATAATTACTCATGCACCATACTCAATATTTTCAATGATTATTGTAGCAGCTTTATTTTGGTTCTTTTTAAATGTTATTGCATTTCCAATAATAGGATTAGGGGTATTTGGTATCAAAGAGGGCAAGACAGTTTGGTTTGAAACATTGATTTCATTGGGTATTGAAAGCGCTTTTTTGTGGATGCTTATACAGTATTATCAGCCGTATTATTTTATAGGCCAGTAACCCCCTCTAGCTCCCCCTTGGCAGGGGGAGATAATGAATATTTTAAATTATCATATTAATTAATAAGATGTTGATCTTTAATAGAAGAGAATATAAAGACAGACGAAGATGCCTAAGAGCTAATTTATCAAAAGCTGAAATTCAGTTATGGTGTGAATTGTCTAGATTAAAAACAGGATTTAAGTTCCGTCGCCAGCACGGCATCGGACACTACATAGTTGATTTTTACTGTCCATCAAAAAAATTAGTTATTGAGGTTGACGGTGACTCTCATTTTGAAAGTGGACAACAAATTTATGACCAAGAAAGAACAGAATATTTAAATGCTCTTGATATAAAGGTAATTCGCTTTACAAATCAAATGATTTTTGATGATCTTGAGACTGTTTTAATAGAAATTCAAAAAGAACTTAATGTTTAATTCCCCTCCTTTCCAAGGAGGGGTGAGGGGAGGTTGTTAATTATTGGAATACAATAATATGCTAATCCAAGGAGGGGTGAGGGGAGGTTGTTAATTATTGAAATACAATAATATGCTAATATCTGACTTTGATTATAATTTGCCAGAGTGTTTAATTGCTCAAAAGTCAGTTGAGCCGCGTGATCATTCAAAGCTCATGATCGTGGATCGTGAGACTGGTAATATTAAACATGAACATTTCTACGATATCACTAAATATTTACATCAGGGTGATGTGCTTGTGCTTAATAATACAAAGGTTTTTAAAGCAAGACTCTATGCCAGCGTCGGAAGTAATAAGAGTGTTGAGGTATTTCTCCTAAGAGCGATTAATGATTGCTGGGAAGTCCTATTAGGCGGTGCTAAGCGAGTTAAAATAGGACAAGAGTTAGATTTTGGCAATGGACTCACTGCTAGCTTGATTAGTAAAGACTCTAATCAAGGTACTGCGCGTATAAAATTTAATGAAACTAATAAATTTGTTTTAGCTTATTGTAATAAGTATGGACAAATACCAGTGCCGCCATATGTGCATACTAATCCGGAAAAGCTTGATGATTATCAAACTGTTTATGCAAAGGAAACTGGATCAGTTGCAGCTCCGACTGCAGGATTTCATTTCACTACAGAGCTTTTGAATAAAATAAAAGATATTGGCGTGCAAGTTGAATATATTACTTTGCATGTTGGTATCGGAACCTTCAAACCAGTAAAAACAGAGGTTATTGAGGAGCATATTATGCACAGTGAATATGTTCAAATTAGCAAACAAGCATCTAAAAATATAATGCAAGCAAAAAAAGAAGGTAGAAGAGTTATAGCTGTTGGGACAACAACGACTAGAGCGCTTGAAGGGTCGATCGGATGTGAGTATTCAGGCGATATTAATATTTTTATAAAACCAGGCTATAAATTTAAGGTTATTGATGGTCTTATAACTAATTTTCATTTACCAAAATCAACGCTTTTAATTCTTATATCAGCTTTCGCTAGCACAGATCTAATTCGTAACGCATATAAGCAAGCAATAGAGCATGAATACAGATTTTATTCATTCGGCGATGCTATGTTGATTATTTAGTGTGCTATAATTCTTTGCGTATGAAATTAATACTTCGTTGGGTAATAAATGCGCTTGCGCTTTTGCTTATAACCGAATTATTGGCAGGATTTCATGTTGATTCTTTTTACAACGCACTTGTAGCTGCGCTTGTATTAGGACTAATAAATGCAGTAATTCGTCCGATTTTAATCATTCTCACATTGCCGATAAATCTTTTAACCTTAGGATTATTCACTTTTGCAATCAATGCCGTTATGATTCTGCTTATGAGCACGATTGTTAAAGGCGTGCAGATAGATGGTTTTTGGACAGCAATTGCTGCGGCAATAATCCTATGGGTAGTATCAATAATCACGAATTATATAATTAAATCATTAAAGTCAGATGAATAGACCCAAGAGGGTCTAATTTTTTATGTCAAAATTACAATTGCAATCAAAAAGACCTATAATAATTTCAATCGGCGGATCGCTTATCGTGCCTTCTGAAGGACCAGACATACAATTTCTTGATCAACTTAAGAAGTTTGTTGAATCACAAGTGAGACTTGGACGAAAGTTACTTATTGTTACTGGAGGCGGAAAAACAGCAAGAAGGTATATTGATGCTGCTAAAGAAGTGCGAAAAACAATTGAACCTGATGATTTGGATTGGCTTGGCATTCATTCAACTCGTCTGAACGGACATTTGTTGCGAACTTTGTTTCGTGAAATAGCGCATCCTGTTGTTATAAAAGATCCAACACGATTACCTAGAAGATGGAAGGGAAGTGTGCTTGTTGGCGCTGGCTGGAAACCTGGATGGAGCACTGATTATGTAGCATGTCGTATGGCAAAGCTGTTGAGTGTAAAAAATGTTATAAATGCGTCTGATGTGAGTTTTGTATATTCAGAAGATCCAAGGAAGAACCCGAACGCAAAACCACTAGAAAATCTAAAGTGGGTTGAATATCGCAAGATGGTTGGGGATGATTGGCACCCAGGAAAATCAGCGCCATTTGATCCTGTTGCATCACGACTTTGTCAAAACCATAAGATGAAAGTGGCTATTGTAAATGGGAGGGATCTGAAGAATATAGCGGCATTGATTAATGGTAAAAATTTCAAGGGAACTGTTTTGGAATAGGCATAATTCGTTTTTAGCAAGTATTTTGAGTTGTTGGAAAAGTAGCTGTTTTTAGCCAAAAATCAGCCTTTTAGCATTGACAAAAGGCTGATTTTGTGCTATAGTAATTAGCCAAACTCAAGATCTGCAGTATGCAGAAGGAGGAAGGAATGGACATCACCTGTCCGCAGCTGCCCTGGGGTAACTAGGGTGGCCCGTGCGGTGCAATGAGTGCGCCGCCCGACCAAAGCGTTTAAAGAAATTTGAACTTTTTGGTCGGAGACAGCATCCGAGCAACCTTTTCTGGTCTACGGACCACATTGCCTCCATGGGAGGCTGAAAGAAGTGAAATGTCTACTCTCGTCGTGACCGTGTACCACCACGGTGATAAGGTGGTGATCGCGAAGCTTGAACCAGGACAGACCGCGGTTTTGCTCGAACGGAGAAATCGCGACAGGCCCGAGAAGAGCTGGTACGAGCTCATCAAGGGTCGCCCGTTCGGTGCACAGGTCTTCCTGGCTGTCCACTGGCCGAAGGACAATGATCCGCGACCAAGTGGCCGTGGCCGCGTCTCACGATTCTCACACAGGATCGTCTGGACGCTGTCGTCGGATAGCCAGCGAATCAGCGGCCTGTTCGTAGGGCAGGCAGTCGCGCTCAACGCCGAAACCGAGTGCGACTTTCCCGAGCCCGGAACCGACATCGGCAATTGCTTCGATGTCAATCAGATGTTCGATGATGGATCCAGCATGGAGATACTCTCCCTCTATCTCAAGGAGGAGGAGTAGCCGTGCTCAACCCTCGCGTCGCGCGCGGGGGTCTGACCAAAGCGTTTAAAGAAATTTGAACCTTTTGGTCGGATATGTCCGGAACAGTTACTTCACCCGCGGCCTAGTGCCGCACCTACCTACGGTCTACGGACCACATTGCCTCCATGGGAGGCTGAAAGAATGCAAGATGCGTGATTATTTCATCATCGTTGTCATCGTCGTCATCGCCGCCGTCCTCGGGCTCGCGCTCAAGGCGTGCTCATACGAGGATGAGTACTCACGGCGTGGAATGATCCGCTTCATGGAAGAGGAGGCGAACCCGAGGCCCATCTAGGGTGTACCTCGCCACACGGCCCTCGCGTCGCGCGCGGGGGTCTGACCAAAGTGTTTAAAGAAATTTGAACCTTTTGGTCGGATTATACCGGAACAGTTACTTCACTCGCGGCCTAGTGCCGCACCCACCACGGCCTACGGGCTACTTGCCTCCACAGGAGGCTGAAAGAAGGCAAAATGCGTGATTATTTCATCATCGCCGCCGTCATCGTCGCCATCCTTGGGCTCGCGCTCAAGGCGTGCTCAAACGAGGATGAGTGCGAAGGGGAGATTCGCTTCATGGAAGAGGAGGCGAACTCGAGGCCCATCTAGCCTCACGTCCCTGCTACACGGCCCTCGCGTCGCGTGCGGGGGTCTGACCAAAGCGTTTAAGAACACTTGAACCCTTTGGTCGGAGACAGCATCCGACCACCCCAAAACCCCTCACCAACAGTTCTCGCAATGAGAACACTGGAGGACGCATGACACAGGCTCGTACCGTATCCTTGAGCGAGCTCGTCTCCGTTTTCTATGAGGAGTACCTCGCGCTCTACGGAGACGAGGTGCTCGCAGCGGTCGCTGCAGCAGCGACCATCAACGAGCTCCTGTCCGATACGCCCGGGCCGGCCGATGAGCCGGTTCCCAGGGGGCACAAGAGCGAGTAGCTCCTTCCGCGTACGCCCGCTTCCTGCAAGGGAGGCGGGCGATGACTTTTCTAAGATGCCCATTGACACAATTAGCTAAATATTCTATATTGTTGACAACTTAATGCTAAAGACAATAGGAAGCTCATCAAGAGCGTAATACCTATCGAGGCAATTTGATCAAAGTTTTTTGATCAAAAATCCCAATTGTTCACGGCGTTAAGACCGTGGATATTTATTTCACGGACTAACTCATTATCGTATATGGCAAAGTCCAAGATACAAAAGAAGGAGATAGTAGACAAAGTGGTTGAGAAATTCAAAACCATGAAGTCTGCTGCCTTTACTTCAATATCAGGATTTACCATGGCTCAAGCCGACGAAATCCGAAAAGCAGGCAAAGAAAAGGGAGTTGAGATCTTTATTGCAAAGAAATCACTCTTAGCACTTGCTGCTAAGGAAGCCGGACTTGAGGGCGTAGATCCAAAGTCTTTTAAAGGATCAATCCTTACAGCAGTATCTTTTGACGACGAGGTATCAGCAGCAAAGCTCTTGAAAGAGTTTTCAAAGAAAAACGAAAGCTTCGTTTTTGCGGCTGGTGTTCTTGAAGGCAAAGGTTTGACTGCACAGGAAGTGAACCAACTTTCCATGTTGCCAAGCAAGCAAGAATTACTATCCAAGATGGTTGGATCGCTAAATGCGCCAATATCAGGATTTGTTCAAGTACTTGCAGGTAACTTACGCGGACTTGTCACCGCGCTTGACGCAATAGCCAAGCAAAAGACAGTTTAATTTATTCATTTATTAACCAATTAATATGAGTGAAGAAACAAAAACACAGGTAGAAGTGCCTGCAAAGTTCAAAGCTCTTGTTGAGCAAATTGAACAAATGTCAGTTATTGACTTAGCAGAACTTGTAAAAGTTTTGGAAGACAAATTCGGAGTTTCAGCAGCAGCGCCTATGGCAATGATGGCAGCACCAGCAGCAGCTGCAGCAGCTGTTGAGGAAAAGACATCATTTGATGTTGAGGTAACTTCAGCAGGTGACAGCAAGATCAATGTGATTAAGGTTGTCCGTGAAATAACAGGCCTTGGTCTTAAAGAGGCAAAGGACTTGGTTGACGGAGCTCCAAAGGTTGTAAAACAAGGAGTTTCAAAGGCAGAGGCTGATGAAATGAAGAAGAAATTGGAAGCAGCCGGAGCAGTTGTAACAGTTAAATAATTAATAAAAAACAGCGCCTGTGCATATCATAGGCGCTGTTTTTTAGTATAATAAATCCACTATGAAAACAATAACATTTATTGGTTTTGGCGCATTTGGTCAGGCTGTAGCAAAGGTTTTATCAGTAAAAAAGGATTTAATAATTCGCGCATGGGATGTTCAGAGTACTGGAAAAGAATGTCAAGTAGAGGATATTAAAGATGCAGTGAAAGATGCTGATTTGATATTTTTTGCTGTTCCAAGTCAGTTTTTCACTAAGTGTATTAATTCTCTGCGAGGAGTTAGTGAAAATACTGTATTAGTAACAGGTACCAAAGGAATGGATCCTGACACGAATTTATTCCCGTTTGAAATATTAAAAAACAAATTTCCTGAAAATAATATAGCTGTTTTATCAGGTCCTATGCTTGCTGATGAGCTCAATACTGGCGTTAAAACAGAAGCAACAATAGCTTGCGAAAACCATGAAGCATCAATGCGAATACAAGAATTGTTCAATGATACGCAAGTTGAACTCAAAATTAGTGATGATGTTATTGGAACAGCTGCGCTTGGTGTTATGAAAAATGTCTATGTTCTTGGTTTAGGACTTTCTGATGGACTTGGATTAGGTGATGAATTTAAGAAAAAATTGGTTGCTTTAGCTCGTTTAGAAATGGAGCAAATGCTTGAAAAACTTGGCGCCAAGAAGGAAACAATAGATACTCCTGCTGGTATGGGCGACTTCTTGGCAACAGGCTATAGCAGTTCTTCGCGAAATTATCAGTATGGATTTGGATTTGCAAAAGGCGAAATAAAAGATAATTTGACTGCTGAAGGCATAAAAAATATTCAAAATCTTTCTATCAGATTATCGGACATATCGGATTTGTCATTCTTTAACGCAATAAAATCAATATTTATTAATAATGCAGATCCAAGGTCAGCGTTAACTAGTGTTATTAAATAATTATGGGTATTGAATTTGAGGCAACATTCACAAATATAGACAAACAAGATGTTAGAGATAGATTAAAATCTGTCGGCGCTAAGTTATTGAGAAAAGAAGGTTTGATGAGACGCACTGTATTTCATTTGCCGTGCAAGAAAGACATTGATTCTCATTGGTTAAGGGTTAGAGATGAGGGCGATAAGATAACGATGAGTTTAAAGATTGTTAATGGAGCAAAAATAGAGAATCAGCGCGAGATCTGTCTGAAGATTGAGGATTTTGATACTGGCGTTGAATTCCTAGAATCAATAGGAGCTGGTAAAAAATCATATCAAGAAACACTTCGTGAACTTTGGGAGTTGGATGGTGTTGAAATAACAATAGATACTTGGCCGTTTTTAGAGCCATTTGTTGAAGTTGAAGGACCTGATGAGCCGTCAGTTAAGGTGGCAAGCATAAAGCTGGGATTTGATTATGATTCGGCTTTATTTTGCGCAACAGATGAGTTGTATTCTCGCAAATACAATATTTCAAAGTACAGGATATCTAATGAGACACCTAAGATTGTTTTTGATATGGAAAATCCATTTATATAAATTATGTCCCAGTATTACACTTCAAAACGCACTAAAAATATATTTAGTCCAAATTCAAAAGAGCCTTTTAAGCTAAGTCGTTCAAAGATTGATTTGTTCTTGGAGTGTGAACGATGTTTTTATTTAGATCGCAGGCTTGGTATTGGTAGACCTCCTGGATTTCCATTTAATCTCAATACAGCCGTTGATACACTACTGAAGAAGGAGTTTGATATGCATCGCGTTGACCAAGCAACGCACCCACTTATGAAACAATATGGCATTAATGCTGTACCTTTTATGCATGAGATGATGGATGAATGGAGAGAGAATTTTAAAGGTGTCCAATATCATCATAAGAAATCAGGATTTGTAGTCACTGGTGCAGTGGATGATATATGGGTAAACCAAAAAGGTGAGTTAATAGTTGTGGATTATAAATCAACTGCAAAAGAGCAAGGTGTTGGAATTGATGCTCCATGGCAAATCGCTTATAAGCGACAGATGGAAGTGTATCAATGGCTTTTGCGTAAAAATGATTTTAAAGTTAATAAAACAGGGTATTTTGTATACTGTAATGGTCGTACTGATAGAACTGCTTTTGATGGAAGATTAGAGTTTGATGTTGAAATTATCCCGTATAAGGGTGATACAAAATGGATAGAGAAGGCTTTATTAGATGCTCGCAACTGCTTGTTATCAGACGGAGTTCCGCTAGCTAATGAAAAATGTGATTATTGTGCTTACAGAAAAGCCGCTGGTGAGGAGTTACAAAAAATTGCAGGAGTGCAAACCAGACTTTTATAAAAAATTATTTTAGTAAATGATTTGCGGCAAAGCTAAACGCTCCTGTTTTTGTTAGCACGATAATTGATGTTTCGCGTACAAATATTGATAATGCGTTCGCTAATTCATCGTTTATATATTGCGCAACAAGTTTTCCTTGTTTATCAAATACTATTACTCGTTTTTCATCTGGTTCAAGAATATATATATATTCATTGTCATCGGTTGCTGTAATATCTGTAGCATTATCCATTATTGGTGAGATATCATCGGTTTCAAATGTCTGCTCTCTGCCAGATAGGAAGCTATTTATTTTTGATCCAGACAAAACATAAATATTTCCGTCAATCGCTAAAGCTCTAGCACTAGATAGTGTCGTACCTGATAGTGTTGATGTTATCCATGGCGTTCCAGCCTCATACCCATTTCCTTGTGGTCGCATCTTTACTATTTGATTTCCAGAAGCAGTAAGTACATACAGATTTCCGTTATACCATTGCAAATCACTAATACTTTCCATGTCACTTACACCACTTACTATCGGATTCATTGTTAAAGATGACATATCACCTCTACCTAATTGCTGTAATTCATCAATAAATAGAAATTCATTTGAATCAGTTGATGAAACTTTTGTAATATTCCCAATTGCTCCAGATTGTGTAGCAGCTTCTTGCCACTGTCCCTCAAGCTCATTTAAGCGATAAATATTTTTTCCAGATATTGCGTATATAGTATCTTGTATTTGTACACCAATTGTTAGATTTAAGTCTTTGTTTTCAGCTAGAGTAGATAAATCAACTGGAGTTATTTTTTGTATATCATATGATAATTGTTGTAATTTCGCGTCAAGTTCATCAATTTTATCTTCCTGCGAACTTGAATCGCTTGATAATGTTTGTAATAGAGTGAGAGCTTCTTGCAAGTGAATTTTAGCTTGAGCACTATCATCGTATATCAAACTTGCTTGCGATGCGCTTACTTTTTCTTCAATGTTGCTCACTACAGTATTAAAAGTCCTCTGTTCTTCTTCTTTCACAGCACTTCTATGTACTAACAAAATAGTAGAAGTAAGAATACTGATAATAACTATTAATGCCAAACCACCGTATTTTGTTATATTTGGCAGTGAGTTGAACCAATTTATTGTTTTATTCACGCGTTCTTTCGGACTTGGTTGTTCTTTTATTAATTCAGAGCCTGTTCTTATAATTCCTGGCAAGTTTTTGATACCAATCACAGTGTATTTCCAGATAAGTACCAGGAGTTTAATTAAACCGAGTAAGATGAATGTAACTAGTTGTAATATTAATTTTGTAATTCGCTTAGCTAAACTTTTATATCCTCTTGTACCAGGTGCTGATAGTTTTTTTATTATTGGCGAAGTTATTTTTGATATAAATCCTGCAATATCAGGCGTTTCTTCTCCCAGAATGTGTGCAGTATCCTTTTTTGTCTTATCTAACTGATTCATTGAATGAACAGGATTTACCTTTTTTGGAGCGCCTATTATAGGCTCGTCAGCTACTTGAAAACATATGGCACCATACACAGTGTCGCTATTTAAGAATTGCGATATTCGTTTTAATGATCCTGAAGCAGGGAGTGTTGTTAATATATCCTGAAGTTCACCTTGAGTTATTTCTCTAGCAGACACTTTTGTTGCTATGTAAAATATGTCTCCAGGATGTAACTCGCCATCTAATATTGTTGAAAATAGTTTTTTCCATGACAATTCACCGTTGTCTTTTAATTGTTCGGAAAGTTCATAAATTACATATCGTTGTTTTGCACTCCTGTGCATAAAGAGCGCGTTCAGATTACCTGTTCCACTTATAAATACTTGATTCTGATGAATAACTCCAATTATTATTTGAGCATCAGATATTGGGAATTGTCGTTCATTGATAATTATTTGTTCAATATCCTCATTAAGAGCTTGTAATAGTTGTTCAAACCTGCGCGCTATATTAACCTCATCATTAATAGTTTCATTGAATCTTTTTAACCGTTCTTCAATTGCTTCAGAAATCATTATATGTGTTTGTCCTGGTTTGCCTAGAAATCTCACAAGTCCAAAAACATATCCATTTCCTGAATAAATAGGCGTTAGTATATGAGATATATAATTTTTTTGTTCCTGTGTGTTTGATATGTGTGACGAGGATTTTATTGTGTGCATATTGTATTTTGACACCCTTTTGTATTCAGTTTACTATATGATTGTTGAGTATGGAAGGAGGCGATATACACATTGAACACATTTTTTATGCCTCAAATTGAGATAAAAAAGAAGCAACCGGTAGCAATAATTGAAGAGATTGCACCGTTTTTTGCTGAAAATTTATTCGGATCTAAGACACGCGTTCGTTTATTAAATCTTTTTCTTGAATATCCGAAGCGTCCGTTTTATGTTCGTGAAATAACCAGAAAGGTTGATGCGCAGTTAAATTCAGTTAGACGCGAATTGCAGAATTTAATTGATAGTACGATAGTTAAGGTTGTTGAAGGAAAGATTATTCCTACTGAAAATGATGATATAAAAAAGAAAACTGAAAAGAAAAAGTATTATATTGCTAATGAAGAGTGTCCGTTTTTTGAAGAGATGCGGGGCATGATAAAAAAGATGGCCATACTTAGTAATCAAACACTTGTAAAGGAATTGCAAGAAGCTGGAACTCTTAATCTTCTGCTATTATCAGGAAAGTTTATTGATAACACTGATGTTGCTTCTGATATATTAGTAGTTGGAGATATTAGTGAGAAAAAACTCCAAGAAGCCATGCAGCATTTAGAGTCTCAATTGGCTCGTGAGGTTAATTATACATACATGCCAAAGGATGAGTTTTTATACAGATTAGAAGTTAAAGATCGCTTTTTGGTATCATTATTGCAAACAGATAAAGTTATAATGGTAAATACTCTTGCGTTTTCAATATGATTTTATACGCAAATGGACAAGATATAAAAAATATCATATTTGCAAATTTAGGTGCAGAATCACCGCTTGAAAGTATTAAGGTTTATCAAACAGGACCAGAGGGCTATTTAAAAGCCCTTGTTTCTTTTTTAGATCAAAATAAATCAGATATAAAGCTGATCAAGAAAGCATTTGTTGTTATTGGTCCTGGTTCAGCAACAGCATTACGAGTCTCGTTATCAATATTTAATACCATTAAATTTGCTACAGGCATGGAACTTATTGAGGTAAAAAAAGAAGCTAGTGAACCAGATTGCGATGTAGTGAGCAGAATTATTGAACAAGGATTGTCGTCATTTGATAGCATATCTATGCTAAAGCCGATCTATGAACATGATCCAAGAATAACAATGTCCACAAAAGACATATTGAGGAGGAAAATGTAAGGTACTATAATTTAATAATATAAATAATTAATTAATAATTTAATATGCCTGAATATATTGAAGTATTACGATCAGCCTTTATTGATCTATGGGCCGGTATCGTTCTTTTTGTTCCAAAATTGCTTTTCGCACTAATTATATTTTTACTTGGTCTTGTGATAGCAGGATTATTAAATAAAGTCGTTGTTCGTTTGGCGACAATACTGCACATTGATGAACTTATTAAAAAACTTGAATTAGATGATTTATTCAAAAGGGCTGGAGTAAAACTAGATGTTGGAGTTGCGCTTGGTTGGTTGGTAAAGTGGTTTGTTATTATATTTTCACTTGTTGCTGCGTCAGATATTTTGCAATGGGATCAAGTGACAGAGTTTTTGACAACAATTATTGAGTATATCCCAAATGTACTTATTTCAGTAATAATTCTTCTTGTTGGATTTGTTCTTGCTAATTTTGTACAAGAGGTAATCAAATCAGCACTTGATGCTGTAAAAATGCACACAGCGTGTTTTTTGGCTGGTTTGGCTCGTTGGGCAATTATAGTGTTTAGCTTTATGGCAGCACTTGTTCAATTAGGGATTGCTCAATCATTAATCCAAGTATTGTTCACTGGATTTGTTGCAATGATAGCGCTTGCAGGAGGTTTAGCATTTGGTCTTGGTGGTAGGGAATACGCTTCAAGAATATTAAGCCAATTATCAAAAGACTTAACATCAAGGAAAGACTAATTATTTTTCCATTGCTTTTTTCTTGAGATTTTTTGGAAGTTTTTCTACAGCATAGCGCAGAGCTGTTCGCGGCATCTGCGCTTTGTGTTTCAAAACAAAATCAAAAACTTGTTTTGGATATGAGTTTGATGCTTCTTTTAGCGCCCAGCCGTATGCTTTTTGTACCAAATCCTCTTTATCTTTTATAAGATTTAGCGATACATCAAATATATCTTTTAAACAATTTTTTCTTCTGACAGAATAAATTAGACTAACAGCGCTTGCGCGACGCAACCATTTGTTTTTTGATATTGACCAAGTTTTGATTTCTGTAATTAAATCAGGATATTTGAATAATAATTCTCCTACACTATGGCAACAGAAGTCATCGCATGTTGCCCAATTTGATACATATTTTTCTATTATGCGTTTAAAATATTTGATGTCGTTTGGTTTAAATTCATGCGAACGACGATGTATCCAGTCAGAAGCTATTGAAAATTCCTCTTGTAATTGCGAACACATAAGTTGTTCACATAAATCAAATAATTCGTTTTTTGATATTTGTTTTAGATCTTTGTACGCTTCTTTGCTTATATATCTCACTATTGATGTTCGTACACCATAGAGTTTTACAGGTTCTTTAAAAAATCGTTGATTATTTGCTTTGTAATGCGCATCAATATTTAATTTGAGCTGTTTACGCAGAACAAGTATGATATTTTGTGTCATAATATTGCTAGAATATCAAAGATAGATAGTATATGAAAGAAGCTAGAAAATGCGATATTGCGCGTAGAATACTAGTGATTGGTGATGCTGGTCGCGGAAAAACAACATTCGCCAATCATATAGCACGAATATGTAACAGAACTGTTTTGTCATTGGATGATATTCTCTGGAAAAAGCGATATACGCAAATTGAAGAAAGAGAAGCCACTATTAATAGAGTGAAAGAAGTCTTTGAAAAAGAAGAATGGATAGTTGAAGGGACTACAAAGTATTTGGCGCGATTTGGATTTGAAAGGGCACAAATGATCTATTATTTTAGACATAAGAATGTTTGTTTTCAGATTTGTCATATTATTTGGCGTTTTATTAATAAGCGAGACTGTACAATATGTGAGTTGTATAAATTAATTGTTCATACGATTTATAAACGGTATAGAATTGGCTACGAAAGAGACGAAAAGACATGGAATGAATTATTAGAGCAATATCAAGATAAGATAATTATTGTTGATTCAGTTAATAAGGTGCGCGAATTAATGATTAAGATTGACCAAAACTAAAAAAAAGATTATTATCTTCGCACAATTAAATAATTATTCCCGGATCGTCTAACGGCAGGACACCAGGTTTTGGTCCTGGGTATCGGGGTTCGAATCCCTGTCCGGGAACCACAAAACCACCCACAGATTTAGTGGGTGGTTTTGTGATTAAAGGAAAGTGACAACTATAACGAAATAATGTGATCGCAGTTACAAATTACTTCGTCACGATTGTCAGCGATGAGAATTGTATTGTTCTTGTCTATGATTTTTTGGAAAACAGCGAGAAGTGTCGGGATGTCGCTTAAGTGTAAGCCGCGCGAAGGGGTGTCAAGGATGTAGATACATCGGTCACCAAGTTTTTTTGAAAGGACTTTCGCCAGGCGTACGCGTTGCGCTTCACCACCGCTCAAACTCCCTGAAGGTTGTCCGAGCTCGATGTAGCCAAGACCCACATCTTGCAAGAAAGATAATTTGCGGACAATGAGCGGCACATTTGCGAATAGTTCTGTAGCTTGATCGACCGTCATAGTCAAAATGTTGAAAATCGATTTTCCATTATACATAACATTAGCGACTTTTTTAGTAGTGCTGGTATGTTTGCCTGTATTCGTATTCTGACTGTAATGTGATTTAGTGAGCTTCTGTTTTTTACTCTGTGGGAGTTGTGCAAAAAGATCGCGGATTGGATCCCAGATGCCAAGGTAGGTTGCTGGTGTGCTTGTAGAGCTCGAGCTCAGCGATGTTTGTTCAACCAGATAGCTACGGCGAACAAATGTTTTTCCATTTATTAATTTAAACCCTGTGCGCGATTTCCAGGCATTTTTTCCTTTGAATAACGCTCCGTGAACAGTTGTGAGCAAGCTAGTTTTTCCAGAACCGATTCGACCTGTAACGCAATCAAGCTTTCCAAGAGGCAATGTGAGCGTATAATTTTTTAAATTATTTTTAGTAATTCCTTTAATAGTAAGTTCTTTCTTTTGCATGAACTTTGCTTTCGCATTCGGATTGCGATGATAATCAACACAGCTTGCTTTTTGAGAGAAAACATAATCTGAAGTAGGAGTATGCGCTTTCTTGAAAGTATTTATCAATCCCTGAAAAACAATTTTTCCTCCGTAAGATCCGGCACCTGGTCCGAGTTCGATGACATAATTTGCTGCTTGTATGACATCTTTTTGATGTTCAATAACAAGAACAGAGACGCCAGTTTTTACAATGTTGCGTAATAGATTGACGACGATTATCCTGTCTTCTTTTGCCATGCCGGCACAAGGTTCGTCAACAATAAGCAGATCGCCTTTTTGAACTTGTTTAATTAATTTTTGCAAAAGCGTCATATTGGTTTCGCACAAACTTCTTTTGCTATCTTGCTTCACCTTTTGTTTAAGGGCAAAAGCTCGTTTAGGAAGATTGCGGATTTTAGCCTGTACCTTTTTTCCTTGTGAAGCCTGGAAGAGAATGTCGTATATGAGCGATGACTTCCCACTGCCGCTTTTGCCGACAATAGCCACGAGTTGCCCAAGTGGAATTTGAACTGAAATATTTTTGAGATTATTCTCCTTAGCATTTTTTATTATTATGCATTTTTTCATATTATTTATTGTATGTAGTCAATAGTGATTATATACTATTGAAGAATGATCCAAAAGCAACCAACGAAGGTGCATATGGTCATTCATGGAGGTACGATGGTCGCGAAGAAGAAAAAGTTCAACCCTCGCGTGGAGGTCTTCAGTGCCTTCGCGAGGCCGTTCTCGGCGCCGTCGGGACAGGTCATCGCGTCTGCACTCAACCAGGCGTCTGCGTGCTGTGCGTGCACGGCCTGCACCGCCTGTCGCTAGTTCGTCCGCAGTTTTCATCGTCTGCCGCGCGTCACATGACGCGCGGCGTGTGTTATACTGTCAACATGTATAAGGAGGAAAAGAAGATACCAATTAGGTATAAACAAATTTGGCAGATGGTGTGGCCTTCTGTACGACCGCGCAGAATTTATTTGTTTCTTTTTCTTTTATTTGCCATTGTTCTGGCCACTTGTGCTGTTGCAGAACCGTATCTATATGGATCAATCGTGGACTCCATTACGAGCTCTGTAGGTGCGAATATAAGCGTGAGTAGTGCTTTCTCATTGATTATCCCTATTCTTCTCTTCTGGGGAGGATTGGTACTTTTTGAAACAAGCTTCGGTGCTTTGTATATGTTTTTGAGCTGGATGTTCAGTAATTGGGTTATGGGTGATTTTTTGCAAAGATGGTTCGCGCAATTGATTCGTCTGGATATGGAGCTGTTCAAGAGCGAGAGGTCTGGGGAACTCTTGCGCAAATTTGATAATATTTGGGATTCGATTTGGAATGTAACATTTCATGGTTCGCGAACATTCGTAGAAGCCGGAATGCGTTTTTTATTTGCCCTTGGTTTTGGATTGTACTTGGATTGGCGACTTGCGATTGTATCTTTGGTCCCAATTCCAATTTCAATCATAATTGGATTAACTCAACTGAAAGTTGCCAGTCGTCAACATCAGGCTGTCGGGCATTATTGGGACAAAATTAGCGGCCATGTAGCAGATGTCATTGCCAACATTGCAACTATTAAAAGTTTTTCTGGCGAATATCGCGCTATTAAAACCATGGCAAAACTTTACGCCATTTCCTGCGTCCATCAATTTAGAGTGAATCGAATATGGGCAAGCGTTGAGGCAGGATATGGTGCTGTCTATATTTCTGGACGACTGCTACTGTTTGCTATCGGATCATGGTTTGTTCTTTCAGGTCAGACCACACTCGGTACGCTCATTATGTTCTTGGGGTTTGCAAACTTCTTATTTGGATCAGTGCAAATGATCATGTCTACATTACCAAATATCTCAAAATCTCTCGTGTATCTGGATCGCTCACTCGATATTTGGCAGAAGACTCCGGATATTCGTGATAAAGAGAACGCCCGAGTTCTTAAGAACATTCGAGGTCAGATCATGTTTGAAAATGTGTCATTTGGATATAAAGAGGGAATAAGCGTGCTTAAGAATATATCATTCAATATTCCTGACGGAAAAGTGTTCGCGCTTGTTGGTGAGTCAGGTGCTGGTAAGTCTACGCTTGCGCAAATGATGTTACGATTTTATGACCCGTCGCGCGGAAGTATAAAAATTGATGGCATTGATTTGAGAGATTATACAATCTCAAGTTTAAGAGAAAATGTTGGTTTTGTGATGCAGGAGAATTTATTATTCCATGATTCAATTATAAATAATATCAGACTTGGTAAGACAAGTGTTGCTCGTAATAAAGTTATCAGCGCTGCAAAACGAGCACAAGCGCATGAGTTTATATCAAAATTACCAAAGGGTTATGATTCTGTTGTTGGAGAGAGGGGTGTAAAGCTTTCTGGTGGCGAAAAACAAAGAATTGCTCTAGCAAGAGTGTTGCTTGATAATCCACCAATTCTTGTTCTTGATGAAGCTACTAGCGCGTTGGATTCAAAAACAGAGCATGCGTTACAAGTGGCTTTGAAAGAGGTCATGAAAGGACGAACAACTCTTGTTATTGCTCATCGTCTTTCAACTGTGATGGATGCTGATCAAATTCTTGTGATTGATAAAGGAAGAATTATTGCTCAAGGAACTCACAATGAACTTATCACAACCTGTGATTTATATAGAGAATATTGGACAATACAGGCAGGAGGGTATGTATAAACTGATAATTTTATAACCTTATATATTTTTATTTTGCTCTCTTGAAAGTCGCACATTGTGACTCTTGTGTGTTTGTAAATATTTTTCATGTTCATGCAATAAACCAAGCAAGTATTCATCATCGTTACCGTAAATTGCAAGACCTATCTTAATGTTCGCCAATCTTGGAGGTCTGTTAGGAATACCAAAGATACTTAACAGAGCCGAGATTCCTATATGCATATCTGGAAGAATAGCGTTGCGGCTTGATGAAGTTACTAAATCTATCCACTCTCTTGATGTAGGATATTTTGATTTGATTAAGTTAGCCCATTCTTCAGGTGAGCGTTCAAGCGCTATATGTCTTGCATTTTCTCGCGCAATTGCAGAATTAAGTGCTTCATCTTCATTTCCATATATTTTCAATCCCAGTTGATAGAATAATATGTTTTTACCAACAACATCCTTTGATATGCCAAAAATATGTGCTATGGCAGTTATTTTATTGCCAGAAATTTTCATTCTTCTCCTAGTCGGTGCATCACACGCTATCCAATCTTTTGATGTTGGATATACAGCGAGAATGCGTTGCTTCCATATTTCTACATCTGTCTCAAGTTTATCTAATGTTTCCATTAATGCTGGGTGTTTGCCAAAGATAAATATACCAAGTTCAATAAATTTTTTTGTTGTTAGATATTTCTCTGGAAAACTTGGTAGCAGAATTTTTGCTATTATATATAATGAAAAACCATCAGCACGCACCTCATCTCTTGTTACTTGTTTCATTGCTAACCATTGTTCAACTGAATAAGTATCCTTGATCGCCTGTATGATACGGTCTTTTTCCATTTCTCTAACATTAATTCGTTCAGTTCGAATGCTGTCTTGAAAAATAGCAGTAAATAATCTATCTTCCCAACGATCACTCATTACTATGCGGATGACATCTTTCCCGTATGTTTCATCTAACTTACTTTTTGGAATGCTTGTAAGTTCAGCTGGAGGCACATTTCTTCTGATTACAAAAGTGGCTTGCTCGCTTAAATTACATATCAAAACAGTCCTATTGATTCTAGGTATTTCAACAACAGCGTAACTAGTCTTTCTCATAGCATTAGCGTCAACATCACCCATTGTTATAATCACATCGTCAGCAAATATTCCTTTTGATTGTAAAAAACGCATCAGCCGATCAAGTCGTGGTTCAAAATCAGCAACTTCAAAATCACCGCCTTTAGGAACTATTGGTTCATCAAGTTCTCCTGATGGAAGGATGACGCCTTCAATTTTTCTGATAAGTATTGTTCCCTCACCATTTTCTGCTCTTAAAGATTGTTGTAATGCAAATCTAGCGCTTTCTTTTGCTGTTTCAAGAACATCATCTATATCTCTTGGAAACACCGGTGAAAATTTTAATGCAGCATCAATTTCTTGTGAGCGAATGTCATCTCCTTTTACACTAGGCGATGTTTCAATTACTTCTTCAAGATGTCCTAGATTCGCCATCAAGGACTTATAAGCATCTTCTGTTCCATCATATTCCATTGCCGATAACATGGCAGCTGCCATTGCTTGTCTATAATCCATTGCTTCTGGCTGTCTTTTTAATTCACGATATTGTTCACCTCGTCCCATATTGTTTTGATAAAGTTGATAGATTTCTTGTATATTATAGCAAGTGTTATTTGTGTTGAATAATATAGATATATGCAAAAAGTTGTTATTGCTTCAAAGAATCCAGTAAAGATTAATGCTGTTAGCATCGGTTTTAATAGTGTATTTAGTGATGAGGAATTTGAATTTGTTACTGTTTCTGTGCCTTCTGGTATATCAGATCAGCCGATGAGTGATAGTGAAACATACCAAGGAGCTAAAAATAGAACTGATAATGCTTTTAGTGAAGTAAGTGATGCTGATTATTATGTCGGTATTGAAGGTGGTGTAGAGTTGTTTGAAAGTGAAATGATGAGCATTGCATGGGTTGTTATTAGATCTGGCGATAAATATGGAAAGGCAAAGACAGAAACATTTTTTCTTCCAAAAGAGATAGGGAGACTTATAAAAAATGGAAAAGAATTAGGCGAAGTTAGTGATATATTTTTTCAACGCAGTGATTCAAAGCAAGGGTGCGGTACTGTTGGTATCTTAACAGGTAATGTGATTGACAGAACTAAATATTATTCTGATGCTGTTATATTGGCGTTGATCCCTTTTATAAACCCAGGTTTGTATTAATTTATATCCACAACTCACTGTCTCTGGTACATACTTCGTAGTGTGCTAAACTTGAGTTATGAAAAATGTGATTTTACAAACAGGTCTAGATAGGAGGGAAACAGTGCGAAGATCAGTTGATGCGCTAGGTGATGATTTTATTTCAAAATGCCGAGAAGCGAATTATATTTTTATAAAAGTAAACCTCGTTGATTCAAAGCGCCAATTAGCTTGTACACATGTTGATGCTGTTAGAGGACTGTTAGATATAATTAGAACCTATTGCAAAACTTCTGTAATAATTGGAGATGCTTCTCATGGTGGTACTCTTGCCGCTTTTGACCATCTAGGTTATGAAAGGTTGTTAGATGAGTATAGTAAAGTTGAACTTGTAGATTTGAATGATGATGATTTTGTTGAAGGATATACAATTCGCGGTGACGGATCAAAAAATGCTATTCGTAGGTCAAAGACAGCTACACAGTCGCAAATGAAAATTTGTGTTGCGCCTTTAAAAATACACAATGAAGTAGGACTTGATGCCTGTGTTTATTCATGGGCATATGGAACATGGATAGTTCCTTCACGCATTAGTGCGTCTGGAAAAGTCTGGGCTCGCTGGCCATGGCTTGAGGAGGAAGGATTTACCGCACACAATCAAAGCATCGCGGAATTATATAAGCAATCAGCATGTGATTTGGCAATCACAGATGGTATAATAGCTATGGAGGGTGATGGACCGATAGAAGGTAGCGCTGTGAATGTAGGAATAGTTGCTGCTGGGTTTGATGCTGTGGCAGTTGATGCAGTTTGTTCAACACTAATTGGCATTGAGCCACTACAAATAAGGTATTTGGATCTTATTGCTCGCGAAGGTCTTGGTGAAATAGAATTAAGTAAAATAAATGTCCCACCGATGCTAATGTCACAACTTTCAAGGCAATTTGAATTACCGCGAACATTAATGAATAAATTATCGCAATAAATAAAATAAATAATATGTCATCGTGTATTTTTCCTGGCCGTTTCCAGCCATTTCACACAGGTCATTTAATGGTTGTCCAAGGTATGGCGCAAACTTGTGCAAAGCCGATTATTGTAATTTGTCATGGAAATAAACGAGACGATGATTTATTTTCAGTTGATCAAGTGCGTACGATGATAAGTGCTTCTATTCTTGAAGAAGGTATTGCTGACGCGATGATAGTTGATGTGACAGATTGCGAATCAGATGATGAGTGGGTGGATAAGATTTTAGAGGTTGCAGGAAATCCTGAAGATCCGAAAATTTGGACAGGAGATGAACAAATTAGAGCAATTTTTGAAAAGCATAATATTGAGATTCAGAATATTAAACCTGTCCCAGGATTCAATGGCACTGAAATTAGAGAAATGATTTTGAAAAAAGATATGGATTGGAGAAAGAAGGTTCCAGGTGGAAGTATGGAAGTAATTGATGATGTTTGTTTTAAAGAATAATTGAATTTGTTTTAAAAAGTCTTTTTCCCGCCGGCGTACGAGGACGCCGGCGGGATTCGTTTTACTGCGTAGGCTTCAGCTCGCTGTCACTGCGGTGACATCGCCTGCATCAGCTTCGTCAGGCTCACTGACAGGGAAGCTCTGTCCTATGTCTTGCCCGATGTCTTTGTCGAGCTCTGACATCAGGTGACGCACCTGTTCTGGCGTCGGCCCGACACGCATGTTGCGTTTCAGACTCGCGATCATGGAACGCGTTGGGACATCTTGGTTGAACGGACCTTCGGATAGTTTCACCGGAAGTCTGACCAGCCGAACTGGTCTTTTTTGAGGATCTTGTCCGCCGCACATTGACTGTGGCAGAGCAGGGGTTGCTGTGCTGTCAGCTTCAGCAGGCATTTTTCTGCGAGCCAATGCCTTCTTCTCCGTGTGTTAGTGTCTCGCGCAACAAAGTCGGCGAGACTGGTTTGATGACCATAGATAGAGTATCTGTGTGAAGTCATACAGTCAAACTAAATTTTTTGTGGATATCTTTTGGCCAACACCAAGTGTTGGCCAATTTATTAAAAAATTATACACAAGAACAAACACCGAACTAGATATTAATCTGTATTTTCAAGTTATTTTTCATATTTAAATAGTGATTAAAAGTGGAGAAAAGGTGTTGACCATAGGTGAGCTGTGGGGTAGAGTGGAGTAGTAAAGGCACGAAGTGGGGAATGAGACAATTAGTTTCATTCATTGCTACTTCGTTTTTATTAATATTAACGGAACAGTGGCATGTAAGCATGCGTTCGGAAACTTCCCCTCATCAAAAGTTATCAAAGACTGCTCATTGTGGGTCTTTAATAGCTTGTGATGTTGGGTCGCAACCGCAAGTTCCTTGATTATTTCCATATGTTCATAGGGGAATATCATCACTCAATCGACGAAAAAGGACGGCTAGCCGTCCCAACGAAGTTCAGAAAGGACCTTGCACAAGGCGCGGTTGTGACGCGAGGTCTTGACTCTTCGTTATTCCTGCTTCCTTTGGAGGAGTGGGGCAAGCTTTCGCAAAAGCTTGCAAGTTTGCCCCTGGGGCAGGCTAATTCACGCGCGTTCTCCCGACTCATGCTTGCGGGAGCAATGGACGCATGCCTGGATAAGCAGGGAAGGTTCGTTGTACCAGAGTATCTGCGTTCGTATGCAGGACTCAATAAAAGAGTGGTGATAGTCGGCATTAGCACTAGAATGGAAATTTGGGATGAAGAAAAATGGATCGCTTATAACAAGCGAAATGAAGAAGAGGCAGTGAATATAGCTGAAGAGCTTGGAAAGCTTGGGATATAACATATGGAACATAAACCAGTTTTGTTAAACGAGGTTGTTAATGGTCTTGATTTAAAGCCTGGGCATATTGTTGTTGATGCAACTATAGGTCTTGGCGGTCATACTCTAGCAATTCTTGAGAAAACAAAACCAAATGGACTTGTTATAGGCTTTGACAGAGACGCGCGCAATATCAAACTTGCAAAAGAGCGATTGTCAGATGTTGTAAACAGAATAAGATTCATTAATGCATCGTTTGGACAGATGAATGAATATGTTAAAGAAACTGTTGATGCCGTGCTGTTTGATCTAGGATTTTCTTCATTACATGTTGACGATCCTTCTCGTGGATTCTCATTCTTGCATGAAGGACCTTTAGATATGAGATATGACCAGAGTCAGGATTTAACAGCAGAAGTCATAGTAAATAGTTGGTCAAAGAATGATCTTTGTGAGCTATTCCGCAAGCTTGGCGAGGAGAATTTTGCGCCACAAATTACAAAAGCGATATTTGAAGCGCGCCGCAAGCAAAGAATAACAAGCACAGCACAATTAGCAGATATTATAAGTTCTGTTGTGCGCAGATCAGGCAAACAACACCCTGCTACAAAAGTTTTCCAAGCGTTGCGTATTGCTGTTAATGATGAGCTTGGAGAGATTAAAAAAGGACTAGACGGGGCAATGAGCATTCTGAAAACAGGCGGAAAGATAGCGGTAATATCATTTCATTCATTGGAGGATAGAGAGATAAAAAATTACTTTAAAAAATGCGATAAGCTATCGGTAATAACTAAAAAACCGATTAGACCAAGTATCGCTGAAATAAAATCAAACCCGCGCGCGAGAAGTGCAAAACTACGAATTGCGCGTAAAGAATGACAAAATTTATGACGATCCCATCATTTAGAGCAATGATAATGACAATTCCATCAACACGAGCTTTCGGATATTGTATATTGGCTTGTGCTGCCATTGCTGGCGCAATGTATATTTGGCAGGTTAATATATCTGCAACACAAGGTTATGCGATTTCTGATTTAAATAATGAAATTACAGTATTACAACAACAGAACGAACAGCTTGAACATAAAGTATCGTCTCTAAAGTCAGTGGAAAGCGTTACAACTCGCTTACAAATGCTTGGTCTGGTGAAAATAAATGATGTGAGATATATCAATCCAAACGACGCAATGGCTGTTAACAAGTAAACAATTTAATATAAATAAGTCATGTTAAAACATGATTTTTTATTTTTGTGATACTTTTTCTGCTATAATGTTTATTATTATGATTAATTCTCAAAAACGACCAAAACCAGCAGTAATGATTGTATTGGATGGTTTTGGCGTTGCTCCAGATGGTGATGGCAACGCAATTTCAAAAGCTGAAACTCCAACTTTAGACATGCTCACACAGCGATACCCAACAATGGTTCTTCGTGCGTCTGGTGAAACAGTAGGCTTGCCATGGGGTGAGATGGGCAATTCAGAGGTTGGTCATCTAGCAATTGGATCTGGTAGGATTTTTTATCAAGATCTTCCAAGAATTGATAGAGCAATTGAAGACAATAATTTTTTTAAAAATAAATCTTTTTTACATGCAATGGATCATGTTAAAAAAACAGGAGGAACTTTGCATCTAATGGGTGTTTTGTCTTCTGGTAAGGTTCATGGATATGATCGTCATTGTCATCGCTTATTAGAACTTGCCAAAGACAATGATGTAAAAGATGTTGTTGTTCATGTTTTTTTGGATGGGCGAGATAGTTTATATAATAGCGGTATTGAGTTTGTTCAATTGTTGCAACAGAAAATTTCAGAATTGCGTTTAGGAAAAATAGCAACTATATCTGGCAGATTTTATGCAATGGATCGTGATAATAGATGGGATAGAACAGAGAAAGTTTATAAAGCAATGACGCTCGGTGAATCTGCACAAAAATTTGAAGATCCAATTGAAGCTATAAAATCATCTTATGCTAGAGAGGTTTATGATGAAGAGTTTGTGCCAGTTGTGATTACAAAAAAAGGAAATCCGATTTCTGTTGTGAAGAAAAATGATTCTGTAATATTTTTCAACTATCGCGCCGACCGCTCACGACAACTCACTAAAGCTTTTATTTTGCCGTCGTTTTTCAAGTTTAATAGAGGTTATATTGAAAATTTGTATTTTGTAACAATGACTGAATATGAAAAAGGTTTGCCAGCAGATGTAGCGTTTCCTCAAGAGAGTGTTAGTAAAACACTTTGCGAAGTTATTGCAGATAGCAAACTTGTACAGCTACATATTGCTGAAACTGAAAAATATGCACACATAACTTATTTTTTAAATGGTAAAAACGAGAATCCGCAAGAACAAGAAGATAGAGTTATCATTCCATCTCCGTTCATTGCAAGCTATGATGAACAGCCAGAGATGTCAGCGTATAAGATTACTGATAGAGTTATTAAAGAAGTAAAGACAGGAAATTATGATGTAATATTTGTTAATTTTGCTAATCCAGATATGGTTGCTCATACTGGTAATCTAGGTGCAACAATAAAAGCTGTTGAAATAGTTGACGAATGTGTTGGGAAGATAATTAAAGAGGTTTTAAAGCAAGATGGATTTATTATGATAACTTCTGATCATGGAAATGCAGAAGAGGTTAAAAATTTACAAACAGGTGATATAAATAAAGAGCATAGTACTAATCCAGTTCCGCTTTGGATAGTATCAAATTCACTGGAAGGCAAGGCTGGGATAAGTGGCGATATACCAAATAAAGATTTATCAAGGGTTTCTCCGGTAGGGATACTTGCTGACATAGCCCCAACATTTTTGCATTTATTAAATATAGAAAAGCCAAGTGAGATGACAGGGCAATCACTTATTGAATAATATGAAATGGGATACAGAAGTATCAGCAAAAATTCAAAAATCATTTCATAGCGAATATTTTTTCTGGTCGCATCTTTCTGAATGGGGTCTGTATTTATATGCGATTATAATGATTGGATTATTATTTGTAGTTGATGACACGACAGAAGTTTTTTACTGGACATCGCCAGTTATCATAGCTTCAGGATTATCGCTTTTATTGCAATACCTAATTAAGCGTCATAGACCATCTCAAGATAATACAGCGTATCAATTAATGATAAAGACATATTCTTTTCCATCAGCTCACGCTGCCTCAAGTTTTGCTTTTGCAACAGTTTTAGCTTATGCGTTTGTGCAATCATCATTTGAATATGATTGGATCTTTGCAGTAGCATTTTATTTATTAGCGTTGTATATATCCCTTTCAAGGATTATAGTTGGGGTGCATTATTTTTTGGATGTAGTGGCAGGTAGTTTGCTTGGCGTGGTTATCACAATTGTATTTTTTCTATTAAATTAAGTCTGCAAGGTTGTGTATGTTCAGACAACGGATGGCTGTTATAGCAATCTTATCAATTTCTTTTGCAATTTTTCTCTTTTCTTTTTCAATTATTTGGTCTTTTGTAGTTGCAAACGCAAAAATGCGTTCAATAGAACAGGTTATTGATAGTGTTGCCCAAGAAAGAATTTTGTCCAGTGAGAGTGAAGTATCATTTGGTGATGTTAATCAAATTAACATTCTATTAATAGGGCTTGATGGAAGGATTAAAGACGAAAATCCGCATTGTGATGCTATACATTTTTTAACACTTGATATTGAGAATTGGAAAATTACAATTACTTCAGTGCCTAGGGGAACTTATGCTTACATACCGCAACAACTCGCGCCAACAGAATATTATCTTGCAAATGCGTGTTCATATGAGGGATTAGAATATGGTATTGAACAAATTGAGAAAGTTGTTGGTATAAGAGCTGATTATATTATTACAATAAATTTTTCACAGGCGCTTGGTATATTGCGACTATTTGATTTTCCAACAACAGAAACACTTGAATGGCTACGACATCGTCAGAGTTATCAGATCGGCGATCCACAAAGATCGCATAATCAGGGAGTGTTTATTAAAGATATGATTCTGAATCATTTATCAAAATTCAGAAGTGATTTTTCACTTCCTGTGCAATATCTTATGTATTCATTTGTAGATACTGATATGGATTTTGCAGTAGCAACAGCATTGCTTAACGGTTTTCTTTCATCAAGTATTGATTCGCGACCAGATGACATAGTTTTGCAGATGCGTCCTTATTTTGAGACGATTGATTATCATTTTGATGCTACAAAAATTAATGATCAGATTGATGCGTGGGAAGAAAGATTACGACCATATTTATCAACTAATGATTTGACTGGTGTGTCTAATGAAGAAATTCAAGCATCGATTATTTCATATCTTCAAGATGTTGTTATGTCAAAACAGGACATTGAACGCGTTGTTGATGAACAATTGTGGTTACAAGTTGAAGATGAGCAGATTAGAGAGAAGTTAAATTATGATTTGATAACAACCTATGTTAGCGGTCTTTATGATACATCAGTGATTATTAATTTAATGAGTTTATATATTTTAGAAAAAGAAACTTTAGGGAAAGATGATTGGGCGCAAAAAGGAAAAGAATTCTTAATTAATGTGATAGAATAAATGTGTATGCAAATAGTAAAATCATCAGGACAGAGAGTTGAATTTGATGAAAGAAAATTAAAATCAAGCATTTTGCACACAGGAGCATCATTAGAAATAGCAGAGTCAATTATCGTAGATTTGCGAAAGCGATTGCACAGCGGAATGTCTACTTCGCAGATTTACAAAATAGTTTTTGATGAGTTAAAGAAACGACAGAAATGCTTGGCGTGTAGATATGATCTTCGTTCAGCACTTTTGCGACTCGGACCTGCTGGTTATAAGTTTGAGAAATATGTTGCATCAATTTTAAATGCATATGGATATGAAGCGTATGCTCCACAGGAAGAATACGAAGGAGCTTGTGTTTCTCACGAAGTGGATGTCATTGCGCAAAAAGATAAGAGAATGATTTTTATTGAAGCGAAATTTCGTAATGATTTCCGCGATGTCGTGAATCTAAAAGACGCGTTAGCTACATGGGCAAGATTTATTGATCTTGTTGATGGATCTGCAGTAGGGAAATGTCCGCATTTTGATGAGGTTTGGATAGTTACGAATGCTTTATTCACTGACAGTGCTCTTGAATATGGAGTATGCAAAGGTATACACATGATTGGATGGAATGTGCCAAAGGAACGGACATTCGCTAAAATGGTTGATCATATTGGATTATATCCAGTCACGGTTTTAAACGAGATATCTTCAATAGAACTTGAAAAGCTTTCATTTAACAATTTACTTCTATGTCGCGATGTGTCGCGCGTTGAATCTGAAGAATTGGCAAAAAAGATTGATGTTTCAGAGCGAAGAGCAATAGAAATTATACAAATGTGTAACGATGTTATTGAAATACTGCATAATGCTTAATAAGCATGAGGGTCTTGGTTTTTAGAAATAAATAAGGTACATAATCCAGTGTTCAGTAATTCGGTTTTTATATTATTTAGCATTAAGTGAACGATCGTTCACATAATGCTCAATTTGTCAGTGATGAGGATTATTTTACATCTAGAATTAGAGCAAAACTGTGGATAAAAAATTGTTTTTTGCTAAATGGTAAGCTTTATTAGGTAAAGTATTAAATAATTCATAAAATTCTAAATATTTTTTGACAAAAATAGTACATTGAGTTATTGTGCTGCCAGTTTTAAACAAGATTTTATGGCAAAGAAATGCGCAATAACAGGAAAAACACCGCTCACAGGTAATTATGTGAGCCATTCAAATGTTAAGGCAAAACGAAGACAGAATCCTAATTTGCAAAAAAAGCGAATTGTTAATCCAGTGACAGGAAAGTTGGAAAGCGTTAAAATTTCAGCTCGTGGCTTGCGAACTATCGCGAAATGGCAGAAAGAAGGAAAAAAGTTTAGTTTTTAAAAACAAAAAAGACTTATAAGTTATATAAAACCTATAAGTTTTTTTGTTTATACAACAAGCGGTAATTTATGAATCGTGTTTGGTTTGCCTGCCAAAATTTCAGCTATTCTATACGATCCATGTGTTGGTGCTTCTATAAATCCATTCCATGCCATTCGCGCAAGCGCTCCAGATTCAATCCAGTCAAATAACCATTCATTTGCGTACCGTGGATTTAATTGATCTATTCCAGCAGCCATTTGCATTAACCACATTCTATTAAAATCCTCCTGTGATCCAACAGGCGGAGTCATGATTATCGGGATCCCAAGTCCAGCATAAAATGAAATTTCAGATGGCTTTGTCCAAATAATATCAAATGAACGCACAGCTTTTTCAAATGCGTTGAAATAATCTTTTCTTTCATGTTCAAAGATGACATCAATTTTTTTAAGCTTGCGTTCTTGCGAAAGTCCGGCGCCTGTTATTTCAGTTTCAAAATATTTTGCAACCTCATATCTTGTCCCTGCAACAAGAGTTAATTTAATTTTTGAGTTCTTAATTTCACGCTTTAGACTTCTTATAATTTGTCCCCCGATTTCGCGTTGAGTACCAGCGCCGCCAACTAAAAATGCTAAAGAAGTTGGTTTGTTGTTTTTCTTATTTATTGATGAACTAAAATATGATCCGATGTGAGATTCAAGGGTTTTTTGTGCTCGTGAAGAAAATATTTTATTTGGATCTAGATGAGATATGCGTCTTGACAGATCATTATAAAGGTTTTTTGGCGTTATTCCGCCAATTGCGTTTATTGGTAACGGGAAGCCAGTGAGTTCAATATTTTCTTCTCGTACTCCATAAAGCTTAAGTCTTTCTACAACTCTGCCTGTTGGTGCTAAATATTTTATTCTGCTTTTTTGCGGATTTAGTGGCGCCCACGCACGAGAAATATCAGTATCAGTTGCAAGCACGAATATGTCATTTGGATAATTAAATTCTTCTGCGGCAAAAGCAGGAGTCATGAATGTGCAGAGAAGTGGTTTTGGATTTTTCGCCAGTTTTTCAATCAAGTGCTTCATCCAATATTTCTTTTTTATGAGATTATAAAACTGCCAAAGCTGTAAACTTGGGAGCGACAAGTCGCGTCGCGGATAAAAATCTGGAATTCGTTGTAGATCGTCCATTATTCCAAAAACCAGATTTCCTAATATAGGAACATTTTTGAAACGAGAAATTTTCTCATAAATTTTACGACCGTTTTCCCAAAGTCTTTTGTCTTCGTAAGGAATCCCGAAATAATTATTAGCAATGATAATATCTTGTTTGTGTGCCAAGTGTCTCAAAGTATTAGCAGGGCGTTCATGACCATAACCCATGTTCACCGCAACGATATGTGCAATTTGTTTGTTTGCCATAGTCCTCCTTGTAATTATGGAATAAGTATACAGCAAATAAAGAAGTTGTAGAAAGTCCGACTTCAAGAAGTCAGACTTTGGCAAGTCTAACTTCCATTAATGTGCTAATAATGTGCTAAAATAGCAGTCAAGTATGCATGAATTTGTTTTGTCTCCAAAACCGCAAAAAAATATCGCGATTGATTATCAAAACGAGCTTAATACTGAACAGTTTGAAGTAGTACAAAATGGTGATGGCTATGTTTTAGTTCTTGCCGGCGCTGGATCAGGTAAAACGCGTACCATCACTTATCGCGTTGCATGGCTTTTGGAGCATGGTATCAAAGCACATAATATTTTACTTTTAACTTTTACGAATAAAGCAGCGCGCGAAATGATTAATCGTGTTAATGGATTGCTTGGTTTAGAATCAACTGGAATTTGGGCAGGAACATTTCATTCAATAGCGAATCGCATTTTGCGCACTCATGCTCGTAGATTAGGATTTGAACCAAATTTTTCAATACTTGATCAAGAAGATTCGCGAGATTTGATTTCATTATGTATTAAAGAATTGCGGATTGATACAAAATCAAAACGATTTCCTTCGCCAGGAGTATTACAAGAAATTTTTTCTTATTCGCGTAATAAAGATGTTGATATTTCTGAAATTATAGAAAATCGTCATCCGCGTTTTTTACATCTATTGCCTGATATCAATAATGTTTTTTCTGCTTATGAAAATTTAAAAAAATCACAAAACTCAATGGATTTTGACGATCTGTTACTCAAGTTATTATTGCTACTTGAATCTGACAATACAGCACGCGAGCAGTTGTCAGCGCAATTTGAATATGTTTTAGTTGATGAGTTTCAAGATACAAATTCAATTCAAGCAAGAATTGTTCAATGGTTGTCATCAAAACATAGAAATCTATTTGTAGTTGGTGACGATGCTCAAAGTATTTATTCGTTTCGCGCTGCAGATATTCAAAACATCTTATCTTTTCCTGATACATACAATAATGCACGCACTTATTTTTTGACAAAAAATTATCGTTCAACGCCAGAGATACTCAATGTCGCAAATCAAGTGATTGCCAAAAATACAAAGCAATTTGAAAAAAATCTTGAGGCTGTTGTTGAGCCAGGTGATATGCCTTTTTATATTCCAGCGAATAGTCAGGCGCAGGAGGCGCATTATGTAGCAGATGTTATTGAGAGATTGCTTGTTAAAAATGAAGATCCTTCACAGATCGCAGTATTATTTCGCGCAGCGTTTCATTCACAGGCGCTGGAATTTGAACTAATGCGACGCGATATTTCGTATGAGTATCGTGGTGGGATGAAATTTTTTGAGCGAGCTCATGTGAAAGACGCGATTGCGTATTTGCGCATAATTCATAATCCAAAAGACGCATCAGCATGGATTCGTTCATTAAGAATTCATAACGGAATAGGAGTTGTAACTGCGCAGAAAATCGCTTTAAAAGCATCTGATTTCATAAATATAAATGATGCATTTACAGCATCTGTTGTGTCTGGCGCAAAAGCGAATTTAGGCTGGCAAAGTTTTTTAAATCTATTAAATGCATTACAGAGTTCAAAAAAGACACCAGCTGATTATTTGCGTATTTTTGCAGGATCGCCAATATATAAAGATTATCTTGAACATGAATATGCAAATGCATCGGAACGCCTAGATGATTTAGAGCAACTTGTAATTTTTGCTGATCAGTATAATGATTTGCAAACATTTTTGGATGATGTTTCGCTAACGCAAGAATATAACGAAAGAGACGATGATAAATTTGTGCAGCGAATTATCTTATCAACAGTGCATCAGGCAAAAGGACTTGAATGGAATCATGTGTTTGTAATTAATTTATGCGAAGGCGCGTTTCCTAATAAAAATTGTTCATCAGAAGAAGAAATTGAAGAGGAGCGTAGATTATTTTATGTTGCTATCACTCGCGCACGCAAGAATTTGCATCTTACATATCCAATGATAGGAGGACGAGGTTTTGAATATCAATCGCAATCAGTATTTTTGGATGAGATTCCAAGTCATTGCTTGCAGAAGGTTGAACTTAAAAATCCAGCGCGATTTGAAAGTGTGCCATTGCGCAAGAAAGGATATTTTGACAATATTGATGATGAACCAATGATTGTATTGGATAACAATGGCGAAGTGTCATCAAGACCAAGACCATCATCGTTTCTGAAGGATTTTGATGATGAAACGCCATTTTAATATGAAATACGCGCAACATAGATCAAGTTTAACTAAAGAGCATCATAAAATACCATGGAATATTATCGGTTTTGTGGTTCTTGGGTTGATTGCTATTGTTATTGTTTTATTTGCGTTAAGAGGCGATGAGGATGCAGAAATGCAAGATACAGAAAATATTGAACAGATTGATGGAATCCAAGTTGAATATATTGATTCTGAAACTGAAGATGAGCTAGATGCTTCACTGGGTTATGAAGAAATACAATTGTTTGCTGTTGATGATTCTGGAAGTTCAGGAATAGCGCGCAGAGAAAGCGTTGGAGGATTATTTACTCATGTTGTTGTTGCAACGCTTCCGTCAATTGAAGCACAATACTATTATTATGAAGGATGGCTTGTTAAGCCAGGAATCACTGATTTTTTCTCAACAGGTGAAATGTTTGCGCGCGATGATGGTAAATGGGGACTTGTTTGGGAAATTGATGAGCTAAATGCACGCGAGGATTTAGATGAATTTACACAAGTAGTAATTACTCTTGAACCGCGCGATGATGATGCATCGCCGTCAGCGCGTCATATTTTAGAAGGTGAGTTTAAATAATATGAATATTGGAATAATCGGAACTGGTTATGTTGGATTAGTGAGTGGAGCTTGTCTGGCATCTAAGAGTCATAAGGTTGTTTGTTTTGATATTGACGATGTTAAGATTCAAACTTTAAACAACGGCAACATTCCTATTTTTGAGCCTGGTCTCGGAGATTTAGTTTCTCAAGAGATTAAATCAGGAAATTTGATATTCACAACTGATAAGCAAAAATTATCAGAAGCGCAGGTTGTATTTTTGTGTGTTGGCACTCCATCACAACAAGATGGATCTGCTGATTTGTCGTTTATATTTCAAGCAGTTGATGATATTGCGCCATATTTATCTGATTCGTGTGTTCTGGTTAGCAAGAGTACGGTTCCTGTTGGCACAGTTAAGAAAATAAGCGAAAAGCATCTTTTTGTTGCATCAAACCCTGAATTTTTGCGCGAAGGCAATGCAGTATCTGATTTTTTGAATCCTGACAGAATTGTAATTGGCGCGAATGATGCGCGTGTTTTTGAAGTGATGCGTGAAGTTTATAAGGATTTCAATTGCACAAAACTTGAAACTACCCTTGAAAGCGCTGAAATGATTAAGTACGCGTCAAACGCATTTCTGGCAACAAAAATATCTTTTATAAATGAGATAGCTAATATTTGCGAACAAACCGGCGCTGATGTTCTGGAGGTTGCAAAAGGCATGGGTCTTGATTCAAGGATTGGAAGTTCGTTTTTGAAAGCAGGGCTTGGTTATGGAGGCTCATGTTTTCCAAAAGATGTTAGAGCCTTGAACCAAATAGCTGGATTAAGTGGATATGATTTTAAGCTTCTAAAAGCTGTTATTGAAGTTAATAATGATCAAAGATGGAGATTCTATAATAAAATTAATACAGCATTGGGTAGCGTAAAAGACAAGAATATTGCGATACTTGGACTCGCATTTAAGGCAGGCACTGATGATATTAGAGAATCAATAGGCATTGATTTTGCTAAAAGGTTTGTTGATCAAGGTGCAAAAGTATCTGTTTATGATACTCATGCCTTGGAATCTGCTCGCACAATACTTAATGAAGTTGTATTCGCCGATTCTATCATCGAAGCCACAAAAGACGCGGACGCTATTGTAGTCACGACAGACGCGCAAGAATTCGCAGACGCTGATTGGAACGCAATTTATAAAATTATGCGCGGAAAGTTTATTTTTGATGGCAGAAATGTTCTTACGCAAAATAAGTTAAATGAAATCGGATTTAAATATAACCGTATAGGGTTTTGATATTTTAATTAGTCCTGTGGACAAGTTGCTTTGGGAAAATTAGCGCAAAGCGTATAATAATTGCAGAAACTAAATAATTTTTAATATATTTTAATAAATTAGTTTATGTCCAAAATATGTAAAAGACGATTTTGGTCGTCAGCAGGCATAACGATCGTAGCAGTTATTGCGATTGGAATTGCTTGGAATAGTTTAAATACGCCTACTGCTAAAGCTGTGGCAGGTGACGGTGCAACATCTGATATACAATTATTAGATACAAATTTAAATGGGAAAATTGATAGAATAACAGTTGGAATAATAAATCCGAATCTTGAAACATGGGTAAAGGTAGGTGCACTTCCTCATGGATTAGCAGTTAAATATAATGGAAATGCAGTAACAATTTCTTCTGTTACTATCACATCTCCAGCAGCAAATCCAGCTACTTTGACAATTAATTTGGATGAAAGTGATGCTGATTTATTAGTTGATACATCAGGGGCTAATATTGAATTGACTTATACACAGGTTGGTGGAGGCGCTGCATGTACAAACTGTATCCAAGATGGTGTTGATGAAGAAATGGCAACAATCGCTACTGGTGATTCTGGTCCAGCAGATACAGAAGTTGATATGGCAAAGCCACAGATTAGGAGATTTACATATGCTGACAATGATAGTGATGGCAAAATAGATAAAATAACATTGCTTTTTTCTGAACTGGTAAAAAATACATCTGTCTTGGCAGCAAACGATCTTGTATTTACTAATGTGGGTGATTTTACTGGTGCAGCATTTGGAACAAATGTCACTGATTTGATAACTGCTGAAGTTGCAACAATAGATGTAACTTTAGGTACAGAGGCGACAGCACCGGATACTGCTGAAAATTCAGGTACAATAGCCATTTCATCGCAGAATGGATTTACATTAATTGATATATCGCCAGCATTAAATACAAACAATACTCTAGGTGCGCAAACACAGGCATCGTTTGCAGATGGCGCTAAGCCACAGATAAAAGAATTTTGGTATAACGATGATGATGCTGACGGAAAGATAGATAGCATATCTGCTATATTTACCGAGACAGTGACAGCAGCATCTGTTCTAGGGGCTAATGATCTAACACTAACCAATGTAGGAGATTTCACAGGAGCTGTATTCGGAGCTCTTGCAACAGATTTGATAACAGGATCAGTTTCCAATGTCACTGTTCCATTGGGCACTGAAGCAACTGCAAAAGATACTGCTGAAGGTTCTGGTACGATAGCTATTTCATCACAGAACGCTTTTTCTCTAACAGACGGAACTAATACTAACGCTACTCTAGGGGCTCAAGCACAAGCCGGCTTTGTTGATAATGCAGCACCACAGATTGAGCAGTTCATGTATAGAGATACAGATGCGGATGGGAAGATAGATGGGATACTAGCTGCTTATACAGAAACAGTCACTGCAGCATCAGTTCTTGGTGCCAATGATTTATTACTTACAAATGTAGGTGATTTCACAGATGCAGCATTTGGAGCGTTAGCTACTGATTTGATAACAGGTTCAGTAGCTTCAACATTAATACCATTCGGTACAGAGTCATCAGTTGTTGATACATACGACAGTTCAGGAACAATAGCTATAAGTTCACAAAATGCTTTTTCTCTTACTGATGGTGGTAATACTAATGCAACTCTTGGTGCACAAACTCAAGCAATATTTGGTGATCAAGCCAAGCCAGTTATTAAAACTGCAACTCCGACTGATGCCTCTTCTGCTCAATCTCGTACAAATAGTGTTGTGTATACATTTTCAGAACCAATGGTTGGAGATACATGGGTAGAGGGCACTGAATTTGATTCAAGCCCAGACGGATCTGGATGGAGTGGTACATGGAGTGGAACAGGTAATTTAACAATGACACTTACCCATTCTCCATTCTTGTGTGCTCAAACATATGCGGTTTCGTTTACTCCTAATCAAGTTACAGCAACAAATGGATCAGGTACATATGCTCAACTTAATAACGCTTCAACCGCTCCAATCGGTGCGACGCATACATTCACAACAATGAGCTGTTCATCTTCAAGCTCTTCATCAACTACAACATCAGGTTCTTCAGATGAAGAGGATGTAGAAGATGAAGATACAACTGATGAAGAAGATACGACGACTGATACAGATGAAGATACAACTTCTGACACTGATGAAGAAGTGACAACTCCAACAACCGGCGAGCAAACATATTCACCAGTAACAGGAGAGTTGGAAGATATTTCAGTAGTGACAGCCGGTGATTTCATAAAGAGTCCATATTTCTCAACAGTATATTTTGTAACAGATGAGTTAACTCGACGACCATTCATGGATTCACAAACATTCTTTACCTATGCAGATTCATTCGATGAAATAGTAACTGTGACTGACGCAACATTAACAACGCTTAAATTAGGTTCAGTAATGCTTCCAAACCCTGGAGTCGTGCTTGTTAAGATTCAGTCAGATCCAAAAACTTATGCTGTTGATGAGAGTAACAATCTTCGCTGGATAACTACAGAAGCTGTTGCAACATCTTTGTATGGAAGTCATTGGGCTGATTATATTATAGATATTGAGCCAACATTCTTTACAAAGTTTGGAACAGGGACAAGTATTACAGGAGCATCTGATATGACAGTATCAGATTCAATGAAGACAAGAGCAGAGTTAGCAGAATAGAAAATAATGAATAATTCAAAAAGCCCTCGAGAGATCGAGGGCTTTTGTGATAAAATATAATCATGTTTAAAGTTTTAAATACAAAAGGAATGGCGCGGCGTGGAGTTTTGGAAACATTGCACGGAAAAATACAAAGTCCTTTTTTCATGCCAATCGCTACAAAAGGCGCTGTAAAAAGTTTATCATCAGGCGATGTGCGTGATATTGGTGCACAAATTATTTTATCCAATACTTACCACTTATTATTGCGACCAGGCAATGAAGGAATAAGAAAACTTGGTGGATTGCATAAGCTAATGAAATGGGACAGGCCGATTTTGACAGACAGTGGAGGATATCAAGTTTTTAGTCTCTCAAAGATAAATAAGACTGATGAAGATGGTGTAGCATTTCAATCCCATATTGATGGGAAACGAATAAAAATTACACCAGAAGGGTCAATGGCAATGCAGTCAGCAATAGGTTCAGATATTGTTATGCAATTTGATGATGTTGCTGCAGGTGATTCATCGCGAGTAAGATACGAAGAAGCAATGGAGCGGTCTCTTCGTTGGGCTCGCAGATGTAAGGATTCATATAATCATAATCAAAAATTGTTCGGAATAGTGCAAGGGGGAACATATGAGGACTTGCGTGAGCTATCAATTAAAGGGCTTGTTAATATAGGTTTTGATGGTTATGCAATAGGCGGACTTTCAGTTGGAGAGAGCAGGGAGCACACATTTAGAATTACCAAATATGTTGCAAGTTTATTGCCTGCTGATAAGCCAAGATATTTTATGGGTGGTGGCATGCCAGAGGAAATTGTTTATTATGTGAGTCTTGGTGTTGATATGTTTGATTGCGTATTACCAACTCGTAATGCTCGGCATGGTAATTTATTTGTTTGGACGAGAAATCCTAAAGAGGCTGTTAATGACGCGTTTGAACTAGCACAAGACGGCGCATCAGATGCAAGAATTGCACAAAGCCTTTATAAACGCGTCACTATTACAAATGAACAATATGAGTTTGACGAGTCGCTGATTGATCCATATAGCGATTGTCCAACATCACTTACTTATTCAAAGGCTTATTTACGGCATTTATTTAAAACAGAAGAATTGCTTTCGTATCGCCTGGCAACAATGCAGAATTTACGATTTTATTTGCGATTAATGGAAGAGTTGCGAGCGTGCATTTAACACTTCATGATTATTGATCCAATGCCCATCCAGACTGCAGGAAGTGATCAAATTGCTGGTTATTGTGAACTTTATTTCTAGCATCATACCCACCCTAGCATTATACCCACCCTAGCATTATACCCACCCCGACGTTAGGAGGGGTCCAATGGCTAGTTACCAGCAAACTAATGAATCATACCCACCCCGACGTTAGGAGGGGTCCAATGGCTAGTTACCAGCAAACTAATGAATCATACCCACCCCGACGTTAGGAGGGGTCCAATGGCTAGTTACCAGCAAACTAATGAATCATACCCACCCCGACGATAGGAGGGGTCCAATGACTAGTTACCAGTAAACTATTGAATTATTCCCACCCCGACGGTAGGAGGGGTCCAATGACTAGTTACCAGTAAACTAATGAATTATACCCACCCCGACGATAGGAGGGGTCCAATGGCTAGTTACTAGTAAACTAATGAATTATACCCACCCCGACGATAGGAGGGGTCCAATGACTAGTTACCAGTAAACTAATGAATCATAAATTATGTATTATATTTACATAACAGCAAATAAATATAATTCAGTTTTATATATTGGCTTTACAAGCGATTTAGGTAAAAGAATCTATGAGCATAAAGAAAAAATAGCAGACGGATTTACTAAAAAATATAATGTAGATAAGTTAGTTTATTATGAAGCTATCGAAGACAGAGATTCAGCTTTGGCGAGAGAAAAAGAAATTAAAGGCTGGCGAAGGGAGAAAAAGCTATATCTAATTTCAACAATGAATAGTTCTTTTGCCGACTTATTCAATAGTATAGATTGGTAACTTTTATAACTAGTTGAGCTTTTTAAATGTGCTTGAAGAAGCATCGGCGCAGATTAACTGTATACCACGAGATTTATGATCCCTCCTATCGTCGGGATTGGAAATAGTAGTGTTTAGATAAAAATAAAAGTGTTTACATTCTTTATAAACTTTTAAATAAATGTTTTTTTCGTTATACTAAAACTATTATGTCAACATTTTTACTTGGGTTACGGTATTTTTTCATTGATTTACTTGGAGGAGTTTTACGCTTTCCAATTTGGTGGTACTCACACGGGCTTTTTATTATTGCAAGAGGAGGAGCTTCATGGATAAGTGGATATGCCAAGTCAATATCAATTAGTGTGTGGATGAAGAATTTGTTTGTCCCAATGTATGGGATGTATGATTGGCAAAGCAGGATAATCAGCTTTTTCATGCGTCTGGTTCAAGTATTTTTTAGAGCCATCGGTGTTCTGTTAGTAACAATAGCAGTATCAATAATAGTTATTGTATATTTGCTTTTGCCTATCGCAACAATAAGCGCGTTGGTTTATCAGATAATTGGATTATATGCTTGAGCAACAAGAACAAAATATACAATCGAAAAGCATTAATGGCATACCTGGAATATCAATAAATAGTGTGTTTTGGACTTGGCTTGAAAACACAACAGAGGTATCAATAGCGCTTCGTAATGTACGAAACACGATAGATAAGATAATAAATGGGATTGTTATAGCTTGCTTGTTGGCAAGTATTATTTTTGTGGCATTGTCTTTTATATTAGGTGATTATCAAATAATGTTTGATATTTATTATTGGCAAGTTCCAAGATTGATATCAGCCGTTATTTTATTCGGATTTTTATGCGCTCAATTCTTGTTTTATAGAGTGAAGGAGAAAAAAACGCGAGCTACAAAGATGCCGAAAGTACTTTCAGGATCAGTTGATGTTAGTGTAATCCCAAGTTTGGAAGTGGTTGAGAAACATAAGGATATTAGCATCGTACTCGCGCAAGATGCGAGAGTCGCCATTGATGACGCATTCATGATTGCTAAAAAAGGTGGTCAAGCAAATGTTTGCCCTGCACATATTTTTTTGGGAGCATTATCAAGTCGTTCTGTTTCTTTGCTTTTTGTGCGGCTTGGAATAACTTTTGATCAAATGCGTGATGCATTACGAAGGCATCTTTCTGGAAAAGAGAAGGGTGAGACAGTTTTTGGCATTGATGCACAAAAAGTTGTCTGTATAGCATTTAAGAGTGCGATTGAGAGGCGAAAAGCGCAAATGAGCGCTATTGAGCTATTCATGTCAGCATTTCAGAGTGATGATTTTTTGCAGGAATTAATGTTTTCTCTCGGAATTGAAACTAATGAACTCAAAAATGCTGTTGAGTGGATAAGGATAAATGAAGATTTAGTAGATAGATATAGTAGATTTATGAAAGAGGCTTCTTATAAACCAACAAAAGGCATGGATCGTGCATATACTGCTGTTGCGACGCCATTTCTTGATAGAGTATCTGAAGATCTTACGGTTTCTGCTGCGCATGGTCGTTTGCCTATGCTTGTCGGGCGAGAGCGAGAAATGAATAATCTTTTGCAGGCTATTGAAGGTGGAAGACAGAGCGCTGTGCTTGTAGGTCAGTCAGGTGTTGGAAAAGATGCGATTATCTATGGATTGGCAGAACGAATGGCAGAAGAGCGAGTACCCAAAGTTTTGCAAGATAAGAGACTTGTTAAAATATCAATTCCTCACATTGTGAGCGCTCAAGGTGGTTCTGGAGCAGAGGAAAGACTTTTGTATGTGATGAGTGAAGTTGCTCGAGCTGGTAACATAATTCTTGTTATTGAAGATATAGATCAGTTAGTTACAGGATCAGGTGTTGATTTGTCATCAGTGCTTTCGTCTGAACTTGAAAAAGGGTATACATTTGTTATATCAACATGTTCTAGCGCTGCATATTCAAAATCGCTAGAATCATCATCTCTTGGACAGAAATTAGAAAAAATTACTATTAATGAACCGCTTCGCGATGATGCGATACTTATTCTTGAATCAAAAATCGGTAGCATTGAGAATAAGAATAAAGTTGTTTTCACTTATAGCGCTTTATCAGGAATTGTTGACTTATCCACAAGGTATTTACATGATCAGTATTTGCCTCAAAAAGCCATTATTCTTGCTCAAGAAGTTGGTCAGATGGTTAGTTCACAGGGTAAAGAATGGGCTAGTGTTACAAAAGAACATGTTGCAAAAGTGATTTCTGACAAAACAAATGTTCCAGTTACGCAAGTTTCTCAAGATGAGAGCAAAAAATTACTTAATCTTGAGGAAAGAATGCATAAAAGAATAATAGGACAAGAAGAGGCTGTAAGCGCTGTTTCATCAGCATTACGCAGGGCAAGGGTTGAGCTTCGGTCGGAAAATAGACCGATTGCGAATTTTCTATTCCTTGGTCCTACTGGAGTTGGGAAGACAGAGTTAGCGAAAACAACATCTGAAGTATTTTTTGGTAATGAAGATTCAATGTTGCGTTTTGACATGTCAGAATATCAAGATAAAGCTTCCATAGAGCGACTGATTGGTCGTTCAGGTGAGGCTGGCTTGCTCACAGAAGCAGTGCGAAAAAATCCATTTTCGCTTTTGCTTTTGGATGAACTTGAAAAAGCACATCCTGATTTATTGAATCTATTTTTGCAGGTTATGGATGATGGTCGTTTGACAGACGGATTAGGCAGAACAGTTGATTTTACAAATGTAATTTTGATCGCAACATCAAATGCTGGCACTCAATACATACAGGATGAAGTGCAAAAACAAACTCCGCTTGAGCAGATCAAAGAACATTTACTTGAAGAAGAACTGCGAACAGTATACAGACCAGAGTTTTTAAATCGCTTTGATTCTGTAATTGTATTCAAACCATTATCGCAAGAAGATGTAGTTGCTATCGCGTATCTAATGATAGACAAAGTTGCTAAAAGATTAGATGCGAAAGGTATTCATTTTGAATCGACTGACGAGGCAGTATATGAGCTTGCAAAAGCTGGGTATGATCCAAAATTTGGAGCAAGACCTTTGCGACGAGTTATTCAGGAACGCGTTGATAATTCCATTGCAGAGTTTTTATTGCAAGGCAAGGTTAATAGGCGCGATACGCTAATATTAAAGCCAGGAGGAGTAATAGATGTAAAAAAAGCTGAAGCGTTGTAAACTGTAAATAATATGCCTTCTTGGTGGATTTACCCTGTTTTTATTGGATTTCTAATCTCGCTTTTGCTTTGTGATGTTAGTAGATTTCTTGGGCAAAAGTGGGGTTTTGTTGATGAGCCAAAGATTATACGCAAACAACATAAAGGCGGAATATCAACTCTTGGAGGCGTATCAATTTTTATTGCAATTAGCTTATCCATAATCGGCATTTTGTTGTTTTCAGACGAACTCACAAAAGGTGCGATGGATAATAAGCATTTTATTGGTTTTTTGATCGGCGGTCTTGTGCTTGTCATTGGAGGACTGATTGATGATAAATATAATCTTCGCGCAAGACATTCAATAATATTTCCTGTATTAGCATCATTAATTGCGGCTGGATTTGGAATAGGTGTTTCAAAAATAACAAATCCAATTGGTGGATTCTTTGAGGTAGGACGCGCGCTTTCGTTTTTTGTTACCTTCTTCTGGTTGATGGGCATGATATACGCTACAAAACTTCTTGATGGACTTGATGGATTAGCGGCTGGCGTGAGTTCTATTTCAGGACTTGTTATGGCTTGTCTTGCGCTTTCAGTAATGTATTTTCAGCCTGACGCAGCCTTGTTATCACTGGTAGTTGTAGCATGTATATTAGGATTTTTAATTTGGAATTGGAATCCCGCAAGTATCTTTTTAGGAGAAGGTGGTAGCACATTTGTTGGATATTCAATAGGTGTGTTGGCAGTAATCGGGGGAGGAAAAATAGCAACAGCGCTTTTGGTAATGGCAATCCCAATTTTTGATATATTATTTGTTTTGTATGACAGATATATGTCAGGTGTGCCATTGTTTGCAGGTGATAGAAGACATTTACATCATCGTTTAAGAGATTTGGGACTTGGAACGCGCACCACAGTTTGTGTCTATTATCTAGTAGCATTAGCATTTGGGCTTTCAACACTTATTTTTGAAAGTTGGCAAAAATTGATTGCACTAGCCATATTGTTTGTCGGATTATCAATAGCAGTTTATTTTTTGAGGATATGTCAAAAAACACGAGCTTGATTTTAGCTATAGTATTTTTGATCGCATTATTTGTGTTTATTCAGATAATATCGCCACTATTTATTGCAAAAAATTCAGATGTTGATGATATTACGATTGGCAATACAAATCTTAGAGTAATTATCGCTGACGAGCATGATGAGCAGATTAGTGGTTTATCAAATATCATGTTAAATGAGCTATCATCAGACGGGATGTTATTTATTTTTAATGATTCGCAGGAGCGCGTTTTTTGGATGAAAGACATGAATTTCGCACTTGATATTGTTTGGATTTCACAGGGTGAGATTGTGAAAATTGAAGAAAATATTGAGATTTTGGATGAATTTGGCGATGTAAGAAGAATGCTTAGCGAGCCGTTTGAGGTTGATAGTGTGCTTGAACTTCCGTCAGGTAGCATTGAGAAATACGGTATAAATGTCGGCGATTCATTGGAAAGATGAACTGCATAACCATGATAATTGACGCAACATTAGCATTTTGCTATCATCTTCGCATAAATCATAAGGCATGCGGGTGGCAATAAACGCATTTGATCCAAATGGGCCCTACGCAGCCACAAAAATAATATGTTCGCAGTAATACAAACTGGAGGAAAGCAATATCTTGTCAAAGAAGGGCAGGAATTAAAAATTGAAAAGATTGAGAAAAGTGACGGCGATGTACTAGAATTTGAAGCATTGCTTGTAAGTGATGACGAGGGTAACGACACAAAGATCGGAACACCAAAGGTAAAAGGTGCTAAGGTGAGCGCGAAAGTTATAGAGACAGCAAAAGGTAAAAAGGTGGATATAGTAAAATACAAACCAAAGTCACGATATCGCAGAAAGAATGGTCATAGGCAGATTTATACAAAGATCCTAATAGAAAAAATAATAGCTTAATAAAAAACACCCTCGCAATCGCGGGGTGTTTTTTACATCTCACTTCGTCCTAATAGCGCGTCACCAAGAGTTACTTCGTCTGTATATTCAAGATCTGCTCCTATTGGTAGTCCTCTGGCAAGTCTAGTTGCTTTGCGACCCATTTCTTTTATTTTTCTAGCTAAATACATCATTGTTGTTTCTCCATGCACATCTGGCGAGAACGCGAGTATGATTTCATGAATCTGCGGATTATTTTCTATTCTAGTAATAAGTTCTTTTACTTTGAGAACATCAGGCGTCATACCTTCAATTGGATTTAACACACCTCCTAGAACTATATATTTTCCATGATAAACACCAGCGGCTTCAATTGTTGAAATATCGCGAGATTCACAAACTACGCATAGAATGTCGTTTGCTCGCTTTGAATCTCTACATATTGAGCAAGTAGATTCCTCTGAATACGCAAAACATTCTTTGCATGTTTGTACATTTTTCAAATCAACTATTGCTCGCGCCAATCTATCGCGCTCATCTTGTTTCATTGAAAGCAATGAGAAAGCGTATCTTAAAGCTGTTTTCGGTCCTACACCAGGAAATCGCGTGAGCGCAGCAACAACATTATGGATTGGCGTTGGGAACTTTCGCACACTAAAGCAGATCCTTAAATGCTTCCAACCCGCCCATTTCCTTCATTTTGACAGCTAATTCTTGTTGGAGTTTTTTTGATGCGTCATTAAATGCTTCTGCGATTGCTTTCTCAAGTTTCTCTCGTTCAACACCATCGCTTATTTTTATCCCTTGAACTTTCTGATTGCCATCAAGCGTAACCATAATATCACCACCAAGTGCTTTTCCAACGACCATTATTTGTGCTAAAGCAGCCTGCATTGTTTTAGCTTGCGATCTAAGATCTTTGATTTGTTTTATCTTGTTAAACATAAATAAAATTAAGATTTTTATGATTATACATCACTGACTGTTAGTAAGGAATATCAACTCCTTTTGGTGGTATTCCAGGCGGCAGTCCAATATTCTTTTCATTTGGCGCATGAATTTGTGGAATTTGTCCACCTTGGAATTGTCTATTATCAAGATTTCTAAAGCTTGCTCTTTGTTGATCCCAAAATATTTTTACCATACCTGTTGGACCGTTGCGATGTTTAGCAATGTGTACTTCACCAGAATTTTTCTCTTCAGGCGTTAGTTCTTCCAGTGAATAATTGCGGTCAGCAGCTTTTCTATATAAGAACATAACAACATCAGCATCTTGCTCAATTGATCCTGATTCTCGCAAATGCGATAGTTTTGGTATGGCAGGTTTTGACATTTCAGCAGCGCGAGATAATTGTGCTAGCGCTAGAACTGGTACCTGAAGTTCACGACCTATTTGTTTTAGACCTCGGCTTATTTCAGCGACCTCGTTTACGCGGTTATCAGCTTTGTTTGTCCTACCTTCCATTAATTGCAGATAATCAATAACAATAAGCGACAATCCGTGTTCTGCTTTTAGTCTCCTTGCTTTTGCCCTAATGGTCATTATGTTAGCAGTTGGGCTGTCATCAATATAAATCGGTGCTTCAGATAATTTTGACAAAGCATCACCAATCCTTGGGAAATCGTCATCGCGATCTGATAGTCGTCCAGTACGAAGTTTCCATAAATCAACATTTGCTTCAGCGCAAATCAAACGATCTACAAGTTGTTCTTTTGCCATTTCAAGCGAAAAGAGTCCAACAGGTTCATTAGCTTTAATTGCAACATTGCGCACAATATCTAACGCAAAGCTTGTTTTTCCAACAGACGGACGAGCTGCTAGAATTATTAGATCTGATTTTTGAAGTCCAGCGAGTAGGTTATCAACGCCTGTAAACCCAGTTGGTATACCGCGCAATTTGCCTCTGTCTCTATGAAGTTGGTCAATGCGATCAAAAGCTTCTGTTAATATTGAGCGAATTGGAGTGAATGCTTTTTGAATGAAGTTTGAAGATACATCAAAGAGTTTTTGTTCAGCCTCGTCTATTATTGAATCAAGGTCATCGTTTTCGTTATAGCCAAGTTCAGTTATGCGTGACGCGGCAGAAAGTAGGCGACGCAATGTTGCTTTTTTCTGTATGATTTTCGCATAATTCGCAACATGCGCAGAAGATGAAACGCGATTTGTTATTTCAACTAACGCTGTGCGGCCGCCTATTCGTTCCAAAAGTTTCTTTTCCTCAAGACGATTTCCAACAGTTAAGATATCAATTGGCTCGTGGCGTTCAAACAAATCAAGCATTGTTTCGTATAGAATTTTGTTTGATTCTTTGTAAAAATCTTCAGGTTTTACAGAGTCTAGAACTTTAGCAAGTGTTTCTTGATCAATAAAAACACAACCTAAAAGCGATTCCTCTGCTTCTAGATTATGTGGCGGAATTTTTTTAAGTTCACCTATCATGGCATTATCTTACCGCAGGTATATAGATATTCAATGATGATGTGTACAAAACTTGGGGGTTATGTGTGGATAAGATGATATAATGATTTAAAATATGACATTTGAGTCCCGTGCGTTCATAAAAAGTATACAAATCTTGATAGGATCAATAGTTGGAGTTGGTGTTTTTGGCTTGCCATTTGTTTTTGCGCAATCAGGATTTGGAATAGGTTTTGTATATTTAATATTAATTGGTTTTTCAAGTTTTATACTTGTCTTGGCATACGGGCAGATAGTTTCACATAATAAAGACCATCATAGATTATCAGGATGCGTAAAAGAATATTTGGGAGATGGATGGGGAAGAGTTGCTGGTGTTATTCATTTCATTGGAAATTGGGGCGCAATGCTTGCCTACATAATTATAGGAGGTGAATTTCTTCATGCAATTGCATCTCCATTTTTGAATTTTGGAGTTTTGTTTTATCAATTATTATTTATAGTGCTAAGCGCATTTATACTAATCGGAGGTCTTGGACTTGTGTCGCGGATTGAAGTGTTTACTGTTTTTATTCTTCTAGCTCTATTTGCTGCGTTAATAATTGGATCTTTTACACATATTGATTTGGATAACTTATTAAGTTACGACATATCCATGTCATTCCTGCCATTTGGAGTTGTATTGTTTTCTTTTGGTGGTTTAGGTTCAATTCCAGAGATGAAGGATATTTTAGGTCGCGCAAAACATAAGATGAGCAATGTAATTGCTATTGGTTTTTGTATAATATTAATTATTTATTTGCTCTTTTCTGCAACAGTGGTTGGTGTAACAGGAACATCAACTACAGAAGAAGCAATATTGGGGCTTGGTGATGTTGTTGGAAATTGGGCTTTGATTATTGGTTCAGTAATAGGACTCTTTGCTGTTTTTACATGTTTTATAAATCTTGGAGTACAAATAATGGACACAGCTATTTATGATTACAAAGCAAGATATTTATCTGCTTGGGCAATAGCCGTGCTTGTGCCGTTTTTGCTTTTTATTTTTGGTGCGCGAGATTTTATAAGTGTAATCGGATTTACAGGTGGAGTTTTTGGAGTGATTATAGGATTACTAGTGATCGCTATGTATAAAAAAGCCAAGCGCACTCTACCAAAGAGAACGCTCGGAATTCCTAATTTGCTATTAAATTTTATTGTTTTGATTTTGGTTATCGGCATGATAACCACGATTCTGGATATTATCTAGTTTTGAAGTTTAGCTGCGGTAATAACATTTTGAAGTAAATACGCAACAGTGAGTGGTCCAACTCCGCCAGGAACTGGACTTATAAATCCTGCGATATTTTTTACACTTTCAGCGATATCGCCAACATTCTTTCCGTCTTTTTTGTTTGTACCAACATCAATCACGATCGCGCCATTTTTTATCATGTCGCCTGTTAGAAAGTCTGGCTTGCCAACAGCTACTATTACAATATCAGCTGTTCTTATTTTGCTTGCAATAGCTGATTCGCTTGGCGATAATCTCATCATTTCAATACCTTGTTTTTTCAGCAATATTCCAATTGGTTGCGCGAATAAATCACTATTTCCAATAATAACTGCTTGTTTTCCATTCAATGGTTGATGGCTTGCCTCAATCAGTTCCATAATAGCTAAAGCAACTGGAGGAAACAGAGTTTGTTTACCAATAGACCATGTTTTACGATTTGTTATGTGAAATCCATCAACATCTTTTTTTGGATCAATTGCTGAAACTATTTTATCTTCATTTTGATTTGGAAGTGGGAATTGTACAAGGATTCCATGGATGTCTTCTCTTGCATTCAGCTTTTTAATAAGTTCGGTGAGTTCTTTTTGCGATACCCTTGAAGGCATATCATATCTTTCAAAATACATTCCAATTTCTTTTGCAGCCTGTTCTTTTAGTGATACATAAAGTTTTGACGCAGGATTGTTACCAACTAGAATAGCAGCAAGCCCAAGCGGTGTTTTGTATTTTTTAAGCTGTTTTGCAACTTTTTCGCGAACAACACTGGCTAATTGTTTTCCGTGTAATATTTCAGACATAAGATAGTTCGCTATAAAGTGGATATTTTGCAGTCATCTCTTTGACGCTTGATTTTATTTGTGTAAGTTTATCTTCATTCTGATAATTTGATATAGCCTCATCAATCCATACTGTGATTTGACGCATTTCTTCTTCTTTCATGCCGCGGGTTGTGAGTGCTGGAGTTCCAAGGCGGATGCCTGATGGATCCATTGGCGATCTAGGATCATCTGGGATCATGTTTTTATTAACAGTTATTCCTGCTTTATCAAGCGCTGTTTCAGCCTGTGCACCTGTTATTGATTTGTTAGAAACATCAATGAGCAGTAGATGATTGTCTGTTCCGCCAAACATTAGATTATAGTCGCGCGAACGCAGTTCTGTCTCTAACACTTTAGCGTTTGATTTGATTTGTGCAGCATATTTAGCGAATTCAGGCATCAAAGCTTCTTTGAATGCTACTGCTTTTGCAGCGATTACATTTTCATGAGGTCCACCTTGAAGACCAGGAAATACAGCTTTATCAACAGCTTTTGCAAATTCTGATTTACACATAATCATTCCGCCTCTTGGACCGCGCAAAGTTTTATGTGTTGTTGTTGTTATAAGATCAAAGATTGGTACTGGATTATCCATCTGACCTCCAGCTATAAGCCCAGCAATGTGTGCTATATCAGCCATTGTAAGCGCTCCAACTTCGTCAGCGATTTTTTTAATATTCTGATAATCAATTTCTCGCGAATAAGCTGAGTAACCAACAAGAATTAATTTTGGTTTATGTTTAATCGCCATTGTGCGCAGGTTGTCCAAATCAATAAGACCTTTAGCATTTGTTTTGTACCGTATGAAATTATAAATTTTTGAAGATTGTGTTACAGGATGACCATGCGTGAGGTGACCGCCATGCGACAGATCCATTCCAAGAACTGTATCGCCTGGTTTGAGCAGTGCTTCATATGCAGCAATATTTGCAGGCGCGCCTGAAAGTGGTTGTACATTTACATGTTCAGCACCAAATATTTGTTTTACTCTATCAATCGCGAGTTGCTCAATTTCGTCAATATTAATGCAACCGCCATAATATCTGTGTCCTGGATAGCCTTCAGAATATTTATTTGTAGCTATTGAGCCAAGCGCTTCTAAAACCGCAATACTTACGAAATTTTCAGATGGAATCATTTCAAGCCCATCGCGCTGGCGTGTAAGTTCATTTTGTAGAGAATTTGCAATTTGTGGGTCAAATTCGTGTAATTTCATAATGTTCATATTGTACAACGCGTCGCGCACTTATCCAAATTGGCCAACACTTAGTGTTGACCAATTGTGAAATCTGATACAATAAAAGCATTATGATGAATGCGAAAACGGTTCATATTATCGGTCTTGGAGGTATTGGCACATCAGCTATCGCACGATACTTCTTATCAAAAGGCGCGAAAGTAAGTGGATCCGATGTTGTTTTAAGCAAGATAATTGAAGATTTAATAAAAGAAGGAGTTGATTTTAGATTAGGACATTTTGTTGAAAATGTTCCTCAAGAATGCGAATTAGTTGTTTATTCTCGTGCTGTTTCAGCCACAAATCCTGAGCGACAGATCGTGTCAGAACTTGGTATTACTGAATTTTCTTATCCGCAGTTTTTAGGTGAGCTAGCAAAACAATATAAGACAATCGCAGTATCTGGGACAAATGGAAAAAGCACTACAACAGCGATGATTGCGTCAATTCTTATTGAAGCAGGATTTGATCCTACTGTAATTGTAGGAACGCAAGTGCCTTGTTGGTTAGGTCATAATTTTCGCGCTGGTAATAGTGAGTGGTTTGTTGTTGAGGCATGCGAACATATGGGCAGTTTTTTGAGTATTAGCCCAGACATCGCAGTAGTGACAAATATTGCAGAAGATCATTTGGACTATTACAACGATCTTAATCATATAAAAAACACTTTTGCAGAATGGCTTGGTGGAATTAAAAAAGGTGGATCATGTGTAATCAATTCACAAGATAAGAACTCATTATTATTATCAAGTGAGTGTAAAGATGTTTTCGGATTTGAGAATAGGGAAATTGTGTTAGGTGGACAGAAATTTGATGTTAGTGGTGATAAATATCAGCTTTCAATCCCAGGAGAGTTTAATGCTTCAAATGCATCAGCTGCTATAACAGTTGCTCGTAAGATTGGCATTTCGTATGAAGTATGCGCTAGTGCGATTGCGAATTTCAAAGGAACTTGGCGACGATTTGAATGTCTTGGTTCCTGGCTTGATGCACAGGTGTATTCAGATTATGCTCACCATCCTGATGCCATAAAGGGAACTATAAATGCTTTTATTGAATCATTTCCAAATCATAGATTAGTAATTGTATTTGAACCGCATCAGCGGTCTAGAACAAAGGAGTTGTTTGATGAATTTGTGAAATCATTTGATGGAGCAAGTGAACTCATACTTGCGCAGATTTATGAAGTTGAAGGGCGAAACGAAGGAGATGAAGTGTCGTCGTTGCATTTGACTGATAAAATAAAAGAAAGAGGTACGATCGGACATGTTGTATTTGCAAAAGACTATGATGAAATTGAAAGTATTTTGCGCGATCGTGTTAAAAAAGATGATATCGTGGTTTTTATGGGCGCAGGGACAATTGATAATTTAGCACGCAAATTAGTTTGAATATGGAAAATGAAATTACAAAAAAATTACAGCAAGTAGTTAATGGAAAAGTTTTAGAAGATGAACAGCTTTCAAAGCATTTGGTATTTCGCGTTGGAGGTCCTGCAAAATGGTTTGTTGAGATTAAAAGTGTTGATGAACTTGTCGGAGTTTTGGATATCGCAAATAATGAAAAACTAAATTGGTTTGTGATAGGTGGAGGGTCAAATGCGATAGCTAGTGATCAAGGTTTTGATGGAATTATAATAAAAATAGGTTTAATGGGTGTTGAGATTAATAATAATAAGATAACAGTAGGTTCGGGATTGCCAACCGTTGCTTTAGCTAGACAAGCATCTGATGCTGGACTTTCAGGAATTGAGTGGATGGCATCACTTCCAGGTACTATTGGTGGCGCTATTCGTGGCAATGCAGGATGCTTTGGAGGTGAAACAAGAGATCATTTATCTGCAGTAGTTGTTTTACGGGAAGGAAAAATAATACGCATTAAATCTGAAGATTTGTTATTTGATTATCGTCATTCATCATTTAAGGATAAATATTTTAGAGATGTGATTATTGAAGCAGAGTTTGAACTTGAACAAGCAGACCCGTCAGTTATAAAGGAAAAGATTGCATATATATTAAGTAAGCGAGCAGAATCGCAGCCGCTTGCTTGCGGAACTGCTGGATGTACTTTTAAAAATTACAAAATTGATAATGAAGAAGAAAAACAGCGATTATATGGCTTTGCAGACATTCCGCGCGAAATGATTGATAGCGGAGCAATAAGCGCTGGATTGCTTATTGATAGCTTGGATTTAAAAGGAACAAAAATTGGTGGCGCAAGAGTAAGTGAGGTCCATGCTAATTTTATAATCAATGACGGAACTGCTACTGCTGATGATATAGTTCAATTAATATCGTTAGTGAAAACAAGAGTCAGAGATGCTTACAACATTCAACTTGAAGAGGAAATTGAATATATTGGATTTTAATATGTCAGAAAAACCTCGCAGACCTTGGGAAGTTGATCCAGAACGCGCAACACAAGAATTGCGTGACATGGACAATGAATTCATACAACGATATAAACCTGTATTTTTAGGTGCTGGTGGTGAACATGTAGTATTTGGGATTCCAGGTAGAGAAAGAACAGTATTTAAGGTGTTAAAACATAGTCTTTGGAGCACGATTCAGGAAAATATTGCAGCTGGCAAACCAATCACAACTATGCCTGAATATGCAACGCCAGAAGCTGTGGATGCTTATTTAGAGCGTGAGTGGCAACGATTTAGAACTTTTAAAAGATATTTTCCTGACAGCACATTGCAAGAGAAAGTATTTGTTACTCGTGTTCCTATAACTAGATCATTGATTCAGGAGCTTGCGCCGCATTTAAAACCAGAAGAGATAAATATTGGCGACGGAGAGTTTGAAGTACCAGCTATTGTAAGAGTGCAGGAAAAAGTTGATTTGGAATCATTACAAAATAAAACTTCATTTCATTGGAAATATATAGAGTATAAGGAGCAAAGCGAGACAGAGCTACTTCGTTACGAGCGACTAATATCTGCGAATGTTGATTTAGTTGAAGGTGAAGAATACAAGGAACATGAAATCGATTGCACACATGAGGTTGCTAGATTGTTAGTAGCAGCAAAAAATGACGCATCGCTTAAAAAAGCATTACAAGATTTTGTAACTAGAGCGATATCGTATACAACAGAAGTTGGAGACATGTTGGATTTAGCTGGCGATAACAATGTTGTTTTTTATAAAGATGGCGGTGCTTGGAAATATCTTTGTGTTGATGCAATGTATCCGAGTGATGAATCATGGACGCTTTCAAAGGAAGCTGTTGCAATATGGAATACTGGAGAAGATTTAGACAATGAAGAGCGTCATGCCATTCTAAACGGAATTAACTACGCAAGAACGCTGAACCAGTTGGCCATTCAGCTTGGATTAAGTTGCCGCCTTTCATTATCAGATACCCCATTATCTCCTCGCTCAAGAGAATTGCATTCTATGCTTCGTGATTTATTAAAAGAAAAATAATTTATTCTTAACCAAATTTGATATGCGCATTACACAAATCAATGGAACGAATATTGAACTTACGCAGGCGATTAAGGATTATGTTGAGAAAAGGATAACTAAACTTGATAAGTATACCAGTGGAATGGAGCCATGTGATGTTGCGGTTGATGTTGGAAAGACAACAGCGGGTCAACAAAAGGGTAAGATTTTTCGCGCAGAACTTAATTTATCAATCCCAGGTACGCTTCTTAGAGCTGAAGATGTTGAAGAAGATTTGTACGCAGCAATAGATGAATCTGTTGAAATTTTATCTCGTCAAGTTAAGGAATATAAAGATAAACTTAAGTCTTAGCTTTCCAATCGCCCTGATTTCCTCTGTTTTTTCCATTTAAATGCCAGTCGTGCGGATTTGATATAACTATCTCTCTCCACATTTCTTTTGCTGTTTGTGTTGTTAGCTTATCGTAAACGCAATTTCTCATTGGCGCAAAATCGTCTATAAGTTTTATAGCGTTTCCATTTGCGCACTGTTCGCGTAGTTCAAGATCAACATCTAGATTGTCAGCATCTTTAACTATTTTTGATTCCAGAGTCTGCCTTTCTTCATATTCTTTAGCAAGCGCAATGAATTCAGACTCAAGCGTTGTGTTTGAGAATGTATCTGTCATTGCACTCTCATCGTCTTGTTTTGAGTACATGCGAGATAGGTAGTGGACTTCTGGGACTCTGCTTTCTGAAATGTCATGTACAAGTGCCATTTTTATTACTTTGTTCAAATCAGCTTTTTCTTCAATTGCAATAATCGAGGAAATCCACATAACTCTGAATATATGTTCAGAAACATTTGCAAAATCCTTATTTAGAAATTGTCTCCATGATCGCGGTACATATCGCAACGAACCTATTTCGTACAAAAATTCAATATTTCGCTTAAGGTTATCCATACGCGATAACTTTAGCACAGTTGATTATGTATTGTTATCCACAGAAATAGGATTTTGTACCATCACGCCAGCTCTTTGCTTGTATTTTAGTCCAAAATACGGCAGAATAATGGCATTATGAATAAAATTCTTACCAAGATTTTTGGTGATCCAAATGTAAAAATACTTAAAACTCTTGATTCTGATGCTACTGCTGTAAACATTTTTGAGGAAAGTATCGCGAAACTTACAAATGATGAGTTAAAAGCTAAAACATTAGAGTTTAAGAAGAAACTTGAAAGCGGTAAGACGCTGGATGATATTAAGCATGAAGCCTTTGCTGTTGTTCGTGAGATTTCAAAACGAACACTTGGGCAGCGACATTATGATGTTCAAATCATGGGAGGTATGGCGCTACATCGCGGAATGATTGCTGAAATGCGTACAGGAGAAGGAAAAACACTCACATCAACTACAGCGATATATTTAAATGCCCTTGAAGGAAAGGGAGTGCATGTTGTTACTGTAAATGATTATCTAGCAAAACGAGATACTGTCTGGATGGGTCAGATTTTTCACGCACTTGGTCTTGAAATTGGTTGTATACAGCAAGAGGGAGGATATTTATATGATAATGAGTTTAAGGCAGTATCAGAAGAAATAAAAGATGAGACAGATAAAGAGCGGGATACAACAGGATCATTTAAAGTTCAAATGGATTATTTGCGTCCAGCAGATAGAAAATCAGCTTATCTTGCTGATATTACATATGGGACAAATAACCAATTTGGATTTGATTATTTACGAGATAACATGGCAATGGATCTTAAGCAAAAAGTGCAAAGATCTCTTCATTACGCGATAGTTGACGAGGTAGATTCAATTTTGATTGATGAAGCGCGTACACCGCTTATAATCTCTGCGCCAGCAGAAGAATCAGCTGATTTGTATTATAGATTTTCAATGATAGTTGATGGGCTTGCTGAAAATATTGATTATAATTTGGATGAAAAATTGCGAGTAGCTACTTTTACAGAAGAGGGAATGCGAAAGATTGAGCAGAGATTAGGGATTGAAAATTTATATGGCGGAGGCCTTGAGCTAATCCATCATGCCGAGCAGGCGCTTAAAGCGCATGCGCTTTTTCGCAAAGATCGCGATTATGTTGTTGTAGACGGTGAAGTAAAGATAGTAGATGAGTTCACTGGAAGAATTTTAGAAGGTAGACGATATAGTGAAGGTTTGCATCAAGCAATTGAAGCAAAAGAAGGGGTTGAAATTAAGAATGAAAGCAGAACTCTCGCAACGATCACTTTTCAAAATTATTTCAGAATGTACAAGAAGCTCGCAGGAATGACTGGTACTGCATTTACAGAAGCAGAAGAGTTTTCAAATATTTATAATCTTGATGTCGCTGTTATTCCAACTAATAAGCCAGTTGTTAGAAAAGACATGACTGACAAGATATTCAAATCAGAAAAAGGTAAGTTTTTAGCAGTTGTACAAGAAGTGAAGCGATTGCGTGAGACTGGGCAGCCTGTACTTATAGGTACTGCGTCAATTGAAAAGAATGAACTTTTGGATGAGCTTTTAACAAAGTCAGGCATTCCGCACGAGACGCTAAATGCAAAGAATCATGAGCGAGAAGCGCAGATTATTGCACAAGCTGGTCGCGTCGGTGCTGTTACACTTGCAACAAACATGGCAGGTCGCGGAGTAGATATTATTTTGGGAGGAAATCCTATAATTAAAGAAGAACAAGAAAATGTTAAAGAAATTGGAGGATTACATGTTATTGGAACAGAGAGACATGACGCGCGACGCATAGATAATCAACTTCGCGGTCGATCTGGAAGACAGGGTGATCCTGGTAGTACACAATTTTTCGTATCTTTACAAGATGATTTGATGAGAATATTTGCTTCTGAAAGAGTGAGGCGAATGATGGATACTTTTAAGATTGATGAGACAACGCCAATTGAAAGCAAAATGATCACACGCTCAATTGAAAAAGCGCAGGAACGAGTTGAAGGGCATCATTTTGACGCACGAAAACATGTGCTTGAATATGATGATGTGTTGAATCGTCATAGAATGCATGTGTATTCTTGGCGGGATAGAGTTTTGGAAAATGCAAAAGGTTCGCAAGAAGCTATTTTGGAAATGATAGAGGATGAGGTTGAGAGAGTTGTATTTTTCCATACAGAGCCAAGGAACAAGGTTGAAGTTCCAGAGCAATTTCGTGGAGATGACAATAATCAAAAAGAAAAAGAATCAGATTGGGATCCAAAAGAGATTATTGAAAGTTTAATCACCATTCTACCCATAACAGATAAGCTGTCAGAGATAGTGCGTACAGAGTTTAGTGTGCGTGTTAAGGATCAGCAATTATTGGCGCAAAAGCGAACAATTGTTATTGAAGCATTTATGGAAATCGCGAATGATCGCTTGGACGCTATTCGTGAGCAGATAGCTAATGATGACAAATTCCATAAGTTATTATGCAATGTGATGTTACGAGCGAATGATAATTTATGGGTACAGCATTTGGATACAATGACATATTTGAGAAGATCTGTCGGTTTACAAGGATATGGTCAGCGCGATCCATTAGTTGAATATAAGCGAGAGGCATTTGGAATATTTCAGGCATTTCAAGAAGATATTGCCAGAGAGGTTGTTTATAATATTTTTAAGGTAATGGAACAGTCAGTTGCTGTTGAAAAGATAATTGCACAAGCTCCAAGTTTATTTGAAAAAGCAGGACTTACTTTTTCTGGCGCGCAGAAAACAATGGTTCGTAAAGCAGCTGAAGCACTACTTAAAGGTGCGGTGCAGAATGCGAAGCGATCAATGCCAAAGGTTGGACGAAATGATGAATGTCCATGCGGAAGTGGGAAGAAATATAAGAAGTGTCATGGTGCGTAGTAATGCACAGTGACTCTTGACGAATATTTATTGAAATGAGGTAATGAAAATACAAAACACTCCCTTGCTAATCGCTGGGAGTGTTTTGTTAATTAGTTGGACTATTAGGACGAAGTATGTCTTATAGGTCTTATTGGGCTGATATTTATGCAGATCATTTTAAATACAGGAAATTATCGTAAACTTGCCTCGTTTCAGATGGCAACCATTGTTTATGATTTTACAGTGGAATTTTGTAGATTGTATGTAAAGGACTATAGAATGCGTGATCAAATTACTCAAGCCGCGCGTTCTGGTAGACAGAATATAGCTGAAGGCTGTAAGGCTTCTGGAACATCTCGTAAAACTGAATTGAAACTTATAAATGTTGCAAGAGCTAGTCTAGAAGAGTTGTTATTAGATTACGAAGATTATTTACGACAACATAACTTGAGAATGTGGGATAAGGAAGATTTGCAAGCAAAACAAGTGCGCTCTCTGGCTTACGATAATAATAAGTCTTATAAGACTTATAAGACTTATATTAACTCACCAGAACAAGCAGCTAATGTGGCGATATGCTTGATTTACCAAACAAGTTATCTTTTGCATCGCCAGTTAATTGCACTTGAAAAGGTTTTCTTGGATTCTGGTGGCTTTACTGAAAGATTGTATAACGCGAGAATGAAAATAAAGTAAAGAATCGCCATTTTTATTGACCAAATGGCCAAATTAATGCAAGATCAGGTCTTATGAATGAAGATATAAAAACGGCATTTATTGCAAAAATTAAGAAATTGCCGTTGCGTTGGTTGATTTTCGGATGCATTGTGGCAGTGATAGTTATAATTGGTTTTATTATAGGTGGTGGTAATGAAGAGCAGTATACGCTCGCAAAAGTTGAAAAAGGAAATATAGTACAAACAGTTGAAGTATCAGGTGAGCTTGAGTCTTATGAAGAGGCACAACTTGCATTTGAATCATCTGGAACAGTGTCGCGAGTTTTTGTACAAGCAGGAGATAATGTGTCTGAAGGTCAAGTATTAGCTATTTTGGAAAGTTCAGAGATTTTGGCAGATTTATCAGCATATCAACAAGCATTGTTTTTAGCACAAGCAAACCTTGAACAATTTACAGCTGGTGCAACAGAACAGGATATAGCGGCATCGTATGCATCATTGCAGAGCGCGCAAGCTGATCTTGTATCAAAGCAAGAGTTAGCTGTATTAAATGTTGATGCAGCGCAAACAGCACTTGAATATGCGCAAGATGATTATGACAATACAATAGTTGAAAATGATGAGGATATATTGGAGTCGTACGAGGATTTGCGTACGATTCTTTTTTCATGCGTTATTGATATTCGTAGTGCTTTAAGTTCGGCAGATGAAATACTTGGTATTGAAAATACGATTTATAATGATGCGTTTGAAGATGTCTTATCAGCAACAGATCCGCAAGCATTAACAAGCGCTGTGTATAATTTTGAGCACGCTGCTGAAGCACGAGATTTAGCAGAGGATCTTGTCTATGCATTGTCAGAGGATTCGTCGCAAGACGATATTGATAATGCGTCTGACGCAGTTTATGACGCGATATTGGATACTTCAACAACTCTTCTTTATACACGACGAGTTTTAGATGCTACCACTTCAGACACACCTGATTTATCATTAGCCGATGTTTCAGCATTTAAGACAACAGTTGATGCAGAGCGAGATACCATACAATCAGAATTATCAGCATTTGTAGCACAAAGACAGATAATTGCTTCGTTAGCAATTAGCATAGACGACGCAGAAGAATATGCGCAAAATATTTTGGATACAAAGCAACAAGCATATGATCAGGCTATTTCAAATGCTTCTTCTAGTGTTGCTATAGCACAGGCAGCGGTTGATGTGCGTCAAGCTGAATATGATGTCTTAATATCTGACAAGCGATCTGTTGATTTAGCGCCATATTATGCTCAAATAGGCCAGGCTCAAGCACAAATGAGTAGTGCAGAAGCAAGGTTGAGAAAGACTGAAATAAGATCGCCATTTGACGGCATTGTTACAAATATTGATATTTCAATTGGAGAACCTGTAGGCATTGGTCAAACAGTTGTTGGTGTTCAGTCAAGTAGTGAAAATTATAAAGTACTCGTTGATGTGCCAGAGTCTGATATTGTAAAGCTGGCCTTAGAAGATGAAGCAATAATTACATTTGACGCTTATGGAGATGATGTTGAGATCAGTGGATATGTTGGCAGAATAAACCCTGGTGAGGACGATATAGAAGGTGTTGTTTATTATCGCGTTGAGATTTACTTAAGCGACGGATATGATTTGACACTAAAGTCTGGGATGTCATCTGATATTATTATAACCACTAATACAAAAGATGATGTGTTATTTGTTCAGCAACGAGGTGTATATGAGTACGATGATGGAACAAAATATGTAAAAGTTCCAGTAGGTGATTCATTTGAAGAGCGTGTGATAGAGACAGGAATGCGTGCTGATGGAGGAAGAGTTGAGATTATTTCAGGACTTGAAGAAGGTGATGAAATTATTACGGCTATAAATAATTAGGCACAACATGAGCCAATTGCTTATACAACTTGATCGCATAAGCAAGGAGTATGTTAATGATGGAATAAAGACACCTGTATTATTTGATGTTTCATTTAATATCAATGAGGGAGAATTTTTAGCAATAATGGGTCCGTCTGGGTCAGGAAAGTCAACATTAATGCATATACTAGGATTTTTAGATACAGCTAGTTCGGGTAAGTATTTATTTAAAGGACAAGATGTTTCATCACTTGATGATAATAAATTGGCGTTGATGCGTAGACATGAGGTTGGATTTGTATTTCAGGCATTTAATTTGCTTCCTCGCACAACAGTGCTTGATAATGTCACATTGCCAATGGTGTATGGGAAGATACCACTGTCAAAACGCAAAGAAATGGCATTAAATGCGCTTAATGTTGTTGGACTTGAGCACCGTTTAGATCATTTATCAAACCAACTTTCAGGCGGAGAGCGACAGCGTGTTGCTATAGCTAGAGCTGTTGCTAATCATCCAAGTATTATATTTGCCGATGAACCAACTGGAAATTTAGATACAAAGACAAGTATTGAAGTTTTGGAAATGTTTCAGAGATTAAATCGCGAAGGAAAGACGATTTTAATGATAACTCATGAGCAAGAGGCTGCTAATTATGCTAAGAGAATTATAACGATTCGTGACGGTAAGGTAGTTTCTGACAAATAATATGCTTTGGAATGACTTAGTAAAATCATCCACCATTTCAATAAAGCGCAATAAATCGCGAAGCGCTTTAACAATTTTAGGCATTGTAATAGGAATAGCATCAGTAATATTAATGCTCTCCATTGGCAAAAGCGCAGAAGGATTGATCTTGTCGCAAGTTGCTGACCTTGGATCTGATTTGTTGTTCGTAGAAGCAAGTGCTGGTGATCCAACGCAAGGTCCGCCAAATCCTTTTATTGAGCAGACAATCACACTTGATGACGCTGAAGCGATTGAGAAAACTGAATTGTTTGGTGCCGTAAGCGCGATTCTTGCCTCAACAAACACAGTTTCTCATGAACAAGAAAGTTTATTTGCAAGTATTAATGGCATTGATGAAGGGTATATTGATATTTTTCCTGCCGATCTACTTTATGGACGATTTTTTACAGAGTCTGACATTGAGAGCAACGCACGAGTGGCGGTTTTGGGGAAAGACTTAGCAGAAGATTTGTTTGGAGATCAGGATCCTGCCGGTATGAAAGTAAAAGTGGGCAATGTATCGTTTCGCGTGATCGGTGTTTTTGACGAGCAGGGAACTAGATTTTTCCAGGATTTGGATACTCAGATGAGCATTCCGGTAACAACAATGCAAAAGGACTTAATGGGTGTGGATCATGTGAGTTATTTGGTTGCGCGCACTTTGCCAGATATTGATTTGGATTATGCAAAAGATGAAGTGAGATTTGTTTTACGAGATGAGCACAATATTGACAATCCACAGCGTGATCTTGATTTGGATGATTTTTATGTGTCCTCACAAAGTGATGCAGAAGATATTATAGGAGTCGTAGGCTCGGTTTTGACGCTTTTACTTTCGTCGATCGCAGCGATTTCTTTATTGGTTGGAGGAATTGGGATCATGAACATCATGTTGGTTTCAGTGAAAGAACGAACCCGCGAGATTGGATTACGAAAAGCAATCGGAGCTACTAGAAAAGAGATCATGCAGCAATTTTTAGCAGAAGCAGTGCTTCTGACTCTTACTGGAGGGATAATTGGAGTATTGGGTGGTATTATGGCATCAACTTTTATTGCGCTTGTAGCAAAACAGTTTTTATCTGATTGGAGTTTACATATTCCAATTAATGCAATTGTTCTCGGAGTTATTGTCGCTACAGTGGTTGGAATAGCGTTTGGAGTTTATCCTGCAAAGCAAGCAGCAAATCTTGATCCAATTGAGGCATTGAGGTACGAATAATTAAAAGAATAATCAGAAGTCGAATTTCCTGATTAAAACAGCATCCGCCCGGTCCACACGATGTTCGTGGACCGGGCGGCTCGCGTACGAGGGCGTTCAGGTGCGTGGCGTGTCGTCGGCGTCGCACTGACCGCAGTCAGTGCAGACAGTGCAGGTGACCAGCCTGCACCACACGCGACCCCGACTGTCCACATGACAGCCAGGACGCGGAGCCGGTACCGTGGTCGCGCTGAACAGCCCGGCGACGGTGTATCTCCTCGCCCTGCGTCGTTCTACTCCATGCCGGGTTTTCTCCGACATCCTCGTCTCCTTTCAGCCTTTTCGGCTTTGTTGCCTTTGTGGAGCATGGTTTTTTACCAGAAATTAACATTTTTGTCAATAATTTCGCCATCGCGCTGGTTTTTGATACACTACTGTTATTATGAGAAATGTTGTTGTTTTTGATATTGAAACGCAAAATACATTTGATGATGTTGGTGGATATTTTCCTGAAAAATTAGATGTTTCAGTGGTTTGCGCGTATTTTTATGCAGATGATTCATGGCGGTCATATACGGTTGATAAAATAGCTCAACTATTGAAAGATCTGGAGTCTGCGGATTGTTTAATTGGATATAATAGCGTTGGGTTTGATATCCCGGTTTTGAATAAATACTATGCTGGCGATTTATTAAAAATCCCGCAACTTGATATGTTAGAGAAGATTCGTGAAGGTCTAGGTTTTCGTATTAAATTAGATGAAGTAGCAGCTGCTACTGTTGGAATTAGTAAGAGTGCACATGGCTTGCAAGCTGTAGAATGGTGGAAACAAGGTAAAGTACAGGAAATTATTGATTATTGTATGCAGGATGTAAAAGTTACAAAAGAGGTTTTTGAATACGGGCAAAAAAATGGATTTGTACTTTATGATGATAGGCTCGGAGAGCGTAGAATGATAAAAGTTGATTTTTCATTGCCAGAAATAAAACCAGCATTAAATTTAACAATGGGTTTTTAATTATTAAAAACGCGAATCCCGCCTAGCGAGCAACGCTTATGGCGGGATGTTTTTGTTTTATGACGCTCGTTTTGCTCTCATGAGCTTGCGTCAAAACCTTACTAAAAATTACGAATTAGGTAAATAAGCATTTTCAGACCCTTCTTATCCACAGTTCTATAGTTTCGCCTTCACAATATCTAGTGGTACAATTCCATTTGCTGGCACAAGATGTTGTGCCGCGTCGATTGAGAGAGGGAAAAGGTGGATCCCGTGCGAAATGGGATTTTTCTTTTACCTTTAAAATGACTTTTCATATAAATCAAAAAAAGATAACATTGCCTCCTATGGATCAAAAGATGCCTCAACTCACGCAGCGCGTGGAAGAACAGAAAGTAAACATTAGTGATGCTGTTTGGCAATATATGACAGCTCTTAAGACAATTCGTAAAAGAGATGGTAAAGAGCAAGAGTTTGATTCCACTAAGTTATGCATATCAATACAGAAGGCGCTGGAGAGTTCTGGTATTAAGGACGAAGGTCGTATAAACAAGATAACAACTCAAGTTATCTCACGACTTCAAAGAATATATGACGGTCATACCATTCCAAATACAGGCGATATACGAGAAGTAATTGGCATGACGCTTATAGATAATAATTTGATGCATGTTGCTACTCGTTACATGCGTTTTCGTCAGACACTAATGCCTGCAAAGTCAAAGAGTCCGATTTATGGTCATGGCTTGCGATTTGTCCGTTATTTTACGCACGATAGTATACATCCATATGATGAAATTGAATGGGAAATGAGAAAGGCGTCAATTACTGACTCAAGTGGAAAAGTGATTTTTGAACAAAACGATATAGAAACACCAAAGTTTTGGTCGCAAACCGCGACAAATATAGTTGCGCAAAAGTATTTTAGGGGCAGAGTTGGCACTCCAGAACGAGAGAGTTCAATGAAGCAATTAATGGGCAGAGTAGCAACAACAATCACAAATTGGGGACGAAATGATGGATATTTTTACAGCGCACAAGATTCTCAGATTTTTGAAGATGAACTCACAGCAATTCTTATAAATCAAAAAGCTTCATTTAACAGTCCTGTTTGGTTTAATGTTGGAATAAGCCAAAATCCTCAATGTTCAGCTTGTTTTATCAATTCAGTGAGTGATGACATGCGATCAATAATGCAACTCGCATCCACTGAAAGCATGCTGTTCAAGCAAGGGTCAGGCACTGGATCAAATTTAAGCCCTTTGCGTTCTTCGCGCGAATTTTTAGGAGGATCAAATGGTCGCTCTTCAGGTCCAGTATCTTTCATGAAGGGTTTTGATGCTTTTGCTGGAATTGTAAAATCAGGTGGAAAAACTCGCAGAGCAGCTAAGATGGTTATTTTAAATATTGACCACCCAGATATTGAGGAATTCATAGAATGTAAAGTGAAAGAAGAGAAGAAGGCATGGGCATTGATTGAGGCTGGATACGATGCTTCAATGGATGGTGATGCCTATGGGTCAATATTTTTCCAAAACGCAAATAATTCTGTCAGGGTTACAGATGATTTCATGCAAGCTGTTGTTAACGATACTGAATGGGTGACTCGCGAAAGAACAACTGGAAACGAATCGCTTAAATATCCTGCAAGAGTACTTTTTAGAAAAATGGCGCAAGCTGCTTGGGAGTGTGGGGACCCAGGGATTCAATATGACACAACTTCAAATAAGTGGCATACATGTAAGAATTCAGGAAGAATAAATGGTTCAAATCCATGTTCTGAATACATGTTTTTAGATGATTCTGCATGTAATTTAGCATCACTTAATTTAATGGCGTTTAGACGCGAGAAAAATGGTGTAATGGAATTTGACGCTGAAGCGTTTAAACATGCGACACAGATTCTAATGACAGCAATGGAAATATTGATTGGAAATTCAAGTTATCCAACACCAGCAATTGAGCATAATTCTCATGCTTTCAGACCATTAGGCATTGGATACGCTAATTTGGGAGCATTGCTTATGAGCCAAGGTCTTGCATATGATTCACAAGAAGGTCGCAATTTATCAGCAGCAATAACTGCACTACTTACTGGACATGCATATTATCAGTCAACAAAAATCGCAGATAGAGTTGGCACATTTGAAATGTACAAAGAAAATGAAGAGCCATTTGGGCATGTGATGCAAATGCACCGCGCTGCAGCTTATGAAATAAGCCCAGAAGGAGTGCCTGCTGATCTTCTTTTTGAAGCGCGTAAATCATGGGACAATGTTGTTGATGGAGTACGCAAACATGGTATTCGCAATGCGCAGATTTCTGTATTAGCACCAACAGGAACCATCGCATTCATGATGGATTGTGACACAACAGGTGTAGAGCCAGATATTGCACTTGTAAAATATAAGTGGCTTGTAGGAGGTGGAATGTTGAAAATGGTAAATACTACTGTTCCTGAAGCATTGGCTAGACTTGGATATTCAAAAAATGAGATTGAGGATATCCAAAAATATATTGAGGCAACAGATACTATTGAAGGAGCTCCGCATATAAAAGAAGATCATTTATCTGTTTTTGATTGCGCTTTCAAGGCAAAAAATGGAACAAGAACGATTCATTATATGGGACATTTGCGAATGATGGCAGCAGTACAGCCGTTTTTGTCCGGTGCTATTAGCAAAACAGTTAATATGCCGAATAATGCAACTGTTGATGAAGTTGAGAAGGTTTACATGGAGGGATGGAAAATGGGTATTAAGGCAATAGCGATATATCGTGATGGATCAAAACGACAACAAGCGCTTACTACATCAAAAGGAGAAAAAAAGAATGTTGAAGAAGAGAAAACTGTTCAAGATGAAGGAATTAAAACAGTAAAGGTTATTAAATCAGATTTAGCTCCTCGCCGCCGCAGAATGCCTGATGAGCGCAAGTCAATAACTCATCGTTTCAGTATAGCTAGTTACAAGGGTTACATCACTGTTGGATTATATGATGACGGAACGCCTGGTGAATTGTTTATAACGATGTCAAAGCAAGGATCAGTAATTAGCGGACTGATGGATTCATTTGCTACAAGTATTTCAATGGCTTTGCAGTACGGAGTCCCACTTCAGGTATTGGTAAATAAATTTGTTCACATGAGATTTGAACCATCAGGATTTACTAGCAATCCAAATATTCGCATGGCAAAATCAATAGTTGATTATATTTTCCGTTGGATGGCATTAAAATTCTTATCATCAGATCAACAAAAGCAAATCGGAATAAATATTATTGAACAGCCTACCGCAGTACAGGAAGAAACAGTTTTACAAGCATCAGAGTATGAAAAGGTAGAGGATGAGAAAAAAGAACAGGCAACAATATTTAATAATTCAAATACGCAAGGTTCAGAAGCGCTTACAATGACTTTTGATAATTTGTCAGATGCGCCAGCATGCGATACATGTGGTTCAGTAATGGTGCGCAACGGAGCATGTTATAAATGTTTAAATTGTGGTGGCACGAGCGGATGTAGTTGATTATGAACGATTTGCATAAAGATAATTTAAGCGCCCGTATCCCTAATAAACAAGGATACGGGCTTGTTCAACTCGTATGTGGTAATGGAAAAGGCAAGACAACTTCTGCAATAGGACAAGCTATAAGATGTGCTGGTTCTGGTGGGAAAGTGATGATTATTTTTTTTGATAAGGGTGGAGATTCACATTACTGTGAGAGGAAAGTTCTGGAAAATATTTGTAATATTGATTATGAAGTGACTGGGCGATACAGAATAATGCAGACCGGTGAATTTGATTTCAATATAATAATACAGGATCATGAGGAAGCTAAACGCGGTTTTGAATTGGCGCGACATGCTTTATCGTCTAATGAATACGACCTTGTTGTACTTGATGAAATAAATTCAACAGTAGCGCTTGGTATGCTTGCATCTAATGATGTTATTGAAATTATAAAAAATAGAAAACATGGTGTTGAGGTTATTTTGACTGGTAGAAATCCAAGCAAAGAATTACTTGAGATTGCTGATCTTGTTTCAGAGATAAAAATGCAAAAACATTATTTTTATTCTGGCGTTAAAGCGCGCGAGGGATTAGATTATTAAATATAGTGATATTTATTGATGTGCTATAATATTGTCATATGCAAGACAAGGAAATAACAATGAATGAATTAATGGATTTTTTGCAAGAAAATATGGCAACCAAGGAGGACTTGGCTGATTTGCGTGTTGAGATGGGACGCATGGAACATAGAATTTTAGACACGATGGATGATAAGTTATCCGATTTAAAGGGTGATTTAATTGTGCTTATGCGTAAAGAAGATACAAAGCTTGTTGAACTCGTTGATGTATTGTTAAATAAAAATGTCATCAATAATGACGAAGCTAATAGAATTTTAGGAATGCAACCATTACCTCAAGCAATTCATTGATTATATTTGAAATTTTAATTTTTTAGATCTCATTAATATATTGTATTTATATTTAAAAATCATAGACTTTTATATCATCTAGTAGATTTGCATTTCCCATAATCTTAACAACATCTAAAAAGATAATAAAAAATCCACTATCTAGTAAGATTAATCATAATATATCTGAGTATGTATTTATACACTTTACACATAAAAATGAATTGCTATACTTGGCAAAAATAATATTAAAATTTTATGGATGTAAAAAGTGCCTTGGATACGCTTTTGCAATCGCGCGCGATTGTGATAAGTGATAAAACATTTGAGCCAGTTTCAATAAATAAAGTTAGTTTATCAACAGGTGATATCCAGTATTGGATTAAATCAGATGAGGGAGTTTGGCTTTCTGTTGATCCAGGATCTGATGAGATAATAATGTTTGAAGACATTGACGAAGAGTTTGAGCCGACTGATGATTCAGTATTTTATAGTGGTGAGGATTATGAATTTTCATTTGAAGCTGATGGAAAGGTATATGATGAAGATGGTGAACAAATTGATACAGTTGAGTTTAAGGAATATGAATCACCGCGTGGCGATGTATTACGCCTAACTGAGTATGAAGTTGCTGCTGACGTAGTTCAATCAGCGATAGGTTGGACAATTACAGAAGCTGATTTACAGGAGGTTTAAGATAAAATTATGCAATCAATAGAGCAGGTATATAAGCGACTTCAAAAATCTAAATCAAAGAAAAGAGAATTGAGTAGAATATTAAAGGACGAGCTCGCATCAGATAATCGTTATAATGAACTTCAAGAGAAATTGAAAACATTAAGAGAAGAGAAAAAATCAATTGAGAATGAAATAAGATCTCATGCATCTGACTTTAAGGAATTGGAAGAGCTAAAAGCAGATATTCAGACTGATCAGGAGTTATTAGCAGATTTGGCTCTAAATATGTATCTTGAAAATAAGTCGTGCGAGATTTTGGACGAAAACGATCAACGATGGGTGCCTATTTTTGCTGTAAAGTTCGTGAAAGATTAAAAAAAACTTGTAATAACGCTGGAATCAGCGTAAACTTTTGCAGAATTTGATTTTTAAATTATGAGTAATAAACGAGTCCATCAGACAAGACGAGGACTGTACAGCGCGCTTATCGCAATAGTAATCGTTTTTATTTTTTCTGCTTCAACAGCGTATCCGTCGTTGTGGAATGGCATAGCTAAAGTTGTTGAAGGAAGAGTTGGAATAAATATTCCTGAATTTAATGATGATCCATATAAACTTGGGCTTGATCTTCAGGGTGGAGTTCAGCTTGTATATGAGGCTGACATGACCAGTATTGATTCATCAGATAGAGTTAACGCACTTGAGGGTGTGCGAGATGTTATAGAAAGACGCGTTAACGCATTTGGAGTTTCTGAACCTGTTGTTCAAACAAATATTGATGGCGACCATTATAGAATAATCATTGAGTTAGCTGGTGTATTTGATGTTAAACAAGCAGCTTCTCTTATTGGCGAAACACCTATTTTGGAATTCAAACTTCCTAAGACAGAATCAGAAATGCAGGTTGAATTGACACTTGATCAAAAAAATCAAATGAATGAAACGCAAAAAATAGAAGAAGAGGCAGCGTTGGCTATTTTGGATAGGGCATTAGCTGGTGAGGATTTTGGTGATTTGGCGCGTGAAGCATCAATTTCATCAACATCATTTAATAATGGATATTATGGTTTTGCTGACGAGAATGATGAGATGTTTGGTGAACTTGTCAATAAAATAGAAAGCAAAAAATTAAAACCAGGTGTTATTGACGGATTGTATGAGTACAATTCAACAATACATATTGTTAATTATTTATCTTCAAAACAAGATGAAGAGCTTCAATTGTCGCATATTTTGATCTGTTACAGTGGCGCAACTAATTGTACTCAAGAGAGAACTAAGGAAGAGGCACGAGATCTTATTCAAGAAATAGCCAATACTGTCACTATTGATAATTTCGCAGATAAGGCTATTGAATTCTCTAATTGCCCTTCTGCGCAAAGCGGAGGTGATCTCGGTGATGTAATAAGGGGAATGATGGTTACTCCTTTTGAAGATGCTGCTTTTGCACTTTCTGATAATCACATTTCTGGAGTAGTTGAAACTGAATTCGGATACCACCTAATATATAGACGCGGAACTGATACAAAAATATCTTACGAACTTTCTGACATTGAAATGCCTTGGACAACAGAGTCAGATTTGCTAGATGTTGATCCTTGGAAAAATACACAATTATCAGGAAAGCAAGTTGAGCACGCATCTGTTGTTTTTGATCAGAATACACAAATGCCTTATGTTGCATTGAGTTTCAATTCAGATGGAGCAGATTTGTTTGGCACGCTAACAGAGCAAAATGTTGGGCAAGTAATAGGAATATTCTTGGACGGAACAGCTATCTCAACACCAGTTGTCCAAGAAGCTATATATGGTGGTCAGGCAACTATACAAGGAAATTTCACAATTGATGAAGCAAAGTTATTAGCTCAACGCCTTAATGCAGGAGCGCTTCCAGTACCTGTTGAACTACTTAGCCAGCAGACAGTTGGTCCGATTTTGGGAAAAGCATCACTTGAAAATAGTATTGAGGCTGCGATAGTCGGAATAATACTGTTAGCCATCTTCATGATTGCATATTATAGATTATCAGGATTTCTCGCAGTATTAGCATTGATAGTTTATGCGGCTCTTAACCTTGCTTTATATAAATGGCTAGGAGTGACATTAACACTTTCAGGAATAGCAGGATTTATCCTTTCAATGGGAATGGCTGTTGATGCCAATGTTCTAATATTTGAAAGAATGAAAGAAGAATTGCGAAGCGGACGCGATTTATCAACATCAATTGATGAAGGATTCCGCAGAGCATGGACATCAATCCGTGATGGAAATCTTACAACACTTATTGCTGCTGGAGTATTATTTACATTAAGCGGATTTATAAAAGGATTTGCATTAACTTTAGCAATTGGTGTGCTGGTATCAATGGTGACCGCTATATTCGTAACTAGAATCTTGCTTCAATGGGTTGTTGGATGGAAGGTATTCCAAAAAACATGGCTATACGGAGTACATAAAAAATAGAATATGCTTAAATTAGATGTAATTGGGAATTCAAAAATTTGGCTATCGCTTTCTGCGATTTCAGTGCTTCTATCAGTGATTCTTGTGATAGTGTATGGATTAAACTTTGGGATAGATTTTACTGGAGGTACATTGATGGATGTACAGTTTATACAGGAAGTGTCATCAGACGATGTTAGAAATGCTTTTTCTGAAATCGGATATAGCTCAACTGTTCAAAGTGGAGAGAACGGATATGTTGTAAGAATTGAACATATAACAGAAGAACAGCATTCACAGATATTAACATCGCTTGAAACAAAATTTGGCGAAGTGACAGAAAATAGATATGAAACAATTGGTTCTGTAGTTGGACAGGAATTAAAACTATCTTCAATAAAAGCCGTCATAATAGTATTGCTATTGATAGGTTTGTATATTGCGTGGGCTTTTAGAAAAGTTTCAGATCCTATTAAGTCATGGAAATATGGAGTTATAACAATTATTGCTGCGTTTCATGATGTTGTAATTCCGTTGGGCGCTTTCGCGATTCTTGGGCATTTTTATGGATATGAGGTTAATACAGCATTTATTGCAGCGCTTCTTACAATAATGGGATATTCAATCAATGACACAATTGTTGTATTTGACAGAACTCGTGAAAATCTTGCTAACCACAGATTTGGATCTAAATCTTTTAGCGAGCTTGTTAATTTAAGTATTGTGCAAACTTTTGCAAGATCAATTAATACTTCATTCACAACAATCTTGGCACTTATTGCAGTATTAATTTTTGGCGGAGAGACAACAAGGCCATTTGTGTTAGCGCTTATTATCGGAATCGCGACAGGTACATATTCATCAATTTTCGTAGCAAGCCCTTTACTGGTTTATTGGGAGAAGTGGAAGAATAATAGAGAATAGAAAATATAGAAAAATAAAAAACCGGACAATCTCCGGTTTTTTTAATCTATGCACATCATGTTTTACTAGCATCGTGCTATAATATTTTTATCTATGCATGCCATTATAGAATGGTTTTCCAATTATCTTGCTACAACTCCTATTGATGTAGTAGCGTATGATATTTTAATTTATTTTGGATGGTTTCCGGTTTTTGCAGTATTAGTTTGGGGATTTACTTTAATTTGGTTGGACATTAAAGAAACACAGTGGTGGGAAAAACTTGAGTATGATTTGTTATCAATAACAATCCCAGCTGGCGAAATACATTCTGTAAAAGGGATGGTGAATTTTTTTAATAATCTTTTTGGTAGCAAGTCAGCTATAACTTGGAAAGAAAAGTGGTTACTCGGTAAATTTCAGCCTGATTTTTCATTTGAAATAGTAAGTAACGGCGGGAGAGTTGGATTTTATGTTAGAACAATTAAAAAGTATCGCGATTTATTAGAGGCTGCTCTTTATGCGCAATATCCTGATGCGCAGATAGTAGAGGTAGAGGATTATGTTGATTTGATCCCTGATGATTATCCGCAAGAAGAGGTTGAATGTTTCGGATCAGAATTAAATCTCTCTAAGGATCAGATGTTCCCATTAAAGCGTTATACTGAATTTGAGCATGTTGGAGAAAAAGATCTAAGATTTAAAGATCCAATTCTTCCAATGCTGGAAATGCTTGGCAAGATGCGTCCAGGTGAGCATTACTGGATTCAATTACTCATTATAAGTCCTGATGAGCAGAGTTGGAAAAAAGCAAGTTTAAAGTGGATAAAGAAAATGTATGGTGTTGAAGATAAGAAAAAGAAAGGAATACTTGAGGAATCGGTTGGTTGGATTCCAGCTGGTATAGCACAGCAGGTTTTTGGTATTGAGCTTGGCGCTGGCGTTGAAAGTAAGACAGATGATTTTAGAATGTGGAAACTTACACCTGACGAGCGAGATACTCTAGAAGCTGTTAAAGAAAAGGCTATTGAGATCGGTTGGATAGCAAAAATTAGATTTGTGTATGTTGCAAGAAAAGAATTATTCCGAAAGGGTACGATCGCATCAATGACAAAAGGAATATTTTTACAGTTTGATTCTGGAATAAATAAGCTAACACTTGTTGATAATATAACAACTAAAGACGATTATTTTTGGCAGGAATGGCAAATGCCAGGTAAGCAAAAGAAACTTGTTGAGCGATATAAGAATCGTTTGTTTGGCGGAACAACGCCATATATTTTAACAGCATCAGAACTTGCAACTCTATGGCATTTTCCAGGACCTGATGCGCGAACACCTGTTTTGACTTCGCTTGGCGCTAAGATGGCTGAAGCGCCTTTAGAGCTCCCACTTGCTCCTGATGAAAATTCAATTTTGCCGAATATAGAACGCAGTGCGCCAGATGTTGAGGGAGCTGAATTTGAAAAGAAAGAAGAAGTCTCTCCATTCATTCCAGAGTCGCCATCTCCAATTGCTCCTACTAAATCAGAGGATCATCAATTTATCCAGCCAGTAGAACAAACATTAGAGAAAAAAGAAGATGTGCCTGATTTTCAAATAGGGATGCCTGCACCACTACCACCTGGACTTGATTTATCAGATGTTGAAGTTAAACAAAGCGAAACTCCAAAAGGATTACCAATGTAATATGCCAATGCGCTATCCTCATGATCATGAAAACGACATTATTTACTTTGCAAAAGTAAATTTTCGCAATAAAATGCAAACTTTTGGCATCAAAACAGATGACAGAAGAAGACATGTATATATTGTTGGAAAAACAGGTGTTGGAAAAACAACACTAATGGAGAACATGATTTTGTCTGATATTTATGCTGGTCATGGCTGCGCGTATATTGATCCACATGGAGATACAGCTGAAAAATTATTGGATTATATTCCAAGCTGGAGAATAAATGATGTTGTATATTTTAATCCAGCTGATTTTGAATACCCAATTGCATTCAATGTGCTTGAATCAGTAGATGACAAGATGAAACATTTGGTAGTTGCTGGAATGATGTCTGTTTTTAAAAAGATTTGGGAAGGTGTCTGGTCAGCACGCATGGAATATATTCTCAACAATACAATTCTTGCTTTAATGGATACGCCAAATACAACTTTACTTGGAATTAATAGAATGTTGTCTGATGTTGATTACCGCAAGGAAATTGTTTCAAATGTGAAGGATCCAATTGTAAAGCAGTTTTGGATAAAAGAATTTGAAGGTTATGCTGCCTCTTTTGCGTCAGAAGCTGTCGCGCCGATTCAAAATAAGGTCGGTCAATTCTTATCTGCTGGAGTAATCAGAAATATTGTTGCGCAATCAAAGTCTTCAATAAATATTCGTCAGATGATGGATGATCAAAAGATTTTTATAGTCAATTTAGCAAAAGGTCGCATTGGTGAGGATTCGTCAAGATTGCTTGGTGGACTTTTGATAACAAAACTTCAGATGTCAGCAATGGAGCGAGTTGATATTTTAGAGAGCGAACGACAAGATTTTTACATGTATGTTGATGAGTTTCAAAATTTCGCAGTTGAGAGTTTTGCCTCAATCCTGTCAGAGGCGCGAAAATATCGCCTAAATTTGATAATGGCGCATCAGTACATTGAACAACTTACTGAAGAGGTTAGAGATGCAGTGTTTGGAAACGTTGGGACAATAATATCTTTCAGAGTTGGCGGACCAGACGCTGCATTTATGGAAGAGGAATTCATGCCCCGTTTTACTCCAAATGACATGATTAATCTTCCAAAATTCCATATCTATCTTAAATTGATGATTGATGGAATCACATCGCAACCATTTTCAGCCATCACTCTTCATCCAATAGCGACTCGTACAGGATCAGAGCAAAAAGTAATAACACAATCACGCGAAAGATACGCTGGAATTCGTTCAAAGATTGAAGAAAAGGTAACACAGTGGAGCGGATTTGGTGCAGATGTTGATATTGAGGCAGAATATGCCAAAACAAAACAAATTAAAAAAGACGCTAAAAAAGCAAGATTTTCACATGAATATACTTGCACTCGCTGTGGAAAAGTATTTTCACTTCCAGTTGAGTTAGATCGTTCTCGTCCGATTTATTGCGAGGAGTGTCATCCTATAGTTATGGAGGAGAGACAAAAAGGAAAAAATAAAGGTCAGGACAGTAAGGCTAGACGAGAAGAAACAAAAAAGGTAATTGAAAAAGTTCCAAAAATAGATGAAGGTGAGATAGTGGAAAAAGATGTTGATGGAAATTCAATTAAATTAGTTGATTTAGTTGAGAAAACAGAAGAAGCGGTCAAGGACGGCATCACGCAACAAGTTCCAATAGAAAAGAATGAACCTGCAATAAAGGCGATTGACATGCTTAGTGCAAAATCTGAACAGACTGTTAGAAAAGAAGAAACAATTTCTATTAGTGATCAGAAAATACAGGGTGATCAAGCAAAGCCAAAACGAAAACGAAGAAGGCGCAAGAGAAAGCAGGTTGGTATGATTCAAGAAAAACAAAACACACAAGTTTTTGACAAAAAAGAAGCAGATAGTGTTTCAGTTCCGAAACCTGTATTGCCAGGTGAAAAAGTTACTTTTGATTAAGTATGACTATATTTGAGGCAATAATTTCAGGGTTTATTCAAGGTGTGACAGAATTCTTGCCAGTTTCTAGTTCAGGACATCTTGTATTGATACATGAATTATTTGGACTTGAAACAGAAAGTTTGAGTTTTGATGTTGCGCTACATTTAGCAACACTAATTGCAGTAGTTTGGGTTTTGAGAAAGGAAGTAATTGATGTCGTGAGAGTAATGTTTTCTAAGAAAATATTTTCATCACTTGGGCTGAAGGTAATTGTAGCCACAATCCCGTCAGTTCTATTTGGTTTATTATTGAGTGATGGTTCTGAATTTTTAATAAGATCAACGAAAATAGTCGCATTTTCTATGATCTTTTGGGGCATTGTTCTATATGCATCAGATTTGATAGCCAGGAAAAATAAGAAATCAAACTTAGGGCTTGAAAAAATATCATGGTTACAATCAGTGATAGTCGGAATCGCGCAGGCAATAGCACTTATTCCAGGTACTTCACGGTCAGGAATCACGATGACAGCAGGAATGTTTGCTGGAATTGATAAAATTCGTGTCGCAAAGTTTTCGTTTTTGCTATCTATACCAGCCATATTAGGCGCTACAGTAATGTCATTTATTGATGTTATTGATAAAGGATTGGACATGACAATCACCCCGTTGATTATTGGTTGTTTAGTAGCGCTGGTATTTGGCGTACTAGCAATAGAGTTTTTATTGAGGTTTTTGCAAAAAGGTTCATTTTTATGGTTCGCGATTTATCGCGTTATTTTAGGAGTATTGATTTTGATTATTATGTAAATCAATGCCTCTGCCAAAGCGTCTTTTTGGTACTTCTTCAGCATAAATTGGCCAGTAATTCGTCGGGAGTAGGCAGAGGGGGTTAGTAGTCATACAGAATTATTTTCTCAATTTTCAATAATCAAGTAAAACGAAACCGCCCACCGAGATGAGCCAAGTGGGCGGCTCGTGGTGGGCGGTGAGGTTGTTGGCACTACTTGATGCCGAGGGTATCGGCGAGGCCTCTCATGGCGAACACGTAGCGGCCTTGCCAGTAGCCGTGATTCTCCTCGACACCCTCCTCGTCACCGCTGGCGTCGTTCCATCGCATGAGGCGTCGTGAGCTGTCGTCGCCCTTCTTGCCGCTCACCATGATGCCGAAGTTGACGCAGCCATCGACGAGGTTGTCGGTGTAGTTCTGGATGAGCTCCTCGCTGTGGGTGCCCTCGGGTTGTTCCCAGACAGAGATCATATCGCCAGGGTACCAGATGTTGTAGAGCACGTCGTTGCTGGTGAAGACGACGCGGACGTCGCTTTGGTTGTCACCGTAGCTGTATTCACAGATGAGGAACTTGCTGCGGTTGGCGTTGTTCAGCAGCTCGTTCGTGATCCTTGCCAGCACGTCGGCATCGAAGCTCAACTGCGGGCAGTCCACGCGCTCATCGACTTCCGCTACGCCGACCCCTTCCTCCTCTGGCGTGGTCGGTGCCGAGATATCGCTGGGCGAGCCGACAGCGGGGGTTGTCGAGGAGGGGTTGTTCTGGTTGAAGTTGCAGGCGGCGAGCAGAAGGGCGGAGATGATCAGGTGACGCATGTGTGGCCTCCTTAGAAGGCGTGCGAAAAGCGACATAAGTGACGCTGTTCGACTGAATAAAATACTACGAAATAACCAACTTTGTCAATTGTATGTACAGTCATATGAATTTCATGTTTATGGCTCAATATTTAAAATTCAAAATTTCCCTTAGAGGGAAATCTGCTTGGATGCTGATTTGCTAACTGTTTCAATATTAAAACTGATCATTAATAAATAAGGTCGTTGTGTTCATAAAAACAGAAGCGCACCCGGTGAGAGC